>Ga0307997_10000544_pt1 | contig 17271 bp, 13 predicted proteins | sample Davwhametageno36_FD_203165 | JGI IMG/M metagenome (GOLD analysis project Ga0307997, IMG submission 203165) | Marine microbial communities from Davis Island wharf, Antarctic Ocean - #36 | ecosystem: Environmental > Aquatic > Marine > Unclassified | place: Antarctic Ocean: Davis Island wharf... | reverse complement strand
AATGGCAAAAGTGCGCAATACGTCTAAGGTAAAAATTCTATGATTCAATGCCTGAAACTCCATTTACAAGGCTAATATAAGTTTATAGTAGGTTGGCTTTGCTAAAAAGTGCTGCCAAAGGATAGTCTACATTCAGACGTCTGAACGACCTAGTTGTAAGCTAATTATAAGCAAAAAGACTGCTGCTAGAATAAATCAAACCCCACTTGAAGTGACATGAATAAGCCAACATCTGTGAGTTGACGATAACACTTTGGCTACCCAATGTAAGCAGTATTTAAGGAGCCATGATTGGGTCACTATTGGGTTTAATAAAAGAGTGTGCATGGGTTATTTTTTGCTAAGAGAGCAATGGTTATGCCCAATCTTATCTTAGGGTAATAATTTAACGGCCGTAGGATTGCTCTTGACTAGCTGCGAGCGCATAAATGGCACTAATAGGGGCTAGTGAGGCACTTAATATAGGCAACGTATCGCTAGTGAAATGAGACCAGTTCAAAGCACTAGGGTATAGGAGATATTGAATACCTGTTAGTGAGATGGGTATGAACATCCTTGATCAAAAAATCTATTTTTAATAATACTTCGAAGCCATTGCTTTAATAACTAGCACAACAAACTGTGGGCAGATACGTTGAGAGCATTGGCAATTTTTTCAACTTTGTCTAAAGACGGGCTTTTGCTGCCGCGTTCGATATGGCCCATGTGGCCTCGATCAATGTTGGCCAAGTTGGCAAGTTGTTCTTGGGTAATATTGAACGACGTTCTTAATACCCTTACCTGACTGCCGAATGTTTTAGTGAGTGTTGTCATTTACCTAGTGTTTTGAGTTATGCATGGTGGTTAACTAGTTTTATGTACTACTTTTTAGGAATAATTCTTAGTAACCAATAATAGCATCAATATACTCCACTAAATAGTTATAAATATCCTTAAAGCGACTTCGCATGTAACAAAAAATATATCTTTAAACCCTTATATATCTAATAAATAGTGGTTTCTTAATAATTCTTTTATCTAATACTTACCTTAAGGCGACATTACAAAGAGACCTGTTCTATAAAATTCTATTATTAGTTTGTGATGGGAAATTCAGGAAAATCAACTAGGTATCTAATATTTAGAACTGCTAATAACGGGTTATTTATGGTCAATAGGCCACCAAAAAAGGCGATTATAGACCCATGCATAACAATGCCACAGCTGCTCATTCTATAATATTCCATTAATGGCCTTGTTGGAGAGTGTATAAGCCAACACGAGTCACCCAAGGGCATCGCCAAAATTAAATGATTATCAGTTCAGGTTAGTGAAGCAAAAAAAGTGATTTTTTCTGGCATGATCGTGAAGATACTGGCGCGAATTTTATGGTCTTCGAAGGCAGCGAGCCAACATCAGAAGATGGCGCCTTGATCTAGCCTTCTAACCAACCCCTAGGGCGAAGAGCGCGAGCCCACCAAGCGACGAAAACACCAGCACTCGTGCGATGCCCCAATGAAACTTAAACATTAGCCCGGCACATAATATCGACAACCCAATAATGCGCCAGTCTATTGAATTCAGATCGGGCAACCAGAGCACTAATGGCCCGTGTTTTTCAGCAACTACTTTTGTAAAAAACACATGCAATGCAAACCAAATGGTCAGGTTCAAAATCACGCCAACCACCGCTGCAGTAATGGCCGTTAAAGCACCACGCAAACGCGTTTGTGAACCGATCCACTCAATATAGGGCGCCCCGACAAATATCCATAGAAAGCACGGCACAAAAGTAGCCCATAAAGTTACCACGGCACCGAGTAACCCATGCCAGATACCACCTTCGCGATAGGTAGCCAAAAAGCCAACGAATTCATTCACCAGAATTAATGGCCCTGGCGTCGTCTCAGCAAGGCCAAGGCCATCCATCATTTCACCTGCAGTTAACCAGCCGTAATGGCCGACTACATCCTGACCAAGATAGGCCAGCACCGCGTAGGCTCCACCAAATGTGACTACTGCAAGCTTGGAAAAGAAAACGCCGAGTTCCAGTAAAAGACTATCGCTGGCAAAAACTGCCATGGCTAATATGGGTAGCCACCAGACTGCAAGCCATATCGCGGTGGTTGATAAAGTGCCAGAGAGAGTAATGTCAACCCGGTCAGATCTTGTATCGCTGGGTTGTGCACCTGCGCGCATAAAACCGAAAAAAGCCGCAAGCAGAATAATCAAAGGGAAAGGCAACGCCAGGAAAAAAATTCCTATGAACGCTAATGCGGCAACTACCCAGTGTTCGGGCAGCTGCAAAGCACGTCTAGAAACCTTGATCAATGCTTCTACAACAACAATGATGACCGCCGCCTTAACGCCAAGAAAAAGTGTCGCCACTAAAGACACTTCACCATAAACCGCGTAAACAGCCGCCAGCGCCAATACCACTGCCGCGCCGGGTAAGACAAAGAGCAGGCCGGCGACCAGTCCACCTATCGTACCGTGTAACCGCCAACCGACATAGGTGGCTAACTGCATCGCCTCCGGCCCCGGAAGCAGCATACAAAAACTCAGTGCGTTTAAATATTGTCGTTCGCTCAACCATTGTTTTTTATCAACGATTTCTCGATGCATGAGTGCAATCTGTGCAGCGGGCCCACCAAAAGACAACAACCCAATGCGCAGCCAAACCATGAACGCCTCATTACGTGAGGGCGACTGCCGAGTATCAAGCTCGGCGTCGGTATCAATGCTGTCCATGGTTCAGGCCCTCGGGCTGGTTGGCGGCCAATCGTGGCTTCCGCCAGCGGTATCTCACGCTCAGCGCTAAAGGTGTGGCGTCAAACTTTTCAGCCATGGCCAACCTGCGTATCAGCCATGGACAAGCTATGTGATCAATTTTAGGTCGATGTCGCGTTATCCCGACACTCGCATTCGTCGATGCTGACAAGGGTGTTTTCACGGCTGGCACCAGCAGTTCACCGGTATCACGCCAGGAGAAATGGCCGCCTTCAGGGGTTTCGGCGTTGTTACCGTGATTACGTAAAACAGCCATAGCGCCCTGGCTTAATTTCTTAAACTTCTGGCAATAAACTATTACGCGCTTATCCATCAGTCTGGGTGCCAGTAATGCCATTGCGTAAAAAGGGTGGTGCAATGCGGTAGGAATTAAATCTGGATCGAGTTCAAAATCCACGTCAGTACTCACATCAATAATTATTGGTGCGGCAGGTGTGTCAATTAGGCGAGAAAGTTGGGTCACTGTAATTTCTGTGGGTGAAGGCATGACGCATCCTCTCCTAGTGTTTAATCTGCCAAGTGCATAGTCCCGAGACAGAATTAGGTTTAATGGACACGAAACTCAGGTGTACGCCTTACGGGGTGTTCGCTAACCTGAGTCAGCCAAGTATGTGATAAATCCATTTCTGAATCAAGACAGATGAGGAGACTCCGAAAAAAGGGGAGTGAAACCGTTGACCAGTATCAGTCGTGCATCCGTATTAGGCTGGCAAGCCCTGAAGTTAGTGTCGTCCTGGCCGTTGCCTGTGGAGAATTCAAAAAGCAGCCTTCTAATTAGCCAACAGGCCATTCAATTCAGGGATACAGGAACCGCAGTTGGTGCCACATTTGAGTTGCTGGCCTAATGCAGCTGCAGAATTGGCACCGTTGACGATGGCGGCTCGAATATCCCCTTCACTCACTTTAAAGCATGAACAAATGAGTTTGCCAGCCGTAGGTGTGGTGCCCGACAGGAGCGGCCAGTAGGTTTGGGCAACAGCTTGTGATACTAGGGCACGCATCCATTGGCTGTCGGGCAGCGCCTTTTTGTCTTGATGGCTAAAGATGGCTAACTCAATGCGCTGGTCGCTAAAGCTAATGAGGCGCTCATCATCATGGCAACGATCAGAAAAGCGTTCGTAGGCCTGGGCAGGGCCCTGTTCCCTAAGCCGTTTGGCGGCGATAAAATCTGGCCAGTTAAAGTTGGATGGAACAACGATCTGGTAGATAAAGCCATGGCCCTCGGCAATAGGCGCAGCGCTCCAATTGATAAACTGTGTACAGTCTAGCTTCTGACGACTGACCACCGTGGCCCAAACTGGCGCGTCTACTTTTACCATGGCTGCGCGACTGTATTTAAACTCGGGCTGACCAGAAACCGTATCAGTTGTGGGCGCTACTAGAGCGCTAACCCTGGCACTCCCAGCATATTGGTCATTCCAATGAATGGGCACAAAAATCTGGTTTTCCCCCATGCCTGCATCCACAGTAGCAACTACTTTAATGCTACCGCTTTGGGTAGACACTTGGACAAGATCACCATCCATCAATCCAGCATGGGTGGCTGTATCTGGGTGCATTGCGACAAAGGGTTGGTCTATGTGACTCAGTAATGTGCTGGTTCGAGCGGTGCGGCTCATGGTGTGCCACTGGTCGCGAATGCGCCCAGTGTTTAACGTCAGGGGGTAGTCATCAATGGAGGTCTGGATTTGTGGCAGTTGTGCGTTAACAGCAACAAAGTTAGCTTTTCCACTTGGCGTTACAAATAGGCCATCCTCAAACAATCGATCAGTACCCTTAGGTTTGAGTGGAGTCACCGGCCACTGAATGGGTTCAAGTTGATCGTATTGCTGCTTTGACAAATGGCTTAGGCTGCTGATATTAAACAGTCTGTTGCCCGTATTTTTAAACCCACTAAGTTGGGCATGTTCAATAAAAATATCTCTGGGTGAATGGTAATCAAAGGCGTCATTAAAGCCCATTGCTTGTCCCACTTTCGACATAATCCACCAGTCTGGCTTGGCTTGTCCAGCCGGCTCAACGAGTGCCCGTTGACGAGAAATGCGGCGCTCAGAATTAGTCACGGTGCCTGACTTTTCACCCCAGCCACTGGCCGGTAAAAGTATATTAGCAGTGGCCGTGGTGTCGGTCTCGGCGACACAGTCTGACACAATGACCGTGTCGCAACTTTGCAAAGCGGCTCTTACTCGATCTGCATTGGGCATGCTAACCACTGGGTTGGTGCCCATGATCCAGATAGCTTTGATGTGGCCATCGGCAACGGCATCAAATAGATCCACAGCTTTCAAGCCAGGCTTTTGGCTGAGGCTGTCGGTCTGCCAAAATTCACTCACAGTGGCGATATTTTCTGTGTTGTAATCCATGTGGGCGGCCAACATATTGGCCAAACCACCCACTTCACGGCCGCCCATGGCGTTGGGTTGGCCAGTCATTGAGAAGGGCCCCATGCCCACTTTACCGATGCGACCTGTCGCCAAGTGACAGTTAATTATGGCATTACATTTGTCAGTGCCCGTGGCGGATTGGTTAATGCCCATTGAATAGAAACTGATGGTCTTTTCAGTCTCACAAAACCATTGGTAGAAGGTGTGTAATTCCTGCGTGGTAAGCGCAGTCGCTTGTGCAAGCTCAGCAGGACTTAACGCCTCGGCCTTAGCGATTGCAGCGTCAAAGCCTTGCGTGTGTTGTGCAATATAATCTGTGTTGAGATGACCACCTTGTTGCATATAAGCAAGTAGGCCATTAAATACAAAGGCGTCTGCACCTGGAACAATGGCCAGATGTAGGTCGGCCAGATCACAGGTCGCAGTTCGGCGCGGGTCGATAACCACCACCCGCATGGCAGGATTTTTGACTTTCGCGTCGGCGATTCTGTGGTAGAGAATGGGGTGAGTCCAGGCGGCATTGGAGCCGGTAAGCACCAGCAGGTGACATTGTTCAAGGTCTTCGTAGTTGCAAGGCACAGCATCAGCACCAAAAGCTCGTTTGTAACCAGCCACCGCCGACGACATGCAGAGTCTGGAATTGGTGTCTACATGGCTGGTGCCAATAAAGCCCTTGGCCAGTTTATTGGCCACATAGTAGTCTTCAGTGAGTAATTGTCCTGAAAGGTAAAAGCCAATAGATCCAGCGCCATGTTGGTTGCGAATGGTGTTCAATTTTTCTGCCACTGCAGAGATGGCCGTGGGCCAGTCTACATCCACACCCTCAATGCTTGGCTGCAATAGCCGCCCATGGTCGCCCATGGTTTCATGCAGTGCACTGCCCTTAACGCACAGCTTACCAAAGTTCGCCGGATGCAGTTGATCACCAGCGACGCTTAGCAGGTGATGGTTTTTAATTGTTGCACTGACACCACAGCCCACCCCACAATAGGGACAAGTGGTCTTTATGACACTGTTAGTGCTGGCGATGAGTTGGGGCTTCATGGCTAATAACCCTCTATCTCATGAGCACATGGTTGGCGACAAGCGCCACGGCATAGACTGGTACTGAGACCTCGCCGTTTTCGATACACTCACCGGTGAGTAAATCAAAATGTTGTTTGTACAATGGGGATGCAACCATTAGCCGGCCATCGATATCACCAACCATTCCGCGGGACAATACATTGGCTTTACCAATTGGGTCCCAGTTACCAATGGCGTAAACGGCTGGATTTTCATTGGGTAGATAAAATAGGGCCACTTGTTGACCCAAAAATTCTGCGCAGACTCCCGAATTGGGAATCAAATCGCTCTGCCGGCATATACGCATGGCCTGATCTTTTACAGTGCTCGTCATGGAGTATTTCCTAGGCTGGGGTAGTTAACATTTGTTGGCGTTCTGCTTCTGTAGCCGGGCGTGGCTGGCCCCGTTCTTCAACAAAAACAATGGCTCTGTCTTCGGCTTCAGAATTGACAAACTGGCGGAAGCGCTTTAGCTTTTCTGGGTCTTCAATGGTGGTTTTCCATTCGCACTGGTAGCTGCCCACAACCGCATCCATCTGAGCTTCTAAGTCATTGCAGATGCCTAGAGAGTCTTCGATGATTACTTGCTTTAGATAGTCCAGTCCACCTTCCAAATTGCCCATCCACACCGAGGTGCGCTGCAGACGGTCAGCGGTGCGCACATAAAACATGAGGAAACGATCGATGTATTTGATCAGGGTTTGATCATCCAGATCAATGGCAAACAATTCGGCGTGGCGCGGCTTCATGCCACCATTGCCACCCACATAGAGGTTCCAACCATTTTCAGTGGCGATAATACCAAAATCTTTGGATTGGGCTTCTGCACACTCGCGGGTGCATCCCGATACGCCAGATTTCAATTTATGGGGTGAGCGCAGACCCTTGTAACGATTTTCAACATAAAGCGCCATGGCCACGCTGTCTTGTACTCCGTATCTGCACCAGGTGCTGCCAACACAGGACTTAACCGTGCGCAGTGCCTTGCCGTAGGCATGACCAGTTTCAAAACCCGCTTCGATCAGTTCTTGCCAGATGGCGGGAAGATGTTGCACTCGCGCCCCAAACAGGTCGATGCGCTGGCCGCCGGTAATTTTGGTGTAGAGCTGGTATTTTTTTGCCACCTGACCCAAAACAATCAATTTATCGGGAGTGATTTCGCCTCCAGCAATACGTGGTACCACGGAGTAGGTGCCATTATTTTGCATGTTGGCAAGGAAGGTGTCATTGGTGTCTTGCAGGCCTACATGTTGGTCGTCCAATACGTAGTCATTCCACAATGACGCTAAAATCGAACCCGCAGTGGGTTTACAGATATCACACCCGCGGCCAGTGCCATGTTTATGCAGCAGGTCTTCAAAACTTCTAATGCTTTCCACTTTGATAATGTGGAACATTTGTTGGCGTGTGAAGTTAAAGTGTTCACACATGGCGGTATCAACTTCCAAACCCCTCGATGCCATTTCGTCGTCGACAATATTCTTTAACAAAGCCGCACAGCCGCCACACCCGCTGCTGGCCGCAGTTTCAGATTTCACCTCAGCCAATGACAAACAGCCAACATCCATGGCGGCTACAATATCACCCTTGCTGACATTGTGGCATGAGCATATGGTGGCGGTTATAGGTAGTGCTGCAGCACCCAATACGGGCGCCCCACCTATATTGGCAGGCAGAATGAGGGTTTCTGGGTCAGCAGGAAGGTCAATGCCATTTAAAAAATATTGCAGCAAGGTATCGTACTCAGAGCAGTCTCCAACCAACACAGCCCCCAGTAAATTTTTACCGTTGGCGCTCACAATTAGACGCTTATAGACGTCGATGCGCTCGTCGCTAAAGGTGTAAGCCACGGCGCCTTCTTGTGTGCCGTGGGCGTCGCCAATAGAACCCACGTCAACACCGAGCAATTTAAGTTTGGTGCTCATGTCGGCGCCCTGGAAATCAATTCTATCGCTTCCCAGTTGGCTAACCGCTGCTTCTGCCATGCGGTAACCTGGGGCAACCAAGCCATAGATTCTACCGTCAAACAATGCGCACTCACCGATGGCAAAAATAGCTGAGTCACTGGTTTGACAATGCTTGTCAATTTCAATACCGCCGTGCGCCCCAACGATTAATCCGCAGTCGCGGGCTAGCTGGTCGTAGGGGCGAATACCGGCCGAAAACACGATCATATCTGTGACTAGGGAGCCGCCGTCGGCAAAGCGCATGACTAGGCGGCCTTCGCTGTTGCTGTTGGCTTCGATCACCTGAGTGGCTTTGCTGGTATGTACCTTGACCCCCAGAGCTTCAATCTTGCGGCGCAACATGCCGCTACCGCCCGTGTCTAACTGCACGCCCATAAGGCCGGGTGCGAATTCCACAACATGAGTTTCAAGGCCAAGGTTTTGTACTGCGTTAGCGGCTTCAAGTCCCAGCAGTCCGCCACCCACCACAACCCCAACCTTGGCGTTATGGGCCTGATCTTGAATCAGGCCAAGATCGTCAATGGTGCGATATACTGTGCAGGGGGGCAGGTCATTACCTTGCACTGGCGGCACAAAAGGATAGGAACCGGTGGCTAGCACCAGCTTGTCGTAGCTGTGTGCTTGCCCACTTTTAGTGATGACTGTTTTATTGTCGCGGTTTATACGCACCACCATGTCGCCAAAATATGCATCAACCCCAATTTCACGGTAGTGCTCTTTGGTGGTGAGGGCCAGGTCTTCAGGCGTGCGTCCAGCAAAGTAGTCAGAAAGGTGCACTCGGTCATAGGCGGGACGTGTTTCACCGCCAAGAACGGTGATATGTGCGTTTACCGCCGAGGCAATGAGCTGCTCAACATAATGATGGCCGACCATACCATTTCCAACAATGACGACTTTTAACATGGGTTTATCCTTAATGGGCGCTTGCTTAACGTTCTAGGCAGCTGTTTTGGTGGCTGGATTCTTTTGTTTTTCATACAGAAAACGCAGTACCTGCTGACGGTAGGCATTAAAATTTGCATCTTCAGCCAAGGCTAAACGATTCCTTGGCCGGTCTAATTCAACGTGTAATATTTCACCAATGGTGGCTGCAGGGCCGTTGCTCATCATGACAATGCGGTCGGATAGCAGCACGGCTTCGTCAACGTCATGAGTGATCATTATTACGGTGTTGCCAAGTTGGGTTTGAATTTCCATAAGGGAATCTTGTAGATGAGCACGGGTTAGTGCGTCCAGTGCGCCAAAGGGCTCGTCCATGAGTAGCACCTTGGGTTGCATGGCTAGGCAGCGAGCAATACCCACGCGCTGCTTCATGCCACCAGAGATCTCTCCAGGTAATTTGTGTAGCGCATGTTGCATATCCACAAGCTGCAGGTTGTGTTCAATCCATGCGCGAATCTCGGTTTTACTTTTGGTGCTATTGAATACCGACTTTACGGCTAGCTCCACATTTTGATAAACCGTTAACCACGGCAACAGTGCATGGTTTTGAAATACCACGGCTCGGTCTGGCCCTGGTTCGTTGACCTCTCGTCCCTCTAGGATAATGCCACCTTCGGTGGCCTGATAGAGACCGGCGATAATATTCAGGACTGTTGATTTACCGCAACCCGAATGACCAATTAGGGAAATAAATTCGCCCTGCTGAATTGACATGTTTACATTTTGTAGTGCGCGGTAGGGCTCCCCAGCGGTAGGGAATTCAATGCTCACCTGGCTGATTTCGAGATAGCGATTTTGCATAATTATGTCCTGGTATTAATTTCTGGTTTATACACCGGTGTTGGGGGCTAGCGTAAGATGGCCTGCCGGTCCCAGCTAAAACGTTTTTGTATCATTAGCATCAGGTGATCGAGAATAAATCCGATAATGCCAATGGTGATGACCGCCACCATAATTCTGCTTAGCGAACTAGAGGACCCGTTTTGAAATTCGTCCCAAATAAATTTTCCCAGTCCAGGATTCTGTGCCAACATTTCTGCTGCTATGAGCACCATCCAGCCGGTCGCTAAAGACAGCCGCAGCCCAGTAAAAATCAAGGGCAGAGCAGAGGGGATAACAATGGCTTTGATATGCACAAAGGTCGATAGGCGCAACACGCGACTCACGTCTATAAGGTCGCGGTCAATACTAGCCACCCCGACGATGGTATTAACCACTGTGGGCCACAAGCAGCATAGGGCAACGGTGACTGCCGACGTTACAAAGGCTTTTTCAAAATAGGGGTCGGTACTGGTATAAGTTGCAGATACCACGATGGTGACCAGAGGTAGCCACGCCAGTGGGGAGACTGGTTTGAATACTTGAATAATGGGGTTTACAGCACGATAGACCTTGTCACTGAGGCCACAAACAATGCCTAGGGGAATGGCGACTATGGTTGCGATGAAAAAACCAAAAGCGACGGTATATAGGCTGGTTATAATTTTGTCGAAATAAGTGGCTTGGCCAGTGTACTGACGGATCTTTACCACTGCTTCTGGGTTATTGGCCCGTTTTTTAGTGTTGCGTACTTCTTGGCGCTGGTAAAATTGTTGCGCTTTGTCGCGCTCTTGGTAATGCTCGGTAACCAGAACTTTAGACTGGCTCCAGACGTCGCCAGGACCTGGAAACTGACCCAGTGAGGTGACGATGTTGCTTGCCGTTATTTGCCATAAAAAGATAAACATAATGATCCCCACACATGGCAGCGCTATCGCTTTGGCCAACACCTCATAACGAATAAAGAGGCTGGCAAAAGTCACTTGGGTTTTCAACTGTTGGAGCTTGGCTAACATATTGCTGGGCGTCCTTTTTATAACGAGCGCGTGGGTAAAAAATTTATGATCCAAAAGCTGACACACCTGCCGGGCATGCCAACCTTTTCTAGGCGATTTAAAACCTAGAGGGTTTCGTCTTTTAGGCCAATGGGAAATTTCTTCAGGTAGGTGTTAGGTGCTGTGCCGTCATACACAATGTTGTCGATAAAGTGTTTTTGTGGTGAACGGAAACCTGTTTCTGCGGCAAATTCTGGAAAGTCAGCGGCAGTCATTGTGCCTTCCTCAATCAACTCTAGTGCGGCTTTTTTGTAGATGTCAGGACGGTAAACACTGGCTGCAACATCAAAGTACCACTGGTCAGATTTGGGCTCTGATATCTGTCCCCAACGACGCATCTGCGTTAGGTACCAAACAGCATCTGAGTAGTATGGGAAAGTTGCGAAGTAACGGAAGAATACGTTGAAGTCTGGCACCGAACGCTTATCGCCTTTTTCGTATTCAAAGGTGCCGGTCATGCTGTTGGCAATGACTTCGTAGTCGGCACCCACATAGTTGCTTTGCGCAAGAATCTTAACAGCTGCAGGCCGGTTAGCATTGTCATCGGCATCTAACCACTGGGCTGCACGCAATAAGGCTTTCACAATACGTGCGGTGGTATTAGGGTATTTCTCAGTAAACTCCTTAGTCATACCAAATACTTTTTCTGGGTTGTTTTTCCAGATTTCATAATCTGTCACCACGGGCACGCCAATACCTTTAAATACCGCCTGTTGGTTCCAGGGCTCACCTACGCAGTAGCCCAAGATAGTGCCGGCTTCCAAGGTGGCGGGCATTTGTGGAGGTGGGGTGACTGACAACAGCGCTTGGGCGTCTATGGTGCCGCTCGTGTCACCTTTATGAGGGGCATAGAAACCTGGATGAATATCACCGGCGGCTAACCAGTAACGCAGTTCATAGTTGTGGGTAGACACCGGAAAGACCATGCCCATTTTGAATGGTTTACCTTCAGCGTTGTACTTGTCAACAATCGGCTTCATGGCGTCTGCTTTGATTGGATGAACAGGCTTACCATTTTCCATGGGTATATAGGGTTTCATTTGTGCCCAGATATCGTTGGAGACAGTAATCGCGTTGCCATTAAGGTCCATGCTAAAGGGGGTCACAATATGGGCTTTGGTGCCGTAGCCGATAGTGGCTGCGAGGGGCTGGCCCGCCAACATATGGGCGCCATCTAATTTACCGTCGATCACACCATCCAGAAGTACCTTCCAGTTAGCCTGTGCTTCGATCGTCACATACAGGCCTTCGTCCTCAAAGTAACCATTTTCATAAGCGATGGCGATGGGTGCCATATCGGTGAGTTTGATAAAACCAAACGTGAGCTCGTCTTTTTCTGGCTCACCCAGTGCAGCTTGTGCGAGGGAGGCGCCAATAAGTAGGCTGCTAGCACCTAGGGTTTGAATGAGGTGAACTAAACCGCGTTTGGCTCTGTGTGTTACAGCTGTATTCATGGTGTTTGCCTCTAATATAAATAACTCAAAAAAAAGCCCGCATAGCCCCCGCGTACGGAGGATATGCGGGCAGCATTACCCGGTTTTCTGAGAGTGGATGGCAGCGCTAAATTACTCTGCTTAACAAAGAGTTATTCAATAACTGTGCCAGTTTGAGTTTGACGGGCGAAATTAACTTACTTGTGTTGGGTCTGCAGAACTAGGCGCCTGCCAATCGCCCCTGGGGGGTGGTTAATGTCATCGTAAATACCCAGTGAGATTTGCATGGCGATAAGGTTATGCTCCGCAAGGAGCATAATTGCCCCCCTGTGGTGCACAAAAAGTCAATGCAGTTATTTTATGCGCTCTACTGGAGCACCCAGCATCAAGTCACTGCCAAGTTCAATTTGCTCGCTTAGTTGCCATGGTTGAGAATGCTCACCTTCAACTTTATAGTCATTATCTGGACAGGCTAAACCAATCTGTGCAGCCGCCTCGCGGTAGAGATCGGTGCGATAACACTGTTGTGCGAGTGATCTAAGTTTTTCACGGTCAACCGTCTTGCCTATGAGTGGCGTAAATTCGCGCAGCATTAGCTCAGCCTGTGAGCGCCAAGGGAAACCCGCGTGGTAGCGGGAAAAGACATGAAAATTGGACTGGCTGTGGGCAGTTTCTAACCGGTTGCGAACGATTTGACCAGTCAATGAGGGGCGCAGATAGTCTGTTGGCAGATCGAGGAACTCTGGACGCGCCAAAATTTCTACGGCTGTTTCACGGTGATTCATATTGTCTAGCCAGCTGCAGGCTTGCATCAGTGCTAGGCGCAGGCGCAAATGGGTCGACGGGTTGCGTGAGTGCCAAGACTCCAGTACGCCCAGCACCTTTTCTGGTGCGTTATTCCAAATTTCAAAGCCAGTGGTTGCCATAACTCCGATGCCATATTCCACGGCAATAGTGTTCCAGGGTGCACCGACACAGAAACCGTCTATGACTCCCTGCGCCAGGCTGTCCACCATCTGCTCTGGTGGTAAAGTAATAATGCGAATGTCTCTATCAGCGTCTATACCGCCTGCCTGCAGCCACTTACGCAATAATAATGTGTGGCTGGAGAAGGAGTGCACTGTCGCAAAGGTAATCGGTGTGTTGGGCTGTTGTTGAACGATGCTATTGAGAGCTCTGGCAGCGGCCTGAGCATCTTGGGTTAGTTGTGTCCGATCGGCATAGGCCGCCATTTTTGACCACAAGCCTGAAGACACAGTAATAGCATTGCCGTTGCGTGAGAGTGCCAGCCCCGTCACGATAGGGGCGCGAATCCCCGCGACACCTAAGGTGGTGACTAGCGGCATAGGCGCCAGCATCTGACTAGCATCGAGTACTCCAGCAATGGTTTTATCACGCATATTGGCCCATGACACTTCACGATGTAGAGTCACATTTAAGCCCCGTTCTTGGTACAGGCCGAAGTGTTGGGCGATAATTAAAGGTGCACTATCGCTGAGGCGCATGTAGCCCAGATTAAGGTGATTGAGTTCTGCAGCGGGTAGGTTTTTAGTCATTTTCATAGCAGGCTCTAATTATTTTTTTTAAGTATTTGAATGACTGAATTGGCGGCTTGTGGCAGTGTTTGATTAGTTTCCATCGACAGCTCTCGCAGTGTTGCATGGGCTTGGTCTTCGGTAAGGCTTTGCTGCTCCATTAATAACCCCTTAGCGCTGTCTATCGTAGACATGCTCTCGAGTTTGAGGCGGGTGGTGTGCAGGGATTGGCGCAGAGCTTGAAAGGCCTTGAACTGAGCCATGGCGACGTCAATCACGGGTTTAACTCTATCAGTGTCGACCTCACCCATCAGATAGGCAGTAACCCCAGCATCAACGGCATCTGCAATATAGTTTGGATCCTGTTGTTCAGAAAACATGACCACCGCGGTTGGGTTGTGAACATTAACCACAGACAGGCTATCTAATACATCGCGGCCTGGTGACTGCAAGTCGATCAGAATGACATCGGGTTGATGGTGTTCAATTTGAAACAATAGACCGGCGGCACTGGGCAGTCTTAAGATAACATCAAAACCCTCGTGGATAAGGGTCTGTTCAACACGGGCAGAGCGTTGCGGTAGATCATCGACCAACATGATACGGACGGGTCTATTAGTTGCAGTAGCGGTCATAGGTAGGCTTACGATTAGAGATAAATGACGCACCTGCATCAGCATTGTGCCGAAAAATTCCTGTGGTTACATTAAATTTTTTAGTGTCATCAATGGCTAACCTAAGAGGCTCACTCTTGAGATCTCTAGCACTAGCACCAGTAATGAATGCATTAACACTTGCAATGACCATGCCAGAAAGGGTTTGGGGCGCTTTAAGGGATCATTTAAGGGGGGGTGTTTAAAATCAATGCCTGGCGTTCTCATGCTGAATGGGCGGTTTTACTTGAAAGTGGCAAAAAAATGGGTGATTCTGTGCCTAAGGACACCATGGGTTCTGTACATAGCAGAACGTATGCCAAACGCGGTTATGCTGGGTTTTTTGGGTGGCTAGCCACTTGAGCGTGCCGCAGCGGCTAGCCGCAAATTTATGTGTCACCATGATGAATTGACGCTAATACCTAAGGGCTATGAGCCAGTGATACAAAATAAAATTTCGACCCCGCTCAGTGCTGACAAGGTTAAACATCTGTTACTAGCACGCTATCCTACAATCCATGATGTGCGCACAGACAAGGCTTTGTATGAATATACCATGGCCATCAAGAACCAATACTTGCGCAAGTCACAACCGCTCTCGAAAATTCTGTTTGATGATAAAATAAGTCTGAGCCACCATGCCTTAGGGTTACACACCTTTGTTTCCAGAGTTCAAGGGAGTAAGACCAAAGCTAAAAATGAGATCCGCATCTCGTCGCGCTTAAAAAAAGTGCCAGAGCCTTTTCTGCGTATGTTAGTGGTGCATGAATTAGCTCATTTAAGAGAGAAGGATCATAACAAAGCCTTCTATCAGCTCTGTTGCCATATGCAAGGAGATTACCATCAAATCGAATTTGATTTGCGCCTGCTCTTGGCCTACATTGCGCACGACTCGAACCCATACGTTTAATACGGCTATCTTAACCATTCACCTTAAGCACCAGTGACTTGCCTAACGAAAAAGGTGTAGCCTTAATAATGCCCCATGCGTTGATCAACCCTAATGGTGAGAACATACGTATCAGTCTTTTAGGTACTGAGGCCATGCAGCCATGCAGTTTATACCACTATCGCTACTTGCCTCGAGGATCATTATTAACCACTGCCTAAGCCACTGTGGTGGTGCTGCTGTATGAGTGCTTTAAAAAATATATCCTAGTACGTACACGTTAATAACAATCCATATAACCGCTATTAAAGCAACGGCTAGACATCTCTTTTGCATTAGATATTTGAGAAGCTGTCATCACATTACTCAGTAATAGCTTCATTTTATGGCCTGATGTTTGATGATCGTTAGCACTTAGGTTGCTCCACATATAGGCTCGCTCATAGTCTGTGAGATCACCTTCGCCCCTAGTGTAAATAATCCCCAGGTTGTATTGAGCAAACGTATGGCCCTGCTTTGCTGCTAAAGTTAGCCATTTCATGGCTAGCTTATTATTCCTTGGCACACCTTCTCCATATTGATACATAAGCCCAACATTAAATTGAGCCACAGGCTCACCTTGCTCAGCAGCTAGGGTATACCATTTTATTGCCATAATATCGTTGTGTGGAACCCCTTGGCCCTTGCGGTACATATGTCCAAGGTTATATTGAGCTTCTGCAAAACCTTGTTCGGCCGCTGGAGTCCACTCTGTTAAGGCACGCTTAAAGTCGCCTGCTAGATATGCTTTAACACCCTTAGAGTAACTTCTAGCCGGTGTGTCTGAGATGCTTGAAACTGCTTCTGTTGCAATCGCAGTTGTTACGGGACTTGTTGTTGGGGCTGTGACAAGAGCTGCTGCACTTATCGTATTAGGGGTCACACAGGCTACCAAAAATATTGACAAGCATAAAGTAGACAATAGCTTCAAAATAAAAATTCGGTTCAACATAAAATATGTCCTACTAGTAAGTTGGGGCTCAATTAAATTCTGTAATAACGCTAACCTCTTCCCACTCTAATGGCTCACAACGTGGGCAAAAAGCCCAAGGTTGCCTTAGTATTAGGTGTGGAGTAATAGGTTATGTCGTTACAGCTTTCTCGTGTGATGAGGAGTTTTTTGTAAAACCCCTTCGAGTCGCCTTCCTTGGACAGTAAATACGGAACGTTACTTTTTAGAAGCAATAATTAATAAGCCTCGCTTCTAGGAATTATTCTTAGTGCGTAGATTATCATTGAAAGTACTAGATATAATAGTCTATATGCGACTTTTTTGATAAAAAAATAGATCTATTAAAACGTAGGAGGGTAAGTTTAGTGGTGTGAAAATAATCTTAGAATTTTCTAATACATGCCTATATGCGACAAACCATTAGTGGCCTCTGTATGACATTTTATGATCACTGACATCACTGATGCCCCTCTAGATCAAAGCTAACTCGTTTATTTGAGGGTATGGATTAATAGAGTGGGGCAACCCTAAACCGATAGGACGAGGGCGTCATCACAAGATCGCCACAAGCCCTTATTCTGATCTATATTAGGCTTAGCAGAGACGCATGCAAATAGCCCATATAAATAGAACTTACTTCTTTAAAGGTCACCTAAAAGGCTTTTCACCGACACATCAAGTGCTACTGCAATTTGGTTGATCTTTTTCAACGAAGGACTAACGGACCCACGCTCGATGTGGCCCATGTGAGCCCGATCTATGTTAGCTA
>Ga0307997_10000541_pt1 | contig 17302 bp, 4 predicted proteins | sample Davwhametageno36_FD_203165 | JGI IMG/M metagenome (GOLD analysis project Ga0307997, IMG submission 203165) | Marine microbial communities from Davis Island wharf, Antarctic Ocean - #36 | ecosystem: Environmental > Aquatic > Marine > Unclassified | place: Antarctic Ocean: Davis Island wharf... | reverse complement strand
AAACCTTTCGTTGCCCACATAGTTGCAATTGCTGTCCAACCCTCAACGAGGTGGAAGTGGAAGATCACACCAGCAATTTACCTGAGGGTACAGTCCCTAGCTTCGAGATGTTGCAAGACCTCAACCTGACCGCATCAGAGGAGAAATCCCTGCTGGAGACAGGCCTTACAACAGTAATCAACGGCGCCGTACCGTCCGTCGATACGTCCACTCTAGCATGTAACACCCATGTTAAGGGACAGGGCGACACGACGACAACGGCGAACATTGAGAAACAACGACTCAAGAAGCTCGAAGAATTATTCAAGCGCCTGAACCAAGGCCAGAAATACAAAGGTGCTCATCCGATGCTCCGGACTCACGCAGTCGACCGGAACAAGTACCACGCGGCCGTATGCGATACGCCGCGTCGGAAGGATCTCATTGACAAGGAAATACTCGCGACTTCGAATGGAAGGCCGGTGGGCCAACTCTTCAAGGAATGCGAGGTCTGCGCACTTAACCCCTATGGCAAGCCACCGGGAGGAAGTAAGCGCCGCGACCCCAAACTAAAGGAGGCATTCTCAAGCCTCAAAGGGGGAGCTGCAATCGTAGCAGCTTGCCACACGTTCGTAAACTGCACTCAAGTAGACGACGATGGACAACGCGCAAATCAGATTCGATTGGAACTTACACTGGAAGAAGAACGAGTACACACGAAGCTGTACGACACTGAAGGACAGTTCTTTGAAGGGCAAGTAACCACCGTTGGAACACTAATAACCGACGGTAACGAATGGCACTCAGAAGGCGAGACCAAGTGCCAGTCGTACAGCGAAGGTCTCATACACGCGAATTCATTAAAGGAAACGGATCGCGAAGACATTGAACTTCACTGCGGAATTGACGACGAGGGGGCGAACCTCGGAGCCAATGAAACGACGCTCGTCAAGTCGTGCCCTAAGGGTCACGAGCTCGTCGAAACGTCAGTTGACGGCAAGAACGACATCGTCCGGTGTGACATGGCAACTTGCGGAAAACAAATTGAACTGGGACAACTTTCCTTGCACTGCAACACATGCAAATGGGACGCATGCAAGGCCTGTGCTACAATAGTAACACCGGACGGCGAAAGCAAGGATGACATCGGTATAGTGGATCCACCGTCGAGCATGCAGGAAAACCATCTCAACGATCTGGATAAACTACCGTACCCCTCTTTTGCCGGGGCTGAACTCGGGGCAGTACTGGAGGTCGACACCACATCACATTCCTACGACACGATTGCTGGCAATCGTTATGAATTCGTAGGCTACGTGCGCGGTGCGCGACTGGTACACAGCGTGGAAACGCGCGACAAATCGGCGGAGTCCGCAATCGCAGCAGTAACAGAAATGGTCGAATACTTCCATCGTTACATCCCAAAGATCGGTGAGATCATCACCGATGACGATAGAGCCTACAACTGCGACGCATTCAAGGGCGTGATGAAAGAGATGGACATACTAGTACATCCACACGCGCCGGAGAACCCGCAGGAAACGGGAGGAGTAGAACGAGCGAACAGAGCCAAGGCCATATTCGTGGCCCGAGCACTGACAAGATCTGCCCTTCCCGGAGACGCTTTTAGGGGAGTATTTGCAAGGCACTGGGTGATGTGCCACAACCATCTGCACATCCCCAGAGGATGCACTCAAGCACCAATACCAGCAATAACCAATCGGTTGTTTGCAGGTATGAAACACCTACACGTTCCAGGTTCGATCGTCTACGTACACGATGTACCAAGAACGATCAACAAGAAGGTTGGAACCGGTGAACGAATTCAAAAACATGACGTACGCATCACCGAGATGATCTACGTCACGTTCATGGACACCGCCAACGGAATAATTGCGTGGGACATAGGTGCGGGTAGGCTGCAGAAAGTGAGTGGACGGGCATATACGTGCTTCAACCTGGTCAACATGCGACGCGAAATCCTACCGTGTATGAAACCTTATACGGACGGGTCGGTCGACTTGACAAGATTGCCAGCACTAGAATGGAACAGGACTAGTATCACTAACGCTTACAAGAGAGGCATTCTGACATTGGAATCACTTCCCTTGTCGGAGAAACGCCGACTCTTGGCGGCCTACGCGCGCAAGCGCGTAATGATACAAGCATCCGAACCAGACGAACAGCCCAAGCCGAAAATAATCAAGTCGGATAAGAACGGAGTAAAGTCAAGTCTAACCAAGAAGGAGAGACTGGCGATGGCAAAGAGAATGGACTCGCACGATCTAATCGGTGCTGGTGTCAACACATTCTTCCCCGGTCACGGGTACTTCGACGGCACGGTAACACAAGTAACGCAAGGAGCACACAAAGGTGCGCCGAGCTGGTACAAACTACGTTACAGTGACGGAGACGAGCTCGAAAGCTCACTACAAGACTTGATCACCAAACACAACCTTACACTTCCGACAGCTAACCTGTCAGAAGAATCAGCGAACGCGGTCTACGAAGTCATTGAATTCGACGAGAAGAACCTCGCTGGGCCCAACAAGATCTCAAATCTAGCCGAGCTGCGAGCAATCATGTCCAAAGACAGCCGCATTGATTCGACCAGGAAACAACGATCTAAAACCAAGGCCAAGGTTGTACCAGTGGAAGCACTAGACCAGGAGTCCAAGACCGACAAAGTTGTCAACTTGGTATGTCTAAAATGCAAACACCGGGCAAATAGTGTCGAAGATATGACCACACATATCGAGGGACACGTCGGTTTCACGTACGCAAGCATCGTGGGCACTCTACACGACGTACATGGATCGAGTTCCGGGGGGAGTAAGAAGAGTCAAGCAAAACTCAAACCGAAACCTACGAAACAAAAGGCAAGCATACGACCATCAGCAAAGAGAGCAGGCGTCAAACAAAGTACTGACAGGTCTGACGCAGCAGCGAAGAGAAGGAGCGAGCGAACACGACAACGATTTGTCAAACCTTTCTCACATCTCCGCGCTAACAACATAGACGTCAACGTAGACGAAAACGGGAGCGCCAATGTTAGTTTCACTACCGCTGACGGTACGATAACTCAAGTGGAAATGGATCTCGCCGAGCGAACGGAAGATCCAGAATGGGCAGAAGACCTAGACGACGTCGACACCATATTATTGGTAAGCATCGACAACGAACGTCAATTCACTGAGTCTCAATGCAACGCCACCAAGATGTACGGACAAGCGTTCACGCCAGATGCGCCGAACGTCAAGAAGGTTCTCGACCCTGGTCACCCGGAGCACAGACAATGGGTGCAGGGCATACTACAAGAACTAAATGGTCTAGTACATAAAGGCGTCCTCGAAGGACGGCTGCTGAAAGAATTAACAGGAGAACAAAGGCGAAATCTATTACAGATGAAACTGATCCTGAAAAGAAAATACAGCGCTATACCAGGTCCCGACGGTCAACCACTACCACCAAGATATAAAGCTAGACTGGTGGTGAGGGGGGACCTGAGCGACGTGGGAAAGAACGGAGAGCAAGGTCGACACGGTACTGAAGTGGAAACGCCCGGTTCACAACCATCCTCACTGAGGGTGTGCTGTGCACAGAGTGTTTTAAACAACCACCCAATAGTATCATTCGACATTGAGCAAGCGTACTGCCAGTCGGAATGCCAAGAGGTGCCAGGAGGTCTCCACGCAAGTGGAGCCCCAGGCACAAAAGAACTCATGAAGAACGACAAGGGCGACACGCTGATCTACAAGATATGCAAGAACATCTACGGTATGGTAACCGCTGCAGGACTCCACTTCAAGAGCGTAATCGAGATGCTAAGGAAGCTGGGATACACACAAGCAGACGGCGACCAAACTCTCTTTCGAAACAAAGAGCAGAACACCACCGTATTTGTCTACGTTGACGACGGCGCACTAGTCGGACCAACTGCAATTGTACTTGAACTGGTAAGAATGATCGAAAAACGTTTCGATCTCGGCATGAAGGATTTCATGTCGGAGATGCTGGGCAGCCGTATTGTTACTACCACCGAGGAAGAATCGAATGAGTCTAAACAAGACGAAACCGAGGAACACGAAAAGTGGCACGATAACATACCGAACGCAAAGATCAAGTCGATCAAGCAGGATCTCACCCAGTACACCAAGGATCTGCTCAAGAGCACTCCAGTAGGGCAAGGGAATTACTACCCCCGATCTACACCAATCGATATCGCTTTAGGAGAGTCCCTCGAGGACAATCTGCCTAACTTCGTCAATTCATACGCCGACCGTCATGTGCGGAATCTCACGGACAAGGAGAGTGAAGACTATGAGGAGATGAAGCGCGAATACGATTTCACCAACATCGTGTACAGGATGCTGTGGATTTCGCGGATATCACGTCCGGATCTAAGCCTGGCCGTTAGCGTGGTGTCGAAGCATCTGCTTGGACCACCGTGCTACGACGCGATGCGAGCACTGAGGCAAATGCTGCAATATTTGCTGGGTACAGTGGAGATGGGAATCATCTTCCACGCCGACGGCAACCGAACGCCCATCTACTACTGTGATTCGAATCACCCGATGGGACGGCCAAGACTCGGGTACCTATGTCGATTAGCCGATGGACCTCTAGATTGGGGTTCCAAGCTGGCACCGGTATGCTCGGAAAGTACGACTGAAAGCGAGATCTACGCAGCGTCAGAGGGTCTCCGAAAGGGAACCGTCATTCACGCGGATCTACTTCACGTCGACATCGTCAGCAAGGACGACCTGATGGCGTTTTATGGGGACAACGACGCGTGCACAACCATCCTGGCCAAGAGCAAGGATGCATTGTCAGTACGTGCAAAGCACATCGGCTCGCGGCTATACAAAGCCATGGAGCGGTGCAGCCCAGACAGCGAACATCGGACTGCGACAATGGAAAGGGTTGGCACCAATGACAACCTTAGTGACTTCTTCACTAAGTTCCAAAGTCGCGCACTTTTCATATCCATGAGAGATATGATCATGGGAATTTCAAGGGAACTATCTAAATTATGCTAGCCGATTATAATGGGACTATACCATTGTAAGTTTTGGCGGTGCAATACTCAGTAGAAGGGTAATTTTCCGCGAATGTCACAACTTACACCCAAGTTGGGACGGAAACGGTAACTACTACTGCAGTGGCGCATTGGGAGTCTCGACGGGTCCAGTAGCTCTCTACGGTAAAGGGCGTCATCGCCGGTGGGTTGTCTAAGGGCTTCGGCACGGCGTGCGTCCACTGCTTGCAGTGGGCTAACCGTAAAGTGGTATCGAGAGAAAATCCTCCGGGACAATCCACCTCGATAACATGCTGCGATATGCTACTAGACGTATACGTCCGATCCACCACCGTTTTGAAAAGAGTGATCTCTCGAAGGGACGACTTTGCATATTCATATTATTATTAAGGACTGATGCCAACGTAAGGCATTTCGGAAAACCAAACGTACGATCCGATTGAGGCAGTAAGCCGCGAATCCTCTCACGAGGTGCAATCTCATATATTTGCTGATCAATCTGTATCTGCAAGTGTGTGAGGGAGCGAGATGTTTGAAGATTCAGGAACCCGGACCTCTGGAGCATTTATGCTATCCATTGGACCAAAGAGCTATTATTATTCGACAGGCGTTGTTGGTGAACCAAGTTCATTTAACACAATCGTCGGGTATAGCGGCCGCGATTGTTCCGCGTGTTTCTTCAGGCAGATTTTCCACATGGGCCGATCACACCACTTTCTTGGGCGATCTAAGCGGGAGGGTTTAATATCTGATTAGTCTTTAATGATAACGTGGACACTTACACGTGCAGCGGCGAAGGAGAACACCACTCTGCGTACCCCCACGTGAGCTCATTCCTAACGCAGGTATTTTACTACCACAGCGGGGAATTGAGTCAAAGTGCATTCAACTAGGAAATTTCAGTGCAACAACAACTGTCCTAAGTATGACGTTAAAAGACGGAAAAACGTGCAACAATCAAGCTACAGGGGGAACCAAGGTCATACCGACTTTACCAAAGTCGTCAAAAGCCATCCCAAGCAATCTTCCCTTCAGCATCATACGTTGAAGTGCAGGAAGACTCGATACTGCCCTTACGAGGCATGATAAGTTATCGATGATTGTCAGTTGCCGTGGGCCGCCTTCCATTATGAAGGAATGGTTACTACTGCGGTGATGCGCCGTCCCCGTGTTCGGGGGCAATGAACCAAGAAACGCAACGTGCAAAGGTCAAATTGTTAGAGCAATGACATCATTGTACAAAGCGGGGGGGAATCGCTCCCATGCGATGACCGACCAGAGAAACGAGTGGGACACAAGGTATCGCGACCGCGGGCAACAACGGAGTCGGGAGAGTGAATGAACACACTCCCAATTTCACCTGCGGCGTGATGACTGGTAAGGACGACAACTAGAGTATAGTCAAGCAACTTATAAAAGCGCGTCGACTGTGGAGTTCACAAGATAAGTTAAGAGCAATAGTAGCGCGTGCAAGTATGATTTAGTTCATAACTCCGCGTGTTACTGCAACACTGACTTGGTGGATGAAATAAAGGCGTGCTACTAAGGCGCTAAGGGACACAACTCGGTTGAATAACTACGACCTCAGTCATGCACTCAACACGAGTGGTGACTATTTCGGACCTCCCATAATGACGAATCTGGACCGACGTCTCAACCTAAGCTTAGGCCAAGGTCAAGGCGTGACGGCACAAGTTCGGGGGGGTGAAGGGACGGTGCGAATACAGTCGCATCGTGGCCTCACGTAGTCTCACGTTCTAGGACCATGTGTAGTATGAAGATGGAAGAATAGGGGCTCATGTTATGGATGAGCCCCAATCATGTTATTATAACATACGAGTGTATCCACGAGAATCTCCCCAGCTACTTCGAAAGTGGCTGGAGCTAACAACCTTTAATTGGCAAGGTTGGGGGATTCCTGTGGGTTTGGCTCAAGAGTGAGGGAGTATCCACCTGGCACGGTAGTGCCTATGCTCCCAACTATCTGAACACCAATTCGTGTTTAGATTGCCTCTCTTTGATTCCGCGATGGATGGTGCAAAACCATGTCCACTTGGAACCTTCGAGAATACGAATAATAGAATTCGTATGGCGCCTTCGATTTGTTGCGGCATCGGCCTCAGGGCCGATCTGCCTGCTCTCTCTAGAGCAATTCTCAACACCGATCGTACGGCGACTCCACCAGGCAAGGAGTCCCTGGTTCTTCTCAGAGCCACCCGATCAGAGACACCACACACACACACACCCGCTCCCACACGTCGCACCACGACTACACGACTGCACGCGCGCTCCACGTTGCGTTCGTCCAAGCAGTTTATCAAGACCCACGTTAACGCGTCGAGCTCTAACTCGACCAGACGTGCAAGAGCAACAAGAACATGTCCCTCGACTCTCGTTCCCCATCGAGCACCAAGCCAGACTGGGAGCAGATCGCGAAGGAAGTCTCAAGGGCATGCTCCGATGACAAGAGCGCGTGCTCGATCGACCCTGTTGGGACTGGTCGAACACACGACTCTCACATCGACAAGATGCGGTCTGTAATCCAGAACGCGCTGGGACAGCGTCTCGCCACCAAGGCGATCCGTGACGCTCTCCCCTACATCACGGGGCGTGGACCTGGCGACGGCGGAGGGCTACCTCCGACGTCGCAACTACGTCTCGTGGGCATCATCGATGGTCGCAACGGTCCCTCTTACGAGGAAGCCGCGGAGTCCACCAACGACGAAGCCACCATCGTGCGCGAGCTTCTTCTCGAACATCTGTTCACGGGCGACACGCAGGCCGCCATGGTTACACTCTACGACCACCTGTCGTCGCTCATGGAACAGCCACGAGTTTGCACCATCGTCGCCTACGCGTTCCACTGCGCCCGATCCAAGGTGCAGCTCAACGAGTTCCACGCGCGCGCGCGCGATCTGGCCAAGCACTCCAAGATCTTCCTGGACACGGACCATGTAGCTCACACAGAGTACTTGGAGCTTCTGGCCAAGAAAATCTCGGACTACAACGAAGCGCACACGCCGCAACTGAAGCCGAGCGAGTGCCGCGCCATGATCTACCTGGACATAATGGAAAAGGCCGAGGCGGCCGGTGCGACGCAGCACGAGTCCATCAAAGAGCTTCAACGAATTGCCCACGAAGGGGAATACCAAGTGGAAACGCAGCTGATCAAACTGTGCGCCAATTCCCATCGTCTCCTCATGGGCGCCGTCAGTGCTACTCGCGGGGGCTATTTACACTCAGGTAATTTGCCACTCGGAAGCGCCGACGTCGACCCCGCGGGACGACAAGTGGAGCAGAAGGTCATGTTCGGAAGGCAAAGGAGCTCGCATCCTCAAGCACCAAACGGTGGGGCGATCGGGAACAACCTAGGTCGACCGCAACAAGTTCCCCTGCACCTTCGAGTACCCGAAGGCAACGCGCATGGACGGCGCACGCAGAGTGGCAACGCGCTTGCTGCTTTCTCACGACCAGCAGGGTCGAACGGAGAATTTAAGTGTACGCCAGCTACGTGTGCACAAAGCCGTCCATGCAAGATTTGCAACAAGTACACGGTCCAGCAGGTCCGAATCGCCACCACTAACACGCCAGGTCGAGAGATCGACGTCGCGTTGAAGTGCCAGTGCGAGTGGATCACGGTTATTAACCCAAATATCCTACAGTACGCGAACGATGCTGATTTCGGCGAACGCGAGGAATTGGAGGATGGCAACGCGGTGTTTCTGCAGACTTACAAGAAGCGGAAGTACCTCGGTCAGGGTTGGCCCCACCAACAAGATAACCTGAACTTCCAGCGATATTTTAACCAGATCACGGACGAACCGATGCAACTTGCCGAAGAGCAATACGTGTTCGAGGCACTGATCGACAACGAGATCAACATATTCACCACCGTCAAGGGAGAGCTGGACAACTTCGATTTTGGCAAGTCGATATGTCCGGCCTGCGGTGAGTGCCATGAAAGCCGTCAAGAAGCACTGGATGAAATGTGTATCTACTACCTGGAGGACAACGATCTGTTCGCGCAAGAAGGTTGGGACGATACAACGAACATCATCTGGGACGGAGCGACTGCCAATGACAAATCCATTCACCTTCTACACAGGCGTGAGCACGCTACGAAGATAATAAACGTCATGAACGCGGTCGCACAAATGGAGGAGCAGGAAGTCGGCATGAACCATGATGGATCACGGAGCCGACTTTTCTGGAACGCCTCAAGATTGACCGAGTCTTCATACCTTCGCGGTGGCGTGAACTCCAACACCTTGTGTTGGCATAACAAGATTCGCGTCGAACAGGATCGCTCCATCGTAGTGGAGAAGCCTTCCCAAGAGTCACTGACAATAGTCCGTAGAATCGAGGCGACGTCAAGGAAGGCAACGGCGAACACGATGTTCACCGAAGGCGATGAAAACGAGCTCACACTGGAAGAACTGAAGATCTGGATGTGGTTGTACAACTTCAAAGGAGACCACACAAGGACTCTCAATGCTATAATCGCCGAATCGGGTCTGACCGATGCGGATCCAGACGAATTCTACCGCAGGGTGACCGAGGATCTTCTGTGCAGGGTGCACACCACGGTAATGCGTGACCTCGAACAAGCTCACACTCTACTGGTCAGGAAAAAGAAGAGGAAGCCCTCCGTTTTCAGCCAGAAGTTATCCGTAAATGAAGTCTACAGCACCAACCCGCTGTCGGGGCACAACAAGCTCATACAGGAGCAGAAGGCGGGTCTCAATGTTAGCTTCGACCATAAACCAACTCGGTTTAAGTGCTTCAGAGACACGCGATGCGACGGACAACATTGGGAAGAGCGAGGAGGCCAGTGCAAGTTCATGGAACCCGAAGACGATGAACTGAACGACCTCGTGGCCAGAGCCAGAAAGAAACCAACCCCTGGGGGGGAGACGTCCTGGTGGCCCAAAATATGCGTGATATGTCATGCATTCGGACAGACAACACAGTCTGGACACACACCGAGACATTTCACCGACAAGTGCTCACTTCGTAAAGCAAACGGAGGGTCACTCACCGACGATAAAGTTACCAAGAAGGTCGACAAATGGAAGGGGAACCTCGGAAACGAAAATCCCAACGGGGATGGACCGGAGTTCTTCAAGAGACCCTACATTGGAACACCGTCGCAGTCGTCAAGTAAAGGCGAAGGAAAATCGTACGCGAAGAATGAGTGCCGCGCGTATGCGGATAAGGGAAAGTGCCGCTTCGGCGATGACTGCAAGTACGAACACTTGGAAAAGAAGGCCAACGGAACGGTTGTGCAGAAGGCGAAGAAGTCCAAGTTACAGGCGAGCCTGCAGAAATTGATTGCGGATTCAGGTGGCTCAGAGTTCAACTCCAAGGCAAACCTGAAGCAAATCCTAAATCAAGTCGGCCAAACACTGGGCAATGTGAAGGGAAAACGCAAATCAGCGAACCAAACCAGTTCCTCGAGCTTCGAGGAAGTCGATTCCGACGGCGAAAGCAAAGAAGATGAGACTGGACTGACAGTGCTCAATGCTGCACAGCAGAGGGCGGCCAAGAAGAGGGCCAAAGGGAAAAGACGCGGCGATCAAAACAAAACAAAGTCACCAGCGCCCATCAGCGAAACGCAAACGACGACCTGGGAGAGCATGGGTCAAATATACGATGACCGCCTCGTACAGAAACAGGAAGTCGAAAAGGCGTTGGCGATGGCGAAGCAACTGCAAGCTCAGTACAATGCTTCAAATCTCTCCTCAGCTAACGCTGACAGCACCCGAGTCGAAGACCACGTTAGCCGCGTGTCCTTCGCCTCGCGTGGGTAGGATGGAAGGGGTGTAGCCGGAGGGCTACATCCCCGACCAATAGATCCTGGAGAGACGGGTTCCCGACCAATTCGAAAAACGGCGCGGTATCGCGATAATGGAGCAAGTGCACAAGAGTGCTCCAGTAAGGGCGCGGGAATGGTGAACTCCACCGATAGCAACTTCCAATCTCGCGATTACGACGACCATAGCAACCATCTCAGGCGCGAAGCCTCGAGTGGTGATCGGCGTCTTGATCGTCTGAAAAGAAGAGCTGACGATGGCGACCCATCCCTCGTTAATACCATGCTCGACTCAGGTGCATCAGATCACTTTGGGGAGAAGGGCAGCGATCGTTTTCCGGATGGCACTCACAAGATACCGCGAGTCGGCGTATCTAGTGCCGCGGGCGGGAGCAAATCACTGAACGAAACAGGTAACATGCGTCTACAGCTAATAGACGTAAACGGAAGACCTTTCGACGCCACACATGCTGCGATGAAAGGATACGCGTACCAGAGCGGCGTGTTTAAACACGACCTCATCTCGTTTGGACGGCTACTGGAAATCCCAGGTTTAGTTACCGGACTCACGTTACGAAAACGGGACCGGACAATTCTGATGGATATAAGAGGGAACGATGGCAGATTACACGTGGTGCAAGTGTATACGCGAAACGGCATGCTGCACATGCTGGAGCGACGCAACACTTCCACAACCGTAAATCATGTCTCTGCGGCAGATGTGCCTACTGAGGACCACGCAGACCGAGAAGGGATCAGAGATGGGCGTCTTCCCCCGCACGTATGCGGTGTTACCAAAAGTAAAGACGTTCCACTCCTCCGACGATATATCAGCGGCTCCATCACTCCAAACACGGTTCAACCGGAGGACAACATGCTGCGAATGCTACGCATGGATAGTTGCTCCTCGGCGGCAAAGGAACTGTGCAAGGACGTGAATAAGGAGAAGTACGGGCGGCAGCGAGATAACGGTCATCTCGTTTTGAATGTCGTGTCAAGGACTAAAGACTCAAGTAAACGCAAGATTGGCCCACCCAGCCAAACCTTTCGTTGCCCACATAGTTGCAATTGCTGTCCAACCCTCAACGAGGTGGAAGTGGAAGATCACACCAGCAATTTACCTGAGGGTACAGTCCCTAGCTTCGAGATGTTGCAAGACCTCAACCTGACCGCATCAGAGGAGAAATCCCTGCTGGAGACAGGCCTTACAACAGTAATCAACGGCGCCGTACCGTCCGTCGATACGTCCACTCTAGCATGTAACACCCATGTTAAGGGACAGGGCGACACGACGACAACGGCGAACATTGAGAAACAACGACTCAAGAAGCTCGAAGAATTATTCAAGCGCCTGAACCAAGGCCAGAAATACAAAGGTGCTCATCCGATGCTCCGGACTCACGCAGTCGACCGGAACAAGTACCACGCGGCCGTATGCGATACGCCGCGTCGGAAGGATCTCATTGACAAGGAAATACTCGCGACTTCGAATGGAAGGCCGGTGGGCCAACTCTTCAAGGAATGCGAGGTCTGCGCACTTAACCCCTATGGCAAGCCACCGGGAGGAAGTAAGCGCCGCGACCCCAAACTAAAGGAGGCATTCTCAAGCCTCAAAGGGGGAGCTGCAATCGTAGCAGCTTGCCACACGTTCGTAAACTGCACTCAAGTAGACGACGATGGACAACGCGCAAATCAGATTCGATTGGAACTTACACTGGAAGAAGAACGAGTACACACGAAGCTGTACGACACTGAAGGACAGTTCTTTGAAGGGCAAGTAACCACCGTTGGAACACTAATAACCGACGGTAACGAATGGCACTCAGAAGGCGAGACCAAGTGCCAGTCGTACAGCGAAGGTCTCATACACGCGAATTCATTAAAGGAAACGGATCGCGAAGACATTGAACTTCACTGCGGAATTGACGACGAGGGGGCGAACCTCGGAGCCAATGAAACGACGCTCGTCAAGTCGTGCCCTAAGGGTCACGAGCTCGTCGAAACGTCAGTTGACGGCAAGAACGACATCGTCCGGTGTGACATGGCAACTTGCGGAAAACAAATTGAACTGGGACAACTTTCCTTGCACTGCAACACATGCAAATGGGACGCATGCAAGGCCTGTGCTACAATAGTAACACCGGACGGCGAAAGCAAGGATGACATCGGTATAGTGGATCCACCGTCGAGCATGCAGGAAAACCATCTCAACGATCTGGATAAACTACCGTACCCCTCTTTTGCCGGGGCTGAACTCGGGGCAGTACTGGAGGTCGACACCACATCACATTCCTACGACACGATTGCTGGCAATCGTTATGAATTCGTAGGCTACGTGCGCGGTGCGCGACTGGTACACAGCGTGGAAACGCGCGACAAATCGGCGGAGTCCGCAATCGCAGCAGTAACAGAAATGGTCGAATACTTCCATCGTTACATCCCAAAGATCGGTGAGATCATCACCGATGACGATAGAGCCTACAACTGCGACGCATTCAAGGGCGTGATGAAAGAGATGGACATACTAGTACATCCACACGCGCCGGAGAACCCGCAGGAAACGGGAGGAGTAGAACGAGCGAACAGAGCCAAGGCCATATTCGTGGCCCGAGCACTGACAAGATCTGCCCTTCCCGGAGACGCTTTTAGGGGAGTATTTGCAAGGCACTGGGTGATGTGCCACAACCATCTGCACATCCCCAGAGGATGCACTCAAGCACCAATACCAGCAATAACCAATCGGTTGTTTGCAGGTATGAAACACCTACACGTTCCAGGTTCGATCGTCTACGTACACGATGTACCAAGAACGATCAACAAGAAGGTTGGAACCGGTGAACGAATTCAAAAACATGACGTACGCATCACCGAGATGATCTACGTCACGTTCATGGACACCGCCAACGGAATAATTGCGTGGGACATAGGTGCGGGTAGGCTGCAGAAAGTGAGTGGACGGGCATATACGTGCTTCAACCTGGTCAACATGCGACGCGAAATCCTACCGTGTATGAAACCTTATACGGACGGGTCGGTCGACTTGACAAGATTGCCAGCACTAGAATGGAACAGGACTAGTATCACTAACGCTTACAAGAGAGGCATTCTGACATTGGAATCACTTCCCTTGTCGGAGAAACGCCGACTCTTGGCGGCCTACGCGCGCAAGCGCGTAATGATACAAGCATCCGAACCAGACGAACAGCCCAAGCCGAAAATAATCAAGTCGGATAAGAACGGAGTAAAGTCAAGTCTAACCAAGAAGGAGAGACTGGCGATGGCAAAGAGAATGGACTCGCACGATCTAATCGGTGCTGGTGTCAACACATTCTTCCCCGGTCACGGGTACTTCGACGGCACGGTAACACAAGTAACGCAAGGAGCACACAAAGGTGCGCCGAGCTGGTACAAACTACGTTACAGTGACGGAGACGAGCTCGAAAGCTCACTACAAGACTTGATCACCAAACACAACCTTACACTTCCGACAGCTAACCTGTCAGAAGAATCAGCGAACGCGGTCTACGAAGTCATTGAATTCGACGAGAAGAACCTCGCTGGGCCCAACAAGATCTCAAATCTAGCCGAGCTGCGAGCAATCATGTCCAAAGACAGCCGCATTGATTCGACCAGGAAACAACGATCTAAAACCAAGGCCAAGGTTGTACCAGTGGAAGCACTAGACCAGGAGTCCAAGACCGACAAAGTTGTCAACTTGGTATGTCTAAAATGCAAACACCGGGCAAATAGTGTCGAAGATATGACCACACATATCGAGGGACACGTCGGTTTCACGTACGCAAGCATCGTGGGCACTCTACACGACGTACATGGATCGAGTTCCGGGGGGAGTAAGAAGAGTCAAGCAAAACTCAAACCGAAACCTACGAAACAAAAGGCAAGCATACGACCATCAGCAAAGAGAGCAGGCGTCAAACAAAGTACTGACAGGTCTGACGCAGCAGCGAAGAGAAGGAGCGAGCGAACACGACAACGATTTGTCAAACCTTTCTCACATCTCCGCGCTAACAACATAGACGTCAACGTAGACGAAAACGGGAGCGCCAATGTTAGTTTCACTACCGCTGACGGTACGATAACTCAAGTGGAAATGGATCTCGCCGAGCGAACGGAAGATCCAGAATGGGCAGAAGACCTAGACGACGTCGACACCATATTATTGGTAAGCATCGACAACGAACGTCAATTCACTGAGTCTCAATGCAACGCCACCAAGATGTACGGACAAGCGTTCACGCCAGATGCGCCGAACGTCAAGAAGGTTCTCGACCCTGGTCACCCGGAGCACAGACAATGGGTGCAGGGCATACTACAAGAACTAAATGGTCTAGTACATAAAGGCGTCCTCGAAGGACGGCTGCTGAAAGAATTAACAGGAGAACAAAGGCGAAATCTATTACAGATGAAACTGATCCTGAAAAGAAAATACAGCGCTATACCAGGTCCCGACGGTCAACCACTACCACCAAGATATAAAGCTAGACTGGTGGTGAGGGGGGACCTGAGCGACGTGGGAAAGAACGGAGAGCAAGGTCGACACGGTACTGAAGTGGAAACGCCCGGTTCACAACCATCCTCACTGAGGGTGTGCTGTGCACAGAGTGTTTTAAACAACCACCCAATAGTATCATTCGACATTGAGCAAGCGTACTGCCAGTCGGAATGCCAAGAGGTGCCAGGAGGTCTCCACGCAAGTGGAGCCCCAGGCACAAAAGAACTCATGAAGAACGACAAGGGCGACACGCTGATCTACAAGATATGCAAGAACATCTACGGTATGGTAACCGCTGCAGGACTCCACTTCAAGAGCGTAATCGAGATGCTAAGGAAGCTGGGATACACACAAGCAGACGGCGACCAAACTCTCTTTCGAAACAAAGAGCAGAACACCACCGTATTTGTCTACGTTGACGACGGCGCACTAGTCGGACCAACTGCAATTGTACTTGAACTGGTAAGAATGATCGAAAAACGTTTCGATCTCGGCATGAAGGATTTCATGTCGGAGATGCTGGGCAGCCGTATTGTTACTACCACCGAGGAAGAATCGAATGAGTCTAAACAAGACGAAACCGAGGAACACGAAAAGTGGCACGATAACATACCGAACGCAAAGATCAAGTCGATCAAGCAGGATCTCACCCAGTACACCAAGGATCTGCTCAAGAGCACTCCAGTAGGGCAAGGGAATTACTACCCCCGATCTACACCAATCGATATCGCTTTAGGAGAGTCCCTCGAGGACAATCTGCCTAACTTCGTCAATTCATACGCCGACCGTCATGTGCGGAATCTCACGGACAAGGAGAGTGAAGACTATGAATACTGTTATTACTGTTATTACTGTTACAGATTATCAATGCCGTATCCCTGCGTAACTCTCCCACAGCTCTTTCGTCCACGCCGTTGGTGCACCTTCCTTGGCGGCGCATCTCATATTGCGGATGTCTTTCTTCTTCTTGTCATTATTTGTGTTGTTGAAGCCCCAGCAGATCCACCGTAGGTTGCCCTGAACATGACCCTTACGAGGACTAATGGCATCCAGCGAGGCCTGGCGCCACTTGTCCTCGGGCTCACATGGACCCAAACCCAGCGGGACCCCGTTAATCGCACAGCGTAGCTCCTGCTCCTCCAACAACGCCCGCGTGTAGATGTACATCGCGGGCAGTGAAAGGAAGCCCGCCGCTCCATCGCCCCCCCCGTGCTCGGCCCCCCCCCCCCCCCCCTCCCCCTCCAAACGGTTTTGTGCTGCCAAACGTTTTTCGCGACCCCAAACGTTTGCAGTGGACTTGTATGCCTTGTTCCTTGAATCTTTGAAGTCTGGGATGGATTGGGACACCGTTTCGCGGGACGCTGCGAATACAGTCTGCGTGAACTTGCCATGGTGGTGTGAGGCTGAGTTTGCCGCGGTGTTGATGCCGCTTGGAACCAGCAGCAGGTTCCAGGAGGCGTCCTCCTCTGTCTTGAAATGAGGTTGATTATTGTTGTCCCGGTCGAGCGACAGCCCAAAGAGGTTGTGGGACTCGAACACGATCGGACCACACCCGCCCGCGTCGTCGACCCCATCTGCAAGTGGTGGAAGAGGTGTTCAAGTGCAAGAATAGATGGGAGAGTGGAACAGGCAGTGAGGGAGGGTTAGAGTGTGTACAGGGTAGGGTGAAAATGCGTTTGGGGGGGGGGGGGGGGAAAGAGAGGCATACCTTCCATCAGTCCACGACCAATGACCATGTCCGCGATCTCAGCAGCACGAGAGTGGGCTTCCTCGCTCGAGAACTTGGGCTGGCTCTTCTTCCCCCACCGCCCTTGATTGCCGTCTGTCGTGTTGCAGTTCCGGACCATATACAGGATGTACCGCCACTCAGACAGCGCCAAAACGCCCTCAAACCGCTTAGGCAACCTTATGTTCCCAAAGCCTCTGCCCCCGCCACCGCCACCGCCCCCGCCACCGCCAC
>Ga0307997_10000540_pt1 | contig 17314 bp, 13 predicted proteins | sample Davwhametageno36_FD_203165 | JGI IMG/M metagenome (GOLD analysis project Ga0307997, IMG submission 203165) | Marine microbial communities from Davis Island wharf, Antarctic Ocean - #36 | ecosystem: Environmental > Aquatic > Marine > Unclassified | place: Antarctic Ocean: Davis Island wharf... | reverse complement strand
CGGGTCAGGAAATTATAGGCGGCGCGCATGTCGTAGAGGCGACCGAGCAACGTCTTCCAGCTGTCGACCACGCCACACCGCGCAAGCCCGCCGGCAAAGGCGCCAGGATAGGTCTCGAGCAGCGTGACGACGATGCCGCCGCCCATCGAATCCCCCGCCGCATACACGCGGCGCGCACCCAGTTTGACGAGGAAGTCGCGCAGCCGCTTGGTGTTGAGCGTCCCTGTCTCCACGCCGAGCCCGTCCTTGTCATAGGCGCTGTGGCCGACTGCGACGCCGTCCTCATAGGCGAACCGCATCAGTCCGCCACCGGTACTCGCGGCGACCGGGTCTTCCGCTACCGCGACAGGCGTCCCCGGCGTCGAATAGCCGTGCGCATAGACGAGCCCGTCGCCGTTCCAACCGGCCGGGATGGCAACCGCGAACTGATCGCCCTCGAGCGTACCCACGAGCGTCATGCCGCCACCGGACGCCGGACGCGCCACGACATCGGCCGCCCCATTGCGCCGCGCCTTCTCGACGAGCGCGGTCTGCGCCGAGGTTAAGGGTGCTGCCGAGCCAGCGACGGACGGCGGCGAAGTTGACGGAGATTGGGCGGCACTGGACGTGACTGCCAGAAGCGCGAGCGGCAGGGCGACGAGGCGAAGCGGCATGGATATCTCCGGAAAAGGGGATGGTGTCAGTGCGGCCGACGACCGAGATGCTGGTCGAAGAAGCGCGCGATCGTCGCGTAGGCCTCCTCGGATTCGGGCATGTCGGGCCACATGAAAAATGCGTGCGGCAGGCCGTCGAACAGGTGCAGCTCGCTGGCCACGCCCGCAGCAGCGAGGCGGCGGTGCGCGAGCGTCAACGCACTGACCGCGAAGTCTCGTCCGCCGGCCAGCAGCAGCGTCGGCGGCATCGCCCTGACTTGGATATCGGACGACAGCGGATAGGCGAGAGGGTCGCTCGCCGGTACGCCGTCCATGTAGCTGACGGGCAGCGTCGCCGGCAGCGCGGGAATTGCGGGTGGCGCATTCCCGGCGAGCGCGGGCGCGAGATACGGGCTGTCGCCGCTGTAGGCGGCGCCGGTCCCGCAGAAAGTCCCGATCGCCCCCGGGCGGGGCAGACCCTGCTTGCCGATCCACGCGGTCGCCTGCGCGGTTATGATGCCGCCCGCCGAACAGCCGTAGATGCCGATATTCTCGGGCCGATAGCGTTTGAGCAGATCGCGGTAGACCGTCGTCACGTCCTCGGACGCAGCGGGGTAGCGATGTTCGGGTGCCAGTCGGTAGTCGACCGTCACGACGCGGATGCGCATCGTCGCGGCGATCGGGATCGCCTCGATCAGCGCGCCGCTGCCCGCCCCCCACATGAACGCGCCGCCATGCACGTTGATAAGAACGCGGGCGGTATTGCCGGAAGCAACGCCGTCGGTGGGTTCGACGATGTCGACGCCGACGTCGCCGATCATGCCATGGCGTACCGTCGTGCGGAAACGCCGTCGCACCTCCGCGAGCCGATCGTCGTTCCACTTGCCGTAGAAGACGCGCTGCCTGGCGACATCGCCTTTGATCGTGTCGGGCGCGGTCGCGGCATCCATGCGGACGAGCACCCGCCGCGCCGCATCGCTGAGCTGGTTGGACGGCGGAAGACTGAACCCCGGCACCTGTTTCACCGGCGCTTGGTTCATGGGCGCTTGCGCCGCCAGGGGCGTGGCGAGCAGGGCGAACGGCATCAGCCAACGGATCATCGTGTCATCTCCCTGTGTCGGCGAAGGAAAGCGCGTCATCGTAGTGCCCCGAAGGAAAGCATGGTCGCGCTTCATCTGGTGCCGCCGGCGCGCGCGATTTTCCCCAACACATGCGCGCTTGGCTTGACCGTGCGCTTGAACGTGGCGCGGTCGATCGCGACGAGACCGTAGCGCGGCTTGTAACCGCTGAACCATTCGAAATTGTCGAGCAGCGACCAGTGGATGTAGCCGAGCACCGGCACACCATCGCGTCGCGCAGCCTCGACCGCGGCGACCGCGTCGGGAATGAAACGGGCGCGCTCCCGGTCGTCGCTCGCGTCGATGCCGTTCTCGGTCACGAGGATCGGCTTGCCGGTCGCCCTGTGCGCGTAGCGGACCGAGCCGCCGATCGCGCCGGGTTCATAGGGCTTGCCGTCGGCACGCCGTTCGATGGACTTCGGCGCATCCGCAGGGCCGTCCGCACGGAGATAGGTGCGTTCATAGGTCTGCACCCCGACGAAATCATCATCGCGCCCCGCCTCGAAGAACGGTTCGTAGGACGCGCGTCGCTTGGCGGCGAGCAACTTGTCGCCACCGATGCTGACATCGTCCGAAATCGCGAGGCTCAGCCCGACGGGAAGGTCACCGCGCACCGCCTTGATCGCCGCGCGACCGAGGCGATGTGCCCGCAGTACGCCGGGGATCATCGGCGTCGGATCGCCGCCATTGAGCAGCGAGAACCGATCCGAGCCGGACGCCTTCGCGGCGGCAGCGATCATCGCCTGCGTGGTCTCGCGCATCTTGGCGCTGGGCTGGAACCGCGACCACGGCCCGCCGATCGACAGGTTGGGCTCGTTGAAGGTCAGCGCATGGCTGATACCGTGCGCCATCGCCCGCGCCACCCGGTCACAATAGCGCGCGAACAGCGTCGGCGCGTCCGGCGCCTCCCACCCGCCACGGGCGGCAAACCAGCGCGGGGTGGTGAAGTGATTGAAGGTGACGACCGGCGCCAGCCCCGACGCGCGGCAGCGGTCGACGATGCGCGCGTAGTGATCGAGAAACGCTTGGCTGAACTGCCCATCGGCCGGTTCGATGCGTGCCCATTCGACCGAGAAGCGGTAGGCGGTCAGCCCGAGCGCCTTGACGATCGCGACGTCCTCGTCCCAGCGGTGCAGGCTGTCGCACGCATCGCCCGACGGTTCGGCGAACAGCGTCGGCTTCATCTGTTCGAGCAGCCAGATGTCGGCGTTGACGTTGTTGCCCTCCACCTGGTGCCCCGCGGTCGCCGCGCCCCACAAGAAGGCGTCGCGCGAACCGCGTGCAACCGCCGGGGTCGCGATTGCCGCGGCGCCGAGCGCGAGTGCCTGGCGCCGATCGATCATGCCCGCCATGTCAGTATACACCCGCTGCCGGCTTGCGGCCGCTGTCGACCCAGCGGTGCAGTTCGGTCCACAACACCCCCGCCTGGCGCGGGTTGAAACCGCAATGCGCCCAGCCCTTCAGGCCGGTGCCGGGAATGTCCTTCTGCAGCGACGGCGCCCAGAGTTGAAACAGATGCGCCTGATTGTCCGCCGCCCGGACGCGCTGGCCGAGCAGGAGCGCCTGCTGCGCGAAGACGAGCCCGTCGTGGCGGTTGTGCACCGCAATCAGCGGCGTCGTGAAGCGCCCCGTCGAGCGGTGCCATTCGACCGCGAAGGCGCGCGCGGACGCGTCCGAGGCGATGCGCTGGATACCGGCGTTGAGCGCAGCCTTCTCCTGCGCGTCGAGCAGCGAGCTGTCATAGACCTTGCCGACATTGCCGTAGACGACACCGCCGAAGCTCGCCCGCATGTCCTCCATGCTGACCATCGCGGTCATGATCGGAAAGATGAAGCTGGCGGGGTCCGCATCCGCCTTCGCGACCGAGGCGATGCGCGCGATCATCCTGGCCTCTGGACCGTTCGGATCGGCCCGCGCGGCCTTGAACAGGTCGGCGATCACGCCGCTCATTTTCTTGATCTGCCAGAACAGCCACGGGGTCCGGACGAACCCCAGGCCCGCCGGCGGGGTCGGCGACAGCCCGTTCTCCGCGATGTCGGGATTGCCGGGCAGTTCGTATTTTGTGCCGCGGGTGTAGAAATTATAGGCGGCGCGCAGATCGACGAGGCTACCCACTTCGCTGTCCCAGTCGCCGGTGACGCCGCACGCGCTCATCGCGCCGGCAAAGGCGCCGGGATGCTGTTCGATCAGCGCCATGACGATGTTGCCGCCCATCGACGCGCCGCCAAGGTAGAAGCGGCGCGTGCCGAGACGTTCGAACCAGCCCCGCAGCCGGAGCGTGTTGGCCACCCCGCTCTTCACCGCCATCGCCGGCTTGTCAAAGGCGCTTTGGCCGACCGCAAAGCCGTCCTTGTAGGCGGCCGTCAGGAACCCGCCCGACGGGTCCTTGGCGACCGGATCGGCGGGAACCGACACCGGCGTCCCCGGGATCGAATAGCCATTGGCGAACAGCACCGCCTGCCCGTTCCACCGGGCGGGGACGGCGATGCCGAACGCGCGCCCCTCCAGCGTGCCGGCGACGCTCATGCCGCCATCGGCGCGGCCATTGGCGTCGATCGACGCGGCCCCTGCCCTTGCCATCCTTTCGACCAGCTGCTGCTGCGTGGATGACAGCGCACGCCGTTCGGGCGGCGAGGCACACGACGTCATCAGCATCGCCACGATGATGGTCCCGAAGCGCGCGCGCATCAGAAGCGATACCGCAGCGACAGGCCGTATTGTGCGGGCTCCCCGTAGATCGAATTGCTGAACCCCGAGTTGTTGTACCCGGTGTTGGCGGTGATCCGGTAGGCCTTGTCGAGCACGTTGGTGCCGTAGATCGCGAGGTCGAGCGGCGCGCCGCGCATCTGGTTCCATTCGAGCCGGAGATTGAGCAGACCATAGGACGCGATCGTATCGAATGGCTGCGCATCGGGCGCGACGCGCTGGCGCGACTGCCACGAATAGGTCGCGCGGATCGCCATGTCGCCCTCGGCAGCCGGAATCGGCAGTGCGAGACGCCCGTCGAGGCTGAACTTGTGCCGCGCGACGTAGGTGAACGGCGTGCTCGACAGATTGCGCGACGGCTGTGCCGCGGTCAGAGCCGACGGAATCGCCGGGATCGGAATGGTGATGTAGTCGAGGAACTTGGCGTCGTTATACGAATAGGTGCCGCTGATCGTCAGCGGCTCGACGGGGATGATGAGCCCTTCGAACTCGAGGCCGATGACGCGCGCCTTGTTGGCGTTGGCGAGGATGTCGGCCCCCGCGATCGCGGCCCGCTGGATCACCTGGACATCGTTGAACCAGGTGTAGAACGCCGCGATGTTGGTGCGCGCCTTCACGCCGCCGATCGTCCAGTCGCGCTTCAGACCGACCTCGGCATCGGTCACCCGCTCGGGCTTGACCGCCGCGAGCGGATAATCGCTGCCGAGGAACAGCGTGACGATCGGGTTGTTCGCGCCCGATTTATACCCACGCCGCGACACCGCATACAGGAGCGTCTCGGGATCGGCCTGCCAGTCGAGCCCCAATTGCCAGGTCGGCCCGTCGCTCTTGCCGCTGAACGTCGGCTTGGTGCAGTTCGGATATTTGCGCGTCGGAAAGCCGCCGGCCGCCACTGCGAGGAAGGCGTCGTACACGCACAGATTGGCGTTGAGGCCGATGACCTGCGCCGCCTGCGCCGGGGAAAGCAGGCCCAGAGCCGCGAGGCGGTTGAACACCTGGTAACTCTGCGCGTCCTGATAGCTCTCGATATCGCCGCCAAAGCTGTCCCAGGTCCAGCGAAAGCCGGCGGTCGCGGTCAGCGTCGGGACGATCTTGTATTGCGCCTGCGCGTACAACGCCTTGCTGCGCCCGCGCACGGACGCATCCGGCTGAATGTTGAGCGCGGGCAGTAGCGGGCCGTTCACCCCAAGAAGTGCCTGTGCGAACCCCGGCAGTATGATCGGGCCACCGCCGAGGATGCCGCCCGCCTGCAACGGATTGACCGTCAGGAAGGTGAGCGGCGACGGACTTTTCTCGTCGAGGAAGAACCCGCCGCCCTGCAAGGAGAACCGGCCATTGTCGTAGCGCGCCTGCAATTCCTCGGTGAAGGTCCGGAGGTTGTTGTTGTACTTGCCGGGAAAGGCACCGAGCAGATCGGCGATCGGGAGCGGCGTGGAGTCTCGGTCGCTCGCGCTCGTCGACCGTGTCCGGCCATAGCTGAAGACGTTCTTGATCGTCAGCTCGGACACCGGGTTCCATGTCGTGTTGTTGAGCACGAGCAGGCTCTTGGCCTTCTCGAACGTGTTCACGCCGCTCGACGTCAAACGCGGACCGCGAGCTTGCTGCTGCGCCAGATACGGTTGCAGCACGCCCGCATAGGGACTGCCGGGACGGACCGCGAGCAGGACGCTACCACCGCCATGCTCGTCGACGTCGATGTAATTGACTGCGGTGTAGCTGCTGATCGTGTCGGTCGGATTGAACTGGACGCCGAGACGCAGCGAATAGTTGTCGCGGTTGAGATAGTCGCGGCCGGTAATCACGTCGCGGACATAGCCGTCGCGCTTGTCGAACTGGCCCGCGACGCGGATCGCGAGCACATCGTCGATGACCGGGATGTTGAGCGCACCCTGCATGCTGCGCCGACGCAGGTTACCGAGCGTTCCCTCGACATAGCCTTCGACGGTATTCATCTTCGGCCGAGCCGGCTCGAGCAGAACCGCGCCGCCGGTGGTGTTACGCCCGAACAGCGTGCCCTGCGGACCTTTCAGGACCTGGAGCGAGGCCAGATCGTAAAAGCTGCCGGGGCCGCTCGCCGAGGACGGCACTTCGGCGAAATAGCCGACTACGCCAGGGCCGCTGCCGGTCCCTGCCCCGCCACCGCCGCCCATGCCGCGGATCGTGTAGGTTTCCTGGTTGCGCGCGACATTGCCGACCACGGTCAGCGAGGGCGTGAAGTTCTGCAGGTCGGTCGCGGTGTTGATGCCCTTCTGGCGGATCGTGTTCTGCGTGAACGCGGTCAGCGAGACGGGCACTTTCTGCGCGCGTTCCTCGGTACGCCGCGCGGTGACGACGATGTCCTGAATGCCGCTCGCATCCTGCGCGTTGGGATCCTGCTCCGGGCTGGACGCCGCGACCGAAGTGTCTTGCGCCACGACGCTCGCATAGGCGACCGGACGGGTGATCGCGACCGCTCCCGAGGCATCGCGGTGCATCTTCAGCCCCGAGCCCGCCAGGATGCGATCGAGCGCATCGATATCTCCCAACCGCCCGCGCACGCCCGGCGAGCGCAACGTCCGCACGTCCTCGGTGCGATACAGTATCTGTTGTTTCGTTTGCCGCGCCCAGGCATCGAGCGCCGCTTTCATGCTGCCGGCGCCGATCGAAAATGCACGCACCGCCGCGACGGTACGCGTTTCGGCCTGTGCCGCGGCCGGCACTGCCATGATGATTGCGCTGCTCGCCACGGCGATCATGAGCGTACGGATGTTCCGCATATCCCCCCCTTATCTGCTTGTCCCGCCGACCTCTCCGGGCCGCCACAAGACCAGACGTCTCATCGATCGAAAGCCGTAACGCCGGCTCAAGATTTAATCGTAACGCCGTCCTTGTCGTTGGAGACGCGCAGCCCGAACGCGTCGTGCAAAAGCCGCGTGAAGGCGTCGATATTGGTCGCCTCGAACGATCCGCCGATCCGCATCCTACCGGCCTGCGCATCGCCCAGACGGATCTGGCGTCGATTGTACCGATTGAACTCGTGCGCGACCTGTTCGAGCGTCACCTGATCGAAGGTCAGCACCCCGCGTCGCCACGACAAGGCGTCCTGCACGCGCTCTTCAGAGCGATCCGCCAGCAGCATCGACTGGCCGCGTGCGATCGCGACATCCCCTGCGGTGATGATCGCGGCACGCTCAGGCGTGGCCGGATCGGAATCCTCCACGCGCACGCGCCCCTCCGCCACCACGACGGTGACGGTATCGCCGTCGCGACGCACCGAGAATTTGGTCCCGAGCACCGTCACCTTGCGTCCGCCCGCGAACACCACGAAGGGATGCCGCCGATCGTGCGCGACCTCGAAATAGGCTTCCCCGCGATCGAGCCAGACCTGTCGCTCGCCGCCGGCGAACGACGCGCGCACCGTGCTGGCGGTGTTGACCGTCACCGCACTGCCATCCGCCAGCGCGACCTGACGACGGTCGCCGACCGCCGTGGCCACGCGGATCGCCGCGCTATCGACGCTGCTCGGGAAAAACTGCCACATCGCCAATACCGCCATGCAGACGATCGCCACCGACGCGGCGATTGCCCAGGCTCGTGCCGGCAACCAGCGACGTGCAGGCGCGACCAGCCTGCCGACCCGCGTGGCAGCCAATCTGTCCGCGGCGCGCCAACCGGCCTCCAGCCGCCAGAATGCCGCCTTGTGCGCGATACTCTCGTCGAGCCACGCCGACAGGGCGTGCGCATCATCGGCGGACCATTCCGGCTGCTCTCGCGCGACCAGCCAGTGCGCGGCCTGCTGTTCGATATCGCGTACGATGCTCATCGCTCGGCCTCGTGCACCGGCGCCACGGCAATCGGAGACCGACTGATCCGGCCTTCGCCACCGAGCATGAAATTGGCCAGCGCGCGCAGGCCCAGCGTCAGCTGACGCTCGATCGTGTGATGGCTGACCCCCAGCTGATCGGCGGTCTCGCGGATGCTGAACCCCTCGACCTTGCGAAGGCGGACCACCTCGCGACACCGCGGCGGCAGTTGCGCGAGCCCCAACATCGCGCGACGCAGTTCGTCGCGCGCGGTCATGTGTCGGTCCTGTGCGGACAGATCCAAGTCCCAGTCGACGGTCTCGATGTCGGCAATCTGCTCGAACGACACGATCTTGGCACGCCGCGCGCGGTCGATCAGCACGTTACGCGCGATGGTGAAGACATATCCCCGCGTCGAGCGCAGACCCTCGGCCGGCGATCCGGTCAGCGCACGCTCATACACTTCCTGGCGGATATCGGCGACGTCGTCCTGGTTGCGGCAATGCCGGGCGATGAACCGCACCAGGTCACGCTCCAGCGGGAGCACCTCCTGAATGAACCATCGTTTGATCGCGGCATCGTCCGTCATCTTGGGTTTGGACGAACGATGGCGGCGAACCCGTAACATCACCGTGCGACCGCATCGATGGCGTTCAGCACAGGACGGCGCATCACCAGGATGACGGCGACCGCGGCGAAATAGCCCAGCGCAAGCGAGGTCATGCCCGCCGCCAGTCCGAAGCCGCCGGAGACGCGGGCGACGAGGAGAGGCGATAAGCCCGCACCGATGAAGCCGTCGAACAGCCCCTTGCCGACGCTCGATGCGATCAGCACCATCGCGTCGCCGATCCGAGCAGCGCCGACCCGGACAGGTCGAGCCCGAGCAGATCATCGGACATCGCCGGCATCTCCGTCATGTGCGTGACATTGGCCTCGCCGCGTATTCTTTGGCAAGCCAGGGCTGCTTTGGGTGACCTAGCCCACCGCTAATTTCGCTATGCATTCGGGCTTTGGTCGCATGAGCCCTGGTCGCACGAGCATCGCCATCGATGAAAGGGCCCCCGTTCGCTTCTCGCATCCGCTGGATGGTAAGGATCCGGTGGCGGCTAGCGGCTTCAGGCAGCAATGCACCTTGCCGCCATCGTCTTCTAGATTACTGTGCAGGCATGATCACACGCCGCACCGTCATCGCTTCTTCTCTCGCCATGGGCGCGACCTCGGGAATGGCAGCCGCGCCCGCGCGTCGTGGCCGCCTGAAGCAGTCGGTCAGCCGTTGGTGCTACCAGAATATCCCACTCGATCAGTTGTGCGCCGCCGCAGCGCGCATCGGGCTGGAGGGCATCGATCTTCTGGAGCCTGCCGATTACGCGGTGCCGCGCCGGCATGGATTGCGCTGTACGATGGGCTATGCCGCCGACATCATGACGATCCCCAATGGTTTGAACCGGCGTGAAAACCATGCTGCGATCGAACGGGCGTTCCGGATTGGTATCCCGCAAGCGGCCAAGGCCGGCGTGCCCAACGTGATCGCCTTTTCAGGCAATCGGCGCGGCATGTCCGACGCGGAAGGCGCCGACAACGCGGTCGCAGGCCTGAACCGTGTCAAGAAGATCGCCGAGGATTATGGTGTGACGATCTGCGTCGAGCTGCTGAATAGCAGGGTCGACCACCCTGACTATATGGCCGACCATACCGGCTGGGGCGTGCGCGTCGCCAAAGAGGTCGCCTCGCCACGCGTCAAGCTCCTCTACGATATATATCATATGCAGATCATGGAAGGCGACCTGATCGATACGATCCGGAAGAATATCCAGTGGATCGGCCATTTCCATACCGGCGGGGTTCCTGGGCGCCATAACCTTGACGACACACAGGAGGTGAATTGGCGTGCGGTTGCGCGCAGCGTTGCCGATCTCGGCTTTCAAGGCTTTTTCGCGCACGAATTCGTGCCTGTTGGCGATCCACTGACAGCACTTGCGGAGGCGGTCCGGACCTGTACCGTGTGACCCAGAATCGTACGCTCAAGCCCCTGCCCTCGCTTCCAACTTCGGAGGCTGTTTCATCTTTGCGATAAGACCGAATTTGAGGCCCGGCTAGTATTGTCCAGCAGAAGCAAAAGCGAGACATTCCTCAGGCATTCCGATCAAAAACCCTTGAACCTGATTACACCCCCATTGACGCAAAATCGACAGCTGTTCGTCGGTTTCAACCCCTTCGGCAACGATGATCAACCCCAGGCTTTTGCCGAGACCGATCGTCGCCTTGACGATCGATGATGACGAAGCATGGCTGTCCATCGTAGCAACGAAGCTCCGGTCGATTTTGATCTTATCGAAAGTAAACTCCTTAAGATTGCTTAGCGAAGAGTGCCCTGTTCCGAAGTCGTCCATTACGACCTTGGCACCGTAATCGCGCAACGTCTTGAGCGTGGCGAGAACGTTGTCGCGCTGAAATCCCAAAAGGGTCGCACTTTCCGTCACTTCGAGCTCTAACCGGTCAAAAGCGACGCCCCAATGCCGTGAGAGATCGCATATTTCCGCTGCAAGGCTCACGGAGCGAAACTGTATCGGCGACAGGTTGATCGCCAGGGATACCTGGGGATCCCAGGTCGATGCGGCACGGAGTGCCTGGTCGATCATCCATGAACCAATAGTCCCGATGAGTCCGCTGGACTCGGCGATGGGTACGAAGACGTCCGGTGGTATCTCGCCCAAGCTGGGATGCCGCCAGCGAAGCAGCGCCTCGTACGCGACAATCTCCAGCGAGACGGTGTCCGCAATCGGCTGGAACGCCAGACGAAGTTCATTCGCCGAGATAGCATTTTCCAAGTCCCGAGCGAGCTGCACGCGCTGGCTCTCCTCGTCCTTCAAATGCTTGTCGTAGATCCGCGCCGTATTCCTGCCGTCGGCCTTGGCGCGATAGAGCGCGAGGTCCGCGCGTTCGTGAAGTTCGTCTCCGGTCTGACCCGGTTCCGAAAGGGCTACTCCGACGCTCATCTTGATGGCGACGCCCTCGTCCGACGGTGCCGACGCCATCTTGAAGACGCGCGAAATCAGTGCTTCCGTCGCCACGGGCTGTGAACGCGCTACCTGAATGATGGCGAATTCGTCACCACCGATGCGCGCGACCAGATCATCGCCTCGGACACACGAAGACAGAAGCTGTGCCGTGCGTTTGAGGACGCGATCTCCACCCGCATGACCCAGTCGATCGTTGATCGCCTTGAACGCGTCCAGATCGATGGCAAACACCGCTACGATGTCACCCGTCCGCGCGCTGCGAGCGAGTTCATGGGCGAGACGGTTCTCGAACAGCAGGCGGTTCGCCAAGCCAGTCAGCATATCGTGGTTGGCGAGGAACTCGGCGCGGCGCTCGGCGGTCCGCCGACTCTCCACAGCGTTGCGGTATTCGTACAGTCCACGGGCCAAGTCGCCAAGCTCGTCGGCCCGCTCCAGTCCGGGAACCTCCCCATCGCTCGCACCCACTTTGAATTCGCGCAGTCGCGCAGCCATGATCGCTATCGGCGATACCAGTCTCCGACGAAGCCAGATGGTCATGCCGAATATGATCGCCACGATGACGAGGTCGCCGAGTAGCACTAAGACAATGTCCCGACGGCTCTCCCGCCGGTTCCGCTCCGCCGCCTTCCATATTGCCGAGGTGAGTTCCCAGCGCGCCTGACTACGGCTCGTCTCCAAGGCCGTTAGCGCGCCCAGGAAGCGCGGCATGGCGGCCTTGATGCCGGAGGGCCTTAATCGGCTCGTTTCAATCAATTGGTCCGAAGCCTTGGCAAAAACTGCCGCGGCTTGCCACACCTCCTGAATGGAAGCCGATCTCACTTCGGGGCTGCGATTAGGCAATCGGGCTGTTTGCGACGAACGCCGTTTGAAGTCCGCAATCCGCTCGCGTAGGTCTCTCCATCTCGCGTCGGATACCTTCACGCCGCGTTCGGCGTCGCGGGTCAGGAAGCCAATGTCCTGACGCAACCGACGTTGTGCCTGATCAAGCTGATCCTCTCGGCCAAGCGCCTCGCTGAGCCGCGTAATCCGCAGATCCGCCTGATGGATTTTATTGCTGACCGAAAGGCCGATTGCTAGCAACGCCAGCGCCATCACAATGACCGACGTACAGGCTATGGATACACGTGCTGATATCGATAGCCTCACAGGCTTCTCCCAGAACCCTGATTGAGGCCAAAGCGTTACGTTGTGGTTATAGTACGCTGTGATTATAAGAAGTGCCCAGCGCTGTAATTCTTGAAGCGAGTTATGCTCAAATACGTCTACTGCGGCGTCCGCCAGATAAGCATGAGGATGATCGAGGGCAAGCTCGCAGCTGATTTCCTGATAGCTATCGTGCTCGCAACAGCTGTCACTTTTTCGCTGCAAATAGGTCTGCGCCCTAGGCGATCGGACTGAAAAATGAAACGCTCATAAGTGCAGCGTATAATTATCCATTCAGGTGCAAATAGCGGCTCTCGAAGCCTGCCACGCGAACCAAACGCTCCCAATCTAAGATGGTAACGGTGTAATTGCTGCGCGTAATTAAACCATCTCGAACAAGACCCTTTAAAGTCCTGTTGATGTGCACTGCTGTTAAGCCAAGGGCGTCACCTAACTGCTCTTGTGTCATCGGTAATTCAAAAGTTTTATTAGTCATTGAATCGTCAATGTCTAGCCTGAGGGCAATTTCACATAGGAAATGCGCGACTCGTGCACGTGCATCGCGACGGCCGATGTTCAACGTCCACTCACGAGACATCGACAATTCAACTAAAGTGGTAACATAAAAAGCTCGTGCAATAGAAGGGCGTTCAACAAAAAGATGGCGCAGTGCAACATGCGATATGGACGCTGTCTCGCATCGGGTTAGAGTCTGAACATTGTTGTCCGCAATTTCAATATAAGCTTGTTGGAGATTAATGATCTCCCCATTGACGCATATCGAGAGAATCTGACGAAAACCTTCCGCACTGACCTTATGGCGAAATGCAATTCCCGAAACAAGTAGTGTGCAATGATCGGTTATGTCGCCATCACGAAGTAAATAACTTCCCGCCTCAAAAATACGCGATGAATAGGCTAGTCCAAATAAAGCGACACGATCTTCTGCTGTGACCTGACTATGAAGGGCAAGCTTATTAATCAAATGCGTAATCGGACTAAAGCTAGCTGTGTTCATTGCGGGCCCTTAACGCGGGAGACAAAACCAGGCGTATTACCTCGTCGAGTTTTTTGGTCCAATTTGGCAAATCTATCATACTCACAGCTAACTAACCAATGTTAATTATGCCTTCTTGAACCGTGACGTGATGGCATGGACGCCCCTGCACCAGCGTAGCCGTGCAATACCGCGGTCGTTGTAGGTCCACGTCTAGGAGTCGGCAAATGAAGCAGGAGGTTGTCACCGTCGGGTTGGATTTGGCGAAGAGCGTTTTTCAGGTGCACGCGATCGGCCGCGACGGTGCCGTTCTGGTGCGGCGCAAGCTACGGCGCGCAGAGTAATAGGCTTCTTCCCGGCTCTTCCGGTGTGTCTGGTCGGCATGGAGGCATGTGCCTCGGCCCATCACTGGGCTCGGGAGCTGATAACGTTGGGGCATGAGGTGCGGCTAATGCCGCCCGCCTATGTGAAGTCCTATGTAAAGCGCGGGAAGACCGATGCAGCCGACGCCGAGGCAACTTGCGAGGCGGTGACGCGTCCGACGATGCGGTTCGTTGCAGTGAAGACCGTCGAGCAGCAGGCGGTGTTGATGCTCCACAAGAGCCGCGACCTGATGGTGCGCCAGCGGACGATGCTCCTCAACGCGCCTCGAGGGCACCTGGCTGAATACGGTGTCGTGGCAGGTTTCGGCACGGGGGCGTGACCGCGCTGCTGAAAGCGCTTCACGAACAACAGGACAATCTGTCCGTTTACGCCCGCTCGGCCCTGCACGCCCTTGCCGCTCAGCTGCGGGCGCTCTCCAGCGAGGTTGACCGCCTCGAAGCGCAGATACTCGCGTGGCACCGAGCCAACGAGACGAGCCGACGGCTCGCCACAATACCGGGCATCGGTCTGATCACCGCGTCCGCAATATCAGCGGCAGTGCCGGATGCCTCACTGTTCCGATCCGGACGGCAGTTCGCAGCATGGCTCGGACTTACCCCGCGAGCGAACAGCTCCGGCGGCAAGGAGAAGCTGGGCGAGATCACCAAGCAGGGTGACGGCTATCTGCGACGCCTGCTCGTGGTCGGCGCGACGGCGTCATGCGCATGGCGCGCAAGGATGCCGCTCGCCAACCTTGGTTGGCCCAGCTTCTCGAGCGCAAACCGGCGAAGATCGCGACGGCCGCGCTCGCCAACAAAACAGCGCGCATCGCTTGGGCGGTGATGTTGCGCAACGAAGTCTACGCGGCGTCTGCCGCCTGACCGCTGTTCATGCCTCTGGGTAACGCCTGGGGCAGGATGGCGTAGGAGTAGCTGAATAGTGATGACGTGATTAGGGAGCTGGCCTGCGGACTTCACCAGGGCCAACAGCCATGCGGTGCTGCGCGAACAGGCCGAACACATGGATGCACCCGATCGGCGTCCACACATGCACCATACTGCCGCCGATCCTGCGGGTCACTATCATGAAGATTCCGGCATTCTGCTCCGTGTTCTGCATGGTGCGATCGTCAATATATAACTCGCTACAGGCGCATATGTCGACATGTTGACAGGTCTACACATCGACATGTGGCCAAACGATCTGGGGTTCATATCCGGTCGGTGAGCCAGACGCCGCGTGTGAAACCGCACCTCTTGCTAGCGCCTACCTTTTCGATACTCACCGCGCTACAATGACGGTTAACATGGGTGGTAGCGACCGCCGCCCCCATCAGCGGAATGTAACGAAAGTTTGATAAAGCCGAGGTCCCGATTGATATTGATCGAGACCCCGGCATCGTACATCATCCGAAGATGTTACAGCCGCAGCGAGACGCCTGCGACAAGCTGCCGCCCGAGCAGATCATACCCCATCACCGTATTGCCGCGAAGCAGTCCGATCCGCGAACGACTGTCCGGAATGAGCGGCGGATCGCGGTCGAACACGTTGTTCGCGGCCAAGCGGAACGTCATCTGCTTGTTGATGTCGAAGCTGAGCGCGACGTCGATCCAGTTGTACGAGCCGGCGCCGGGATATTGATCCCGTCGTGCGCTCGCGTCCTGTGCGGGGATGCCGGTATCTTCGGGCGCGTAGATGTCGAGTAGCATCGCGCCGCGATGACGCCAGTTGACCGACAGGCTGGTCGTACGGTCGGGTGCGGTCCAGGTGGTGCGGAACTGGTGTGCCCAGCGCGGCATGCTCTCTCCGCAGAGATTGCCGAAATACCCCACGCAATTGCGCGGCTCGATGGTCGGCGATGACTGCGAACCGACGCGGGTCATCAGCGTACCGTTGAAGCTCATGTCGAGCCGCCCGACGCCGCCCAGGCCGACGTTATACTGACCCTGAAAATCCCAGCCATGCGACTGGGACTTGTAGCCGTTGGCCGAGCCACGGGCTACCCAACCGGTCGCCGGGCTGGTCGCGGGCGAGCTGGACAGCGTGCCGGTACCGGGGTTGCGGACGATGCCGCGACAGAAATACTCGTTCCCGGTGGCCAGGCACTCGCCGATGATGTTCTGCGGCTGGAGGAAGTCGAGCTGGTCCTTCAGGTCGATCAGCCAACGGTCGATCGACACCGTCAGCCCCGGCAGGAAGCGCGGGCGCAGCACGACGCCGAACGTCTTGGTATACGCGCTTTCCGGAGTCAGGTTGAAACCGCCCTCGCGCACGGTGCACCGGTCGTCGGGGCAGATCAGCGAGGCGCTACCGTAGAGATTGTCGGGAAGACCGGTGTTGCGGCACTGCTGCAACGTCGCGGACGGCGCCAGACGCCCGCCATTGGGATTCGACGGATCGATCCGCGGCGCGCAAGGATCGGAATAGAATCCCTAGTTCCAGAAGATGTTCGCGGCACCTTGGGCGGTGCTGACACCCGGTGCGGCCTGCGACTTGTTGTAGGACGCGCGCAGCGTGATGTCGGCCACCGGCGACCACAGGCCCTCGACCTTCCAGGTATCGAACTTGCCGTCGAGCCGGTTGTATTTCGACACGCGGTAGCCAGCGTTGACCTGCAACAGCTCTGCGAACCGGCGGTGTTCGATCAACGGTGCCTGCACCTCGGCATTGGCTTCCAGGATGCTTTGCGTGAAGCGCTGGTTCTCGCCGCCATTGTTCTGCTGGAAGATCTCGTTGACGATCGTCCGTTCCATCTCTTCGCGATATTCCGCCCCCAGGGCGATCGCGATGCCTTGTTCCGCGAGCGGCGAGGTGATGCCGTATTTGCCTAGATCGCCGCTGACGGTGCCGACGAACTGCAGCAACCGCGGAATGCGCGTGCTGATCCCACCGGTCGCGCCGCCATAGAGATACTGGTTGAGCGCCGTATCCTGGTTGAACGGTGCGAACGCGTTGAAGGGCACGCATGTCGGATCAGTGCCGTTGACGACCGCACGACAGGTCGGCATGCCGTTGACGCGGACGACGTCGAGCGAGCGATTGATGTTGTCGAAGCGCGCGAACGGCACGTCGATGGTGTCGAGCCGCGCGCGAGAGATCATGCCCGCGACATCGTAGGACCACACGTCGTTCAGCCCACGCCCGCGCAGCCCCGCGACGATGCGATACCCTTCGTTGGTGAATTGCTGGCGCGTCAACGGCAGGCCGTCGAAGCGATAGCGTACGTCGATCGGCGCATATTGTCCGGCGACGCCTGCATTGGCGCCGCACAGATCCTGTGCCTGTGCGCCCGAGAGGAACGCGTTGTCGCAATTCACCTGGAACGGGTCGGTACCGTACGCGCCGAAGTTGAAGGTGCGGTTGAGCTGGGTGTTGTATGATTTGTCGCGGTAGAACAGCCCGTTGCCATAAAGCTCGATGTCGTCGCTGATCTTTGCGGTCAGGAAACCGCCAACTGATCTGCCCCCTTCTGAGTGGTCCAAAATCTCTGTTATTTTGGATCATGAAGGAGTTTGGAAATGGGTAAGAGGCACAAGCCGGAAGAGATCATCGG
>Ga0307997_10000539_pt1 | contig 17322 bp, 16 predicted proteins | sample Davwhametageno36_FD_203165 | JGI IMG/M metagenome (GOLD analysis project Ga0307997, IMG submission 203165) | Marine microbial communities from Davis Island wharf, Antarctic Ocean - #36 | ecosystem: Environmental > Aquatic > Marine > Unclassified | place: Antarctic Ocean: Davis Island wharf... | reverse complement strand
CACACTCTCAGGCGTTCGTTTCCTTTTAGGACTCATTGAGAGTTCTGTGCTTGGCAGATCGATTATGATCGGCTGAGCCATCCCGAGCATCAGCGTGAGTTTACTGGATTCACCAGTCGTGTGCGTGCTGTCTCGGTCGGAGCGATCGACTGCGGTGATGATTTCGCACAGATCGCATGGACGCTCGCCGCCGAACGTCTCTTTGAAGGCTTGTTCGATTGTACTTTCTTGCGAATAGCTCGCTACCATCCATGTCCACGCACCTAGCTGCAGCAACAGCTGTGGTCCGGTGAGGAGCCAGCAGCACAGTAGCAATAAGAGGGTTTTGCAGAAACGCGAAATCACGATGTGAAGCCAAAAGGGTCGATGATTAAACGCGAGTCAGAAATTTGGCTGGTTGTTCTGGTCGGGCTGAAAGATCTGGGAGATGGTATCGCTGAAAGTTGGTTTTAACCGCTTTATCACGGCTAAGCTGCAGCTCTGGTTCGGGCGCGTTGGTTCAGTTGAGTCATCTCGATGGGAGCGTCCATCCAATCCTAGTAACCCAGAGCTAAGCCTGCGCGGCGAGGGTCTGCGGCCCCTTCGAGCCAGCCGTCTTCGTTGATTCGTATAGCTTGCACGGCTCCGGTGGCTTGTGCGTCGACCATTTTGAAGCCACGATCTTGGAGGGCTTTTAGTAGTTTCGCATCGCGATATAGCGGCGATTCCATTTCGGGTGGACCGTTGCGTCCAATCACACGGGGCGCATTGATTGCTGCTTGTAGGTCAAATCTGAATACGAGGTTGTTGAGCAATGTATTAAAAACGACACCAATGATACGACTGCCACCCGGCGAGCCGATCGCGAGATGTGGCTTGCCGTCTTTGAGTAGGATCGTGGGGCTCATACTAGAGCGTGGGCGTTTCCCGCCGAGTTCGTTGGCTGCCGAGCCGAGAGCAGTGCGTCGTGGCAGCAGGCCCGGAGTCGCGCGGTTGGCGGCTAGATTACCGTGTTTGTCATGAAGTCGGCCGTTGAAGTCGGTGAGTTCATTGTTCAACAGGAAGCCACGGCCGGAAACGATCACCCCCGAGCCGAAGTGCTGTTCTAAAGTGGAAGTAATGGAAACGACGTTCCGCTGCCGGTCCACGACAGAGAAGTGGGTGGTCGATGTGCTTTCGTGGCGCAGATGCGTGAGTGCGGTCGGCGAGCTGGCACCTTCCGGAAGCCCCGGTTTGATGGGAGTGGGGAGTGCGCCGTCAGTGTTTAGGAGCTGTGCGCGTTTGGCTGCGTAGCTTGGATCGAGCAATCCAGCGGTGGGAACGTCTACGAAATCAGCGTCGGCCATGTAGTGATTACGATCAGCGAAGGCTAGATTTTGGATGTTAAGAAGCAGCTGGAAAGTTTCAGCAGTTCCCCACTTTAAGTCTTTGTAGTCGTACTCTTGAAGTAGGTTGAACATCAATCCGAGGGTGGCGCCGCCGCTCGAAGGCATCGGCATACCATAAATTGTGTAGTCGCCGAATGTGACCGTGGTCGGTGCACGTTCGACCGTTTGGTAGCGTGCCATATCTTCTAAAGTAAGCAGTCCTGGTCGGATGGGATCGGATTGCACCGCATGAACAATATCACGTGCGATTTCACCTTGATAAAAGATGTCGGATCCTTCCGCGACGATCAGTGCAAGCGTGTCAGCCAGTGCTGGGTTGCGGTGGAGGTCGCCCGCTAGTAGCTGCGTTCCGTCTGCCCGACTAAAAAGGCGCTTGGTCTCTGGGAAGCGCACTAATCGATCCCAGTGGTGCTCTAGATTAGCCGCAAATGATTCGGGCACGCGGAAACCCGTGCGCGCAATGAGAATCGCAGGCTCGAAAACTTCGGCTAAACTCATGGTGCCGTGTTCGGCTTGGAGGCGGACCATGGCCGCGAGTGTTCCAGGCACTCCGACAGAGTTACCTCCAGAAATTCGCCAGCGAAAAGGAGTGAGCTTTCCATCACTCTCTTGGAAGCGACCTGCGTGAAACGCTGCGGGCGATTCTTCCCGCGCATCCAGTGCAAATATTTCCCCCGATTCGGCGTCGTAGCCCATTGCGAAGAGCCCGCCGCCGAGTCCACTTGCGTAGGGTTCGGTCACGCCCAAAACCATCTGTACTGCCGTCGCAGCATCGAACGCATTTCCACCCGCCCGTAAAATCTCCAGACCCGCTAAGGTTGCATGGTTGGACGACGAAGTGACCATGCCATTACGAGCGAAATAGGAAGCGTCGGCGCCCGGACCAAATCGGCTACCGACCTCCCGACGTACCTCTGGGTCGGACTCATTGACGACGGTTGGATTTCCAAATGCGAATGAGGTGAGACTAATAGCTGCAACTATTGGCAGGGCGCGAGGTATGGAACTTTTCATATTCTGGGTAGCACGGTTGAGCAGCGAATCGATCTACGGATCGTTTCACTTAGTCGACGAAGGTCAAGGATACTGCCGCGTAGCAAGATTTTGGAATTCTCAATTCTTCAACCTTTAGACGTTTTAATGCACGACGGCTTAACGGTGTCAGGAGACATCCGAACCGTCGGCGTCCACACTGCATTGGGCGGCTCACCCGATCCCGACGAAGCCAATCAACTAGCCAGTCGTCAAAAAAACGGGCTGACGGTGGTCGGCCAGCCAGCGATCCTCGAAACTAGGATCGCTGTAAGTTTCGGCGTTCACTAGCGTTTTATATGCCATGCCTCACCCACCAATCAAAAACTATGTATATCCAGCCTATGGCATTGCCAGCCTGGGAAAGGTAGCGGTCGAGGTCACTTTGCAGCTTTATTTGTTCGATTTCTACACGCGAATCTTGGGGTTGAGTCCAATTCTGGCGGGGTTGGCGTTTGGCGTGGCGATCTTTTGGGATGCGGTGAGTGATATTTTAGTAGCGGCTGGATTGTTCGCGGCCCGGCGTAACGGGATCAGCTATACGACCACGTTGTGGGTCGGCGCGCTTCTTTTGGCAGTGACCACCGTCCTGCTGTTTTCGCCATTGGCGACCGATTCGAGCCTGTATTTGTTTTTCCATTTGCTGGTGGCGTATGTGCTGGTGAACACGGGGATGACCTTACTGGACCTACCTCAAAGCAGTTTGAGCGCGGAGCTTAGCCGCCGTGCTGACGAGCGAAACAAACTGTTGGCTTCACGAATGGGCTTCGGGATCATCGGGCTCGCGGTGGGGAGTGCGTTGCCTGGTATTTACTTAGCGATGCAGAGCGGCGAGCTTGCGGATACGGTATTGGCTGATTCAAGAACAGGCAGCGCTTGGGTGTTGGCGGGTGTGGTCCTCCTTACTGGCACGCTCACTGCGGTTTTCTTGCGTCCTCGCGAGCGCGAAACGGCTGCCATCGAATATCCTCCTATCCCTAGGTGGGCAGAGGTAAAAAAGCTTTTCGAAGACCGTGCATTTGTGAATCTTCTGATTGCAGGAATCATCGCTGCGGTTGGACGCACAGTCAATGCAGCGCTCGCGCTGATGTATTATCGGTTTGTTCTGGAGCTTTCTGAGGCGCAGGTGACTCAGGCGATCTTTCCGGCGTTCACCTTGAGTATCGTGCTTTCGATACCGCTTTGGATCGCCCTGTCGAAACGCTATGGCAAGCGGATTCCAGCGTATTTCGCGGTCGCCGGGCTTGGCTTGATGGGGATTATTGCATATCCCATTTTACCTGCTGGAGCGGTGTGGGCGCCGTTGATCGTATCGACGATCGGAGGCGTTTTGTGCGGCGCGGTCTTTTTAATCGATTCGATGATCACGGATTTGATCGATGCCGACGAGGCGACGACGGGAAAGCGGCAGGAATCACTTTACTTTGCGGTGTGGAAGTCGGGGCTGAAAGTGGCGCGCGCGATTGCGTTCGTCGCTGTCGGGTTTAGTCTAGATTGGATGGGGTTGGATCTCTCTCTGGACGTCGTTTCTGAGTCGATGCAATGGGGGATTGTGCTGTTATTCGGCATCATGGTCGGTGTTTGTTTTATGGTTGCAGGTTGGTTTATCCAGCGTGCGGAAGTCCCCGAAGTTAAATCGTAGCCCGAATTCCTGGTTTTAAAATTATGAAAAAAAGATTCTTCAAGATCCTTGGGATTAGTCTGAGTATAGTGGGCATGAGTATGCTAAGCGGATGCTCTTCCAAACAAGCGCCGTTGCCGACTCCTGAGTATGTTGACTTAGAGCGCTTAATGGGGCGTTGGTATGTGATCGCTTGCACGCCGATCATTGTCGACAAGGCGGCCTACAACGCGATCGAGCATTATCGTTTGGATGAGAATGCAAAGATTCAAACCACGTATCAGTTTCGTGACGGTGGTTTTGATGGAGAAATCAAAACGCACACGCCTGTCGGGTGGGTGTATGATGAGGCCACTAATGCGGAATGGCGCATGCAGTTTATTTGGCCGTTCCGATCCGATTATTTTATTCTGCATGTCGATGAGGACTACAGTGAAACGATCGTGGTACACCCGAATCGTAAATATGCTTGGGTGATGGCGAGAAGTCCTGAAATCGAGGCGGAGGACTACGAGCGGATGCTGCAGCGACTACGGGATACTGGCTATGATATGGAAGCGATCAGGATCGTGCCACAGGACTGGAGCGGTGAAAAAGAGCGCTTGGAGCAAATGAAGACTGACGGGCTGTAAAAGTTGGTGTCGCTTTTGAGTGCTGGATAGCGTGAGCCAAGATCTCGCCGTCAGTGCTGAATCTCGTAGGTCAATGTCTTGCCGTTGTGTTGGATAGTCACGTGATTTTGGCCATCTTCGCGCTGTGTGGCCTCGGTGCGCCCCACGATTTGCGCAGGGATGCCGAACGCTTCGCTTTTGGCGATGATGCCTGCTGCCGCTTCGGGTTTGCAGTAGATATCCATCCGGTGGCCCATATTGTAAACACGAAACATTTCTTCGTCGCTGGTGCCGCTGGCTGTTTGGATGGCGGTGAAAACGGGTGGCACGGGCAGGAAATTATCCTTGATATGATGCACCCCGCTACCAAAACGTATGCATTTGGTTTGGCCGCCGCCTGAACAGTGAACCATGCCGTAAATTTCGTCGCGGTTTTCGGTCAGAAGCTGCTTGATGATCGGGGCGTAGGTGCGAGTCGGGCTGAGCAGTGCGTCACCGACTGTCATTGACGAGTCAGGCAGCGGATCGCTCATTTTGTAGGGGCCGCAGTAAAGGTATTGTCGGTCGGTAGTCAGATCGACGGTTTCTGGATACTTTTCGAGGTAGTAAGGGCAGAGCAGGTCGTGGCGCGCGCTGGTCAGGCCATTGCTGCCGATCCCGGAATTCTCAAACGTTTCGTAGTTTGCTTGCCCGGCAGAGGCCAGCCCGACGATGACCAGGCCGGGCTTGATGTTGGCATTGTCGACTACGGCGCTGCGGTCCATCACGACGACGGCGCACGAGTCGACGGTCACGGTGCCAGTGAGGTCGCCGACGTCGGCCGTCTCGCCGCCGCCACTGTGGACGCCGACTCCATATTCGCGGAGCGTGGCGAGAAAGTCCTCGGTGCCGGAGATGAGTTGTCCGAGTGCTTCGGCTGGAATCGCCCGGGCGTTGCGGTTGACTGTGCTGGAAATTAGAATGCCATCAATCGCGCCGACGCACAATAGATCGTCAATATTCATTACGAGGCTGTCTTGCGCGGTCTTACGAAAGCCCTTGGGATCGCCAGTTTCTTTGTAGTGCAGGTAGGCGAGCGTGCTCTTAGTGCCGGAACCATCGGAGTGGATGATGTTACACTTTTCGTCGTTACCAGTCAGCACGTCAGAGCCAATCTTACAGAATGCACCTGGGAAGACTCCGCGGTCGAGCTTGTCCACTACGGCGTGAACTTCGGATTTGGAGGAAGAGACGCCACGTTGGGCATAACGGTCTGATGAATTCATGATAAATGTGGGGAAATTAGAGCCGTTAATTTAGATTAATGAGCGTTAATTTTTCTAGAGGACTGAAAATATGTGATTGAGTGATGCTTGAACGGAGCGCGACGGTGATTCTGCTCATGCTGACGATGATGGGTTTAGGGTGATTTTGCGCCACTGTAAACTTGGATGCTTGAAATTTATAATGAGGTCCGCGGTTTTATCGGTGATGCGACGATAACTGGACCGTTGACCCTGCTGGTAATCGGCAATCGTCTTGATCACTGGGGTATCGACCGCCCCCAGCCGATCCAACGGCGAACGGTGATGACGGCTCTATTCTCTTTATAAATCAACTCCTCTACATTTTCGCCATTCATTTTTACTTTAGAAAATCAACGCTAATCAACGTAGATTGACGGTCTAGATAACCATATTTTCTGGAGGCTGCAGCGCTGTGATGCGTTGCATGATGCGGCGGGAGGCCTCTAGATAGCGTTCTGGGTGGGCTTTGCCAGGGTCGATTTCTTCGGTGGTCATGGGTTTGCCGTAGACGATATGAATGGTGCCACCGATTTTTGGAGCTTTGTCATCACGGCCAAACGCTTCATAAGTGCCAAACAGTCGGGTGGGGATGACGGTTGCTTTGGATTTGCATGCAATCATCCCAGCACCGGGTTTGGGCTCCGTGAGCTCGCCGGTGGGAGAGCGGGTGCCTTCTGGGTAGATGGCGACCGCACCGTCGTTTTTTAGAGAGCGGAAAATTGCTTTGAGTGACTTGATATCAGCATTTTCGCGGGCGACAGGTATGGCTTCCAATTTATGTAGTGCCTTACCGAGGTTTCCGGAGAACAGTGTATCGCGGGCGAAATAGTTGATGTGGCGGTGAACTTGGCAGCCGATCGCGGGTGGATCGAAAAAACTGATGTGGTTGGCTGCGAACATAACACTGCCAGTGAGTGGCACGTTCGACATACCAGAGGTGCTAAAGTCGTAAAAAGTGCTGAAGAACCAGTCGGAGGTGATTCTGACTAGATTGTAGAAGGCGGGTATCTTGGGTTTCATCTGAGGGAGTTGGCTGATAGAAATTACGAACGGATGACATCTGCGATTTTGGCGATCACTTCTTCGAGTGTTCGCGGCCCCGTATCAACTTGAGTGGCGCCGTCGGGGCAAACTAATGGAGCAGTTTTGCGCGAGCTATCCATTTTGTCGCGCGCGGCGATGGAGTCGGTCTGTCCCTCCTTGGCGCGGCGTGCGGTGCGGGTGGCTTCGTCTGCATGAAGGAAGATGCGGTGGTCGGCGTCGGGAAAAATGATCGAGCCGATATCGCGACCTTCCATGATGAGGCCGGTATAACCATTTTTACCTGCGACTTCGGCCAAAGATCGTTGGTAATCAAATAGTTTCTGACGGACCGCGGCGACGGCTGCAAACTTGGAGACGTTTGCATTGACCCGTGCCGACCGGAGGTCGGTGTCGGCGGGCACGATGCCGTCGATGCCTAAGCGCGCGCTGCGGCCGTCTATTTGGGTGCTCAGTTTTAGCGCTTCGAGCGTGGATGCGATGTCAGCTTCGTTGTCGGCATTCGTTTCCGCGCTGAGCAGGGCATGTGTCAGCGTTCGATAGTGCGAGCCTGTATCGACGTGCATTAAGTCGAGCAGGTCAGCAATCCCCTTGGAGGTCGAAGATTTCCCTGTGGCGGCGCCACCATCGATTGCGATGATCGTGAATTGGTTGCTTTTAGACATCCAACGAAGGAAAATGGAAAAGGCATCTGGCTGAAAGGTTAAAACGATTGAATTTACCGAGAGAGGTCCGCGTCGGTTTCGTTTTGTGTGATTGGGACATGCTACGCCCGCAGTTTTGCTCGCTTGGAAGCGGGTCTTAACGGCTTCGCTGTGGGTGAGCCTTTCGAATAAAGCGGTTGCAATACGCTTCTACGTTGGCGTGTCGAAGGCAATGACTCGGGAATCTGGACTTCCGGGCTTTGAGGGGGGAGTACTGCTAATGCAGCAGCGTGTTTTAGTCGTCTTCTGGATCACTGCCTCGTTCGCAGTTGCCGGTTGACTCAAATTCGTCGCAGGTCGCTTCGGTTTGAAGGCGGACGTTAGTGGCCTTAAATCCTTTTTTCTGTGCTTGAGCGCCCTCTCGTATGGGAAGGCATGGATCGTCGACGGGTATGGTTTGACCGCAGTTTTTGCATACGATGCAGCTGCTGGAGAGCTGACTGACTGGACTGAGCCTGTAAAAGCCCTTCTCATGTTTGTTGAAAAATTCTTCAACTAATTCCGCTTCACGAAGACCTTTAAGTGTGCGATAGACCGAAGCCATAGAGATCAGGCGGTCACTTTCGCGGGACTCCTTGAGCAGCCAGTCCACTTCGAAAGGCTGAGTGGTTTCGAAAACGATTTTACAGACGATCTTGCGGATCAATGTCATGCGGCTGCGGTTAGACTTCCAGTATTCGGCCGCCGCCAGCATGCGTTTGTCGAAGTCGTCTTTGCGCTTGTCCTCCATATCTTAGGCTATGCAGGAGCTCTCCTTGAATTGAAAACTTAATTTGATGGCTGGGATGTTATGATACACACGATTCTCATGGAAGGCGCGCATGACTTGATCGCAGTAACCCCCGATGCTATCCGACTGCAGGTCGACTGGGATGCGCTGCAACTCTCGTTGATTCGGATCGCGAGCGACGACTTCGAGGTGTTTTTCTAGCCAAAGCCGCAGCGGAGTGGTGGCTTGCTGAGTGCTACCTTGTGATCCGCCGAGTAACTTGAAATAACAACACACGCAGTGCCCAGGGTCGTTTCGTTGTGTGGCCGCCTCACGTAGATCGAGGATGTCGTTGGCTCGATGGCTCAGCTGTTGGGCAATCGGAACGAGTATTTGATCAAATTCAAGAGGACTCATACCGAGCATGGGTATGCTAATGAGACGCAGTTTCAACAGTAAACTAATAAAAAAGGGAGAATGTTCTCCCTTTGAAACCCTGCTTACACAGGATGTAAGCTGAGCTTATCCTGCTTTGAACTCGCCGCACCAATCGCTGCCAGCTGTCTCAGGGAAGCGGGTTTCGAACTTGGTTTCGCTATCTACCTCAAAGCTGATTGCTTGTGGTGGCTGGCGGCGGCAGTCACCCGTGTCGGATGCTTTGGCGTTCCAGTAGGTGCATGTTGCGCAGGTATCGGTTTTTGTAGTTGCTTGAGTCGTCATAGTATTTTCTTGGTTGATGGTTTATTCTCAACTCCAGAATAGATCAGCGGGGCTCATTTACAAATGAATTAACGTCTTGATAGAGAGATGTGTATGATATTCATTCTCAATAGAGGGAATGAATTGAGGCTGCTGATGACTATTCTAGCTCGAAGCGAATCGTGACATCGAAGGTTCGCGTGGCTTGACTGATTCGCGCAAATACCCACTCGCTTTTGACTGCACGACTGGCCTCTTTATCAAAGAACTGGTGCCCGGAGCTCTTTTTAACGGACACGCTCTCAGGCACACCGTCTTCGAGAATGGTGACCTCGAGTAGGACAATGCCCTCAAGCGCTTTGCGTAGCGCGATTCGCGGGTAGCGTGGGAACGGGCATTTTAGCGCAGTTGGAGCGTGGTCTGCAGAGGCTTGTGAGGTGTCGGCCCCCGGTCGACCGGTTTGCGGACGAACCGAGGCGACAGTAGGGCGTGATTCAGGTGGCAGCGGCTCGGCTACGGGTTGGTGCGGTGCTTCGGCGAGTGTTTCACGAGATTCGGATGTTTCTGTTTTGAGCGGCGGCGAAGGCAACAGATCCGGTTTTGCCTCAGTCGGTGCAATTTGTGCGTGCAGTAGCGGGTCTTGAACGGGCGGATTCGTCTCCTCGATTTTTTTCAAGTCCAGCGTGCTCTCATAGTCAGATTGTTGGCTTTTGATTATGGGTTGGGCGACGCTCTGCTCAAGCGGGATCTCGGATGCGTCTGCCATCGTCTGGCAAACTGCCTGGCGAACGAAAGTCGCCTCAAATGTGGTCGGCTGACTCGCTGATTGAAACGAAATATGGGCCTTGTCTGTGGCGTTGTTAGTCAACCAGGCGAGCACAGCACCATGCAAACATACGGAAAGTACGCAAAAGCCGAGCGCGCTTCGCGTTTTATAGTAGAGTGCTGTGAACATGACGTGGATGATAAGTGCTCATCGGGTAGGCTAATTTTTTGGCTCAAAGATGAAGTGGATCGTCGAGATGCCCGCTTCGCCGACGGCTTCCATTGTTTTGGAGACGACCATGTAAGGTGTCGTTTCATCTGCCCGTAGTGAGACGGACGGCTGTTTTTTTGTCTTGGCGGCAGCTGCGATGGCCGCGTGGATCGTTTCGTGGGTTACGGCCGCCCCATCGATGTGGATGGTGCCCGCTTCATCTATTTCGACCAGAATCGCAGCGCTCGTGTCTTCGGTCGCTGCTGCTTGTATCTGCGGTAGGTTGAGGAGGATCGATGGCGCGACAAAGGAACTCGTCACCATGAAAAAAACCAGCAGCTGGAAGACTACATCGATGAGCGGCGTGAGGCCGATTTCAACGGTCGTATCATCACCCTCCGCGCCGAGGAAATCATCGCTATCGATCATTGCTCAGGCGTCTCTGGTAACCCGTGGGCAATGAACGAATCTGGAGTCAAGTGCTGAGCCTCTAACCATGTGAAGAAGACCCGTACCTCGTTGGAAATGGTTTCGATTCGCGAATTGAAAAAGCGCACGCAGAGCAGCAACGGAATCGCGATCAGCATACCGGCAATGGTAGTCAGCAGAGCTTCCCATATGCCGCCGGCCATTAATGACGGGTTGACCGCATTTGAGCTCGACTGGATCACGCGGAATGTTTCGACAAGGCCTAGCACGGTCCCTGTCAATCCTAGCAAAGGTGCGACTTGCGCGAGTGTGCCCATGAGTTTGATCGGTGATCTGCAACGTGTAAGCCAAGCGCGCGCAACGGCTTCGGCGGCGTCTTTGCGAACCGTCCGTTCGCGCAGAGCATTGCGAAAGAAGGCGTCTGTGAGCGGTCTGAGAGGGGAGTTTTTGAACGGGAAGTCAGCGCGCGGTAGGTCTTTCAAAAACGAGGTTAGGTTCGAATCGATCATGATCTCAAATTCGTCGCGTCGACAGCGATGCCTGATCAAATAAATGCAGCGCTCAATGATGAGCGCGAGCCCTGCAACCGAGCAGGCTAGGAGTGGCCATAGCATCATGCCGAATTGGTTAGGATCATTCATTATATTTAATTAATTAAAGGTTTTTACTTGCAACTGAGTCTCAGTACCAATTGATCATTTTGTCCTAATGAGATCAAGTCTCATCTTTAACAAGGGAATAAATTATGAAAAGAATCAATTTACAATATCGCTCACAGGCACAAAGAGGGGCTCCCTATGTCGCCTCTTTACTCAGCTTGCTGTTGGCATCGTCGGCCTTGAGTGGTCAAGTTACGCCCGATCTATCAGGAGCTGCTCGCAACTCCACCTTAGCAGCGCGCGCTGACGTCGAGATCACAGTGCTCGCCACAAGGAAAGCGGAGCCAACGCTCGAAACGTCTGGCACCGCAACTGTCGTCGGAGCGGATTCGATATTGTCCACAGGCGCAGTTTCGCTGACCGACGCGTTGAAATATGAGCCGAATGTGAGTGTTCCTTTCGACTTCGCAGGTCAGAGTGGTCTCGTTCCGTATTTAGGTGGCGGCGATCAGGGGATCAATATTCGTGGACTCGAAGACAGCCGTATTGCTATATTTGTAGACGGCATTCGGCAGCCCGATGATTTTGTGGCGCAGAGCTTTCAAGGGCAAGGTGGCCCAGGTAGGATTTATTTCGATCCGGCAGTACTGGACCAGATCGAGCTCTTCAAATCGGCTTCGTCTAGTCTCTACGGCAGTGATGCCATGGGCGGTGCATTGGCGGCGCAAACGATCAATCCGCGCAGTTTGCTCGGAGATTCGCTGAGCGGCGAAACACTTCAAAATTCGCTGACCTATTCGAGCATCAACACGAGCCTGAACAACCGGTTCAGCGCTGCCTCTGGCAATGGTAAGTTTGCAACCAGCCTCGTCTACAGCTTCAGAGATGGGCACGAGACGATCAACAACGGCGATGTCGATCCGAACCCGCAAGATTTCGAGAGTCACGCAGTCGTCTGGAAAGCGCTTTACGCAGAGTCGATCTGGTCGCTGGAAAGCACGTTTGATTATTTTCAGCGCCAGACATTCACCGATGCGAATGCTGCGGAAGGTCCTTTCTTTGGCGGGATGATTAGTAATGAGAATATATCTCAAGACGATGAGCGCGAGCGCATCCGACTTTCTCTCGACGGCACGCTGGCACCCGACGGTGGCACGGCGCTTTTCGATACGCTCAAGAGTAAGCTCTACTGGCAAGATTCCAGCTTCGATACCAAGAATGTGCAGCAGGGTATTGTTTTCGGCGGGGCGAGGGATCGACGCAATATCATTACCTACGACACTGAAACATATGGCTTCGATCTGCAGGCAGATAAGTTTATCTTTGGCGACGCCGTTTCGCATGGTATCACCTACGGGTTTGAAGTCGCTCGCACCGATGTGAGCACCGACTTCGAGCGCATTGATTTCGATCCCTCAGGAATTCCTTCATCGTCTAATCGTATTGGTATGGCTCCCTCGGAAGTGACGAATTATGGTTTCTTCATTAGAGATGAGATCACGCTAGGCGAGGAAGCACGGTGGGTCATCACTCCCGGTCTGCGAGTCGATATTTACGATGTGTCGCCTGAAAACTCGGCTGATTTCTTAGCTAGGACGATTATTCCAGGCACCGGTGTGTCTACCGAGGCTGTGGATTATGAGAATACCGCGATTGCACCCAGCCTGTCGGTGCTTTACGCGCTCACAGATGACACCAATGTTTACGGCACTTATAGCCGAGGCGTGCGTAACCCGACCGCTGAGGAGCTGAATGGTGTCTTTACGCACGGCAGCGATTTTATCGTCGTGCCGAACAAAGATCTTAAAGAAGAGACTTCCGACAGCTTTGAGGTCGGCTTGCAGCGTTCTACCCGTGAGCACGCGTTTCAGGTAGCCGCATTCTACAACTTCTATGATAATTTCTTAGAATCGAATGTGTTACTAACTGATAATGTCGCGCCAACACCTGACGTGTTGACGACGGTTAACCGCGGGAAGTCCAAGATCTACGGCCTAGAATTAAGCTGGGATTGGCGTTTGCCCGAGTCACTGCTTGGCGCATCTGGCTTCGAAGCGGGTGCATCTCTTGGTTGGACTGAGGGCGAAGATACCGACTCCGACGAACCTCTTAATTCCATCGATCCTTGGAAATTTGTCTCTTACTTCGGTTACGAGAATCCGGGCGACACATGGGGCGCGCGTCTGAGTGCGACCTACATTTCTAGCAAGGAGCGGGGTGATATTAACGGCGCACTCGATACGGTCGATAGCGTGACACTGTTCGACTTAATCGGTCATGTGCAGCTGAGCGATCATTGGTCGCTCCGAGGTGGGGTTAATAATTTGACAGATGAAGCGTATTTCCTTTGGTCGACCGCGCGTCGCGGTGGAGGCCATGGGGGGTCTGCAGCCAGTCGTAATACACAACCTGGCCGTAACTTCTTCATTAGCGTCGATGCGAAATTCTAATTCAAAGCCAACTTCAGAGCTAACTTTATAAATCTATGAAAAAAACGGTTCACCCTCTTTTCGCCATGCTTCTCGGCGCTAGCGCAGTCTTTTACACAGGTTGCCAGCATCGTTCGATGGCGTCTGTTCCAGAGTCAGCGCCTGCGCCGGTAGTCGGCAAAATCACTGATGGGCCTCAACTATTTGGCTGGCCGTTTGCGGAGGGTGAACAGCGCCAGTCACGCGGCGGCACGACTGCAGGCGCTCCGGTGGAACTTGATCTAACGGCAAGTGCTGCATGGCAGGCGTTGCAGGAGGCGGGGTTGAGCGACTTTGAGCGTGATCGTCGAGCGATCTTGGCGATGGCAGGCGATCACCGTGTCAGCTTTCAATTCGTTGAAGTCGCCGGGATGGACCCCGCTTACACGCCCAAAAAGCCATACTTCTCGTGGTCAACGGAGCGCGTTGCAGTGATCGAGGACTCAAGCGATTTTATCAGCTTGCAGCACACCTTGGTCATGTTTTTCGAGCTGTCCGATGGCACAATCAGCGACCCAATGCTGGTCAAGCACTGGCGTCAGGATTGGAAATATGAGGACACGCAAATCCATGCATACACCGCCAAGCTAGCGTGGACGGAGCAGACGCTCTCCGCCAGCGAAGTTGATGGAGTCTGGTCGCAGACGGTTTATCAGGTCGACGATTCGCCGCGCTATGAAGTCTTTGGCGAATGGGTGCACGGAGCGCAACTGTCGACGTGGCAGAGTAATTTAGGAAAGCGTCCGCTGCCACGGCGTGAGTTTAGCGTGCGCGATGATTACGATTTGCTCGAAGGGTGGAATACGGTGACGGTTTATCCGACTGGTTGGCTCCATGAACAATCGAATTTTAAGTTAGCACTCGACCGCGCTGATCGACCCGCGCGCTATGTAGCGAAAGAAACTGGAATCAACCGTTATGACCGCATCACCTCACCCAGTCTCGAAGAGGCGGCTGTATATTGGGAGCGGACCAGTGCTTACTGGGCAGAAGTTCGCGATGTGTGGTCTGAGATTTACGCCAGCCACGGTCAGTTCGGATTACGCAGCAAGGTCGACGATCAAAAGCTCTATGAAGCACATTTTGGCTATGCCGGAACGATCAAAGATGCTGCGTCCTACGATGCGGTGGCAGGGCGTCGTCATGCGCGTGAAACGATCGAGAAATTCTTGATTCTTGATGGTTCGGCGGGTTCTGGTTCTTATTTGAGTCACTAAGGCAGAATTGCTCTGCCGAAGAAAGGGATGTTCAGCCAAGATAAGGAGGCATGCCTCCGGGCAGTGTTGCTGGCGTAGCAGCGCGTTTCAACCGCTTTGCTGTGGGTGGGCCTTTCGGATGAAGCGGTTGAAACACGCTTCTACGTTGAAGATCTGCGCTCTTCCCGCAACTGATCGAGCACTTCGAAGAAATGTGGGAAAGTTTTGCCGCAGCATCCAGGGTCTTTAATGGCGAGCCATGGTTGGCCGTCTTCTAATAAGTCGTAGCTGCCAAGGATCGCAAAGCTCATTGCAAAACGGTGGTCTTCGTAAGTTTCGACCGCCAGCAGTTCACCTTTGCTGCGTGCCTTGAGGGCGCGGGCGCGGAGTTCGTTTGGTTTGATCGAAATGGTCAGTGCATCGTCTTCTTCTTTGACGAGTTGGCCGAGCTTTGATAGCTCAGCGGCCATACCTGCGATACGATCAGTCTCTTGGTGGCGTGTGTGGCCGATGCCACAGATCCGCACAGAGCCTCCCAGCAGCGGTGAAATCGCCGCATAAGTGAGAAATGTATCCGAAATCGTGTTAAAATCGATTTCTCGGTGACCACGCTCTATTCCCAATGGATTGGAGCAGGCCGCGCTCCACTCGTTGTTTTCAGCATCCACACGCAGGCCGTGGTGGTTGAGGACATCGACGAAGTGTGCGTCGCCTTGGAGTGGGTCGGTGCCGAGTTTTGGAATTTTTATGCTGCCCCCTTGAATCATCGTCAACGCAAGGAAATAGCTGGCTGCCGATAGATCAGGCTCGATGGCGTACCTGCCCGGGCTTTCGTAGTGACTGGCAGCCAGTGTATAAGTGCCTGTCTCATCAATTTCGACAGGTTCTGCGCCGAATGCTTCCCGTAGTTTATGGGTGAGTGTCACGTAGAATGGACGGACGCCGGGTGAGCTGATCGACACGGGTGCGCTGCCTGCAGGCGCAGAGAGAAGCAGGGCCGACAGGATTTGACTGCTGCTGCTGGCATCTGCGTGGGCGTGGCCACCTCTGTAGCCCTTAGCTTTGAGTGTAAATGGGAAAAAGCCGTCTTCCCCATGAAATTCAAATTCGGCTGCATCGAGCTCTACGAGTGCCTCGATTAGGCCGGACATGGGGCGTTGGCGCATCGCGGGGTCGCCGTCGAGTCTGTAGGTGCCCCCTGTCGCAAGTGCTAGAAAGGCAGTGAGAAAGCGCGCTGCGGTGCCTGCATTGCCGACGCTGAGTTCGGCGCTTTTCGCCGGAATTTGTCCGTTTTCGCCTTTGACGGTGATGGTTTGAGCTGCCTCGTCAGTGCTGCATTGAAAGCCCAGCGTTTCGAGCGCGACCAACATGATGCGCGTGTCCCGACTGAAAAGAGCGCCTTCGAGCGTCGTTTCGCCGTTTGCGAGTGCGGCGAGAATAAGTGCGCGGTTAGTGATGCTCTTGGAGCCGGGTAACTCGATGCGAGCGTTTAAGGATGCCGTGAAAGGCGTGATCGGTAAAGGGTCGTTCATTGAGTGTGGTTGTCTGATTCAGGAAAGTTGGTCTCGGTATTGTTTACCGCGCTTGAGGATCGCAGTCAGTGCATGTGACTCTTTATTCAGTAATGCGACTTTTAATTGGTGAAGCTCTTCTTCAAAAGAATCTATTGCGGAAATGACCTCTTCGCGGTTTTGCTCTAAAATTTGCTTCCAGAGGTTTGGGTCGCCCGCAGCGACCCGTGTGGTGTCGCGCAGGCCACCGCCAGAAAAATGGCCCCAACTGGAGTCTTTTGCCGCAAGGAGGCTGCAAAGCGTGGAAGCGATCAAGTGGGGGAGGTGGCTTATATGGGCGACGATTTCATCATGTTTTTCAGGTGAGACGGAGACCAAGGTCATTTCGAGTGTCCCCCAAAAAGTCATTAGACGAGCGATTTGCGTGTCAGGTGTGCCGGGCAGGGGCGTGATCAAGCAGGTAGCATCTTTAAAAAGATTCGCATGTGCGTTCTCCAGGCCACTGAGTTCAGAGCCAGCCATCGGGTGGGAGCCGATAAACGTACAGCTTTCCGGAACGACGCTCGCAGACTGGCGGCAGATCAAGCTTTTGGTGCTACCGACATCTGTAATCAAGGTGTTCGAAGAGAGCGAGCTGCTAATTTCTTGGATAAGCGGCGCGATCGTTTCGACAGGAGTGCACAGTACGACGAGATCGCTGCCGACGCATGCCTCCGAACTAGTCTCAAAAACTGCATCACACCACTCGGCATTGATGCACTTCGCTCTGGTTTCGGCGCGCCGGGACCATGTGTGCACCGCTTTAGCAAGCCCTTGCTCTTTAACGGCTAGGGCAAGCGATGCACCGAGTAGGCCTGGGCCAAGTATAGTAATCTGCTCAAACATACTGGTTACTTTGAAACTTTCTTTATTATTGGAAGTCGAGTGATAAACCTAAAAAGCGTCTTTTGGCGGCAGTAAAAGGGCGAAAAGGGCGAAAAGGTGGGAAGGTGTACGAGTTTGAAGTGTTTAGTGTCGATCGAAGCACTGCGGATTTGTCTGACGTTAAAGCGGGTTTAATCGCTTTAACCGAG
>Ga0307997_10000537_pt1 | contig 17363 bp, 19 predicted proteins | sample Davwhametageno36_FD_203165 | JGI IMG/M metagenome (GOLD analysis project Ga0307997, IMG submission 203165) | Marine microbial communities from Davis Island wharf, Antarctic Ocean - #36 | ecosystem: Environmental > Aquatic > Marine > Unclassified | place: Antarctic Ocean: Davis Island wharf... | reverse complement strand
CCTCGTATTGTCAGCTATGAAGGTAAAGAATCTACAAGATCAGATGATACACCCCCTGCTGCTACAATCACAGACCCAACTACAGGGGTAGGCTTGATGTCTCCACAAGGTAGTGAGTCTCCTAGCCGTATTATAACTACAACAGGTATTAAAACACCTGAAAATGCATATACTATTGTAGGTGAAAGTATTGGCTTAGACCCTGACATCTGGGATATTTATAGAACAGAACTCGCAGCTATTGAATCCCAAGGTAATGGAAATTACTCAGCTATGGGTGGTGCAGGCGATCACTACGACGGTAGATACCAGCTAGGTCGTATGGCTAAGGCAGACGCTTCTAAACTATTGGGAACACCCTTAGCACATGATGCATCAAGTAGAGAGGCATTCCGTAATGATCCTATACTACAGGAGCAAGCCTTGGCTGCATATACTTCTAAGAACCACCAATATATGATGAGTAATGCTAAATATAGAAGCTTGCCACCTGAGCAGAAAGCAGTTGTACTAGGTTATGCTCACAACCAAGGTCATGGTGGGGCTAAGAAGTGGTTAAACACTGGTGAGGTAGGTTCAGATGGATTTGGTACACGGGGTACTAAGTATTCTAACGCTATTTCTAGCGCCCTGACTCAGTACAGTAATCGCGATAATGATACATAATTTAGTTTCATTACAATTTGTATCTGCTATTATAGCACTAACAATATATTCCAAGAAAGTATAACAATGGTAGATGTATTCTCTCGCCCTATCCCAGGTCAATCACTCACAGCTACACCTAAGAACGCACCTTGGGAGAGACCTCCTGAGCTTGTGGAAACAGGTGAAGCAGTTAAGTTCTACATTAATAAGCTAGCAGACGAAGATATTATGGATGATCTTGCTGTTACCTTTGAGATGGGTGCTGACCTAAAGACTGTAGTTGAGACCATGATGGTTATGGGTACTATGAAGGGTATGCACACTGTAGAGGTGGGTATGTTAGCTGGTCCTATTGTAGCGTCCTTTGTTAAGGCTGCTATGTCTACGTATGACGTTATAGTTAAAGAGACTGCAGGAGACCCTAAAGAAGCTCGTAAGGCTAAAAACGTAGAGCGTATGAGGACTTTGATGGGTAAATACCTAGAGACAGACCCTGAGCAGGATGCAGGTACTGAGCTAGTTAAAGAGTTATCCGAAGTTGATCCTACTGCTATTGAGCAAGGCAATACAGAACCGCAACAAGAGCCTATGATGGAAGCAGAAGATGCTCCTACAGGTCTTATGGCTAAGGGAGAAGTCTAATGGCTGATTGGCAAGCATTCGCTACCGCATTCTTGGGTGACACTGCTACGTATATTAATGAACGTAAAGACAAGGCAGATGATTACGCAGACAAGCTAGCTGAGCAAGCAGAGCGCAACAAGGGCAAGCTGACTGCTCTTAGACAAGCTTCAGAGGCACAGCAAGGTTTTGTAGTACAGGCTCGTGGACTATATGCTAGTGACGATCAGATTGAAGCAGCACTAGATTCTGGCCCTACAGGGCTACAGGCTCTTGTAGAGGATCTTAGTGGTCTAAAGTCTTCCTTTGGTAGTGCTTATGATGCAGAACTAGTTGCAGAGAGAGCGCAGCTACCTGAGACATTTAAAGCGCTGGGCAACTTGGATGTTTATTCACGATATGGTCTTGGTAGTCAGACTATGGGTGATATTGAAGCACCTTCTGGTGGGTGGTTTGCTAGAGGTATGGGTACAGATGCTAAGGCTCGTGTTAGAGCAGAAGCTGATGCGGAAGCGTTTGGTGGTACTGGTATGTCTGTATATGACATGGCAGAGCTTGATGGTGTATCTGGGTATACAAGTAAGAACACGTCATCCTTCTTATCGTATGTAACACCTAAAAGATTTAACCCTAGTGCAAAGTCTGATGAGACTGCGGTTCTTATGGATCTCCAAAGATCTGTACAACAAAGCTCTCAGTATCAAGCACTTACACAGCAATATGACGAGGTTGTTGTACAAAGTCCTGAGGAAAAAGCAGATCGCCTACGAGGCATCCAGAATCAGCAAAATGGTCTCGTAAAGAGTTTTGTAGATCAGCACATTAATAATCAAGTAGAGTTATTTGGTACATCTTATGTTGATGAGATGGCTGCTACTCTTGGTCTACTTAACTATACAGACGCTGATTTTACACAATGGCGACCTGCTCCAGAGCTAACAGAAGAAGAAGCGGTGGCTGCAGAGGCTATGAGTGTTTTGGATGAAACTGGTGAAGCTGATCCGGCGGCTGTTGCCCCAGAAGATGCAGGTATCTTACCTGTTGATATCTCAGAGGAAGATGCTTTAGCACTACCTGTAGTACAGACCCTAGATACATCTAATGATCCTGCCGCGCCAGATATGTCTATTGTTGAAATGCCAGACGGTAGTGAGCTTTTAAGAGTTGAGACGGAGTACGGTGTTCAAGTGCTGAATAACCCTGATCTTATACAAGATATGCTTGGAAGGTATAGACCTGGATTTGGTACAGAGCTACCATCTGGCACTGATCGCGAAGTAGCTCGTCTTAATATTGATAGAAAACAAGCTTGGCAAGATGCTGCATCTAAAGTGACATACTCTGAGTACAAGGCTATGTCTGATGAACAGTTATCCGAAGCAGGCTTGCCTACACAAGGTCTCGCCCAAGGTGCCGCCTTTGGTATGCTTAGACCTTCAAGGTACTTTAAACCAGAGGAAGAGGCTTCTGAAGATACAGTACCTGTGGAAGACATTAGCCAAGACCCTTCTGAGTTGTTGCTAACGAACCACGGTGTTGATATTATGAAGTATATGGAGGATGCTGGTGTTGTTTCAGGAGACAGCGATCAAGACATCCAGCAAGCACTGCAAGACTGGTATGGTGAAAACTCTGCAAATGAGAGTTTAATAAATATTGGCTCTGCTGCCAGTGACCCTAGTGTTGTTTATGCAATCCGTCAATTTCTTAAATAAGGTTACAGGATAATGGAAACTAAAAACGCTGGCTTGGACTTTTTTAAACAGCTAGGATATAGCATTTCTACTGGTGAGGAAGAGCAGGAGGATACTCCTGTAACAGATCCTATAGTAGAAGTAGAGATGCCTAGAGCTATGCCTTCAGCTAGAGATACTAGTGGGCCTAACTCAGACTTTTTTAAACAGCTAGGATATAACATTTCTACTGGCGAGGAAGATACCAATACAGTAGATCGTACAGATGTACGGCCCTACGAGGGTGTAGTTAATAACAACACAGAAAAGCTAAAGAAGGATGACCTTCTCCGTCCTGAGAACATTAACGTAGTACGTACTTATATGGGTCAGAAGTATGGCACTGAGGGTCTCAGAGATAAGAGTGACGAAGAGCTAGTTGAATCTTTTGTAGATACTATGCGCTATTTTAATACGAACACATTTAGTACTGCTTCTGAGGCTCGTCGTATTAAAAACGCAGACGAAGAAGAGAGAGTAGGGGCAGGACAAGCTTTTGAGCTATATGACCGTCTTGGTAATGTATTTGTTAATGATGGGGTTATGGGTGCTATAGACGGCGTTAAAGATTATATTTTTGCTGCAGCTAAAGATCCTATTAACTATATTGGCTTACTGACTGGTGGATTAGCTAAGGCTACTGCTCTTGGCGCTACTACTGCAGGTAAAGAAGCTGTTAAGGCGTTAGCTAGAGAAGCTGGTGAAGCAGCACTAAAGAAAGGTCTCACGAAGGAAGCACAACAAGCAGCAGTAGATGCGGCTGTAAGCAATGCTTCTGCTATGCTTACAAAGAGAGCTATTCGTGAACCAGCACGTAAGAAGCTTCTTGAGCAGGCTGCAAAGCGTGAGAAAGAACTATTTGAGTTTACGCTAAAGAGACGTGGTGAACAAGAATTTACAGATAAGCTGGTATTTGATGCAGTTAAAGGTTCTGTAAAAAGTACTGTTGCTCTAGATTCTGCAGCATCCGTCTTGAATGATATTGCTATCCAAAACACTTTAATAGAAGTTGGCGCTCAAGAAGAGTTTAGTCTTCTACAGACAGGGTTCTCCTCCTTACTAGGCGGTATTGGCGGTGCTATACAGCTAGCAGGCATGAAACTTCCTATAAGATCTGGTCTAGAGGGTATTGCTGCTGATGTTGATATAGGGAAAATGCGTTCAGCAACTACAAGAGATATTAGTTTAGCTCTAGATAAGACTGAAACTAAGCAAGCTACCGCTGCAGTTTTGAAGGCAGCTAAGTCGTGGAAAGAAAAGGTAAAACGTGGTAAGGCTATTTATGAAGATGCTCCTACTTCTGTTAACCTACTTCAAGATATTATGTTTGGTGAAGACAAGAAGGGTGGCCTTGTGGCTATCTATAGAGAAAAGGGTGTACAGCTGCCGCAGGACATGAAGGTCACAGACCTAATGACTAATCTTGTACAGTATATGGCCCCTAAAGAACTAGCTGATATTAATAAAGAGATTAAATCATTGGGGATCTCCCTTGGAGATACAACACAAGTAGCTACAAACCTTCGTGATCTTGTTGCCGTAGAGGTAAGCAAGGGCGCTCAGATGCTGAACGTAATGTCACAAGTACGTAAAACCATTGATGGTGGCGTGTACCGAGGCGAACAGATGCTAGCAGATGAAACTAAGGAAGTTATGAAAGAGCTTTCTGATACCCCTAAATACCTTAGTTATACTCAGGGTCTGTGGCGTAGAATGCTTGTATCTAGCCCTGCAACCTCTGCAATCAACGTAGCCGGGTTTGCACAATTCTTTGGTGGTACAACTATTGCTGAAATACTAACCTCTAGTCAGTTGCTAGTTGCTGGTGTTGCTAGAGGTGGTATGGCTACCAAAGAAGGGGCAGAAACATTACGCAAGGCTGCGGTATACCGTGACATGATTGGTCAAAAGCTTCGTTACCTTGCAGATCCTTATTCCACTAAGGAAGCATATATGCGTATCTTGGAAGAGCATGAGGGTGTACGTAAGACCCTTTATGAATCCCTAACTGGTGGTGTAGGTATTAACTCTAAGGTATACGGCATCAACGAAGAGAATAAACTCTTTCAGAACCTAGAGTCTCTCGCAAACGGTTCAGCTATTGTTGCTGGTGTAAGAGTGCAGGATACATGGTCAAAGTCTCTTATGTTTATCTCTGAAATGGACAAGCGGCTGCGGTTAAAGCATGGCGCTTCTATTGAAGAGGTTTTACGTGGTGGTAAACTTGAACTTATTGATGATGACGTTTTAGGTAAGACGTTAGACATTACTCAGAAAGCTGTATTTTCTAAGAACTACACTGAAGGTCAAGGTGAGTTAGTAGAGAAAATGGCAAAATTGGTAGAGGGCGTTTCAAATACACCTTTACTTGGTACTATTTTGCCCTTTGGTCGTTTTATGAACAACGTAGTAGCTACCTCTTGGCAATGGTCTTTTGGTGGACTAGGTTACGCATCTGCTATTATGAAAAAGAACCCAGATGTTGATGCAGTGGAAGCCTTTTCAAGAAGCCTTGTAGGTCTATCTTTTCTAACGCTAGCTGCAGATTATGATAAAGAACGCCAAAAGGATAACTTAGGTGTATATGATGTTAAGGTAGGTGATAATATTGTCAACGCCCAGAACACATTCCCTATGTCTATATTCTTGGCTGCAGGTAGGCTTATTAACCAGACTTTAGATGAAGGACAGTCTCCAAAAGCAGAAGTAATAAAGGCTACTCTAGAACAATTAGCTGTGGGACAAGTAGCATCTGACATTGAGTTTGGAAACGACATTACAGCACTTTTCTCTGCTTTGCTTGATGATACTAATGATTTATCAAAGATTGAGGCTTTAATTCATAGTGGGTCAACTAAGGCTGGTAACATTGCTGCGGGTTTCACAAGACCTGTTGATGCTGTAAATAAGTTGGTAGGATTTATGGCTAACAACGATGTAGCAAAAGATGTTAGACAGGCCAGAGGCGGTGCTGTCATTACACAGAGTGCTACAAAGTATGTAGATAACATTATTGAACTTCTTCTAGGTGAGTCAGAGACTATCACAGGTACAGCATTACGTGTAGCTACTCGTGAAGGCGACCTCAGAGACCCTAACCCACTACTGTCTGTTCTTGGCATTAAGGTTAGGGAAGGTCGTACTGTAGGAGAGGAGATCTATGATAAGCTAGATATCCCAAGATATAAGGCAAATAAACGCTCACAGGTAGCTGCATATGATAGAGCCTGGAATGAGTATGTTGCACCTATGGTAAACGACTATGCTGGAAGGCTTTTGTCAGATCCTGAGTATCTTAAATTGCCACCAGATAAGCAGGACGCTGTTTGGGCTACACAGATACGTAATATCAGAACTTATATGAAAGACTTCTTAGAGAATGCTGATACTCCAGCACATATTGAGGGTGTAAGGCTGAAGGCTACTGCAGTAAAAACGGTACACAAGAAAGCAGCACTAAAGTACCTAACAGAAGAAGAGGGTTTCAATGGCAGTATTAGGGATATGACGTATCCTGAGTTACAAGCCTTCTTCACCTACGTAGACTTCCATAAATCACGCCTAGACTGGTAAAACAAAAGAAGAGGGGAGCCGCTAAGCTCCCCTTTTTTTATTACTTAACACCGTGTAGGTCTGCAGCTTTCTTTGCCCACATAATTGACTCTGTTAGTCGCTCTTGGGCATTTGCTCGTTCTTCTGACGTATATAGATTGTCATTATAATACTGTCCTAGATTACTGGCAGCTTCTGTTAGGGCTTCAGAAAAGGTTTCATAAGAGTTCCTAAACTTTGCTGCTTCTTCTTCTATATTCATAGACCTTCCTTCATAAACACTTTGACCCATTCAGCACAGATACCACTTCGCACAATGTCATCTACACCAAACTCAACAACAGGGACATCCATCATATGCTTCTTGGCTAGATGTATGATCTTAGCTAGACCAGACGTACCTTTAAGATCAGACTGTTGGATGTCCCCATTTAGAACGATTGTACTACCTTCACCAACACGAGTCAACAACATTTTAATCTCTGGGATTTCGATGTTCTGTGCCTCATCTACAATAATGAATGCATTATCAAAGCTACGACCACGCATTAGTGCCAGTGTAGCTACTTCAATGTTACCCGCTTTTAGTGCTGTGTCTACTGCACCACGACCTAAGTGCTTCACCAGTACGTCCAACACAGGTAATGCCCAAGGCTGTGCTTTCTCTTCTAGTGTGCCTGGCAAGAACCCAATGTCTTTACCTACAGCTACATGAGGTCTTGTGATCACAATCTTGTCAATCTCTTTGAGCGTATACAGATCAGCAGCACACGTAGCAGTGACATAGGTTTTACCCGTACCTGCAGGGCCAAGGATAAGCACTTGCTGGCTTGTATTGATAGCTTGGATAAGCTTTCCTTGGTTCTCAGTCTTAGGGACAATACCTGAAACAGGCTTAGATGCCGCTCCTTTATAAGTAGTCTTGCGGCGTGAACGTGTCTGCTTCTTTGGTGGCTCACTATCGTTTTTCATTTGATCTCTCTATATAGTTTAAAGCGTTTCTAACATCTTCTAGGGTATCTCCCAGAGTACCAATACCCATATTACATGGTGGGCATAACCACCCCCTAAAAGTCTCTGTGCTATGACAGTGGTCTAATACAGGGTTGTCACACTTTTTATTACAACACTCACAGGAGCCTTTATACTCTGGTGCTATAATACGTAGTGTATTAGCTATTTCTGTTTGCTTCTTTGAACAGTTTTTACATTTACTATCCCTAGACTCTCTATCACCTGTAGCCCTTCTGTATAGTCTATATTCTGTAATAGGCTGTTCCATATTACATTTCTTACACACCTTTGTATCTACGTTAGGGTTTAAAGAGAGGTATGTTTTTAGTAAGTCCATCTGCATATAGTTAGTCCTTATAGGGTGATAGCTTAGGGAATCGAACCCTACAACAACTGCGCTACTGACGCCTAAGGTAACTATTGTTGTTGGCAAACCTGCGCTAACCTATGGTCCTCCCTACAGGACTCGAACCTGTAACCTAGTCATTAGAAGTGACTTGCTCTATCCAGTTGAGCTAAGGAAGGTCTTAGGTATATCTTATAAGCTATTGATATACATGTCAAGATCCTCATAGCCACCAATGTATTCACCCTCTGAGTTCCAGATTTGTGGTACAGATGTGAGGTCTGCCATACCCAGAAGGCTTTTGACCCACTTAGAACTACGTATATTATATGATACGGAACGAATCTTGTTGTCTTTCATTAGGCGCTTAGCCTTGTCACAGTGTGTGCAGTTTTCTTGTGTAATGATGATGTATGTCATTTAGATACCCCCTAAAGGTGTAAGCAGTTTAAACACATGCTTAGGTAGCTACGGTTAACGGATAGGGCAAGCACCTGTCAGACACTCTTCGTCAGTCAGGTCATCTGTTGATGCTAGGTTGGTTAGATCTACAGGCATCAACGTGTTAGCATAGGCACGGTAGACTTCCTCAGATACCACCTCCTGTGGGAGGTAAGCATAGCCTAGATCAGCGGCGCTCTTGGTGGGATCGTTGCGGTAGATGAACGACACACCAACGTATGTATCCCAGTTATCCAAGATCCAAGTAATGATGTCAGGTATCTCACCGTTGTCATAACTAATTGTGACAGAACAGTTATGATCTACATAGTGATCCATCATTAGCTTATAGCGGTCTAGCTGGCTAATAGCTGTTTCAAGGTTAACCTCTTTACCATCTACCAAATCAAACTTAACATCCTCATAGGCTACCGGGAATGTAACCAAGACGCTATCTGATTCAAAGGGCTTCTCAATTACCTTATAACCTGATGCTACGAGCTTAGGGATAATCTCGTCATGCTTTGAGAATGTTACATTGTTAAACAGGTATTTTCCTAATGGTTTGTGTACACCCTCAGTAGTGTCCATGATCTTAGACAGTGTACCAGATGGCTTGACTGTAGTTACCAGTTTAGCACGAGGCAAGCCCAGTTCGTCTGCCATAGAGTTTGCACCCTTCTTAGCCGACGAACGAAGAGCCTGTAGCATAGTCACGACGTTATTCTGACCTGTGTGGTGGTCCAAGAACTTCACGATGCCAGTGGCACCTACACCACAAAGGCGTAGAAACTCGTTAAGTTCATGCCATGAACGCTGCAACACACCATCGTCTAGGTTCACACAAGTCTGGCGGTAGTTAGCGCGGGCTACAATCTCAACAGCTTCTTGTAGTCCACCAAAGTCCTGCAGGAACTTACCCCAGTCAACCTCTACAAGGTTGCAAAAACTCTTATTTCCTAATAAAATCTCCGCGCAAGGATTTACACCTTTAAAGTGTGGCGCTCTCTTCTTTGCACTCTCTGCGTTAATAAAACCTGGCTCAGACCCACCAGCCTCGACCATCTTGTCGAAGATGTAGCTAAGCTCCCATTGTGTTGGCTTCTTATGGAAGACAATAGAGTTGTTTGACTGCTGACGATGCTCGTTACCGTGCAACCAAAAGTCTTTCTTAGCTGAGATAAAGTTATCAACCTCTGGGTCAGATACTGGCATCAATGCAATCTCAGCAGAACGACGGGATGATAGTGTAGTACCAAGGTGATTAAGCACATCAAGGATGTCGATACGTGTAAGTAGTTGCCCTGCACGACCATTAAGCAAGTCACAGATGCGTTGGAATGCAGACGAAATAGTTTCATCTCCAGAGCTAATCCAGCCATAGCCTTTGAGACGCTCTCCTGCTGCACGTACCTCAGAGAAGTCTAAGATCAGTACATCTACAGCGTCTTTCATAGCAAATAGTTTACCTGCAGACTTAGCCCAAGCTTCAGCACTATCACCAATTTTTAGGTGGTAGGTCTTCTTGCCAACTTCATCTACGGATCGCCATGACTGGTTGTCGGGACAGCCTTTAGCTTCGCCTAATACTTTAGCTGAACGGATAACCCTTACATTAACTTTCTTAGCAAAACCATTTAGTGTACCAACGACAGGCTCAAATCCTACGCCACAACCCTGTAGCAACAACCACATAGCATCAACAATGTCATGAACAGTTTCAATGCGACCAAAGGAACAGTTAAACTGTGACGCCTCTCGTGTCTTAGCTACGTTAGTACCACCAAGCCACAAAGTGCGACCAGAGGGTGTGGCCTTACGTTCAATCATTAGCATTCGCAGCTTCTCAAGCTCAACGATCTCTGCCATGTCTAGTGTGTCGGCCTTAGCACGTTCCCAGAGCCACTTCTGGTGTTCAATAACACGGTCTGCTGTCTCTTCCCATGTCTCAAAAGTACCATCCTCCTTGGGACGGTTATATGTACGCCGTGTTACTACATTAGCACGGGTGGAAAATTCTTGGTAGTTATTCATCGCTTGTCTCCGCTTCCTTTAAGTGTACCGCGTTCTTTGCGGCCATTCAGCTTTTTCATGTTTAGTTCTGCAATTTTCCTCAAGCTACCACCAAAGACATGTGAAGTAACTGTTGTATAATACAGAAGATCACCAAGCTCATATAGAATATCTTCATCCGTAAACTTAGATTTATCTCTAATTAGCTTCTTTACTTTTTCTGCTACTTCACCAGCCTCTCCTACAAGACCTAAGACATTCTCAAACAACCTGTCTGTGCCTTCTGTCATAACCAAGGCTTCTGCCCAATCACCATATAGTTTCATAGGATCTTTTTCATCTTCTACATTTTCAAACATGTCAAAGTATCCCATTACTTTTAGGTCTTCTGCACTAATCATTGCCGTTCCTTTACTAACAAATTGTTAATCTCTACATCGTCTACATCATACATAATGTCTGTGATAAGATCATAGATATCATCTTCGTGTGCATTATTATAAGATGATAGGATATTATTTGCTTCGTCTACCTTCAAAACAAATACAATGCTAAATGTTTTATCACTCATTACCTTTCTCCGATAATGCTTCATTCATTTTACGTAGATAGTATGCTGCTTTATGCATGTCTTCCATAGGTTTTTCCTTATACTTGTAGCGGTGTTGATACTTAATCAAATTACCGTGACAGTAAGCAATAAAACCATCAAGACCTAGAACCTGTTTGATATAATCAATACACTCTATACCTCCAGAGTTATAGTGCGCTGGGCGTTCTACAGGATCATACTCACGTTTAAGCGTATCTGTCATTAATCTTTCCTAGCTTTAGCGGGATCTTATTTGTTTTAGCTCTAGATCCCGGCTCTGTCAACCACTCCTCCGGTATAACTCTGTGCGACCATAGATAACCATTCTTATCACACCATTCAAAGTATCGCGACTTAGCACCCTTACTTAGAGGCGCTTTAGCATTCCAAAACACGAAGCGAATATCTAGCTCTGGGTGCTGTTTCTTAACTGCTAAATGCTTGCGACGGTCGCTGGCGTCAAAATATCCTTTTGTTTCAATCAGGATACCGTTATCTAATTCAAAGTCTGGCGTGTAGGTTCTATATTTAAGATCCTCCCATTCAATCTTTAGTAGCTCATACTTAACCTCTACCTGTCTCTCTGACAAAAACGCAACGGCCTCTTCTTCAAGACCGCTGCGATACTTACTAGTAATATGTCTGCTTCTTTTAGCCATCAGCGAGACCATCAACTAGTGACTGTACTAATACAACACGCCTGTCTTCGAGTACTTGTCCTAGATAAGACAGGCGACCAAGCTCATTTGCTGCCATCTGTGCTTCTTGTAGGATTTTATTCTGCTCCTCTGTGAAGTTTTCTGTATCGTATTCTTTGTCATTAATAGTAATTTTAGTCATCTGTTTACCCTTCTAGGTGAATGTAATCTACTAACGGAGGGTTCTTAGCCTTTGAGTTAGGCGACGGTAGTGTTTGCAATGTAGGCCAGCATTTATACTTAAATGCACAGAACCCACATTCAACACCCAGTTTAATGTTGCCTGTCTCTTTGCGGTAGAACGTCTCTTTGATTGGCTCAAAGCAACGCTCAAAGGGTTCATCATTGTCGATGTACTCTGTCAGTGCTTCAATATCTTTCAGCACGGCTTCTTTGTCTACACCGCCAGCGTCAACATACTTAAACTCACCGTTTGCCTTGTTGACTACCCACCAGCCGCCAACCTCTTTACCTGCACCCTCTGCATAGCCCACAAGCTGTGGGATGTAGCCGAAGCTGTCACCTGTAGCTAAGGCATCAAAGGATGCAAACTTGTTATTGTAAGACCACGGAGATGCTGACTTTACGTCATCAACTTTGTCATCCAAGATCATGTCATACTCACCACGGATTTCTTTACCGTTTGCTAGCTTCAGTACAACATAGTCGTTGTCAGTAAACTCTACGTTTGCTGCTCTCATGATGCCCTTGAACACTGCTTCTACAATATCCCCCAAGATCATGTTCATCAGGAAGTGTGGTGGAAAGGGTGTCTTACCTTCTGGCTCATTCTTGTCATACCATAGCTGACACTTAGGGCGACCAATGTTAGACATACGTAAGCGGAATGCGTCACGAGGACCACTGTCAAACTGCTTAAACAACGCTGCCTTAACGTCGGAGGCGACCTTATCAGCCACCTCCTCAGTCATTGTAGTCTCACCCGCCATAGCCTTCTGTAAGAATGTAAAGATAGCTAATTCTGCAGGATGATTCATTAGTCTGCATCCACATCAATAATGGAACCAATAAGTTCTGCGTCTTCGGTACTCATACTTCGATTAGATCGCTCATGGTGTAGGTCCATGATCTTACCGTTACTATACTCAATGAAGCCCAAGAAGTCTGTCAGTGTATCATTGTCTGATACAGACAGTTCTACTTGTTCACCTACAGCAGCGGTGATGACACCATACGTTGCACCTGTTGGGATAGACTCTTCTTTACCTGTCAGGATCAGTGTAGACATAATCGGCAACAGGTTTCTACGACCTAGAATAGCCAGCGCACCATCTAGAGACTTCATGCTATCACGGTTCTTAACATCCATTACGAATGCTAGGTTGTCGTACTTTGTAGAGATAGCTGCTCCTGTTTCATCCATTGGATTAGTAATAGTAAGCAAGCCCATGAATAGCTTAACACGCTTAACAGAGCGCATAATATCTTTTGTAGCTTCAGGTAGTGCATTGAAGTCTTCAATGTAACCAGAGGGACGACCCAAGTTAAACCCGCCAACACTATCCTGCATGTCACCATTGAGGGTATTACCCATCACTGACTTTTCCATCTCGTTAGTAGATGAGTTCCACCGCTGCCACTGCTGGCGCTGGGCTACAATGCGGACACTGATACTCTCCGCGTAAACGACATCATCTCCCATCGTGATCTTATACGACCCTACAGGAATAACATCCGTCTTGATCTTCTTACCACCAACATCAATTTCGCCTTTAATAGCTGAACTGACTACGTTTACCCGTGCAATAGATGGGCCAGACTGTTTGCTGGATGTTTCAGATACGCCCATAAGCTCTGCAAGAGACTTACCACGATCCGCTGCTACTGTTAGTTCTACACTCATAATATTCTCCATGAGATTTGTGTTTAAGAGTCCAAGTTATACCATCATATGTCTTTTACGTCAAGCCAATTAGGCCCAATCTTTGACTCAAGTAGTAATGGTACGTTCATTACAACACCATAAGCTTTCTCTATGAGGTCATTTAATTCTTCGTTCATATCATCAATGATTTGTAGCACGACTCCTCTCTCCTTTGGGTGAGTATCTACAACCGTCGAGTCATGTACTGTATTAACAAGGCAGGACTGTAGACCACTTAACCGTTTCTCCAATTCTATCAGCACGACAGGGACCACATCACCTGTAGCAAACCCCTGCACTGGATAGTTCTTGATCATAGTGAAGTGTGACACACCACCACGAGCATTACGTTTAACATCAGGGAAAGCGTACTGCCTGCCTGACTTACTGGTAATCTTATTAAACCTCATAGCTTCATCAGCTAGGCTCTTGTGCCAAGATGCAACACCTTCATACTTCTCGTTGAAGTGGATGTAGTAAGCCTCCTCTGCTTTACTCCTACCATATCCAGTAGCCCCGAAGAGTGGTGCAAACGTATGCTCCTTAGCTTCCTGGCGTGTTGTAGGCTGTCCCGCATCAGTAATGACCTGTGCAGTGTAACTGTGAACGTCGAAGCCATTAGCAATCTCAGCCATAGCTACCGCATCCTGTGATAGGTATGCAGCAGTACGAAACTCTAGCTGTGCAAAGTCTGCCTCTAAAATATCTCCGCCCTCCCATCTAGATACAAACACACGCTTAACTGGGAAAGTACCGCCACGAGGCATGTTCTGCATGTTAGGGTTACGACCACTGAAGCGACCTGTAGCTGTGATATGCTGTGTAAGACTTACGTGTAGGTAGCCATCTTTCTTAGTGAATGTGTCAATGCCTTCTACGAATGCAGAGAGGTAACTACTAACAGCAGACAGGCGCTTTAGGTCAGTAAGAAAGCTTATTGCATCGTCCATCTTCTTAGTCTTAGCTGTACCAATCAGCACAGATAGATTATCCTTGCCTGTGCTAAACCCATTAGCACTAACCCACTTCTTTGTAGGTGCAGCAAATGCTAATCCAGCTAAGACGTTTGTGTTCTTTAGCTGGTAGCCACGCGCTTCACAATCCTTACATTTGTTAGGTCTAGCATACTTTGTGCCATCCTTCCTTACTTTATAGACTTTTCCTTCCCCTTTACAGTCAGGGCAGGTAAACGCTTTAGTGCGTCTAATCAAAGTGCTGTTAGAGCCTACTGCTGATACAAACTCTTTCTTATCCTTGGTGTGTTCAAATAACTGTACCCACTCCTTCTTGTTATTAACCTTACGAGAGAAAACAACCTGCGACATCTGCTCTGGGGAGTTAAGGTTAATAGGTGTGTCGCCCATTATTTCTCGAACCTTATGTTGCAGCCTGTCTTCAATGTCTGCTTTTTCTTGTTCATACTCCTGACGCACAGCATCAAGGGCTACACGATCTACACAAAAACCAGCCATGTACATACGTGTAAGTGTCTTGCATGTATCAAACGTGACAGACCTAACCTTGTGTAACGAAGCTGATTCAACTTCACCGTAGTCAAGCTCAAGATCATGGAACAACTCTCGTGTCGTATCTAAGTCAGCCTGTAAGTAGAAGGTTAACTCCTTTAGCGGGATCTCATTAGTGTTGTAACCGTCTTTGAAGTACTTCTTGAGAGTGTCATCCTTCTGGGATGTTAGCTGTCTGCGCTGGGCGCAACCGTCTAGACTGAGGGTATCCTTCTGGCCTCGCAATAAGATATACTCTGCAAGCATGGTATCATATATGTCACAGTCATACTTAAATCCACACTCCCAAAGCCACATAAGATCATGCTGAGCATTATGCATAATCAGAAGTGTAGTCATGTCTAGGATGTCTTGGATAAGCTTACGCCCAGCGCCATTAGTATCCTTAGCCTCTAGGTGGTCAATATTAACAATGAACGTCTCTTCAGGTTTATCAGCGTTCTGCATACCTACCTGTACAAGGAAGTTACCCTCCTCATACGGATCAAGATGCCACTTACCGTTACGCATCTGTGTGGTGTTTTCAACGTCTAATACCAGTCTCATCCATCTCTCCTCTATGCACTGTATAGTGATCGGCCACCGTCAAGTTCACAGTGTACCACACCATGCCAACCACCTTTAAGTTTATTCTTAGCAATGTTCAAGTGTCGCTGTGTATCTTGCTCATCTGCACCTTCGACAACCGGGTTTTTACTGATCAATACCATCAAGTCAGCTTCAGCAGCCTTACCTGTCTTGGAGCCTTCCATCATACTTTGATCAACGATTACCTTACCCTCTGCTACAGCACTAAGCTGAGACATCCACACAACACAGCAATTGTACTGCTTAGAAATATTACGTGCATAGATAGCTGCATCCTTTAGATACACATCTGACTTGTCACTAGTCTTAGATGCAAACTTGTCACCCATATCTAGGATCAAGATGTCAGGCTTCTCTTGTTTAACTAGAGACTCTACCCATTGCAGGTCTTTGTTAGTGCTGTCCTTGATACGAATGTTCTTACGTACAGGCTCATAGCGTGAACGAGCTAGTGACACGTTACCCTTAACCTCTTCCATAGTCATACCCGCAGCAGCACTTAGGTAACGTGCGCCTACACGCTCATATGCTTCCTCATTACACAAGACCACACACTTAGCACCTTGATGCGCCCACCCTCCAGGCCCAGCAATCAGTGACGCATGGAAGGATGTCTTACCTGTGTTTGGACGTGCGCCTACTAACAACAGGTGACCACCACTAACACCCTCGACCTTACGCTGTAGACTAGGGATGTTAAACTTCCACTGCGTCTGTAGATCATTAGCTTCAAGAAGACGCTCAATAGAAATGTCCTCCCAAGATACTTTAACATTAGGTGTGAAGTCATCCTTGAAGTCATCCAAGATACGTCGCAATGGTTCTAGTGTTGTCTGTGATCCATTAACAAAGTCAAAGCCGAGGTTAGCTACCAAGTCACCTACGTATTGCTGGAACAATTGCCCTAGCACTGTATCAGCAATCTCTTCTTTAACTACATCAGCTTTATCCATCTTACGAAATAGATCAGCATAGGATGTCTTAGTAGCGGTAGTCATAGTCTGGTTCTGTGCATAGAACAAAGCTTCGAGGTCAGCCATGTTTAGGTCGCCGTCGTAGCTTTCCATAGCATGGTCTATTGTCTGTTTAATCTTACGGATATCTTTAGTGAAGATCTTATCTGGGCAGCGGATACCCTTGTGTTGATTATAAAAGTCGCGGTTTAAAAGTGTCTTAATTAGTGCCAGTTCCATCGTCATCGTCAGTCTCTCCTAAGATCTTATTTATAATCACCGTAATAGCCACCCAAGGCCACAGCATTGAAAACTTGTCGGCAGCATAAGGGTCTTCATTCTCATCATCTGGCTCTGTGATGGATGACAATAGTACTACACCCAGCACATACATAAAGGCTGCCCCATTTAGAAACATTGCTACATTCATTGCATATCCTCCTCTACTAAATAGTAAGCACCTTCTGGGCTATCCCAAGCAGATAGTATATCCTTAAATTGCTGTATGCTCATATATAACATCTGATGCTGCTCTGCTGTATCATCATACTGCCGCATAAAGACAGTGCCGTCATTACAGATACATACTTCTACGTCATTACAACTATCACTCTCGTCTAGTGTAACTATTATGTCTGCATCTGGTTCCATCTCAACAGTAAACATCAGTGTCAATCCTCATCTTTATACTTTGTATGCTTACGGAATCGTTTTTTGTAAGCACGTTTGATCCTCTTCAGTTGACCAGCCTTC
>Ga0307997_10000534_pt1 | contig 17408 bp, 27 predicted proteins | sample Davwhametageno36_FD_203165 | JGI IMG/M metagenome (GOLD analysis project Ga0307997, IMG submission 203165) | Marine microbial communities from Davis Island wharf, Antarctic Ocean - #36 | ecosystem: Environmental > Aquatic > Marine > Unclassified | place: Antarctic Ocean: Davis Island wharf... | reverse complement strand
ATCATTTCACTTCCGCCTTTTGAATTAGCAGACAGTTCTGAATCAATCACTACACCTTTATAAATGCAACTCATTTTATTTCTCCATTATTTTACTTGAAGGAATGACCTTCATAATTTCATTGTATGCGTCAGTAAGAGCAGAATGAAACGCGCCTACTGAACCATTGTTATGTATTCTATATGTAGCAATATCCATCTCTTCATTAAGGACGTATGCTTTATCAACCTCAGTAGCTCCATTAATAGTATATTCTTTAATTAGATTACCATTAAAGTACTTTCTTGAATCTGTTGAATAGTCATGCCCTTCTCGAGTTAATTGAACAATGACAACGTTTTCTTTGCCAACTTTTTGAACGATAGGTTCAAGTTCTTCAACAAATCCACCATCTGCTAATGCATAGTTCTTGCCTTCTTCGATTTCTTCAGCAACTGACTGGCCAAAATAATCTAATCCTTTCTTTGGTTTAATAATATTCTCAGATACATGAATCATTGCTTCACGTCTTGACATATCGTTTAGAGCAAACTCTGACTTTTCTTTTTGAGCTCTATTGTTATATCCTTCCATGAACCATCTTTCATTAACATCAAAGTGTTTAATAGTTTCTTTAAATAATTGATACTTAAAACTGAGGTTCCCAAATTCAAAGGTTTCTTTGAATAAGCTTGCTGCTTCATCTTTTCCTGAGGCTGGTGGTCCGTTAAATATTACTATCATCTTTCTTCTCTGTAAGTTGTGTGAAACCGTATTTACAAATATAGTAGGCATCTACGATATCAGTAATAGGATTCCACGATTTGTTTATTATACCACATTTTTCTCGAACGTCAACCCCACATTCTTCTTCAAACGCTTCTATCATTAAGTCCTTGCCTGCATTGCCTTTTCCACAACCAAACTTTTTAATCATTGTTGGTGCGTATACATCGTAAGCAATTCCTTTCTCCCATAGTTTATGTTTAAGTAAACCACAGTTCTCTGCTATTTGAAATACTCTACCAACCGCTCCAAATGCGTATCCTTCAATTCCAACAAAGTCACACTCAAAACATTTAGCTTGAGACCAAGAACCAATGATATCATATCTGTCTTGATCGTTGAACCAAGTATCTGGATACATTGTTGCTTGATACTGTCCTTTCTCTCCAATTAGCAATTTCTTTTGCTTTACATAATAATAAAAAGTACAGTTATCGTAACTCCATTCTTCACCTTCATGAACACAAATTGCTGGACTACTTAAACTGTAGTCAACACCAGCGACTCTCATACCCAACTCCATAATTTAAATTATAGAATTATTTATTAGTTTTCTCGGTAAAAGATATGGGATCCTATATGTCCAATTAAATCTAAAGAACTGGCCCAATAAGGTTCAATGTAAACTGTATGGTAATGAGTTGCACCTTCTGTTAATCCTTGCATACGGCCTTCGTATATTGATTGATGAGCAACTAAGATTGATTCGTTCCATGCATCTTTTTCTGTAGGTTCATCTGACTTGCCATCACAATACCAACTGAACTGACAACGATTTCTCTTAGGTACAAGTACTTCAGGGTCTCTCCAAGAAGGTTTCATTTCTGCTTCATATATTACTGTACAGATATTATTAGGGTATCTACGGTCATTAACACGATTCATTACTACGTCAGCAACTGCAAATTTACCAGCAAGATTCTCAGATCTACTTTCGTGGTAAATATTAAGTGCCATACAATATGTATCACGAGTCATCGCAAATGAATCACCATGCATCCCATAATCGTAATCATAATCAATCGCAGTACCTTGAACCTTTGCCGTACCAAAAATCATTCCGACCATTAACGCTAGAGCCAAAAACCCAATTTTATTAAAGGTTCTCATTTGGAATTCATCATTATGTAATGCTGAGACAATTCATCGCCTTTGAGTTCATTACCAAACGTATGTATTAACTTATCGTTTTGATAACGTTTAATAGTACCATTATTTAATTCAACATCAGTTACAGCTTTACCACCTTCGGTATCTTGTGGACGAGTGTCATACCACATTGATGATAACGCATGACCATGAATTGTCTGAACTCCTTTAGCCCATTCAATAGCGTCCATACGTATCTGATGATCTTCAACATCTTTAGTATATTGTGTCATATTATTTCTCCTAAGGTTTTTATACGATTAATAATCCTAATGCTAATCCAATGTTTAATCCGATTGAACAATATAGCAGTAAATCTTTATTGAAACTATATTCTATATAAGTCCTCATAGTTTCTCTCCAACAGCAAACCCTCTGAATGTTTTAAAACGTGGAAACCTTAAACTATATGCATCACCGTCTTGACTAATGGTAATTGCATCAGCGCGTACTTCTACAAGTTGACCAAGTACAGAGTCAAAGTTATTCCAAATATCATCCCTGTTAGCATCGCTAAGACCTGTCCCAACATTAACTTTGATATGTTTACCTTCGTCGGTGCCTTCGCAGATAAGAGCTCCTGTGCTTCCTTCATTTTTACCTGTTCCTTCTTCAATGTTAATAACCTTTAATGTAACTTCAATGTAAGGTTTCATTTTTAGCCAGCCGTAAGAACGTTTACATTCGTAGTAACCATTAATGGGTTTGACCATGATACCTTCATACCCTTCTTCTATTGCTGTGTTATTAATTCCTTTGAACTTATCAGCATCATCTTCGATATTAAGAACATCGTATTTCGTAACAACAACACAATCATCAAAGTACTCAGAAAGTTCAAATCCTTTTAATAATTCTTTTCTTTTAATTAGAGGTAATGTACCACTACCCGTTTGGAATTCGTCAAGCGGTAAAAAGTCAAACAATGCAAAGTATGCATCTTCAGTCTGAGCTCCTTCTTTACGATGAACTTGTTTCATTAATGATTGGAAATCTTTCGACATAACTTCACCATCAAAGACTAAGTCATCGAAGATCTTTTTACTAAACGCTTTTTCGATATGTGGGAAGTTGGTAAGTAGTTTACCATTTCGAGAATAGATGACTGCATTACTGTTTTGAACGATTATGATTGCTCTTACACCGTCATACTTATATTCTACAACGCAGTCTCCTGTAATCTTTTTAGGATTATTGTCACCACTGTGGGCAAGCATACAGGTGAATACAGGGATTGTATTTTTTCTGACATTGTTGACTGTCTTGAGAGATACACCGCATCTAAGGTCTTTAATTAATATTCTACGGTACCAATCATTCCATTGTTCTGATGTTGCTGTTAACATTGCTTCAGTGATTGCGTCACGAGCAGCATGACCAGTCAATTCACGATTCTTTAATTGATCTGCAAGATCATAAAATTCATCAGCACTCAAACCTGAGCCATCTGAAACACTTTTAGGAATATCAGCCACACCAAAGGTAATCATATTATCAAGACAATATAATAAACCTTTGACTAGACCTTCATCATCAATATATTGAGACAACATATCTTCTTTATAGAGTCGACTGTTATCTCTCTCAAGTAACTGTATTATTTTCCATGGTTCTATATTCATGAACAAAGCGCCTCAGCTATAGCTTCGCCGTCAAACTCTGATTGAATTTGAGCAAGATGCTCGGTAACTTCGTTGCCTTCTGAGAACAGCATTAATTCTGCTGCCATTGCACCAGCCTGTTCGCGAGTTAATTGTATATGACCTTGCCAAGGTGGTGTTAACTGAATGCATGTTCCTCGGTCTTCTCCACCAAAGAAACGCGTTTGTTGAATATCTGTCGTTGGAACAGTTCTCAATTCAGTACTCATAATATAAACCTTTTCAATTAATTAATACAACCATTATAATCTATATCATAATGAATGTCAATAGTTAATTTCACCTTTTTCAAGTATTTTCAAGATCTTCACCATTACGACCACGATCTTCGTTTCCATCAGCGTTCAGTTCAGTCATGCCCTGCTGTTTATACTTGTAGTTCTTATCTTTCAAAAAAGGATACCGAGCTTCGGCTGGATGAATTGCTTCTCTGGTATCTCCTATAAGACCTAAGTCAGCATCGTCATTTTTACCAAAGATTCTATCCCAGCCATCATCATACGCTTTTGTAGATGCTTTGCTTGTTAGAGAATCACCAGTTATGTCGTTCTTAGTTGCCATTGATAAAGTCCAGGTCTAATTGTTTCGGTCCAACCTTACGGAAGAACATGCAGTTGTCTTCGTTGAGTTCGAGTACAAATTCGTCTCCAACATTTAAAGGCTTGTTGTCTATATTTACTTGGTTATGTGGTTCGAGCTCAGTATTAACATCACTTAATAATAAACCTTCTCTAGTTATATCAAACTTGTAACCTACGTGCATCATCTTGCCATCTCACTTATTTCAGTTGCTTCTTTTTGATTCATAATTGGAACTGCGTTGCTCTTGTGCATCGTAGCAATACCTTTTATAAGTGTACCCGTATATTTGGGCGATTCCTTTTTAGTTCCAGAACCACCCCCACCTGATTTATGACAAGAAGGATATTCTATTACCTCCCTGCAAAATGTATCAGCTGGTACGAATGGTTTGAACTCTCTGTTAGGTTTTACTTTACCTAGACAATAATTTATATATTCATCGACACTATCGTATCTAAGATCATGCATACCTTTGCGTTTCATTGCTTTATTATACAGTCGCCAATCAATCTCGTATTGAGCCATTTTAGCTTTAGTGATTTTAACTTTACGTTTCCGAGTGGAAATCGTTGATAGACCTCTTGCCAATGCCATAATATAAATCCCGTCATAAAAAGATGCCCAGTGGTCGATCCTTTGGCGTTTCGTCCACACTCAGTATGTCGGTGCTTCAGGAGTTGCTCCCGGATTCAGTAACCGTCGTGGGTCTTAAATGGTAGAGCTATTAACTCCGTGATTCCATCTCGCCGTCATGGTATTCCCACTGAACAAATATATTATAACAAACTATTAACCAAATGTCAATGGTTAAATGATTTTATTTCTTCTTCCTCTACCATTAAAGGTATTTAACTCTGAAGATAGTTTCTTCTGATGTCTTTTAACAGCTTCAGCTTTCTTTCTTTTACGTTTGCTTGTTGGCTTTTCGTAAAATTCTCTTGCTCTTAGCTCTTTTATGATTCCTGCTGATTCAACGTTCTTTCTGAACTTTCTTAGAGCAATATCAAACGGCATGAATGATGGTGGTCTTTTATCTTTAGGATGTCTTTTCTGTGGAGTCAGATCAACTGAACGTCCACCGTTTCTTGGGGTCTTATTATATATCATGATACTATTATATCACAGTTTGCCATTAATGTCAATAGTTTTAAGATTTATTTTTAGCAGCCAATTTAGCAGCAGCTTTCTCAGCCTTTGCTGTTTCTTTATCGTATGCCTTTCTATCAACATAACCTGACTCTAGAAGTTTAACTCGATTCACCATGTGTTGTGCCTGAGTATCTTCTTTGGATCCACCGTAGTAAGGAACACAATGACCTTCTGCTGACATAACCGAAGTAACTGGTCTCCATGCATCTGTTGTTGAGCAGTATACATCAAAGTCTCCAAGGATACGACCAAACTTACCTTTCATATCTTCACCGTCTCGAGCAACCTGAGTTCTCAATGTTGGTGATTTACCAAGGAGTTCTTTTAATCGACGACCTGCAGCTTTACCGAATAACTTTTCTACTTTATCGCGTGTTCTTGATTCTGGTGTATCAATTCCCATGATACGAACTCTTTCGTTTCGTAACCAGATTCCAAAGCCAAGATCGATGTCTACATCTACTGTATCACCATCAACGACTTTAATTAAATTTGTTCTATACTCGTACATTGTTGTTTTTTCCTATAATCGTTAACCGCAGTTTTAATTGCATCTTCCGCTAATACCGAACAGTGGATCTTAACTGGTGGGAGTGCAAGTTCTTCTGCGAGTTCAGTGTTTCTAATTGTTTCTGCTTTGTCAATGTGGATACCTTTGACCCACTCTGTAAGGAGACTGCTTGAAGCAATTGCTGAACCGCATCCATACGTTTTAAAACAGGCATCTTCTATAACGCCGGAGTCATTAACTTTGATCTGTAATCGCATTACGTCACCACATGCAGGCGCGCCTACCATTCCAGTTCCTACAGTAACATCTGTCTCATCCATCTTCCCTACATTTCTAGGGTTTTCATAATGATCTAATAATTTTTCACTATAGGCCATTAGAATCAACTTTTGTTGATGCCGTGTTAATTGTCTCGCTCATGCTCGACTCCTTTGTATAACTATATTTATAAGTATCTGAACTTAATATGATTATGTTTTTCCATTATAGAGTTTCGTTCTTGAACCCACTCATTGCGAGGGGTAGATCTTTCGTAACCTTCATCGTTCTGATAAACGTTCTCTGCACCCATTCCATCAAATCCTAATAGAATGATTTCGTTAAACCGTTCTGATTCACACGCATGTAATAAAGCGTTGCCACCTGATGATATATCAACTTCGGGAATCTTTATAACCTTGTCTGGTAGATCTACCCAAGTAACATATGTATTATCTTCGTTGCCTGATATAACACATTCATTGGAATCACCTTGTTTGTTCATCAGAATGATAAAGTCACTACTCATCATATCTAATACTAGAGAAGGCATTGAGTCCCATTCACTAAAGTAACATAGATTGTCTTTACAATAACCACTCTTATATATTAAATGTTGCATGTAAGTATCAACACAAACTAACGCGTCTGGGCTTTCCTTATATGCTCCATTGCATCCGTACACAAAAGCATTAGGGAATTCTGTTCGATAATCTCTACCTAAACGAGATTCCCCATTACCTAATATAATTGCTACCACAGTATAGGATCTTCTAATATATTAATAATTCTTTCGCCTAGATCAATAAAGTCTTGTTCTTTAAAACCTCGAGTTGTTTCAGCTGCAGTACCTAATCGAATACCAGATGTTTCTTTAAAGTTTCGAGGATCGTTTGGAATACCATTCTTATTTACGGTAATACGATGTTTTTCTAAAATATCAGCAGCTTCACGGCCACTCAATTTTGATTTGACCAAACTTATTAATATAATATGAGAATCAGTACCGCCTGTTAGTACATCTAGTGTTTCTGATTTATTTAATGTTTCGGCAAAGGCCTTTGCGTTCAGAACAACCTGGCTTGCATATACTTTGAACTCTGGTGTATTAGCTTCAACGAATGCCTGCGCTTTAGCAGCAATCGTATTCATTAAAGGTCCACCTTGAGTACCTGGGAATATTGCTCCATTAATACGTCTTGTGTATTCAGGATTGTTCCATAATATAATACCGCCTCTTGGTCCGCGTAATGTCTTGTGAGTTGTTGAAGTAACAACATCAGCGTAAGGTAATGGATCATCATATACACCACCAGCAATCAAACCGGAATAGTGAGCCATATCAACCATAAGCAATGCGCCTACTGAATCAGCAATCTCTCTAAATCGTTTCCAATCAATTTGTCTTGGGTATGCACTTGCACCAGCAATAATCATTTTAGGTTTATGAGCTTCTGCCAACGATTGAACATCGTCGTAATTAATTAAACCATCATCTCCAACACCGAACGTATGAGCGTCAAACCATTTGCCTGAAATAGTAACAGGAGCTCCATGAGTTAGATGTCCACCGCTTGCTAAATCCATACCGAGAATAGTATCACCAACATTTAGAAAGGCTTTCATTACTGCAAGATTAGCATTAGCACCAGAATGTGGTTGAACGTTAGCAAACTCGCAACCATATATTTCTTTCAGTTGGTCAATGGCAAGTTGTTCAACTTCATCCATGAATTCGCAACCATTATAATAACGGGCTCCTGGATATCCTTCTGCGTATTTGTTTGTAAACTCTGAACCGCACATTTTCATTACGGCTTTAGAAGCAAAGTTTTCTGAAGCAATTAACTCAACGGTTAATTTTTGTCTTGATAGTTCTTTTTGGTAGATTTTGTTAATTCGATCGTCTAACATTATATTTAATAGTCCTCACTCATTTTCAATTGACACTCCTTTACGAAGTGGTAAAAAGTACCAATATACCGATCATCCTCAAATATTTGAGGTAATACATTTGTACTTACATTTAATTCTTTTAGTTTATTATAATATAAAGTGAGTCCAATGTCAAGGAATTTATACTCACCGTACATATCGTTTGCTTTCAGTTTTGCCTTCTCACAGAACTGACAAGACTTCGTACCATAGATGTAGATCACGTCTTTGGCGTTTTATCTTTCCAGTCATTGATATAATCAAGCTGTTGAGCTTGAGACCATTCTTCCGCCAACGTTTCGTTATCTTCTTTGAATAATCGTAGTGCTTTTTCTGTATCAGCGAAGTCAATGTTAGTTACTGTTTCACCTAACCATCTTTGAGAGAACTCTTTTACTTCTTCTGATTCCACAGATTCCTGAGCCCATTGCTTTGCGAGCTTATCTGTTAACTTCATTTCTTCATTAAAGCGTTGAACTTCTTCACGTGGTATAATGTATCTTTGTTTGAATGTCGATACGGTATCTACCACTACATAATCACTTTTCATCTTTCGTCTCCTTAATTAGTTTACGTTCAGATGTTGGTTGACCAAGTTCTCTTGCATAAACTGTTTTGCCTTTATCAGGACTTTCGTAAATATACTTTTTCTTTTCTTCCATTAGAATAGTTTCCCAATTATATAAAAGGATAGTAGCATTCCACCAAATACTACAATCTGTACAATCGCAGGGATTACAACAAATAATGTCATTGGATCAAAATTGCCTGACATAAAGTAATCAGTCTCTGCCCATGCTTTTAGTTCTGCTGGTGTTGCTTCACTAATTTTAATATTTTTTGTCATTATCTAGCCTACGGTTAATTTTGTTAATCAAATAATCAGCTTCAGGATATTCATCCATCATATCAACAACGCTATCAATAATATCTAAATTTTCGAGCATTTCATTTCGTCTTGCCAACCATGCTCTTTCTTCAATGTGCTGTTGCTTAACTTGATCCATATAATGTAGATCATGTAACTTTTTAATGAATGCATTCATACGTAACCACTTGTGGTAGTCAATATTGCCGTCTTCGTTAAAGGGGTTATCTTTATGATCGTCCATAATACTATTTATTTAAATAAACCAATTTTCTCGCCTGCTTTTTTGCGACGATCGTATTCTTCTGGTGTTGAAGGATATCTCCATCCCCATGCTGCACCAAAAGCCATAAAGGTTCCTGAGTACGCAACTGCTTTCCAATTGCCTGTTGTTACAATCATTAAGATTAACGCAAAGGCCATAAATCCTAACATCATATATTTTGCTTTCTGTGGAAACACTTTCTTAGTTTCCCAGTTAGTTAAAAACGGTCCAAACAATTTGTGTCCATACAACCAATTGTGCATTCTATCTGAACTCTTTGCGAAACAATAAGCCGCAAATACAGCAGGAATGCTAAAAGGAATACCCGGTAGGATAACTCCAATATAAGCAACACCTAATGAAAGGAAACCCAATCCACCCCACATTAATTTTTTCATATTCACAATAGGATCGCCTTAATATGTTCTGAACTAATAATGACAGCTTGTTGACCTTCAATTTCTACTGGTAAAGCTTCGTTCCAATCTAAGAACACTTTAACACCAGTTTTTAGTTTGCTGTTTGCTGCTGAACCCACTGCTAAAACCACACCAGGCTCTGATGCCGTTTTCTTTACTTCTGAAGATAGAATAATTCCACCTGCAGTTTTGTTTTCTTTTTTGACCGCGGCAATTAATACCTGGTCTCCTAACATTTCAATACTCATTATATTTTCCTTCTTTTCAATGTAGTGGTTAAACCTGTCTTAACCAAGCCACTTTCATTTAATGTAGTGGTTAAACCTGTCTTAACCAAGCCACTTTCATTTTCTTTTATTTCAACAGATAAGCCACTTTCTTTTTCTTTTATCTCCATGTTCATTACTTGACTATTATCAACTAATGGTTTAGCAGGAGTTTCACGATCACGTTTAAATGCTGCCGTACTTACAATTAATAACATTATTGCCAAAGGATCAAATACGAATATAATTATAAGTATAATCCATCTAACAGCATTGTCATAATATTCTTCTGCACCAGATCCATATATCATATCAGCGATATATTTAACAGGACCTAGTTCTGATTCTTGTTCTAACTGAAGTCTTTGTATTGGTAACTTCTGTTCTGTATATTGTACAATACTATCTACTGCTTTGTCAATAGTTATTGCTAAATTATTTCTTTCTTCTGTTTGGCGGCCGTTTACATAATTACGATCTTTGGGTTGGGAAGTCTGTAATACATAATCCAATCCTTCGATTCGATCTTGTGCGGCTTTGAGTTTGGATTGTTCTGCGGCTATTCTTGTATCAATGATACTTGCTTCGAGAGAATAGGTATCTCCAGTTAAAGCAGAATCAATATGGGCTTTGGAAAGGAATCCAAATATACCCATACTTGTAATTAACATTAGGACTATAACTGCGGCTGTAAAATAACCTCGTACTAAATTATTAATACGATCCCATTCGTAATGTAACCATGCTGCAGATACTAATTTACCGAATTCTAACACTGTTGCCATAATCGCAATACCGACTACAGCTCCACTGAAGATTGTCATTAATCCAACGATACTAAAATAGGCAGCCGTAGCAGCAAGAGTAAGGGATGTTCCGAGGGTTAACCATTTCATTTTCATAATATTAGTGAACGTGTTTAAACGTTTCCAGTAATCCTGCGACTAAATCTTCCATCATGCCATTGGTGTGAAGTGGTGTAGGTGTAATTCTAAGCCGCTCTTTACCCACATCGACTGTTGGGTAATTAATAGGTTGTACATATAATCCATGTTCGTTTAATAACCTATCTGATATTTGTTTACATTTCTTTGCATCTCTAACCATGACTGGTAATATATGAGTGCAACTGTTTGGATGTATTTCTATATTGTTCTCTGCAAATAAGTGTCTTAATGTTTCAGCTCGTTCTTGATGTAGTTCTCTCAATTCATTATGATCTATTAAATAACGAATAGAAGCAATTGCTCCAGCTGCCATTACAGGACTCATACTTGTTGTAAATATAAATCCACTTGCTACAGATCTTATAGCATCGAGTACAATACCATCACCAGCAATATAACCGCCATGACATCCAAAAGCTTTTCCCAACGTTCCATTTACAATATCTACTCTGTCTTGTAAGCCAATCTTTTCACAATAACCTGCTCCTGTATCTCCATAGAGACCAACTGCATGTACTTCGTCAATATATGTCATTGCGTTATATTTATCTGCTAAGTCACAAACTTCTTCAATAGGGGCAACATCTCCATCCATACTATATACAGATTCAAATACAATACATGGTATTAACTCAGCCTCAGTTGCAGAAATAAGACAGGCTTCTAATGATGCCATATCATTATGTTGCCAAACACGTTTCTCTGCTCTGCTATGTTTCATTCCCATAATCATTGAGGCATGATTCTTGTTATCTGAAACAAAACATATATTAGGAATGATACGAGATAGAGCAATTAACGCCCATTCATTTGCTACATAAGCAGAAGTAAATAATAGACCGCTTTCTTTTTGATGTAATTGCGAAATTACATTTTCAAGTGTAACATGATAGTGAGAGGTACCGCCAATATTACGAGTACCACCACTACCACTTCCTGTCTTTAACAATGCGGTTTGCATTGCGTCAATTACATACTTGTTTTGTCCCATTCCCAAATAATCATTTGAGCACCAATTGACAATTGTCTTTGGAGAATAAGGTGAGTACCAAGTCGCTTTAGGAAAGTTTCCCTTATCACGAACGATATCGTTAAATACTCTATACTTACCTTCTTCTTTTAATTTATCAATCACATTATGAAAAGGTTTTTTATTAATCATTTTTCTACGCCTAGTTAGCTTGCGTAGGCATCTTCCCAAGTTCCTTCTAAACCAGCAACCTCATATTCGGTTACACGATTTTCAAAGAAGTTAGTATGGTCTGCTCCATTAAGCACCCATTCTAACCAAGGCAATGGATTTTCTTTTACCTTGAAATTCGGTTTCATACCTAACTGTAATAATCTTCTGTCCGTTATATATTTTATATATTCTTTTACTTCGGATTTTTCCAGTCCTTCAATGTTTCCCATTGAGTAAGCAAGATCAATAAACTTATCTTCAAGACTAACAATGTCTTTTGACATCTCGTAAATTTCTTTTTTGAATTCGTCATCAACAACTCGACTGTGTTCTTTGATGAACGCTTTAAACAGTTTAGAATTACCTTCAACGTGAATTGATTCATCACGAATAGACCATTCTACCACTTTACCCATACCTTTCATTTTACCGAAACGTTGAAAGTTAAGTAACATAACGAAAGAAGCAAATAAAGCAACACCTTCGTTGAATACTGATTTAGCAATTGACAATCCTAGACCACGTAAAGTATTTGTATCTGCCTTACGCATATAGTCAATCTTGTCAGCCATTTCAGAATAATCTAAGAATGCATGATATTCACTATCAGGTAAACCTAAAGTCTCATTCAATAACGCATAAGCACGTTGATGAATACCTTCTCTTGCTGCAAATGATCCTAGCATATTCCTAATTTCATTGTTCTTAAACTTAGGGATAAACTGATCAAAATAGTTCTGACCAACAGCAACATCAGACTGAGTAAACAATCTTAGAATGTTTGTAATATAATCTTTCTCGACTTGGCTAATCTTACCACCTTTCCAATCAGACACATCTTCAGATAAATCTAATTCATCTTCAATCCAATGGCATTTCTCATGTCTTGTTGTAATTTCAACAGCCCAGGGATAATGGAATGGCTTATAAGTTTCTGAAAACTCTAAAAGGCCACCTTGCTTTTTGACTAACTTGTCTGATATTGCCATCAGATCATTATAGGTACCAACGTGTTCATCGTTAATCCATATCTGTGGCATTGACCTTACTTCTTTACCGTTTGATACTCTTTGGTAAAATGCAAGGCGACGCTCTTCATCGTCTAACACTACTTGAGTGTATCCTATTCCATGTTGAGTGAACCAAGCCTTTGCTTTCTCGCAAAAGGGGCAGTTGGACTTAGTGTAAATTGTAACTTCCATATCTTTTCCTGTTTTACTGGTGGGTATTACTCCAGCCATATTATTTTTCCTTATATTCTTATTCTGTTAAAACTATGTTACCCTTCACAGGCAACACACTCGTCTTGTTGATCGTCTGATAATCCAAACTGTACTTTATCTGGGTTGATAATATCATCTAACTTTTCGCGTTCTACTTTCTGAGAAACGTTTTCTGCCTTGCTTGATGATTCTGTTCTTAAATAATATAAACCTTTACAACCTTCTACCCATGCTTGATAATGTACTGCATGTAAGTAACGTTTATCAGCACCAGCCGGGAAGAAGATGTTTAAGGACTGTCCTTGACACAAATACTTCTGTCTATCTCCTGCTAACTTAATTAATACAAGTTGATTCAATTCTATTGCCGTTTTAAAAACGTTCTTTACATGATCATCTAGAAAGTCTAGATGTTGAACTGAGCCACCACTTGTAATAATAGTTGACCATACCTCATCTGTATTCTTGCCAATGGTTTCTAATATCTTTTCAAGATGTGGATTTTTGTTTAAGTGAGAACCTACTCTTGTTCTCGATGTAAACGCATTTGCTTTCCAGGGTTCAATAGACGGTGATGTATCAACTATCATAGAACTATTTGCATTTGGAGCAATTGCTAACATATGCGCGTTACGTCGACCAGTTCCTTTCATATCAGGAGCCTCGCCACGTCGCTTGCCCATTTCCAATGTTGCTTCAACAGATTTTGCTTTAATTTTACTGAAGATTTCTTCGTTAGCATCAATAGCTTCTTGACTATCAAATGCAATTGAATTTTTCTGAAAGTAAGAATGTAATCCCATAGCACCAAGACCTAAAGATCTTTCTTGTTGAGCACTATATCTTGCCTTACTAATTTCGTCACCAGCATTATCAATAAAGAACTGTAATACGTTATCCAAAAATACAATAAGGTCTTTAACCATATTCGTATCTTTCCATTCATCGTATGTTTCTAGATTGACTGAAGATAAACAACATACTGCTGTTCTTTCTTCATTGGTCACAAGGTGAATTTCGTTACAAAGATTAGATCCTTTAATTGATAGACCAAGATCCTTCTGTGATTGTGGTAAAGATCTGTTTGCGGTATCAATAAAGTTAACATAAGGTTCGCCAGTACGATATCTTGTCTCGAGTACTAATTCCCACAGTTTACGAGCATCAACCATTTCACGTACAGATTGATCATTAGGATCTAACAAACCCCATTGCTTGCCATCTCTTACAGCTTCCATGAATTTATCAGTTAAGTTAACAGCGTGGTGAAGATTCAAATTCTTTCTATTAACGTCTCCTGTAGGAATACGCATATTAATGAACTCTACAATGTCAGGATGGTCAATATCCATATAAGCAGCATAAGATCCTTTACGTGTCCTTCCTTGACGGTACGCAACCATATCAGCATCAACCGTATGTAGAAACGGCATCGGTCCTGGAGCTTTATTTGATACTGCTCGTATATCTGACCAATGACCACCTACGCCACCGCCTTTAACAGATAACCATCGCAACTCTGCCGTATGGTCAATCAATCCGTCTAAGGTATCAGGTACATATGTAAGGAAACAACTAATAGGCAATGCTTTAACCTTCTCACCTTTCAGCACTGCATTTGATAATACAGGAGAAGAAAACATGAAGTAACCTTGTGATACATAATCGTATATTCTTTGTGCTAATTTGGAATTGCCATTAGTAAACGCTACTGCAGCTCGAGCGTAAGCCATCTGTGGAGATCTTTCATCATCCCGACAATAATAGTCTTTTAATAATTTAAATGATTGTTCCCCTAATTTCTTATCTCTTCCTGTTTGGATTTCAATTCCTAAATGCTGCATTGCCTACTCCGTTATTATTCTTGTATGTAATTTTTTGCTAAGGGAAAGATATTAGTAATTACTTCACCAACACGGCGTGCAACTTCCATGTGTTCAAGTTGAGTTCCATTTCCAGATCGTAATTCAATATAATGAATCCATGATCGTAATGTACCGTTAACATATAATCTTGAAACTGTATTACCTTCTGGTAAAACAGCCCTTGCCTGTTCTTTTGCTATACCTGAGTCAATTGCCCATTGGTATAGATCTTTTGATTGTCTCATGAATGCCATTTGTTTCATATTCCAATCTTCTGCTATTCTTCTTTGCTTTTCATCAGTTGTATCAATTGCGACACTGTTCTGACGATTCTTTGGATCTTGGAATCTTGCCTCACGAGTTACCATCTCTAAATCTTCAAGAGGGTTTGCGTATCGTTGGCTAAATTCTTGGAAGGAGAAACTACGATGTCTTATTAACTGACGAGCTATATCTCTTGTTGTTTCTATTTCTAAACAAACACTAACCATTTCTAAAGGTGACCAATGTTTATGCTTCACCAAATAATTGACAAGCTTACTATTTGTTTCTGTATTGTTTTGATTACTAGGATTACTTACTCTTGCGCAATAAGCCACTAAACCTAACAGTGACGAATCATTTTTAAGATCTTCTTTTGGGGATCCAACGAGATCTTGTACTTGACTGTGAGAAATCAATTTAACCTTCATTATATACTATGTCCTCTTCCATTGTTGAAATTTTAATTTTGCTTCTAAACCTTTATATGTAATTGTTCTCATTAGACTCTCAACACAAGATATACTTCCATCGAGAACCATTTCATTGATGTCCTTCCCAGGTACATCGTTTGGCCATATTACAATACTATGACCGTTATCAATAATCTTTGCCATCCTGTTATGAATCTCTTTATTCCGAGGTTCAGCGTCAAACACAAAGACTGCATTTTCCACGCAGCGAAGCGCGGCAGTACCACCATCAGCACCTGCCATGGCAACAGCATTAGATAAAAACATACTATCCAATGCTCCTTCAACGACATAATACTTTTCATTAAAGTTTACTTTGTCGAGTCCGAAGATCTTAGGTACGTCGTCAAACATAATACTTATATATCGCAGGTAAGCATCAGGATCCATGCTCCTTGCCGCGACACCAAAACAAGTACCTTCCTTATCTAAAAAAGGTATTACTAAGCGAGGCTCATCTTTCTTTATATTGTCAAACTTGTTTGGAATGATTGAATTAACCCATTCCATAAACTTGGGAGCAAAGTAAAGTCTATAATGATGCTTAGAAGGAATAGTCCTTTTATCTATATATTTCTTTACTGGGTGGGAATGATCAAGCTGGCTAACTTTTTTTAATTTTTTTAGCCTTTCCGTATGAGAGAATTTTGGTTGTTCAAATTTAGTGGTCTCTAGAGTTGATGCCACCGCTGTAAGAGTATTATTTGCCTTACCAATATATTTTTCGGCGACATAATCGTTGTATGCCAAAGGGTCGATTACTTTGAGAAAATTAGCGAAGGCGTGGCTTGCACCACAATTATGGCAGAAGTAGAATAACTTATTCTCTTTTTCAAGCAACCAACCTCGAGCTTTGGATCGGTTCTTTTTTGAGTCGCCGCATAACGGACAACGAAAGTTAATCTTATAAGGGTTTGTGTGTTTTATACGATACCGGTCCAGCCTACCGGATAGATGCTGGGCGTACTGAATATCAACAAAGTCAAGCATAATATATAAAATCCAAAATATCTGTTATTAGAATCTATTATAACAAATTTTTAGCACGCTGTCAACCAATAAATGATTTTAAATCCAATTTTGATATGATGAAGATAACAGCAGCAGATATACCCATCATGTAATACTTCCACCTCTCAACAGTGGCTAACTTTGTTTCTATTACTGTAAGGCGTTTATCAACCTTGCCATCAATGTGTTTTAACTCTTTTATGATTTCTTCGTTACGCTCTTTGCGGTGAGCTTGATTCTGATCATGTATACGTTGATGATCTTCTTTTGACGAACGACGATATACTTCCATTCTATCACCTAATACAGCAGAACGTTCTTTGTCGAGTATTTTATTCTCCTCAACGAGCGCTGCTTGCTGTTCAAGCTTATCATTAAAGTTTGTAATGATCTGGTGTTGAACTGCCAAGGACTTTTGAATACCTGCCATCGCGTCTACTGCGTTGTCGACCTTGTCGAAGAATCGGCCGATCTGTTTTATATCTTTTTTAATTAACGCGACATCAGTCTTTACGACGTTTAATTCGTCAGGCATTTGTGTATTCCTTAATTGTTATTATAACATGCCAAGCATGATATGTCAACAGTTATTTATCAATAGGCTAGGGTTGATATGC
>Ga0307997_10000533_pt1 | contig 17442 bp, 21 predicted proteins | sample Davwhametageno36_FD_203165 | JGI IMG/M metagenome (GOLD analysis project Ga0307997, IMG submission 203165) | Marine microbial communities from Davis Island wharf, Antarctic Ocean - #36 | ecosystem: Environmental > Aquatic > Marine > Unclassified | place: Antarctic Ocean: Davis Island wharf... | reverse complement strand
TCGGGACTATGGAAATAAACGCGCTTGTAATAAACGGATTGGACCCGGGGGCGGTACCCGGCGACTCCACCAAACATCCTTTATTTGGGGATCATGGGGTCGAAATAGGATCGACAAACGTCTAAAGAGGTTAGCTTTTTCTCGGCTGGGTGCCACCGTATCGGCCCAAAATGTACAATTGCAAATAACAATCGTGCTCCAATGGCGATGGCTGCGTAAGCAACCGGATCTATTGAAACTTAAGTCCTTACGTTTAGCGACCTAAGGCGGGGTTCGCAGGTACCTGGCAACAGAAACCTGCACTTACTCCCCCCTATAGTTTTCAATTGACCCTTTCGCATTTGGCTGATTATTTACGCTTATGGGGTTTGTCTGCGAACACCCCGTGAGGCGTAAGCCAAAGGTTCGCATGTCTCCACTTAAATAGGACACATGCTATGGCTGCTCCGAATGAAATCACCCCACAACAATTGCTGCGCCTCATTGGCACGCCCAACTGTCCGCAGATCGTTGATATCTCAATTGACCCCGATTTTGATGACGATCCGCACCTAATTCCTGGTGCTTTTTGCCATCCCCATACTGATTTACAGGGTTTGATAACCCGCCTGAACGGCCAGCCTTCGATCATCATTTGCCAGAAAGGGATCAAGCTAAGCCAAGGTATGGCGGCCCAATTTCGCAGCGCAGGATTGCAGTCTGAATACCTGTCTGGCGGCAACTATGGTTGGCGCGATCTGAGCCAAGCGCCCCGTATCCCTTCGGCCAATTTGCCTCCAATGGACCAAGGCCATTCGCTGTGGGTCACACGCCACCGGCCCAAGATTAATCGCATCGCCTGTCTTTGGCTGATCCGCCGCTTCGTCGACAAAGACGCACGCTTTCTACTCGTCTCACCTGCTGAAGTCATCGGTGTATCAGAACGCTACAACGCAATCCCGTTTGACATTGAGGACACGTTTTGGAGCCACCGCGGCGACACCTGTACCTTTGATACAATGTTAGACGAATTTGGATTGCGCACCCCTGCCCTTGATCGTCTATCAACAGTCGTTTGTGCCGCAGACACTGACAACCATGACCTTGCGCCAGAGGCTGCAGGTCTGTTGGCATTGTCAGTGGGCTTATCACGCCAATACCGTGACGATCTGGAACAGCTTGAGGCAGGTTTGCACCTGTATGATGCCCTATATCGCTGGGCGCGTGATGGGACTGAAGAACGCCACACTTGGCCAACAGGAAAACCATCATGAGCACGCAAACCTTACCAGATATGTTTCGTGCCTTTGGGCGTATTGGATTGCTGTCTTTTGGCGGTCCAGCGGCCCAAATAGCGATCATGCATGAAGAACTTGTCGAACGCCGCCGTTGGCTGACCGAGGATCAGTTCCTGCGTGCCCTGTCACTGTGCATGTTGTTGCCAGGCCCTGAAGCAATGCAATTGGCGACCTATGCGGGCTGGCGCATTCGCGGTGTGTTTGGCGGGCTACTGGCGGGGTTATTGTTTGTTGTGCCTGGCGCATTGGTCATCTTTGCACTGGCGTTCGCCTATATCTCGTATGGCCAAGTGCCCCTTGTTAAAGCAGCGTTTGTGGGCATCAAGGCTGCAGTAATTATCGTTGTGCTACAAGCACTTCTAAGACTTGGGAACAAAGCCTTAGGCACGAATTCTGCTTGTGTCTTAGCAGGATTGGCATTTGTCGCCTTGTTTGCGTTTGGGTTACCTTTCCCTCTGATCATCGCTTTTGCTGCTATTTATGGGTACGTCACAAGCAAAGCCGACAGCGCAACAACCGCCCCCGTCCACATCCCTGCAGGTCAGACGCTGCGCACCGTTTTGATCTGGTCTGCACTGTGGGCAACACCGATGCTCATGCTATGGCTGTTACAAGCTGACTTCCTAATCCAATTAGGACTGTTCTTTTCCAAACTGGCAGTTGTCACCTTTGGCGGTGCCTATGCTGTGTTGGCATACATGAGTCAAACCGTCCTTCAAGATTACGGCTGGGTGACATCAGGCCAAATGATCGACGCACTCGGCTTGGCTGAGACCACACCTGGGCCATTGATCTTAGTCACAGAATTTGTCGCGATCCTTGCGGGGGCAGCAAATGGCGGCATTGGCCTTGCGATAGCGGCTGGTTTACTGGCACTTTGGGTGACGTTCACACCCTGTTTCTTGTGGATTTTCGCTGCCGGCCCCTACATCGAGACCCTGACATCACGCCCAAGATTGTCAGCGGCCCTTAGTGCCATCACCGCCGCTGTTGTTGGTGTTATCCTGAACCTTTCAATCTGGTTTGCCTTGCATGTTATCTTTGATCAGGTGAACAATTGTGGTGCCATGCCCTTGCCAGCGTTTTCCTCCATCAACGTCATTGCAACAATCCTAACTATAGGTGCTGCGATCTTGATGTTGCGCTTCAAACTCGGCCTTGTGACCACGATGGGCGTGATGGCGCTGGCTGGTATGGGACTGTCTCTCTTGTAGATCGGGGCCAATTTGCGCTGCCCTCTTTTCACCGCCGTGAAAAAGGGTATGGTTGCTGCAATTGAGATAAGGGGATCCGCCATGAGCGACACCATCGACTACGGCAATCTGATGCACGACGCGATGCGCAGCCTTATCAAACGCGTTCTAACGGACGTGCAGGCCAATGGTCTCCCCGGCTCTCACCACTTCTTCATTACGTTTCGCACCACACATCCAGATGCCGAATTGGCGGATTGGCTGTCTGATCGTTACCCTGAGGAAATGACCGTTGTGATGCAGCACTGGTATGACCGCCTTGAAGTTGGCGAGGATGGTTTTGGTATTCGCTTGAACTTTGGCGATGCGCCAGAACCGTTGTTTGTTCCATATGACTCGATCAAAACTTTCGTTGATCCATCCGTTGAATTTGGACTGCGCTTTGAAGCCGCTGAAAATGACGAAGATTTTGATGGCGAAATCGACGAAGAGCGGGGCGAAAACGAACCGGTTCAAATGCCAGAACCAAAACCATTTGTCGTAGAAGAATCTGACCCAGATGATGAACCCTCAAAACCAGCAGAAGTCGTATCTTTGGACAGCTTCCGCAAATAGAGCATGTTAGCGCACTGACTCCAATTGCCTGTTAGGGTTTGTAGCAGTAAACGCTATGCAACGTATTCGCTAGGAGCGCCCAGATGACAAACACCCGTACAGAAACCGATAGCTTTGGCCCATTAGAAGTCCCTTCGGACAAGTATTGGGGTGCGCAAACACAGCGCTCTATCATCAACTTTCCAATCGGCTGGGAAAAACAACCCATCGCTATCGTCCGCGCCCTTGGTGTGATCAAGAAAGCCTGCGCACAAGCCAACATGACCCAGGGATCGCTTGACCTGAAACTGGGCAACGCGATTGTTGAGGCGGCAGGCGAAGTGATCGAAGGTAAATTCGACGACAACTTCCCATTGGTAGTTTGGCAGACAGGTTCCGGCACCCAGTCCAACATGAACTCAAACGAGGTCATCGCGAACCGCGCAATTGAACTGCTTGGCGGCGTGATCGGTTCCAAAGATCCAGTGCACCCGAATGATCACTGCAACATGGGTCAGTCCTCAAACGATACATTCCCAACCGCAATGCACATCTCTGTGGCGATGACTGCACGCGACGTGTTGTTGCCAGGTCTGGAAAAGCTGCACGCGGCATTGCAGGCCAAAGTGGTTCAATTCGATGGCATCATTAAAATCGGACGTACCCACACCCAAGACGCAACACCCCTGACACTAAGCCAAGAATTCTCAGGCTACACGCATCAGGTTGCGATGGGCATCCGCCGCGTCAACGACGCCTTGGGGCGCATCTATGAATTGGCACAGGGCGGCACAGCCGTTGGCACGGGCCTGAACACGCAAAAAGGTTGGGACGTTATGGTTGCCGCCAATATGGCGAAAATCACCGGCCTGCCCTTCGTGACAGCCCCGAACAAATTTGAGGCTTTAGCAGCACATGACGCCATGGTCGAAATATCTGGCGCGCTGAAAACTGTTGCCGCGTCCCTGTTCAAAATCGCCAACGACATCCGCCTTTTGGGCTCTGGCCCACGTTGTGGTTTGGGCGAACTGGTATTGCCAGAAAACGAACCGGGTTCATCCATCATGCCGGGCAAAGTAAACCCGACACAATGCGAGGCGCTGACGCAGGTTTGTATCCACGTCATGGGCAACGATGCAGCCGTTGGTTTCGCAGGCTCACAGGGCCATTTCGAGTTGAACGTTTACAAGCCGATGATGTCTTATAACGTGCTGCAATCCATGCAGTTGTTGGGCGATGCGTCTTCTGCCTTCACCGACAACCTGATGGTTGATTTGCAAGCTGATCCAGATCGTATTGAACGCCTGATGCGCGAAAGCCTAATGTTGGTGACCGCACTGGCCCCTGAGATCGGTTACGACAACGCGACCAAGGTTGCCAAGACAGCCCACAAAAATGGTACGACCCTCAAGGAAGAAGCAATCGCCCTTGGCTTTGTAGACGCCGAAACATTCGAGCGGGTTGTACGTCCAGAAAACATGATCGGCCCAAAATGAGCGAACCGGTCAACCTAAACAAGTTTCGCAAGGCGAAGGCACGGGTCGAAAAACAGACTCAAGCCGATGCCAACGCGGCTAAGTTCGGGCGGACCAAAGCAGAAAAAGACCAGCAGGCGCAAACGACCAACAACGTTGTGCGCCTGTTAGATGGCCATAAACTAGATACACCAAAGTCATGAGCGGACGACCTGTCAAACGCTCACTAACCCTTAAAGGGCACCGAACATCGGTTTCACTAGAGGATGAATTTTGGGTGGAGTTTCGGCGCATGTCGACAAAAAAATCAATTCCTATCAACGCACTGGCATCAGAAATTGATGTAAATCGGACCGCAGATATTGGCTTAGCCTCTGCTATCCGTCTTTATGTACTTGCGGCGATCAAGGCCGAGCGTGATCAAAAACCTTAGGTGTTAAGCCGAAGCTTTATAGATCTTGTCGATATTTGCAGCCAAAGCTGTGTCAAACTCAGAATCCGACATATCACGCTGCAGCCCCTGGGTCAGAGCACGTGAAAAGCTAGCGATCATCTTGCTGTTACGTGACAAACGCGCAGTGGCTTCATCCGTGGAATAACCACCGGACAATGCCACGACGCGCATTACTGCCGGATGATCCGCAAGCTCGTCATACTGGCCTGCGTTTTCAGGTATCGTAAGCTTCAGCATCACTTGCTGACCTTTTGGCAATAGCGCCAGTTCTGCAAACAATGCAGCCCACAACATGTCTTCGGCTTCTGCCTTGTCCGGGGCGTGAATATCAACCTCTGGCTCAATAATTGGAACCAGACCTGCAGCGATCACCATTTGCGCAATCTCGAAATGCTGGGAAACGACTTTTACGATGCCCGCGCGGTTGGCCGATTTAATGAAAGAACGTTCTTTTGTCCCAAAGATGCCTGCCGCCTTTGCCTTGGCCAATGTGGCCTCAAGCTCTGGCATTTCTTTCATCAACTGAACGCCGTTGGCTTCATCCCCAAGACCCTTATCGATTTTCAAGAATGGAACAACACCTGTGTCTTCCCAAAGGTAGTGCGCAACAGGCTTACCACCGATGGTTTCATCCATTGTGCGTTCAAACAGGATCGCGCCGATGACTTTGTTGTTGTCAAAATCTGGGGCAAGGATGATGCGTTCACGCATACGCTGAACTTCGGCAAACATTTCTTCCTCTGAACCGTAAGCAGATGCATCGACACCATAGAGTCCAAGGGCCTTTGGCGTAGACCCACCTGATTGATCCAAGGCTGCAATAAACCCTGCGCCGCTCGTAATTTGTGTGACTTGATCCAACATCTAATACGCCTCCGTAAATGATACTTTCGTTTAGTATTCCTAAGTCAGGCGCAAATTCATTGGTACATGTTAGCGACAGACATTTTTAATGTTAGCGACGGACAATTCGCAAACGGATGTCATCACGCGATCTTACGGTCAAATGCGCCACTGGAATAGGTGGTTCTACATCCACCAATTCGAATCGGAAATTCCACAACAGGATCAAACCCCTTCAACCTTGGCAAAACCTGCGCCCGTGCAAACACGACTGCCTGCTGAAAACGGAATGTAGGCGTCGCGCTGACACTTCCTACCATTCTCCATGCCCCAACGTGTTGGATCAAATCCATCTGGATTGTCCAAAAGCCGTTCATGGCGATGCAGATACCACGGGCTAATTACTGCTTAACTGCCAACCTTAACTTCACGATCGCGAAACTGCTCAGGACAGGACGCTTCGCGTACCATCATCGGAACGGGTGGATAAAGCCGTAAGGTTCCGCGAAACACATCGCGTAAAATCCGTAGCTTGAAAATCAACCCAAATTGGTCAGACGTCAAAACCTGCGCCTCATCGGTCACCTTCTCCTGCCATTCAGGATAACACGCCATCAAATACAAAGCCCACGCCAACGCCGAACCACTGGTTTCATGACCTGCAAGAAAAAAGATCGCGACCTGATCCACCATCTCTTCAATTTCGAACGTCTCACCTGTTTCAGGGTCGGCAGTTGTCATGATCTTGGTCGCCAGATCATTCGGTGCAGTGCCCGTGTGTATCGCATCCATTCGCTCTGTCGTCAGCTGTGTAATCAACACCCTGATCTTGCGCGCGCTGACTTTTGTATCACGGCGAAACAGGCACGGCATCCATCTGGGCAATGGCAGGAAGGCTGCAATGTTCAGGATCGGTTGGCTTGCGCTGATAAATACGGAATTCATCAAACACATCGCGCGCAATTTTATGTTCGATTGGAATTAAAAACAGCGTGCGGAAAATCACATCAGGAGCAGCGTGGCTGGTTTCTTCCTCGATCTCCACCACATCACCATCGCACTGGTTTAGGCGCGTCGCAGCCGCCTCTGCGGCGTCCCACATCGCTGGATAGGTTTCGCGTAAGCGTCCGCCCTCAAACGCGGGGTCGATAATGCGGCGCTGGCGTTTCCACGTATCTCCATTGGTCAGGAATACCGAGTTTCCCAGCGGCGGGCGCAACCCCTCCCCAATGCGATTGGATTTGGGGAAATCATCAGGTCGATCTTTTAGAACTGTCTAAATCAACTCAGGCTGATTGATCATCTAACTGTGAAATAACGGCGTGCGAAATTCAGCCATCCACGCGCGGTACAGGCGTAGCAGGTTGCGCCAATATAATGTCTTGGCGAAACAAGCGCATGTAGTGCAGCAATGACACCTTGTTTGAGCAGTTTTTTAGCTTTGGCGGAAGATCTGTCATGGGGCCACCAATGTGTTTTTAGAAACAGAGCAATCGATCCGTGATTTTGACGCCGGACGATTGGCATAGCGATCACCCAGTGTTTGTGGGCCCGCTGTAATCTGAAAATAATCATAATCACGTGGGCGATCAAAGGCGAACATATATTGGAAATGCAGCCGAAAGAAATTTCGGCGCAGTTCTTTCCAGCGCGCAGGGCTGAGTGCTTGGGTGAAGGCCGCTGAGAAAACCAATGGCCAGCGTTTGGCATCTGTTGCCACCCCCGACACTGATACAGGATTGCACAGGGCAAAGGCACAGCCATCACCGGGCGCTGTGACATCAACCCATGTTATGTTTTCTTGGGTCAAAAAACTCAAGGTCTGCGCGCAATCAATAGACCTTGGGCAAGAAGGACACCATCGGAACCACCTGCCCCAACGATAAGAACGAAAGCTTTGGTCCGTTGGCAGACACACCATTCGAACAGATCAGATCAGACAGGATGGACACGCCCAAATGCACACCAGAAGAATGTCCAAAAACCAACATATCATCCACATCGCTATCCATTACGGCTGCGATTTTGAAATGGATTGTCGCTATACGAACTTCGAGTTTGGGCGGATTAGCACTGCACGGCTTCGCGGAATATGCGTAATCATACATCAGGTAATAGGCGAAGAATTTGGATCCTTAGCCTTAAACCAGCGCAACACGGCCCAAAACGCAATACTGCCACCGATAAGGCTCGCTATGATCGTCTGCGTCAACCAACGGGGCCAGACCGTCACTGGCCCGCAGATCGCCGTTTCAAGCAACCACACGCCTTTACCAATCTCAGCAGGGCCGCCACATAAAATGCAAGACATGCCAGAAGCAGCTGAATCAACAGCATCCCAACAGGGTAAAGCGCTGCTAAAACTGGGCCTTTGCGCAGCTTCATCAACCGCCACAATGCACTCGTTGTGATGTAAATCCATGCCGTTCGAACAAGTTGCCAGCAGGTCGCAGCAATCGAATTGGCCATGCTAACACACACAATGTCAGACCAAACCAGCACTTCAGCGTCAACATGAACCGCATCAACATCAATGATGATGTCGACCAGACAGCCATAGTTGCCACCCCCCTGTTTGGGGCTAAGTGAAAACTAATAGCCTGAAATAGCTGCCTGTGCGGCAACCTCAGTGTGGTACAAATCGCGATATCGGCGTGGGTGAATCGGATCATACCCCGGAGTATAGAACACCCGACGCGTTTTGACCGTATTTTGGATGTCACTGCTCATATCCGCACCCTTGAATTACAAACACCCAAACGCGGGTTTTTGGCAAGAGTAAGGCATATGAAACAGATCAATCAGCCAAGTGTTGCAAGAGACGGAAAGGTTTCCAAAAGCCAGAATGAAAAGGTAGAAAACTGGTTGAACAATAGGGCCAAGCCCACAATGATCAACAAGCCGCCCATTACACGCTCGATTGTCTTCATATGACGTTTGATACGGTTCATCACACCCATTGCACGGCTGATAAACAATGCTGCAAACAGAAACGGAACGCCTAAACCAATTGCATAAATGCCCAGCAATAGCGTTCCACGTGCAACTGATCCCTCAGACGCGGCCAAAGCTAGAATTGCACCCAGTTGCGGGCCAATGCAGGGCGTCCAGCCAAAAGCGAATGCAAGACCAAGAACATAGGCCCCAAAGAACGAACCACCCTTGTCACCCGCGCCTAACCGCGCCTCTTGATCAAGGAATGGAATGCGAAAAATGCCAATAAAGTGTAGTCCAAACACGATGATCGTCACGCCTGCAATTTGGCCAAAAAACATTTGATTTTGCAGAAAAAATGCACCAAAAGCTGACGCGGCAAATCCCAGCAAGATAAAGACAGTACTTAGCCCCATGACAAAGAACAGCGCTGCCGTGATGGCCTTGCGGCGCCCCGTGGCTTCGTCATTCATCTCATTGATACTTACGCCACTCATGTATGCCAAATACGGTGGCACAATCGGCAAAACACAGGGCGATAGAAAGCTGACGATACCAGCAATCAGGGCCACAGACATTGCAGGGATCAGGCCTGCATCAAAGATATCAATTCCAAACATGGGCTAGCCATATGTCAATTGAGCAGGCGCGTCACCTAAGGATCAGTCACATCATTGTGGACAGCTTGAAACAATCGCCCTATCTAGCTGATATGAATAATGAAACAACACATCTCGATGCCCGTGGGCTTTTGTGCCCTCTTCCCGCCCTCAAAGCACGCAAGCGCCTACAGGCGATTGCAGTCGGTGAAACGCTAACAATGGTCGCGGACGATCCTGCAGCCGTGATCGATGTACCACATTTCTGCATGGAGGCTGGACATGAATTGGTATCCAGCGATGCCGATGGCAATGACCAGACCTATGTGATCCGCAAATCCAGCTAATACAAAAGAAAAAGGCGATCCCGAAGGACCGCCCTAATCTGTGGCTATGTGCTTGGCTTATTTGCCAAGTGACCACCAACCACGGCGCTTAGGCTTGGCTAGTTCTTCTGGCACTGTTTCTGCCACCGGTTCAGGCGCAGGTGCTGGTGCTGGTTCAGCAACGGGCGCTGGTGCTTCAACAACTGGTGCAGGTGCCGCTTCAACAACCGCTTCAGGCGCAGATGCTAGTGCTTCTTCAACTTCAGCAACCTTAACCTTCGCGCGTGATTTACGAACGCGCTTTGGTTTTGGCTTTGGTTTTTCTTCGGCAGCGACTGCTTCTTCGTAAGGTGCTTCAGCCGCAGCTTCAGTTGCAACAGCCTCGTCAGCAGTTACTTCTTCTTTTACCTTCTTAACGCGCGGCACGCGTTTGCGCTTTGGCTTGGCTGGCTTCTCTTCAGCTACATCGGCCACTGGTGCATCTTCAGCTACAGTTTCTTCACTCACAGCTTCAGCAGATGCTTCAACGTTTGCATCACCCTCAGCGGCAACAGCCGAAGCAGCAGCATCGTTAGGCTCGCCATCTTCACCGTTTTCACCGTTTGCAGCAGCTTCATCACCGTGAGATTTGCGACGACGACGACGACGACGACGACGTTTTGGTTTGCCCTCACCATCTTCATCAGTCACAACAGGCGCCACTACTGATTGATCAATGGTAACGACCTCGCCACCTGCTTCAGCCGCAATATCTGCCGCTTCAGCGGCATCCGCAGCCAAAGAGTCAGCTTCGTCAATCTTGTCCATAACCGAGGTGTCAGGCGCCACAAATGCAGCATTCGCGACAGACAACGCGCGGGTTGCAGTTTTGAACTTTTCGATCGTGAAATCAGGCGTGACCAAAGATGGATCCGCTTCGATACGAACGGACATGCCATAACTCACTTCGATATGCGCGATGTGGTCACGTTTTTGGTTCATCAAGAAGTTGGCGATCCCCACTGGGCAACGGACCAACACTTCACGTGTACGACGGCGTGTGCCCTCTTCTTCAATTTGGCGCAGGATAGACAGGCCAAGATTGTCGTCAGAGCGGATCAAACCAGTGCCGTGGCAAGATGGGCAAGGCTGTGTTGTAGCCTCAATCATACCAGGGCGTAGACGTTGACGTGACATTTCCATCAGACCAAAGCCAGAGATACGGCCGACCTGAATGCGGGCGCGATCTGTCTTTAGCTTGTCTTTCATGCGCTTCTCAACGGCGGCGTTGTTCTTACGCTCATCCATGTCGATAAAGTCGATGACGATCAGACCAGCAAGGTCACGTAAACGCAACTGACGTGCAACTTCTTCGGCGGCCTCAAGGTTGGTCTTCACAGCGGTGTCCTCGATGGACCCCTCTTTGGTTGAACGACCAGAGTTCACATCCACAGCAACCAACGCCTCGGTAATACCGATCACGATATAGCCACCAGATTTCAACTGTACAGTAGGGTTAAACATTCCAGACAGGTAGCTTTCCACTTGGAAGCGGGCGAACAATGGCAAAGTGTCTTCATAGCGTTTCACGTTTTTGGCGTGAGACGGCATGATCATCTTCATAAAGTCTTTGGCGATGCGATAACCGCGTTCACCTTCAACAAACACTTCGTCAATCTCTCCGTTATACAAATCCCGGATAGAACGTTTGATCAGGTCGCCTTCCTCATAAATCTTCGCAGGTGCGATAGATTTCAAAGTCAGCTCGCGGATCTGTTCCCACATGCGTTGTAGGTATTCATAGTCGCGCTTGATCTCAGCCTTGGTGCGCTTGGCACCAGCAGTACGAACAATCAGACCTGCGCCTTGTGGCACTTCGATCTCGCTTGCAATCTCTTTTAGTTTCTTACGGTCTGGTGCGTTGGTGATCTTGCGGCTGATGCCACCGCCACGGGCCGTGTTTGGCATCAAGACACAATACCGACCAGCCAGGGATAAATATGTTGTAAGGGCAGCACCCTTGTTGCCGCGTTCTTCTTTGACCACTTGGATCAACAAAATTTGGCGAACTTTAACAACTTCTTGGATTTTGTAACGGCGTGCACGCGGTTTGCGAACAGGACGAATGTCATCACTGTCGTCTTCATCTGCAACAGATTCGATACTGTCATCTTTGGAAGATGCATTAGAACCTTTGGATCCTTCAACCTCAGCGTCATCAGCTTCGCCACCCATCGCAGGATCTTCAGTCGCTTCAACAGCTGGTTCTTCCGAAGTCGTGTCCTCAAACGTGGCTTCTTCAACCACAGATTCAGCAAAAGCCTCTGTTTCAACAACAGGTACATCTGAAACAGTTTCAGCATCAGAGCCCTCAACTGCATCATCCGCTGATAGGTCAATCGTTTCCATACCGTCGATTTCAACTTCGGTTGAAATGACAGCATCATCACTAGAAACTTCTGCAGCGCGAGTACGCGAACGCGACCGTGAACGGCGGGGTTTCTTTGGTTTTTCATCTTCGTCTTCACGTTCGTCTTCACGTGCTTTTTGCGCTTCGGCATACGCACGTTCTTCCTCCATCAGGGCCTCACGGTCCGCGACGGGGATCTGATAATAATCAGGATGAATTTCACTGAAGGCCAAGAAACCATGGCGATTTCCACCATAATCAACAAAGGCAGCCTGAAGTGACGGCTCAACGCGCGTAACTTTGGCTAGATAGATATTGCCAGCAATTTGACGTCTATTTTCAGATTCAAAGTCAAATTCCTCAACTTTGTTTCCATCAACCACAACAACGCGGGTCTCTTCCGCGTGGGTGGCATCGATAAGCATTTTCTTAGGCATATTATCCGTTTGCACAACGCAAGAACGGCCGCACCCGGATGGGCCGCCGTTTTGGGAATGTGTCTTGTCAGGGCGATCATGGACGCACGGCAAAACCAGGCCAAAAGCCCGTCTGCTGTGATGCAAAATGCTATCGCGCGCGTCATCGCGTTCTTCTCCGACACGCAGCAACGATAGTCGCCCGCGCATCCATTAAGTGCCACAAATTGGTATTCCAAGATGGCAGCGTTCTCTCAGCCCTTTTGGGGCTCAATCGGTCTGCGTGAACGTGGCGGTCATTCTAGCCAGCCAATGTCCACAACAGCGAAACTCAAAAAGAGGCTTAAACAACAAAGGTAAGTAACTCTTACCCCTAGATAATGACTTTTGGGACCCAAATACAATGGACAATCGGCCTAGGCTTGCGCAATTGGCAATAAAATCATCAACATGTTGGGAAATTGGTTCTTCTACGCGATAAGAGGCAGGGACCAATTGATCCTTGCGTTCATATTCTATTTTCTACTGGAGGTAGTCAGAACGTTGCAGGCCATACTTGGCCATTTTTTCGTTCAGAGTCCGCCGTGGCAGGCACAACTCGTCCATCACTTGAGCAATAGACCCCTTATGACGGCGCATAGTGTTATCTATCAACATACGCTCAAACGCCTCAACATATTCTTTCAGCGGCTTACCCTCAGTCGTCATAACAGGCTGCATTTCGTCGTGATCAGACATCAACAACGATGCGATGCTGCCCGAACCACGGCGCGATTGAAGAACCGCACGTTCCGCCACGTTGATCAACTGGCGTACGTTGCCTGGCCAAGGTGCCTGCAACAGCTGTGCAGCTTCTTGGGCCGAAACCTTAGGAGCGTCACAACCGTATTCATCCGCGAACTGATCGCCCAAACGGGTGAACAAAGTCAAAATATCTTCACCGCGCTGACGCAACGGCGGTACGGTAATGCGTAAGGCAGCAAGACGATAGAAAAGGTCCGACCGCAAAGCGTCCTCACAGTTACGCCCTGCCTCTTGCAGATTGCAAATCCCAACGATGCGCGTTTCGGCGGGCGTGCCCTGCTCATTGATCACGCTTAACAGGCGTGCTTGTGTGGCTTCAGACAGTGCTTCGATATCTTCAAGCACCAGTGTTCCGCCGCGGGCCTCTTCAATCGCTGGCAATTGACCATCTTCTGGCTGCATCGGACCAAACAAGCGTTTGATTAGCGCCTCGTCTTCCAGTGCAGAACAGCTGACCAACACAAATTTCTTACCTGCACGACTACCAACAGCATGCAACGCGTGAGCCACCAGCGTTTTACCCGTCCCTGTTTCACCGTCGATCAGAACATGGCCGTCGGCCTGCCCCAAATCTAAGATGTCTTCGCGCAAACGTTCCATGGCAGGTGATCCGCCAATTAGCTTTTTCATCAACTGGCCGCCGTCAGACAATTCACGGCGCAAAATACGATTATCCATAACCAAACGACGTGATGCAGTGGCTTTTTTAGCCAGTTCGCTCATGCGGTCAGGGTTAAATGGCTTCTCTAAGAAATCAAACGCACCAACGCGCATCGCCTCAACGGCCATCGGTACATCACCATGCCCTGTGATCATAATCACAGGAAGTGCAGAATCGTTGCCCATCAGTTTTTTAAGGAATTGCATTCCATCCATGCCCGGCATCTTGATATCCGAGATCACGATCCCTGGATACTCTGGCCCAAGAACCTTCAGCGCATCTTCAGCGCTGGCAAATGTTTCTGTGTCATAGCCCGACAGTGCCAACCATTGGCTGATCGACTGGCGCATGTCCTGTTCGTCATCAACGATGGCGATTTTCATGGCTTGGGTCATGTTACTTTGCTTCCTCATTCTGCCGCTGATACTTCAGCGTGCGTATTATTTTCTTCGTTCATGCCTTCTTCAAAAGGCTCTTCTACTAATACCGGCAACTGCATTTCAAACACTGCACCGCCTGCCTGACCGTTGCGTGCCGTTAGTCGACCACCCAAATCGTTGACGATGCCTGACGAAATGGCAAGGCCCAGCCCGACCCCATCACCCGCCTGCTTGGTAGTGTAGAATGGCTCAAACAGTCGATCCTTGTCCTCAATCCCCGGCCCATTGTCGCGCACGGTGAGAGTTGCGGTATCACCAGCGGCAAGGATGATATCGACCTGTGGATTGCGTTCAAGTTTGGTTGCATCAAGCGCATTGCGCAGCAGGTTCACCAAGACCTGTTCGATGCGCATACGATCCCCCATTACAAGGACGGGTTCATCAGGGATTATGCGCGTGATTTCGACCTGACGCTGACGCAACTGCGGTTCCATCATTGATAGCGACGAAGCAAGCGCAAGACCCATATCTACTGGGCTTAGCTCTGCAGCACCTTTGCGGGCATATGATTTTAACTGGCGTGTAATCGCGCTCATTCGTTCGATCAAACCATCGATGCGACCAAAGGCAGAAAGCGCTTCATCAGGACGATTGCGATTTAGCAAAAGACGCGCACCAGCCAGATAGGTTTTCATCGCCGCCAACGGCTGGTTCAACTCGTGACTAACCGCCGCTGACATCTCGCCCAAGGCGGCCAATTTACTAGATTGTTCCAACGTTTGTTCAGCCACTGCAAGTGTCTCTTGGACCCTCTCGCGTTCGGCAATTTCCCGTTGTAGGCGCAGGTTCAATGCGCGAAGCTCTGCCGATTCACGCTGGAACAACGCCATGCGAAACGCAGTACGCCGGCTTAGGAAATAGAAGGCAAAGGCCAGCAGAATCGCGAAACCCATGATTTCGAGGGCTAAAACGCCATTCACCCGTTCGCGCACAGAGGTGAAACTGGTGAACGACACCATGCGCCAACCTCGAAACGCGATCCGGTTCTCGAGGCGCATTACCGCCTCACCTTTCATGTAGGCGTCAGGCGGCAAGGTCGTCCAATCAGATGTGGCCCGAATGGCCCGCTCAATCGCGCTTTGTGGGTCTTCGCGGGCTAAAGCCTCAGCCTCCATACGTCCACGCCAGCGTGGCTCAGTTGCCAAAATGATAGCACCTTCGCTGTCCGTCACAATCAGTGCATCTGAAATGCCAGCCCATGCACGCTCAAATTTTTGCAAATCGACCTCTACGGAAATAACACCCAGCACCTCACCAGCCGACTGAACACGGCGCGAGTAAGTAAAGATGAACCCACCCGCTTCGCGTGGTTCTACGGTAAAAATTGTGCCCTGTCCGCGCAACGCATTCACGAAGTGCGCAGTGTTTCGATTGCTTTCGCCCAAACGGTTACGGTCCGTGGCTGCAACTGTACGGCCATCGCTGTCGAGCAAAACCAAAGATGCCGCCCCAATTTCCTCAACGAAGGAAATCAAACGCTGTGTTGATTGGGAGTAGTCTCCAGAATTAAGCGCACCGATCAGTGTAGGGTCACGCGCCAACAGCTGTGGCACAATCGCGTTCTGGCGCAATTCGGACAACAGGTTACCGGAATATAGCGCCAATCGTAGTTCGGCTCGATTTCGGGTGGTTTCCGTGAAACGGCCCGATAAAAGGCTATTGGTCACCGAAACAATCACAACTGCCAGAATAAGCAGCAACACTAAAGACAGCCGGACACGCCAACTCATCGCTTTATTTTGGCTGAAGACGCGCTCGTTTTTCATCGCCCCAACCTAGACTGAAGGTTGGCGCGGCTCAAGTCACGCAGGTGTTAGAATGCCAGACAATGCGCGGAACAGCGCCTGTCCGTCTCTGCCCCCGTGGCCCGCATCAGCTGCGCGCTCAGGGTGTGGCATCATGCCAAGGACGCGTTTGTTGGCAGATAGAATGCCCGCGATGTCGCCTTTGGCCCCGTTTGGGTTGTCTGTGTACGTAAATGCAACGCGATCTTCGCCTTGCAAACGCGCGATTGTCTCGTCGTCTGCAAAGTAGTTGCCATCGTGGTGCGCGATTGGAATGTCGATAACATCGCCTGCAGAATACCCTTCGGTATAGGCACATTGCGACGTCACAACATTCAAGCCAACTGTCTTACAGATGTATTTAAGGCCCGCATTGCGCAGCAAAGCGCCAGGTAAAACACCCGTTTCAGCAAGAACCTGAAAACCGTTGCAGATACCAATAGCATACCCACCACGATCTGCGTGGGCTTTCACCTCATTGCAAATCGGTGAGTTGGCAGCGATTGCGCCGCAACGCAGATAGTCGCCGAACGAAAAACCACCCGGAACGCCAACAATATCAACGCCGTCTGGCAGTTTAGTGTCTTTGTGCCAAACCATAGACACTTTGGCACCCGCCGCTTCAAAAGCTACCGCAAGGTCACGGTCACAGTTAGATCCAGGAAACACAACGACCGCTGCATGCATCAGGACATCTCCACCGTGTAGGATTCAATAACCATGTTAGAGAGCAACTTTTCGCACATCTCGTTCACAGTGGCTTCTGTTGTCCCGTCAGCAAGATCAAGCTCAATGACTTTGCCCTGACGAACGCCGTTCACGCCGTCAAAACCCATTGCACCCAAAGCATGACGCACCGCTTCACCTTGCGGATCCAACACACCATTCTTCAACATTACATGTACTCGAGCTTTCATAGCGCCATCGCCTCTATCTTCTTAGTTTGATCAAATTCGAAAACCGACCCAGATCAGTTGACCAGGGTTGGTTTTGTCGGTGTTGTGGATGTTTTAGGCATCACGCCCAAACGGTTGGCCACTTCGGTATATGCATCTGCAAGGCTACCCAGATCGCGGCGGAACACATCTTTGTCCAGCTTGCGGCCTGTTTCCATGTCCCACAAACGACAGCTGTCTGGGCTGATTTCATCTGCAACAATCAAACGCTGGAAGTCGCCATCATAAACGCGACCTACTTCGATTTTAAAGTCGACCAGTTTGATACCAACAGCAAACATCACACCAGACATGAAG
>Ga0307997_10000532_pt1 | contig 17453 bp, 17 predicted proteins | sample Davwhametageno36_FD_203165 | JGI IMG/M metagenome (GOLD analysis project Ga0307997, IMG submission 203165) | Marine microbial communities from Davis Island wharf, Antarctic Ocean - #36 | ecosystem: Environmental > Aquatic > Marine > Unclassified | place: Antarctic Ocean: Davis Island wharf... | reverse complement strand
GTATTGCCTTACTTGGTGGTGCGGCCATGCCAATGTATTCAATCTGTATTGCATACGCAAACGATCGACTCGAACCACATCAAATTGTAGCGGCTAGTGGCAGCTTGGTCATGGTATCGGGCATTGGCTTGAGTACAGGGCCAATCATTATCGCTTTTTTTATGGACCTCTACAATGTGACCTTTTTCTTTTGGGGAATTGCCTCAATATTCGGCTTAATCTTGCTTTTTACCTTAATCCGTATCCAGTCTCGTGCAGGACTAGATGTCAAAGACCAGTCTCAACTCATTGCCTCTGGTTCAATTGGTACCCCCATTGCAGAGTATAATGCGCCTGATGCTGTAGATTACGCCGAGGCAGCTGCCAATGATGAATTAGAACAACTTGACGAAGCAGGCGAGTTTCAAGAAGATCTCAATAAGGAGCTATAAGAAACCTGACGAGGATTTTTCTTGCTTATTAGTCTATAGGGCTGTTGATCCAGACTCGCTCGTTCTTATACGAACGGCATTTTCTAAATTGGTCACAAATATTTTACCATCACCAATTTTTCCTGTTCTAGCAGATTCCACAATGGTGTCAATTACCAAGTCAACTTGTTCATCATCAACTGCGATATCGAGTTTCATTTTCGGAATATAATCGACGACGTATTCAGCCCCACGATACAGCTCGGTGTGCCCTTTCTGACGGCCAAAGCCTTTCACTTCATAAACTGTGAGGCCATTAATGCCTATATCTGACAGGGCGTCACGAACATCGTCGAGTTTGAATGGCTTTATGATTGCGCTAACTATTTTCAAGTCGCCTCCTAATATGCTTTTGTGGTTGAGTGAAATGTTGTCATTTTTTATTTATTTATCATATTTATTTAGTAAAGACAGCCATCGATTCTACATGAGCTGTTTGTGGAAACATGTCCATAATGCCCAAATGCTCAAGTTTGTAACCATGACTACAGATAATCTTACTATCGCGAACCAAGCTCGAGGGTTGACAGGATATATAAACTATTTTTTTCGCTTTAAATCGATTAATAATTTCAGCTATTTCCATCGCACCAGATCGTGGTGGATCAATCAGTATTTTGTCAAATTTTGCACGCATCCAGCTGGCATTAGGTTCTGATTTAGTTAAATCGGTCGCAAAATATTCGGTATTTTCAATGCCGTTATCAATCGCACTTTTTTTGGCACGACCGACCATAGGATCATCACCTTCGATACCAGTTACATGCGCACAGCGACGAGCCATCGGTAAGGTAAAGTTGCCTAACCCACAAAATAAGTCGAGCACACGATCGGTTGGTTTTAAGTCGAGATGATGCAGAGCCTGCGAAACCATTTTTTGATTGATCTCGGTGTTAACTTGAATAAAATCAACCGGACTAAAGCCAATCTTAATGTTCTCATCCTTCAGCGGTGCGAAGCTTAAACTTTGGTGTTCAGGATACAAATTAACAACGCTATCGGGCCCGGCTGATTGCAGTTGAAGCCAAAAGCCTGTGTTTTTTGCAAACAGCGTAAGCGCTTCATAGTCATGATCTGTCAACTCTTCTAGATGACGAAATACCAATACAATGTGGTCCCTATCAGCAGCGACTTCAATTTGAGGGATAGTTTCTTTTGCGTCTAGGCCATCTATCAAGGCACACAAGTCTTGTAGATGTTCGCCCACTTCAGGTATTAATACCTCACACTGCGCCATATCCGCTAAAAAAGGTGCGCTTCTTTCTCGAAATCCGACTAGTAGGCGCCCTTTTTTTCGCACAAACTTAACACCTAAACGCGCCTTTTTTCGATAACCCCAAGAATGAGAGCGTAATGCAGGCATGACACTTCCAATGGTTATGCCGGCGTGCAGCATGTTATCAATTAACGATTGCTGCTTGAATGCCACTTGGTCATCACTACTCATGTGTTGCAAACTGCAACCACCACATACACTGAAGGCGGCACATTTGGGCTCAATTCGGGCATCAGAAGCTTGAAGGACTTCTAGTGTTATTGCTTCGTCGTACTTTTTATTCGATTTCCGAATCTGAATTTTGACCTCTTCACCGATCAAAGCACCAAACACAAAAACAGTTTTGCCACTAATATGCGCTATGCCACGTCCTTCATGTGACATGCCTTCAATCGAGACAGTGGTCGGCTCGGGTAATCGGTTGCGGCGTTTACGATCGGCCATTATTTAATCCTCTACTGGTCAAGCCAGGCTTTTTCGAAAGCAATTAAGTGAGATTGATCAGAAGTAATAAGGTTATCTCGCACCATTTGACATTCAGATTCATATTGAGCTTGGGCGACCATGCCACGATTGCGCTGTAAATTAAGATACACAAGATAAGTATTCAACACCGCAGTTTCGCAAGCGTCTCGGATGTCTTTGATTCCATTAGATTGATAACTGTCCCATATTTGTTGATTAGTATTGATGCCCATGTCGCCAGGAAAGCCACAAAGCGTAGCTATTTCGTTCAATGGTGCACTCGCACTGGATTGAAATCTAGACAGTAGATCCATTAGGTCAGTGTGCTGGTCATCATATTGACTGGGGTAATTATCTTTTAGAAAGCGATTACCTTTTTGTCCCGACTCCCAGAAGTGATCAGCATTTACAGGGTATAACAATGAGCGATAGTGGATAATTGGTAAATCAAATTCGGATCCACCCCAAGACAATAATTTAGGCGTATAACGAGCTAATCCACTATAAAAACGCTGTAATAAATCCTGCTCACTAGAGTCTACTGAACCCAATGACCATACTTTAAATTGATCACCGGTTCGAAGCACCGTAGAAACTGCAATTACTTTTTGCAAATGATGGGGTAATAATTCGGTGTTAGCTTGCTGTCGTCTTTTATGAAAGACAGCTTGCGCAACGTCATCATCTGACAACCCATGCAAGTCATATAGCTTTCGACAACCGTCTATATCAGGAATAGTTTTTAGTTTAAAGGTTAATACGTTCATAGCTAAGTTAATATTAGGTTGTTATTAATGGCTTGTTATAAATCCGAGTTGCGTGGTTCATATTAATTACTTATTCAAATAAGTTAGATGACACATAACGATCACCTCGATCACAAATGATGGTAACAATGTGAGCATTAGTCACTTGCTCAGCTTCAAGCTGCCTTAAAACTTGCAAAGCAACAGCAACACCACCACCTGACGACACGCCACAAAAGATACCTTCTTGCGATGCCAATAAACGCGCAGTTTGTTCAGCCTGACTCTGTGATATATCCATAATACGATCAACATTAGTTGAATCATAAATTTTTGGGACATACTCCTTAGGCCAGCGACGAATGCCAACAATCACTGACCCATCCTCCGGTTGAACACCAATAATTTGAATTGATGGGTCAACCTTTTTGAAGTAACGCGAACAGCCAACAATGGTACCCGTTGTTCCCATTGAACAGACAAAATGGGTGATTTTTTGATTAGTTTGCTGCCAGATTTCTGGTGCAGTTGTCTCAAAATGGACAAGCGGGTTATCAGGATTAGCAAACTGATCAAGTAACTTGGCTTTGCCCTGCGCTTGTATTTTGATCGCCAGATCTCTTGCCCCAACCATGCCCTGCTCTTTAGTCACGAGTATAATTTCTGCTCCATAGGCACTCATTGTGATATGTCGCTCCCGAGTCATGTTGTCGGGTGTGATCAAAATTAAATGATAGCCCTTGGTAGCAGCTACCATAGCCAACGCAATACCAGTATTACCACTGGTTGCTTCGACCAAAGTGTCACCAGGAGAAATTTCTCCCCGAAGCTCTGCCCGATTTATCATACTGAAGGCAGCTCTGTCTTTCACAGATCCCGCGGGGTTATTTCCTTCCAGCTTGACTGAGATACGGTTTTCGCTTTGACCCACTATTCGCTGTAATGAAACAAGTGGTGTATTGCCTATGGTGTCTTCTAAAAACTTCATGATTAAAAAGGCCTTGTCTGCGCGATAGATTACTTATCCTTGAAATTATAGTTCTTATTATTTTACTTGAATGACGAATCGCTTTCTACGCGATTTTGTTAGTAATATGATTTGAGTTTTAAGACAACAGAGAAATCAACAGGGTAAAAATTGTAAATCTGATTCAAACAACCTCTTTAACGATTTTAGCAGGTTAAAGATATTGGTTTTATTGATAAATGAATAGTCCATCACTCAAAAATTTTAATTTAAGCTATGCTTATTGATGTCAAATAAAATTAATAGGCAAATAGACTCTGCTAGTTGGAATTGATTCAAGAGCAAGCCAGCTAACACTGGTGCACAGAAAATTGCCAAAAGCGTCTTTAACTACCCGTAGTCAATGACATTCTTACTTAAGTAAAACTCTAGCAGACAGATTATCATTCAATTTAAACTTTTTTTACGATCATCTCAAATAGCAGGGCGACTCAGCCAGTTTTTCTCAATCAACCTAACAACACAGAATTTTGTGTTTACGTCAATGAGTTAGGGCTGTGAAAAAAATAGGCGTTAAATACCAAATATTGCTCATCGCATTCATTCCAGCGTTATTAGTTAACACTTTTTTGACATACACTTACTTCACTAATAATGTTGATCAAGCGTATGACAGGCTGCAAAGTAACGGCAGAATAATTGCCCAACAACTGGCTAGCGCATCTGAGCTTAATATGTTGGCGAGCCACTTCGAACCAATACAACACTTACTCAATAAGACGATAGACACGAATTCGATTATTCTTGCATCCGCATACAACGAAAACGGCAAAGCAATAGCAACATCAGTTTCAACAGAATATGACTCAAAAAACATAAATAATTACTTTTACTACCGCTTACCAATTATTTCAAAAATACTTCAAGACAACAGATCACGCGATTTATATCAAGGTGATGAAAATGAGACTAAGGTAATTGGTTGGGTGCACCTTAATATCTCTCATCGAAAATTTGAGATAATCAAAGCGAACATATGGAATAATTCGATTTCACTTTTCTTCGCCATTCTATGCATTTTACTGATGCTGAGTTCTTTTATAGGTGGGGGAATTACACGACCTATATTTAAATTGTTGGAACACATAAAAAAAGTTGAAAAGGGGCAGCTAGGTGAGGTTATTATTTCATTTGAAAAAAGTGAGATTGGAGAGTTACAAAAAGGCTTTAATCAAATGACTGAGTCATTACTGGCCAATAGAAATGAATTAAACGAAAAAATACAATTGGCCACAAAACAGTTAAGTGAAGCGATTGATGATTTAGAAAGTAAGAATAGTGAGCTTAAATTAGCCAAAGATGAAGCTCAAAATGCAAATAAAATAAAGTCTGTTTTTTTGACTAATATGAGCCATGAGATTAGGACCCCAATTAATGGCATTAAAGGGTTTATAAACTTAATATCTCAATCTGATTTGAATCCAACCCAAAAGCGTTATGCAGATATCATCTTAAAGTCGACCAATGACCTGACTGATATTATCAGTGAAATTCTGGACTTTTCAAAAATGGAATCAGGAAAACTCCAAATAGTAGACGGTAACTTTGATCTTTATGAGGCTATTCAACAAACTCGCGATATTCTTTTTATCAACGTACTGTCAAAAAATATCGATCTAGTTTTAATTATTTATAGCGACACACCACAATTTGTTTATGGTGACAAACTTAGACTCAAGCAGGTACTACTCAATCTTATAGGCAATGCAATTAAGTTCACTGATGAAGGTGAGGTAGTCATCAGAGTCGCTGTAGAACAACAAACAGAATCTGACGTCAATATTTTAATCACCATTGAAGACACCGGTATTGGGATCTCTGAAGATGATCAGGAGAATTTATTTGAAGCCTTTGGACAAGTTGAAACGGCGCCTAATCGACGCTTTAAAGGAACCGGATTAGGGCTCGTCATTAGTAGAAACTTAGTTGGTTTAATGGCAGGTGAAATATCAATGCAAAGCACTATAGGTGTTGGTACTAAATTTTCAGTCCACCTTCCCTTTCAGTTAACTTCAACACCTAAGGTTATTAAAGAAATACCTTTGGGTAATAAAATAGCCCTCATTTTATCGAGCAGAAAGACTTGTCTTCAAGAAATTACATCCTTGTTTGATAGGGCAGAAATTGCCACTGAATCCATGTTTCTATCGGGATCTGATAGTGCAGAATCGATCAATTCAAAAATTCAAAAATATTTGACTCATATTGATTTTTTAGCAATTGACTTACGCCATTTCAGTTTTGATTTAAAACAGATGCTGGAGAATATATCCATCGATCAGACGCGTATTATTATTATGCATTACGATCAAACCATGGTTAAAACACAAAGGAATTTAAAGTTAGAGTTCATTTCTACCACTACTAATAGTCAGAATTTACAGAGAACGCTTAGTTCACCACTCGAAAATGTTTCAAACACTATTTCATTGATACCATCCCTACCCTCATTTTCAAAAACGGTTTTACTGGTCGATGATAATCAAATAAACCTCAAACTGGCTAGTGAACTGATTGGTCTATGGGGCCATCAAGTTTATGAAGCGGAGAGTGCACTTGAGGCAATGGCCCTTTACAAAAAAGAAAGCTTCGACCTTATTGTATTAGATATACAAATGCCCGAAATTGATGGTGTTGAGCTACTCAAAATGATGCGGATTGAAAATGAACAGGATCAAACACCAACCGTAGCGTTAACTGCTAATATCTTTAACAATGAAGAGCAGCGGTTATTGGAGTTAGGTTTCGACTACTACCTCAGCAAGCCTATTGATGAAGAAAAGTTTCGTCATATTTTGGATGGTTCAAATCATATTAAGACCGATGTTATTGACCAAGAAAAATTGGCAGTCAATGATCAATCGGTTTTTGTTCCAAGCTCTTCATTTGATTTTAACCAATCGTTAAAACTGTCTCAAAATAATAAAGTGATCCTATGCAAGATTCTTGAGATTCTAATCAGGGACATACCTAATTTACAACTGCAGTTGAAAGCTGCAGCGTTTCAAAATGATAAAGAAAGATTATCTGCCATACTTCATAAACTTCATGGCACGACCTGCTATATAAGCTTACCTAAATTAAAAAAACTTGTTATTTCCTTTCAGCAATTAATCACAACATTTTCAGATAGTCAGGTGCAAGACACCACATTAAAAATCCGTGACGAATTATTCAATATACAAAATGAAACTCGACAATTACTTACTGAAATGGAAAAAGAAGAGGACGCTTAACTATTTATTTGTAGATATTAAATTGATTTATGCATGGAGAATACTCCACTAAAGGTGATTTTTAATTTGTTGATAAATGGCTCGAGATTTCAATTTTTTCCCGTTTAAATTAAAGTCTATAATACAACGCATAACAGCTTTGGCTATTTGCATGGCCTTGGGATTTTCATATTGTCTTTCATTCCAAGCAATAATGTTTGCACCATCCATAGCATTTTTAGCTAACTCACTGCACATGAAAAAGCCATCACTCGCAAAAAACTGATAATATCCAGAAGCAATGATCGGCTTTCTAGTTTTAGCCTCGACTCGGGTATCCGGTAAGTAACCTAGAATATTCATCAATTCCTTCTCAAATTCTCTAAGGTCGGATTCCTTTTGATCGATGCTTTGGAGTAACAAACTGTACAACTGAAAAAGTTCTGAATTAGCTTCGTGGGCGGGAAGAAAAACGCTAATCAACTCGTTGACATATAGTAACGGCAGGTATTGATTCTCAGCAACGGGCAAGCTAACGCCATCAATACCAACCAGCGTTTTTAACTCGTGTCGCCCAGTCCAACTAACCGATAAGCAAGTAAAGGGCTGATAAAAAGCCTTAGAACGGCTATTTTTACCACCCTTTGCTAATACACTAACACGACCAAAATCACTGGTCAGCAAGTCGAGTATTAGGCTTGTATTTTGCCAGTCACGTCTGTGTAACAGGTAGGCCGGTTGGTCAGAAACTCTCGTTAGCATCAGTATAGCCAAACGCGGCTAATGAGCGTTCGTCATCAGCCCAATCTTCACGAATTTTCACCCACAACTGCAAATAGACTTTAGCATCTATTAAATGTTGAATATCTGTTCGCGCCTGTATGCCTATCTTTTTTAATAAGCTTCCATTTTTACCAATTACAATCGGTTTTTGAGACTTTCGTTCAACCCATATAGTTGACGATATTCGAGTAATGTCAGGCTCGACTTTATAATGGTCTATGCTGACCGTGATTGAATAGGGCAACTCTTGTGTCAAAAGCCGAAACAGCTTTTCTCGAATAATTTCAGATGCAATAAAGCGCATTGATTTATCGGTCAATTGGTCATCTGGAAACTGAGGCACACCCTCAGGCAGATAACTTAGAATGAGGTTTTCGAGCCTATCTAGATTTTCGCTTTCTAGAGCTGATATTGGAACAATTTCAGTATCAGGCATCAGCATAGATATTTTCTGCATAATTGGCAAACAAGCCTGTTTACTCAGTAAATCAATTTTATTTAAAACAATAATAACATTCTTATAGTGGCTCACACGCTGCAGAATTTTCTCGTCATCACCATTGAATTTTTTGATATCTAGTAATACGCAAATAAGATCAGCGTCCGGCAACATACTGGTAGCAGCTCTGTTCATATAACGATGAATGGCTTTATGATTAGCATCATGCATGCCAGGTGTGTCGATAAAGATGCATTGAGAATTTTCAGTTGTCTTGATGCCCAGAATCTGGTGACGAGTTGTCTGAGGACGTGGTGCCGTAATACTCAGATTTTCGCCAATTAAAGCATTCATCAAAGTCGATTTACCTGTATTAGGCTTTCCGATTAATGCAACGTAACCTGTTTTGAAAGAGTCTTTCATTTTTTTAATACTTTAAGGGCTTTTATTGCAGCATCTTGCTCAGCTTTTTTACGGCTTGATCCAATCCCACTAGTTTCAATATTCAACGAAATAATACGACATGTCAGGGTAAATATTTGATCGTGTGATTTGCCAATAGTTTTCACTACAGCGTACTCTGGAATATCAATTTTTTCACTTTGTAAGTACTCCTGAAGCCTTGTCTTAGGATCTTTTAGACTGCTTTGACTCGGAAGGTTTTGTAAATACGCTCGATAAAGGTACAAAATACTGGTCTGAACCTGAGTGAAATTACTGTCTAAATAAATAGCGCCTAAGATAGCTTCCATTGTGTCCGACAGGATTGATGCTCGGCGAAACCCACCACTTTTGAGTTCACCCCCACCCAACAATATATAGTCCCCTAAATTAATGTCACGTGCAACCCGAGCGAGTGCAGATTCGTTCACTAAGGATGCTCGGATACGGCTCAGGTCACCTTCGCTTGCATTGGGCTGTTGCTCATAGATATTATGGGATATGACTAGGCTTAGGACGCTATCACCTAAAAATTCAAGTCTCTCATTATTAGCACCGCGACAATAACTTCGGTGGGTTAGTGCCTGCTTGAGCAATTCTTCTTGTTTAAATCGATAGTCTATTGTCGACTGAAGACGGTTTAAGCTCAACGGTCAATTACTAACGATTCACTAAATTTTGCGCCAATAAATAGGTTGCCAAAATATGGAGCTCTTGTCTCGTAGTCGATTTTGATGGTCGTCCTGCCATTGTTTCGAGTCATATTCACATGTTCACGTTGCACTATTTCTGCCCCCTGAACATAAAGTCCTTTACTCAGTGCGGTCCAAATATCACGTTTTGATTCAGGATCAATATCACTATTTTGATGCAACGATTCCAGCACAGTCTTCACTTTGTAATTCTCATAGTACATCGGAAAAACTTTAAGGAGAGAAATAATCAGTAACGCAAAAAAACCAATCATAATTATCCAACCCAGACTGAATAAACCTTTTTGCTTATTTTTTGATCCAACTAAAGTATTCATTTGGCTATTCCTGCTAATACCGTTTAAAAATAAATCTTTAAAACAAAATTTCACTTAAATTACGGAGAGATTCTCGTTCCAACTCGAGAAATATCTAACCCGTTTCCGTTGGTTCGCCAATCCCAATGCATCCAGATCATAACAGCCTTACCGACCAAGTTTGCTTCTGGCACAAAACCCCAAACACGACTATCGCTACTGTGATCTCGATTATCACCCATGACAAAATATTGTCCTGCCGGAACTTCTAATTCACCATCAGCGCTATAGCTGACCTGTAAATTATTCATTATCGTATATGTAACTTCGCTTTGCTGTTCAACTAATACCTTGCAATCAGCATTAACTTTATCACAGCCACTACCTCCACTCATGTTATTAAGCTCACCAAGACCTTGATAATCACCATCAGATTTGGTTTGCAAGGGCACTCCATTAATAGTTAATCGACGGTTAAAATAACCTATTCGGTCACCGGGCAGACCAATGATACGTTTAATATAGTCCAAAGATTCATTGCGTGGATAACGAAAAACTGCAACATCACCCCGCTTAGGGCTATCGCCATCGTTCAGTCGAGTATGGATAACGGGTAGACGTAACCCATAACTAAACTTATTCACCAGAATAAAATCTCCCACTAAAAGCGTTGGCATCATCGAACCTGATGGAATTCGAAATGGCTCAAACAGGAAACCTCGTAGGATTAAAACAACCAACAAAACGGGGAAAAAAGACTTTGAATATTCGAGCAAGAGCGGTTCAGAAAAGGCGATTCCCTGAGAATCTTTTTGCCTTCTTGGTAAAAAAAACAGACAATCGATTAGCCATATAAAACCAGTCACTAGCGATGCAAGTAAAAGAAAAAATTCAAAATCAGCGTGGAACATAAATACTTACTCTCTATTATATCTAAATGTATCTGTTAACCATCAACTTTTAGTACGGCTAGGAATGCATCTTGCGGAATCTCAACATTGCCCACTTGCTTCATTCGCTTTTTACCTGCTTTTTGCTTTTCTAATAACTTCCGTTTGCGTGAAATATCACCACCATAACATTTGGCCGTAACGTTTTTGCGCAAAGCTTTCACGTTGGTTCGAGCTACAATATTTGAGCCGATAGCAGACTGAATTGCAACGTCAAACATTTGCCTAGGAATCAGTTCCTTCATTTTTGCAGCTAACTCTCGTCCCCTATAATCGGCATTATTGCGATGGACGATCAATGACAGGGCGTCGACTTTTTCTGTATTGATTAGAACATCTAGCTTAACAAGGTTAGCTTCATCGAATCGTAATAGCTCGTAGTCAAATGACGCATACCCTCGACTCACTGACTTTAATCGATCAAAGAAATCAAGCACAACCTCACTTAAAGGTATCTCAAAAGTAAGTGCTACTTGGCTTCCCATATAACGAATGTCTTTCTGAACACCTCGTTTTTCTATACATAATGTAATAACCGATCCAATATATGCCTCGGGTAACAAAATATTCGCCTGAATAATGGGTTCTTTTATATGGACAATTTGGTTAATGGGTGGCAAGTCAGCAGGATTGTGTATTTCAATTGTATCACCTGCTGTCGTTACAACTTGATAATTCACTGTGGGTGCAGTAGTAATTAAATCAAGATCATATTCCCGTTCCAGGCGCTCCTGCACAATTTCCATATGCAGCATACCCAGAAAACCACAACGAAAACCAAAGCCTAACGCTTGTGACGTTTCGGGCTCAAAGTGCAAGGCAGCATCGTTCAGTTTCAACTTTTTGAGCGCTTCTCGACAATCTTCATAGTCATCTGAACTAATCGGAAACAATCCAGCAAAGACTCGCGGCTGAATTTCTTTAAAGTCAGCCAACGCGCTGTCAGCAGGATTTTGACTGAGCGTTATCGTATCACCCACCTTGGCTGAGTCGATATCTTTTATACCCGATATAATGAAACCAACATCTCCTGCTTGCAGACTGTCTGTATTTTTTCTTTTGGGGGTAAAAATTCCAACCTTTTCGACGAAAAATTCTCGCCCGGTCGACATCATTTGTATTTTTTGCTTAGGCTTAATACAGCCTTCAACCACTCGTACTAGAGTTATCACACCAACATAACTATCAAACCATGAGTCGATAATAAGCGCTTGAGTTTTGTTCGTCTCAGATCCCGCTGGGGCTGGTATCAACTCAATCAACTGTTCAAGTAAAGGTTCGATACCAATACCAGTTTTGGCACTAATTTCGATAGCTTCAGAAGCATCTAGACCGATAACTTCTTCAATTTCTTTTTTTACACGATCAGGCTCAGCAGCAGGCAAATCGACTTTATTAAGTACAGGAATAACTTCCAAATTGAGATCAATAGCAGTGTAACAGTTTGCAACAGTTTGAGCTTCGACACCTTGTGAAGCATCGACAATCAGTAATGCGCCCTCACAGGCAGCTAATGATCTTGATACTTCGTAGGAGAAGTCAACATGACCCGGCGTATCAATAAAATTTAAAGTGTATGTTTCGCCATCCCTAGACGTATATTTTAGTGACACGCATTGCGCTTTAATGGTGATGCCGCGCTCACGCTCCAAGTCCATTGAATCGAGAACCTGACTTTCCATCTCGCGCTCACTGAGGCCACCGCAAATCTGAATGAAGCGATCAGCAAGTGTCGACTTACCATGGTCGATATGAGCAATGATAGAAAAATTACGTATGTTTTTCATCCGCATTGATGAATTATTCCCATAGAGTTAAACAAGTTTGGCGCGAGACTAAAATATAAAAATCTAAGCCACTAAAAATTGGAAAGTTTACGGCAAACCAGTAAAAATCAACAGCTATTAAGATAAAACAACAGTAGATGGAATCAAATATACTGATTTAACTTCGGGTAACCAATTCGAGGGTATTTATGTTTCAACCAATTGCTTGCAGAACGGCGGCTTGATCAAAAAAATAATAACAAAGCTCCTGATTTGCTAGACCAGGCTTGGCGATGCATAAAACAGGGACTTTACTATCATAAAGTTCTAACAAGCTTTGATCACGATCAATATCAATCTCAAGCCAGCTCACTGGCTGTTTTTCACAGTTAAATATCACCAGTGCTTTGCGCATGGCATCACATAGGTGACAGTTTTCCCGATAATAAAATTGAAGTTGCAATCAAGAATCTTCAGGTCTGATAGCTAAAAAAACAGGACCTGAAGGGCGTTGGACCAACAGTGCTACTGATTTACCCATAGCTAAATCCTTTGTGACTGCATCGAAGTCGCTTAGTGAGCTAACCGCTTTATTATCAATCATAGTAATTACATCACCATTTCGAATACCTGCATCCTGAGCAGCACCCGACTGCTTGATATCGATAACTCGAACGCCAGCGAGAAGTTTAAGTTGGCTCTTTTCATCTTTTGACAAGGCTTCCACACTCATTCCTAAAGCCATACTTTCTTGAGGCTTGTCCTCAACTTTTGGAGAATAGGCCGCCTGAGTCGCCATCGTAGGAAGCTCGTCAATCATAACTTTAATTTCTTGTTCTTTTTTATTCCGAAGAATAGTTACCTGTGCATTTTCACCCACGGTTGATCGCCCAACTAGTGGTGGTAAGTTACTCGATCGCATTACTTTTTTGCCATTAAAACCGACAATAACATCACCCACCTGTAAACCCGCTTTTTCAGCAGGGCTGGAATCGAGCACCTTAGCTACTAAAGCGCCATGGGGGTTGCTCATACCAAATGACTCGGCAAGTTCACCAGTAACTTCCTGAATTAAAACCCCTAGCCAACCACGTGAAACTTGACCCGTCTCTTTAATTTGGTTGGCTACGTTGAGCGCGAGCTCGATTGGGATAGCAAAAGATAAACCCATAAATCCACCCGTACGGCTATAAATCTGAGAGTTAATACCAATCACTTCACCCGATAAATTAAATAAAGGACCGCCAGAGTTGCCTGGATTTATGGCAACATCCGTCTGAATAAAAGGCACATAGTTATCACTGGGTAAACTTCGCCCTTTAGCACTAACAATACCAGCAGTAACACTGTGGTCAAATCCAAAGGGCGAACCAATAGCAAGTACCCATTCACCTACTTTTAAATCGTCCGAATCTCCAAACTTTAGAACCTCTAGGTTAGTTGCGTCTACTTTTAATACCGCAACATCTGATGCCTCGTCAGACCCTACAATTTTAGCAACATACTCATCTCTATTCGCAAGCCTCACAATGACCTCGTCTGCACCGGCAACAACATGGTGGTTAGTTAAAATAAATCCATCATCAGATATTATAAAGCCAGAACCTAAAGACTGCGCGTCGCGTCGAGGTGGGCTACCTTGTCCTGGTTGTAAGAACTTTTCAAATAACTCACCCAATGGCGACCCTTCTGGAAAGTTAGGCATCGGAGCTGATCTTTTTGAATTTGCCTGAGGTGCCTTGGTCGTTGTGCTTATATTGACCACTGAGTTTTTTGAATTTTCCACTATTTCAGTAAAATCAGGCAGCCCTGCCTGAACGGAAAATGAAAGACCTAAAAATATAACCAAAGTCAGACAAAAGCGGTTAATACTATTTAATTTCATGATAAGAATTCCCATAACCTTGTTTCGTTAAACATGATTGTAATTATTTACAATTAACCATGCACTATTAAAATTTAAACCACACATTTTAAGGTCTTAACCCTCGTTTTTAGTTTCGTTATTAACCGCTAAAATTTTTGGGTTGAATTGACTAGAAAATTGCGTTTTAGCGATGTAGGCTCCAATTATAATGCCCAAAACCAACCCAACCAATGCAAAAATAAAAGCAATTAGGTCTGAGCTTAAATCAGCATTAGAGTCTAAAGACTCTGCCAGCATTAAACCTGTAAACAAGCCCAACAACGGCAAGCCATAAATGAGCAGCCCTGCCCGCAAAAAAGCCTTGTCTGGCAGGCCTATTTCGACCTGATCTCCGGGCTTTAGGTCTTGATACACTTTAATCTCAACCGACTTACTGCGCTTTCCCAACAATCGTCCTATCGCGCCAGTTCCACAGCCCTGACTCATCTCACAATGACTACAGGCACTCTGACGCTGCATTTGCACTTCGGCAATATCACCTGAGAGATTAACCACCGTGGCTGTTTCTTTAATCATTGAAAGTTGACATTTTAATCGTTATAAAAATTGCCGAGAGAATTATAAATCAGGTTCTTGATAAAAAACTGACTCAGCCACTTTTTGTACGGTAACTGCTGGGACTTCCCCAATGGCTATGATTGAATACCCATCCAACGTGCGAATAAAAGCATTAACGGCTCCCATTGAGGTACTACCCGAATGCTTCTGTATTGACTCTTTTTCGACAAACACTGATAGAGACGCCAGCCCATCGGTGAATATCATTTGATGCACATGAAGGCCCGTTGCGGATACTTCTCGCTTTAACACTGAATCTAATCGGAAGCCCTTCGGCATATCTTTCAGGTGCCAAGCCATATCAGACGACGATTCTTTCGAAGGCTCTCCCTGGTGATAACGCACCATTGTAAAACTTTCATCCAGTTCGGGAATAGTATTAAGTGTTAATTCGTGACTGTCTACCAGCACTTCTAAGTTGGTAAACATGATTTGCTCTACCACTTCGCCAAGTTCATTAATTAAATTTGACTTGACTAATAATCCGCTCTCTTCAGCTATCCACAATTTAATACCATATCGAAGTTGGTCTCTAGGGGAAATGAAAATCTTAACCGCTTCATGCCCAGCCACTCTGTCATTACCTGTGATTTTCACATCATATAACTTGCTAATACTGGCAATATCGTCAGGGATAAAAAGGGGAGAGAATCGGTTTTGTTTTGAATAATCAACCACCACAGTTCGACTTGATGGCCATATACAGGTGAGGTTTTTATTGTCACGAATAACTTCACGTGCTTCACCGTTTAAAGAAAGCAATCGTTCCTTTTCACCCTGTTCATTTTTAAGATGAAGAATTGACATGCTTTCGAGTTGCTTCTCGTGAATGTATACAAAATTGCCTCGGTAATTTAAATTCCTCATTGATTCAGACATTTTTTGAACCCAGTCCATAGCGGGCATGGCTTTTACAGTCGTGGTGAGGCATATCAATAAAAATATCAGTAGTTTGTAATTAATTTTCAATTGTTTGCCATTTAACTGAGTTTTCGAGTAGGTATATAGTTTGTATACATTTCAGATGGGTTGGATTACTTTTCAGCGCCATATCCAGCTACACGAGCCTGAGGAATAAGTCCCTGCATCGATTTTGAATATTCGGTATGGTTTATCAAATAGGCATTTAGTTTTCTTTCTAGTCCCGGTGCATCGCGAATCACTTTCCAATGCATACCTTTATTGATGCGATTAAGCTTGGCATTGCCAAGTGAAGTTGATGCCGGAACAGCGACTTGAATCGGTCGGTTTACAAGCTGTTCAATTTTCTGCTGCTCAACACTAGCAAACGATACATCCGATGCAGAAGAACCTGGAGTAAACGACACCGATTGCCATAATGTAATCGAAACAATAGCAACAGAAGCTGCAACTGCCATTCCAGCTAAAGGTTTTAGAAACTCCCAGCGCCAAGTTGAATGAGCTTTCTTTTGGCCCATATCTAACTCCATCAGAGTTTCAGTTTGACGAATTTTTGACATTACTTCTTGGCTGAAACCAGTATTGATTTCATCGGGCAGTTCATGTCGCATTGCCTGACCGATCATCTGGTATCGTGATAAGCAATATTGTTGATTTACATCATCAAGCAAATCATCAATGGCCTTTTTTTCAAAATAATCGGATGAATACTCATCCAATAAATGCGATATTTTTTGTTTGTCGTCATTCATAAAATTTCTCTTTACAAATAGTTGATATGTGCAGTTGTTGTGTTAGTCACTCTAATAGTGGTCTAAGTTCCTTATCAATTGAATCTCTAGCCCGAAATATTCTAGATCTTACTGTACCGATTGGACAATCCATTACATCTGCGATTTCCTCATAACTCAATCCTTCAATCTCCCTTAAGGTAATGGCTGACTTTAAGTCTTCAGGCAATGCTTCAATCGCTTTAAAAATGGTTTTTTTAATCTCTTCCGTTAGCATTAAGTTTTCTGGTGTTGTGTACTCTTTAAGGCCTGACTCCCCTTCAAAGTGCTCGGCATCTTCCACTTCAACAGTATAGGCAGGTGATTTTCGCGATCTGGATGCTAAGTAATTTTTTGCCGTATTCGCAGCAATACGATAAAGCCAGGTATAGAACTGACTCTCGCCACGAAAGTTACCAATGGCTCGGTAAGCCTTCACAAAAGAATCTTGTGCAATGTCCTGACATTCAGAATGATCATTCACAAACCTTCCAACTAAGTTGATGACTTTATGCTGATATTTTTGCACTAAGATATCGAATGCTTTCGAATCGCCTTCTTGCGTACGTTTAACTAATTCTGCGTCGAGCAGATTTGTCCCCATTGAAAACCCTTTATTGATTGGCTAATATTATTAATAGAAAATTATGGCAGTCGGTGTTTAATTTGGGTAAATTTTTAAACTGCAAA
>Ga0307997_10000530_pt1 | contig 17472 bp, 17 predicted proteins | sample Davwhametageno36_FD_203165 | JGI IMG/M metagenome (GOLD analysis project Ga0307997, IMG submission 203165) | Marine microbial communities from Davis Island wharf, Antarctic Ocean - #36 | ecosystem: Environmental > Aquatic > Marine > Unclassified | place: Antarctic Ocean: Davis Island wharf... | reverse complement strand
GCGTGACGCAATTGAGCGATGATCCCACCGTCACGTTGTCGTCCATGGCGGCGTGATCGACCCGGCCATGTCCGGAGATCAAAGCGGCTACGCCGCTGAAGCTACACCACGCGGTGGGACACGATCTTCGACCGTCCTCGATCTCGACCCACATGCAGTCCTCGTCGAAGCGCAATGCCCTAGGCGAAACACTCACGCCCTGCCCTTTCGAATTGCTCCCGGCGTTGTTCGACCACCGGATGCGGCACCTGTGCGGCCACCCTACCGCAAGCTTGCGGAGTTTTCCTGCAAACCTGGACGGCAATCTTCAACGAGGCGCTGCCTGCCTAAGCGCGTCGTTCATTCTGGATTGCCAGCCTGCGCCCGATGCTCGCCACTGAGCCAGCACATCCTTGTCAATTCGCAGCGCGACCTGTTCTTTGTTCGACCCAACGGGCCGACCGATTTTCGCGCGGCGCTCGGCGCGATCTGCAAGCGCCGCGACAACGCTAGCTTCGGACACGTCAAAGTCATCGGGATCGGTCGGGTCAGCCCTAAGTGCGATAGATCCTTTCTTCTCCATCATTGCTCCTCCTCACAGAAATGAACCGCGTGGCGCTGCCTCGGATGACATGAACCGCGGTCCAAAGCCTGTCATCCGCCATACCGATGATCTTGAATCGGCTTTCGCCATCGATGGGGCGCATCGAGGGCAAAACGATATGGTCTGGATCATCGAAAATGGCCGCGCCGAAAGCGAGAGAAACCCCGTGCTTGTCACGGTTCGCTTCATCTTTCGCAGGGTCAAATGCGATTTCCATAGCAATTAATGTATATGCAAAAACGGCTTCAAGCAATAGACTTATTGCATATGCAAAATCAGTAGGCTCATGGCTCTCTTCACTGATTGCTACGGTCTAATCCGATGCTTCCAAGCGCCATTCACGTTGCGAAAGGGTTCCCTTTCGCGACACCGCGTCGGCTCAATCAAATCAGCAGCTTGGCCGTTGCAAAAGGCTGTAGCAGAATGGTCCGATGAAAATCGGCTATGCGCGGGTCTCCTCCGGCGAACAGAATCTCGACCTTCAACGTGACGCGCTAACTGCCGCAGGCTGCGACATGACCTATGAGGACGAGGGTGTTTCAGGTGTTGCGCGTCGACGCCCTGGGCTCGACCAGGCCCTCGCCGTCATGAAACAGGGCGACACCCTGGTGACGTGGCGGCTCGACCGTCTGGGGCGCTCTCTGCCACACCTGATCGAGCTGGTAGCCGCCTTGCAGGACCGGGGTTGCGGATTTGTCTCGCTCAACGAGGCGATCGATACCGGTTCCGCCGGGGGTAAGCTGGTGTTTCACATCATGGGAGCGTTGGCCGAGTTCGAGCGCGCCTTGATCGTGGAGCGCACCCGCGCCGGCATGACTTCCGCCCGCACGCGGGGGCGTCACCTGGGTCGGCCTCGAGCCCTGACCGGTGCGCAGCTCCACAAAGCCAGGGACGAGATTGCCGCCGATCGCGAAACCACCGCCAGCATGGCGACCCTGCTCGGCGTCAGCCGATCGACCCTGTGGCGAGCGCTAAGGGATCGGTCAAGCTGATGACGCTATCGCCCAATAACCGTCATCCACCCCAGGTTCTTTCACTTAAAAGCCGTCGTTGAGCGGCCAGTCAGCGCCCAGAGCTTATGCTAGGTGACCGACTGTTTCCGAAGAAGTCGGTTAAGCTCATGCTTATATTGCTTACATGTCGTAGTAAGGCGGCCTGCCTTCTCCTCTTCCAGACATCTGGAGCGCAACGTGCCTTCCGCGCGATACCGTCCCTCTGACAAGAACTGCCCCATTCCATACTGGGCCGGGTTGGCAGCATAAATGCTCTGAGCATTCGAGGCAGTCCCGACGCTGGCGACGAGAACGGCACCGATCAGGCTTGCGATTGTCTTTGTCATAATCACTCTCCTCTTCCCGTTAGCTGACAACGCTTGGCAAATCGGAATGGTCGATGTCGGCTACGTGCCAAAGTGCGCATAAAGCGCACCTTCTGCAATCCACCAGGTCCGGCCGTTGCACCCCGAAACGCATCAAGGTTATGCATCACAACAGTGGTCGATTTCGTGCGGTTTTTTCATCCGATGCAAAACCTGTGATTTTCGCATCACAATCAGGGGAATTAGCGAGAGATTATGCCTGCGTTAGGAGCCTTGGATTCAGTTCAAATGAAGGTAACGCGGATCAAATCCCGCCTCTCGCTTAAGCGCTTCGACATCCTGGATCACCATCGTCCGGTTCGAAAACGTCATCAACCCGCGCTCCCGAAGAAGTCGGAGAACGCGATTGATATGAACGGAGGTCAGCCCGAGCGCATCGGCCAGATCCTCCTGAGTCATGGGCATCTCAAAACTATCGTCATTTCCCATGCCAACACTGAGCAATCGGGCATGAAGCTCGCACACAAGGTGGGCGACGCGATCGGTGGCATTCCTGCGGCCTATGTTGGCCAGCCATGCTCGCGATATCCCTTCATCGACGAGGCTTGCCCACCACAAGGCGCGAGTGAGAGACGGGCGTTCCGCGACTTCCGCCATTAGGTCCCTGGATATGGACGCTACACGCGCATGGCCCAGCGCACGGATGCTATGATCCATCTTACCGAGCATAACGATATGCGCATCGCAAAAGTCACCTGGCATGAGGAACGCCGTGATCTGCCGCCGTCCGTCGTTAACAATCGAGTAACGGCACGACCATCCCTCTATCATCAGATGGACGAACTCAGGGTCTTCGCCGACTCTGATAATGTCGCGACGACCGTCGAATGTGCGGATGTCAGTCAGCATTCTGCTGAGCAGATCACGGTCTACATCGACAAGCTTGGTATGCTGTTCGAGCTTCACGAGCAGGGGATGAGGTGGCGATGCCTCGACGATGCTGCGTTGTTGCATCAGCAATCGATGCTGTCCTCGTACCGGGCATTACGAGCAGCCCACGCGCGATCCGCATAGCGATTAGCTAGTTCGGCATGAGCTACACGAGCGGTATCGTCTGCCGCATTTTTACTGGCAAGCCGCTCTTCGGCTTCGCGTACCAAGCTATATTCGATGTCATATTTGGGGATCATGACGGGCACCCTGCTCTGCAAGCGGAGTTTCAGCTTCCGTTGTCATCCTGCTTGCGGCACAATTTATGACAACAACCTATGTTATCATAAATTTAGGGCGAATACGAATCACTCAAAAATCATAATATCGAGCAAGAGCCTACGGCAGCCTACCAACGTTCTTGATGCAAAACTTTTGATTTTTGCATCAAACTGAGGTCGAGCAGGGGCCGTCATGCGTCGCTATCCTGCTTCGGCTTTCGGATCGACATCGTAGCGACTTGGGGGTTGGCTGTGGGCGCTACATCGATGATGCGCTGCCAGTAGTCCTCAGCACTGCTCAGGATCCCACGGCGTTCGGCCAGTTCGAGGAAGGCGCGCGTGGTCAGCACGTCCGTTGCCATATCCAGGCCCGTTTCGCGGACGAAGCGCGGAATCTTCCCGTTCTCATAGACGATGAGGATGCTGGCATCGCTATGGTAGTCCACGTAGTTTCCCAGCCACTGCATGATCGCAAGTTCGCCTGCATCCTTTGCGCGGGCGGTTGGATCGACGGTGCGAGCCGTGGCGAACAGCCTGCCGATTTCGGTCGGAGCGACCAGAACAGGCGCGTTGCTATTGGGCTTTTGCCCCGCATCGAGCCAATCTTGTATCTCCTGCGCTCCGGGCTTGGTCATGTCCTGCGTTGCTTCGAACGCGACCATATCGGCCACTACGACCCGCCCGCCGATTTGGTGGAGCAGGTGCAGGGCATCAGTCTGTGCCAGATGTATCAGCGGGCCGGTATCCGGCACGATCACATCGGGGCGCTCGATCTGTAATTCGGTGCTCATAGCATTCCTTGCTGATCGCCACGGCCGAAGAGACGGGCCCACAGGCTACGGCGGACCTTGGGTTCGACGTGTAGATCGGCAAGCGCGCGCTCGGCGACTTCACGCCAGTGATCGCGATCGGCACGAATCTCGTCGCGCAGAGCCTCTAACCCGGCAACTTGCCCTTCGAGGCGGTCGGCTGAGGAAGCACGAGTGCGAAGAGCAGATACTTCGGCCTGAGCTAGATTTAGCTGATCAGTGAGGGTTCGAAGATGGGCTTCTAAAGCGTTGATATGGGCCGCGTTCGAACCCTTCGATCGAAGGTTCGAATCGGAATCTTTCGAACCTTCGATCGAAGGGTTCGATGCCGGTGATTTCGAACCCTCTAGGGCATGGTCTAACCAGACCCACAATTTTCCTAGATTGTCCCGTTCACCCCTTATTTTGCCTGCTTTAAAGCGAGATCGAACGCTGTTGGGAGCAATGCCCAACGCCCTCGCCGCCTCAGCTAATGACATTCGAACCTCACTCATTTTCGGACCCTTCGATCGGAGAATTGGAAGGGTTCGAAAGAATGCTTTCGAAGGGTTCGATCGAAGGGTTCGAAGGTGGTACTTCGAAGGGTTCGAAATCATGCATCATGGATACGACCAATCAGACTTTTAGTGACCGTACCGAGGCTTTGCGCTTCTTCCATAGGCTGGCGATCGACGGTTTCACTCAAGACCGGCAAATCGGGCTTCATACCGGGCAAAGATGGCTCACTTGGTGGGAGCAGACCATCACCGGTAGGAAGTTGACGTTCATCGGCAAAAAGCCGCGGGAGAGTTTTGAGAGGTGGCTGTCCGCCCAGGTCCAGACGGTCAGGCTGTTCTTCCTCGCTGACAAGAACGTTGGCCGAAAAGAGGGAGTAGCGGAGGCCATCGCGCGCGCCATGCCATGCAACCCGGTCATTCAGTACGTATGCGTTGACCGTACCTCGGTCTCCGATCTGGCGGATCTCTATCCAGTTTCCGGAAATCAGATCATCAACGGCGCGGATGATGGTGCGCCGGTTGCAGCCCATCAATTTTGCCAGCACCGTTTGGGAAACTACGACAGCGTTGCGCTCACCAACGCGGGCAGCCAGCAAATGCAGAAGGGCCGAAGCGCGAGGGCTTTTAATCGAGAGCCGAGCCCAGTCTTCATGGGTAGCTCGATCAGTTTGGACCCAAGCCCCAGCTGCACGCTTTTCAGGTAATTTTCGTTTGTCGTCATCTGTCACAGGGGTGTGACTCCGCTGTCAAGAAACCGGTCAGACAGTGGTCACACAACGCGACTTTGCTGTCAACTATCTGGACAGACCTGTGACTCCTAGGAGTCACACCCCTGTGACTCCTAGGAGTCACACCCCCCCTTCGCAAGCAACTGATAAAGAACGCTTTTTTAAGGGCGCTCTTCTAATGATCTAATGAGCGTGACCGCCAAGTCCCGCAGGCTGGGGCATGATCATTAGATCAGAGGGAACGAAGCAAGAACAATAGAACGAGCCTAGTCGGCTCGTGCGTTTTTTTAAGGATTTCCCCTGAGCGGCATCGCCCGAGGATAACGGGAAGGGCTTAGCGGTGCAGAAGAGAGCTTGGCGGTCGGCAATGCCTCAAACCACGTCCGGAAAACGGCTCAGGCGCTCTCAGAAAGGTTTTCCGTGTGTTTCTCGGCCCTGGGGATGTCCCGCCCCTCCTCAAGCTTCCTAAGGGCTTTTACGGGCTTTGCGGCGTACTGGGACGGCAGGCCGGTCGATGAGGTGCCATCCGTAGACCATGCGATCGGTGTCGGCCTGCGGTGAACAGGTCCCTTTGGCGATCTGCCAGCCCTTGCCGGTGCAGTTGCGGATCATGGCGAGTTCCCCGGTCTGCGCGAAGGCATACGCCCAGCGACCCTCGTCAGTGGCTCCCCAGGCAGCAGCGGCGGTTTCGGTGCCTGCTTCGTCATATCCCGCCTGTAGGCCCCACTGGTGGCCGATCGCGACGCCAATGCCGAGCAGGGCGAGGGCAGCCAGTACGATCCCGCTGACGAACGACCAGAGCGAGCGAACGGCAAAGCGGTGGACCTGGCGCTCGAGCAGGCCGGCGCGGTTGTCGATGCCGGTGACATAGCGTTCGACGGCGGTCCCTGTGCGCTCAATGCGATCGGCGCTGCGGGCGATGGTGTCTTGCAAATCCTGCATCCGGGCCGACAGCACATCGACACCGACGTCCTCGGGCAGCGGGGGGAGATCATCGTCCGGGTCATTGATCATCGAGCGACCATCCTTCGAAGACGCGGGCGTCGAGGGGGCGGGCAATGTCGTCGATGGCCTGTTTCAGACGGGCAGCGATTACCGGATCAGCCTTGGCCCATTCGAACAACAGTGCGCCGGCGATGATCTTACGGCGGGCGTCATCTTTGCGGCCTTGCTGGGAAAGCGAGCGTTCCATTTTGCGCGCACGTTCGAGAGCCTGGGCCGCTTTGAGACGAACCTTATCGATCTGTTCCTGTGAGACTCTACCAGCCATGTTGCCCTCCGCCTTGAAAGGTAGCAGGCAGAAGCTTAGAAGCAAAATAGTATCAAGGGCGCGATTAGAGTATTCTTCGAATACATCGCGGCATGGGCGAGCCCCTGCACCCCGAGAAGAAGGAATCCGCGCTGGCGATCTTTCACCTGACGATGAAGCCGATGGCGCGGAGCAGCGGGCGTTCCGTGATCGGCTCGGTCGCGTATCGGTCGGCTGAAAAGCTGACCAACGAACGCGACGGGATCACCCACGATTACAGCCGTCGCGATGGCGTTGAGAGCGCCACGCTGGTGCTGCCCGGCGAGCGCGAGGAAGCTCGCGCCGAGTTCTGGAATCGGGTCGAGGCGCATCACAAGCGGGGGGATGCGGTACCGGGTCGTGAGATCCAGGTGGCACTTCCAGCCGAACTTGATCAGGAGGCGCGGCGAGCGCTGGCGGTTGAGTATGCGCGGGATTTATCGACCCGGTACGGGGTAGGCGTGGACGTCGCCGTCCATCGCCCGCACGGCGAGGGTGACGAGCGTAACCACCATGCACATATCGTCATGACGGCCTGCCGGGTTGAGCCGGACGGGACGCTCGGCCGCAAGGTGGTCGAGCTGGATCCGATCCACTGCAAACGGCACGAGCTGCCGACGCCAGCCGAGTATGAGCGGTCCCGGTGGGAGAACCTGACCAACCAGGCGCTTGAGCATGCGCAGCGGCCTGAGCGGGTCGATCACCGGTCGCGCGAGGCGCAGGGGCTTGAGGGGCCGGCGCAGGAGAAGATGGGGCCGGCGGTGACGGCGATTGAGCGGCGTGCGCAGCGCGAGGCGCATGCGGAGGGGCGCGCGTATGAGCCGGTGACGGACCGGGCGCGGGAGCGGTCACGGCTTATGGAATTGCGGGACGTGGCCGTGCACCAGGCACAGCGGGCCAAGGAGTGGCTGGTCGAGTACGGCCAGCGGATCGCACGCCTCGCGCAGTCGCCGTTTAGCCGGGAGGCGCTGGCGGCGGTGGGGACGCAGGAGATTGAGCGTCAGTCCCAGGAACGTGCGCAGGCGCAGGCACGGCTCCAGCTACAGCAGGAACAGGCGCAGCGTGAGGCGGTGCAGCGTGATCAGTTGCGTCAGCGCCAGGTAGAGCGCGACCAGCAAAGGCAGATCGACCGCGATCATGGGCCGTCGCTTGGGCGGTAGATAAAACCGCCTGCTACGTATTAGGACATGCTGCGGACCGCCGCACGAAATTCGCAGGCTTTCGAGCGGCAGACTATCGATCGTTTGCGACTGGGATCGGCCATGTAGTTTATGGCTCCAGGTCTTGCGCACGCTCCGAAAAAGATTTTGGGGCCACCCTTAAGATAAGGTAATGATGCTGCCGTTTTGTGTCTGCATTGCAACATTAATGTAATAAATTTGCGATGCATTGTTTTTTGAGTTTGTTGCGATTGCAATACACGCTTTAACAATCTCTTAACAACAAAAATACAAAACGGGGGTTTTGATTATGCGCCATTCGTATTTGGGCTGCGCGTCCGCGCTTGCACTTCTCACTGCAGGGTATGCGGGAAACGCCCAGGCTCAGGAAGCCTCCACCGCGCCGGTGTGTGCACCGGGCCAGGAGCGCAACGCCGACGGATCGCTGTGCACGCCGGTCGCCGGCCAGAGCGCGGTCAATGCGGATGGCACGACGCGCGTCGAACCGACAGGTAACGAAATCACTGTAACCGGTTCGCGTATTCGCTTGCCGAACATCGAGGGCACGACGCCCGTCACCGTGATCAACAACCAGTATCTGTCGAACCGGGGCCTGACCAACGCGGCCGACGCGCTGAACGAGATTCCGGGCATCCGCGGCAGCATCACGCCCGCCGGGGCACAGGGCTCGTTCGGCCAGGGTGTCAACTTCATCAATGGCTTCGGTCTGGGGTCGAACCGCACGCTGACGCTGATCAACGGTCGTCGTTCAGTGTCGTCGAACGTCACCACCATTTTCAATCAGGGCAGTGCGGGCACGCAAGTAGACGTCAATGTCATTCCAACCCTGCTGCTCGACCACACCGACATCACCTATACGGTCGGCGCGACCACCTATGGCTCAGACGCGATCGCTAGCACGGTCAACTTCGTTCTAGACACTCGTCTAAAGGGCATCCGGTACAACGCGACCAGCGGCATCACGGAAGAGGGCGACGCCTTCCGGTACAACTTGGCGCTGGCCGGCGGTTTCGACTTCGACGGGGGGCGCGGCAATATCACGCTGGCCTATACCCGTGATAAACAGGATGGGTTGCTGTACAATTCACGCGATTTCCTGCGCGAAAACATCGGTAGCGCCGACAATCCCTCAGGCGCGCAGGCGGCACTGCTGGGCCGTCCTGCCGGTACGACGTCGGCCAATGACGGTCGCGTTAACACCAGCATCGGTTTCAATAACTCGGCGACGGACGGCATTCCCGGTTCGATACTGATTCGCGACCGCACGCTGCCGCTGCTTACGGGTGGCGGCCTGATCACTGCGGCCTTTGCTAACGCCAACGGTACTGGTTCGGTCGCCTCCGCGGTGCAGAACTATCAGTTCGACCGCAGCGGCAACCTCGTGCCCTTTAATCGCGGCATCCGCTTCGTCAGTGTGCAGCAGGCGAGCGGTGGCGACGGTTTTCGCTTCAACGACTATTCGCAGATCACCAGCGATCTGCGCCGCAACGTGTTCAACGGCTTTGCCGGCTATGACTTCTCGGACGCGTTCAAGGTGTTCTTCGAAGGAACGTACTTTCAGTCGCGTGGTGACGAGCTCGTCCAGCAGCCGTCGTTCAACAGCAGCCTGTTCGGTGGCCTGAGCGGTGCGCTGACCTTCACGACCGCCAGCCCGTTCCTGACCGATCAAGCGCGCGCACAGCTCGTGGCTCTCGGCGTTCAGCGCTTCCAAGTCTCGCGCGCGTCGCTGGATCTGGCTGACCTAACCGGTTTTTCGACCAACAAGCAGTACCGTGCCGTCGCGGGCGCGCGTGGCGACCTCAACATCTTCGGTCGCAAGTTCAACTATGAAGTCAGCAGTAACGTTGGCCGGGTCGACATTAAGGACACCCGCCAGGACCTGAACGCGCAGAACTTCATCAATGCGGTGAACGTGACGCGTAACGCCGCGGGTCAGATCGTCTGCACCGCGACGCCAGCCGTCCAAGCTGCACCAGGTGGTACGCCCGTCGCCGATGCGGCTTGCGTGCCGCTAAACCTGCTGGGCGAAGGGCTTTCGAGTCCAGCGGCCCGCGCTTATGTAATCGCACAGAACGAGACGAAAAGCCGCCTCGAGCAGATCGTGTACAACGCCAACTTCGGTGGCAGCCCGTTCGACCTGTTCGGCAACGCGACCGGCTTCAATCTGGGTTACGAGCATCGCGAAGAGCGCGGTTCATTCACGCCGAGCAACTTCGAACAGCGTGGTCTCGGCCGTTCGGTCGCGATTGCACCAGTAGCCGGCCGGTACAATGTCGAGGAATTGTTCGGCGAAGTCATCCTGCCGGTCGTCACCCCGAGTAACGGACTGTCGTTTCTGAGCTCGCTGCAGCTCAACGCTAGCGGCCGTCATGTCGACAACACCGTGAACGGCGGCTTCACGGCCTATGCTGGCGGTGCTTCGATTGCAATCATCCGAGATATCGCGTTCCGCGGCAACTATACCAAGTCGTTCCGGGCACCGGCGATCACGGAGCTGTTCTCGCCGCTGTCCAACGTGTTCACTACCGTGCCGGACCTGTGCTCACCAGCGAACATCAATGCAGGAGCTGCACCGGCTAACCGCGCGCGTAACTGCGCGGCCTTCCTAACCGCGTTCCCGAACGCCACGCCGCTCGATGCGGCGTCGGCAACGGTGCCGGGTCGCAACGGCGGTAACCCAACGTTGGATAACGAAGTTGCTAAGAGCTTCACCTATGGTGTCGTGGTTCAACCGCGCTTCGTGCCCGGTCTGTCGCTGACGGTTGATTATGTGAACATCAAGATCTCGAACCCGATCGCCAGCCTGTCGGTCGCGACGATCGCTTCGGCCTGCTTCGACAATGCCTCGTTTGACACCGCCGATCCGGCGAACGGCAACGCCTTCTGCTCGCAGATCCGTCGCTACGCGCAGGGTCAGGGGGGCGCGTCGGCGAATGGCGGCAACCGCGGTGGGCAGGTCATCAACGATCCGGCCAACCCCGGCGTCGCCAGCGGCTTCGTCAACGGCAACAAGGTGAAGTTCGAAGGCATCCAGTCGGAACTGACCTATAGCCGCGGCCTGTCGGGTCTGGGCCTGCCAGGGTCAATCGCGATGCGCGGTAACCTGTTCGTCACGCTCAAGCGCGTCAACGACATTACCGGTGTAGCCCCGGTGCGCACGGATGGCACGCTGGGCGATCCGACGTGGCAGGGGCAGTTCAACATCGGCTACAGCAACGACGATTACGGCTTCGCCAGTTCGTTCAACTATACCGGTGAACAGCTGTTTTCGCGCGTTAGCCGCGGTGCCGACATCCGTGAGATCGACAAGCTGAAGGATTTCGTGACGATTAATCCGAACTTTTACGTCAATGCCAGCGACAGCTTCCGGGTGACCTTCTCGGTGACCAACCTGCTGAATCGGGTCGGCCAGAAGTATAACGGGATCATCATTCCCGCGAGCTACAATGATCTGATCGGTCGCCGATTTGCCGTCAGCGTATCGGGCAAGTTTTGATCTGCGGGACCAAATAAACAAAAGCCGCCCGAGCGATCGGGCGGCTTTCTACTGGACTGTTCCGCCCAGACTATCGTTCTAGGGGTCGGTTCCGTTAGAGAGGGCAGTGCGCTGAAGTGCGCGATAGGTCAATTGGGACATTGCAAACCTGCTTAGCGTGTCATTCAGCCCCCTGCCGTAACCGACCCCTAGCTGACCTCTGTTCGAAAGCCGGTGGATCAATCGCTAACGTGGTAGAAGCAAAGGCCCGCTTTTGGTCCGACGCGTTGAACTGCCACTTCACAGTGACGATCACTGACCGCGACGGTCACCGCTCCGCAACAGACTATGCGGGAATACCTGGCCAACGGGTGAAGATCCTAGACCCCCTTGGGCGCTTGCGGCCTCGGCCAAGCGCCCCGGCCTGATGCAAAACTTTTGATTTTTGCATCAGGCGGGAGAGCAGGGGCCGTCATGTGTCGCGATCCTGCTTGGGCTTTCGGATCGACATTGTAGCGACCTGGGGATTGGCCGTGGGCGCTACATCGACAATGCGCTGCCAATAGTCCTCTGCACTGCTCACGATTCCACGCCGCTCGGCCAGTTCGAGGAAGGCGCGCGTGGTCAGCACGTCCGTTGCCATATCCAGACCCGTTTCGCGGACGAAGCGCGGAATCTTGCCGTTCTCATAGACGATGAGGATGCTGTCATCGCTATGGTAGTCCACGTAGTTTCCCAGCCACTGCATAATCGCCAGTTCGCCGGCATCCTTGGCGCGCGCGGTGGGATCGACAGTGCGAGCCGTGGTGAACAGCCTGCCGATTTCGGTTGGAGCGACCAGAACAGGCGCGTTGCTATTGGGCTTTTGCCCCGCATCAAGCCAATCCTGTATCTCCTGCGCTCCGGGCTTGGTCATGTCCTGCGTTGCTTCGAACACGACCATATCGGCCACTACGACCCGCCCGCCGATTTGATGGAGCAGGTGCAGGGCATCGGTCTGTGCCAGATGTATCAGCGGGCCAGTATCGGGCACGATCACATCGGGCCGCTCGATGGGGGGAAGGTCGATCATGATATGCGCTTTGCGATTTGCTGGCGCAGTTCTTCGCTGGCGTTCAAACTACGAACGGCATCCAACATGCCCCCCTCAAAACTAGACGTGCGCTTGCCCCGATCGTCATGGCTGCTCGTGTCGTCGTCGGTCTTCAGGTGGCAGACGGCATAAAGAACGTCATTGTAATCGGGTAGGTCAGTGCACCGCAGCCTTGCCGCTTCTACTCCCTCGCGATCGTAGGCCGCAGCCTTATCGACGCTCGCTACCCATACCGGATCGCTTTCATCAAATCCGGCTAGCCATGCCTGCTGCTCGCCTGACCTGGTGCGAGCAAGAACCCATTGTGCATCATTCATGGTGTTCATCCTTCGAAGGGCGGCCGAACAGGCGGGACCAAAAGCCGCCATCGGATTGTGGACGTGCTGGTGACGTCGGTTCCGCGACGGGGACAATCTCTGCTGACTGCGGTGCCTCCTGCTGTACCCGCTCAGGTGCAGGGCGTTGATCTGTCAGTAGGCTACGCTCGGCAATCTGACGCCAGTGGTTTCGGTCCATGCGGACATCATCAAGTTGAGATCGAAGAAGCTCAATTTGTCCCTTAAGAGCAGCGACAACCTCGTTGTTTTCAGGGGGTAAACTAGCGTCAACCTGAGGGGTAACCTTACCCCTATCTTGGTTTACGGCAGGCCATACCCTGAATAACTCGACCGGCTCGATCGACCATCCGCCGCTAGCGTCTTTGATAGCGGAAAGGCGACCAGCGCGAATGGCTTTGATCACGGATTGCTTGGTCAGGCCAACGTGCTTTGCAGCTTCTGCGGGGGATAAACTCATAGGGGCAACCGCCGTAAACCAAGATGGGGGTAAGGCGTAAACCGAGAAGGATACATCAGTTTAGCTTGTTCAGAAGAGTTCCTGTGATCGAGCCAAGGCTTTGCGCTTCATCCATAGGTTGACGATCGACAGGTTCCTGCACTGACGGCAGATCGGGTTCCATACCGGGCAAGGCGGGTTCGCTAGGTGGTGGCAGGCCGTTCCCAACTGGAAGCTGGCTTTCGCCCGGAAAGAGACGTGGCACTGCCCGTAGAGGCAGCTGTGAGCCCAGATCTTCACGATCGGGCTGCTCTGCCTCGGACACCACTACGACGGCGCTAAAAAGCGATGTGCGAAGCCCGTCTCGCGCGCCTGTCCAAACAACGCGGTCATTGATGACATGAGCGTTGACGGTACCCCGATCACCAATCTGCCGCAGTTCGATCCAGCGTTCGCGTTCAAGAATGGCGATGGCATTTTGAACACCCCGACGGGATGCTCCCGCTAACTGCGCTAGCGTGCCCTGAGATATGACCACCGCATTGTGGTCGCCAACGCGAGCAGCCAGCAAGTGCATAACCTGTGCAGCTAGAGGGCTTTTGCGCGTCAAAGCAGCCCAAGCTTCGTGAGAAGATCGATCGGTCTGAACCCAGTGGCCTTTAGGTTTTTGAGCGGGAAGCGCCATGCGTAAACCTCTGCAAATCAGATTCCAGAAACGCGAAACACAGTGCGCACCCCTGTGCAATCTGAGCAAGCTTTTTCTGGAAATCTATTTCCAGAAACATGAACCACAGTGCGCAGGGGTGCGCACTAGCTATTGCGCAGGGGTGCGCAATAGCTAGTGCGCACCCCCCCCCGCTTAACCTATTGATAAATTAATCTTTAATGGAACCCCTCTTCTAATGATCTAATGAGCGTGACCGCCAAGTCCCGCAGGCTGGGGCATGATCATTAGATCAGAGGGAACGAAGCAAGAACAACAGAACGAGCCTAGTCGGCTCGTGCGCTTTTTAAGGATTTCCCCTGAGCGACATCGCCCGAGGATAACAGGAAGGGCTTAGCGGTGCAGAAGAGCGCTTGGCGGTCGGCCATGCCTCAAACCACGTCCGGAAAACGGCTCAGGCGCTCTCAGAGGGGTTTTCCGTGTGTTTCTCGACCCTCGGGATGTCCCGCCTCTCCTCAGACCTCCTAGGGGCTTTTACGGGCCTTGCGGCGTACCGGGACGGCAGGCCGGTCGATGAGGTGCCATCCGTAGACCATGCGATCGGTGTCGGCCTGCGGCGAACAGGTCCCTTTGGCGATCTGCCAGCCTTTGCCGGTGCAGTTGCGGATCATGGCAAGTTCCCCGGTCTGGGCAAAGGCATACGCCCAGCGACCCTCATCAGTGGCTCCCCAGGCAGCAGCGGCGGTTTCGGTGCCTGCTTCGTCGTATCCCGCCTGTATGCCCCACTGGTGGCCGATCGCGACGCCAATGCCGAGAAGGGCGAGGGCAGCCAGTACGATCCCGCTGACGAACGACCAGAGCGAGCGAACGGCAAAGCGGTGGACCTGGCGCTCGAGCAGGCCGGCGCGGTTGTCGATGCCGGTGACGTAGCGTTCGACGGCAGTACCGGTGCGCTCGATGCGATCGGCGCTGCGGGCGATGGTGTCCTGCAAATCCTGCATCCGGGCCGACAGCACATCGACACCGACGTCCTCGGGCAGCGGGGGGAGATCGTCGTCCGGGTCATTGATCATCAAGCGACCATCCTTCGAAGACGCGGGCGTCGAGGGGGCGGGCAATGTCGTCGATGGCCTGTTTCAGACGGGCAGCGATTACCGGATCAGCCTTGGCCCATTCGAACAGCAGAGCACCGGCGATAATCTTGCGGCGGGCGTCGTCTTTGCGGCCTTGCTGGGAAAGCGAGCGTTCCATTTTGCGCGCACGTTCGAGAGCCTGGGCCGCTTTGAGACGAACCTTATCGATCTGTTCCTGTGAGACTCTGCCAGCCATGATACCCTCCGTCTTGAAAGGTAGCAGGTAGAAGCTTAGAAGCAAAATAGTATAAAGGGCGCGATTAGAGTATTCTACGAATACATCGCGGCATGGGCTGGCCCCTGCACCCCTAGAAGAAGGGAGCGCGCTCTGGCCATCTATCACCTGACGATGAAGCCGATGGCGCGGAGCAGCGGGCGTTCCGTGATCGGCTCCGTCGCGTATCGGTCGGCTGAAAAGCTGACCAGCGAACGCGACGGGATCACCCACGATTACAGCCGTCGCGATGGCGTTGAGAGCGCCACGCTGGTGCTGCCCGGCGAGCGCGAGGAAGCCCGCGGCGAGTTCTGGAATCGGGTCGAGGCGCATCACAAGCGGGGGGATGCGGTGCCGGGTCGTGAGATCCAGGTGGCGCTTCCGGCCGAGCTTGATCGGGAGGCGCGGCGAGCGCTGGCGGTTGAGTATGCGCGGGATTTATCGACCCGGTACGGGGTAGGCGTGGACGTCGCCGTCCATCGCCCGCACGGCGAGGGTGACGAGCGTAACCACCATGCGCATATCGTCATGACGGCCTGCCGGGTGGAGCCGGATGGGACGCTCGGCCGCAAGGTGGTCGAGCTGGATCCGATCCACTGCAAACGGCACGAGCAGCCGACGCCAGCCGAGTATGAGCGGTCCCGGTGGGAGAACCTGACCAATCAGGCGCTTGAGCATGCGCAGCGGCCTGAGCGGGTCGATCACCGGTCGCGGGAAGCGCAGGGGCTTGAGGGGCCGGCGCAGGAGAAGATGGGGCCGGCGGTGACGGCGATCGAGCGGCGGGCAGAGCGTGAGGCTCGCGCGGAGGGTCGTGAGTACGAGCCGGTGACGGATCGGGCGCGGGAGCGGTCACGGCTTATGGAATTGCGGGACGTGGCCGTGCATCAGGCACAACGGGCCAAGGAGTGGCTGGTTGAGTACGGCCAGCGGATCGCACGCCTTGCGCAGTCGCCGTTCAGCAAGGAGGCGCTGGCGGCGGTGGGGACGCAGGAGATCGAGCGTCAGTCCCAGGAACGCGCCCAGGCGCAGGCACGGTTCCAGCTACAGCAGGAACAGGCACAGCGTGAGGCGGTGCAGCGCGAGCAGCTACGCCAGCGTCAGGTGGAGCGTGACCAGCAACGGCAGATCGACCGCGATCATGGGCCGTCGCTCGGGCGGTAACGCCCACTTGCGGACCTAACGCAGGCACGTATCATCCTATGATGATAGAGCTTGCCCTATGCGGTGTGATACTCGCGGTGATTTCTGCGGTCGTACTCGCCATAGGATTCGTCACGGGCGAAATTCCGATCAATTACAAGTCTCTGAATACGAATCGAGAGACCGCTCCTGTAACGTTCTGGGCACTCGCTGCTTCTTGGGCAGCGTTTGGCATCTTGGGCATTGCGATTGCGCTTCGGCACTGGGGTGGATGACCGTTTTCCTTCCCATCCCGGCCATTCGTGATGCAAAAATCAAAAGGGTTTCATCAGGCCGGGGCTGTAGTTGTTACCACTGGCTGGCGCTGGGAAGGATCAGGGAGCAGCGCGATCGGGAGCGTGGGCGAGACGATCGTGGCCGGGGACGTTAGGTGATCTGGCTAAAGCTCCAATGGCGAAGCCAGAAAACCATGCCAAGCATGCATCATACTCGTGGATCGGCCATGGGCATCCCAAGGGCGTTGCCTCTGCCGATTTCCCTGCCTGCAAGCCTTGCGCATGCGCGAGAGCAATTGGGTGATAAAATTCAGCCATTGGAAAATTATTAGATATTTAGCCAATGATTTCAATGAAATACTGACCGCTATCACGATCACGTCAGTACCACCGTCGTTGATGCAAAAATCAAAATTTTTGCATCAGGAATGAAAAGGCAGAATTCAGACGTTTCCGCGATTATCAAGGCGGCAACACCGCACTCTAGCGTTCCTTCTGGTCCAAATCGGCGATTGTTTTTTCAGCCTTTGCAATACGCGTTTTAGCACGCTCGATAGTACCTTCTGCCTTGGTTAGGGCGACCTTTGAGCGCGCGATCAATGCCCGCAATCTAACTCTTTCTCTGTCATTGAGCGCTGACATAGCCTTCAAACCCTCAAAAATGGGATCGGTTCATCAATGGCCATCTTCCACCGTCTATCGCGTTCCTGATGCGAAACTCACAAGTTTTGCATCGTGTGGAAAACGACCAAGTTACAGACGTTTCCGCGATGCAGAAATCAGATGGGAAACGCGCTCCCGATTTTGCTTAGGCAGCGATATTCGCGGGGTGCGTCATATCCCCTTGGACCGCCAGCAACCCTTCGACCGAGATATTCTCGTCAATCGCATCCCAATGGATTCCGCGACGGCTGAGTTCAAAGTCTTGGCGTTGCGCCGGTGTGGCGTGAAGCAGACGTGGATATTGAGCGGCGATCTGGATGAGACAGTAGCGGCGATCAGGATGAGACTCTGCGGCCGTGACGGGAGCGAGATTGTCGCGGCGCGACAGGCAATGCAAGGCCAACTTTGGTGTTGATCGCCGCTCCG
>Ga0307997_10000527_pt1 | contig 17513 bp, 16 predicted proteins | sample Davwhametageno36_FD_203165 | JGI IMG/M metagenome (GOLD analysis project Ga0307997, IMG submission 203165) | Marine microbial communities from Davis Island wharf, Antarctic Ocean - #36 | ecosystem: Environmental > Aquatic > Marine > Unclassified | place: Antarctic Ocean: Davis Island wharf... | reverse complement strand
CACTACCGAAGAAAGAGCTTCCCAAATGGTTGCTGTGGTTGGGGGGTCCGATCGTCGATAAAACCTTTTCAAGGAAGATGATATCACTCAACATGGGTCATAAATGGCGTGCTAATAATGGTAAGAGCATCGAAAAACTGGGAATGACGTACAGTTCGCTGAAAGCCTCTACGGAAGAAATGTTCCAGCAAATGATTGATCAAGGCCAAATCGCCAAAAAATAGTCTGAGATGCATACGGTCACACTGCGTCCAAACTATCACCAGCCCCCGATTCAACCTCTTTGGGCCACTCTGGCTCGCTAAAGGCGCAACAGGGGCCGGGTGTGGGGTTAGGTTGGCTGTGTGGCGCTGTTGGTACGCCACCTCTATTCACGCAACAACTTCAAGCTAAACCGTGCCACCGCTCTCGCTGAGTGGCGTCAATTATTGAGCGCATAGATTTAGGCTGCGGCAGCAATCAGATGCGAGTTTTCATTAAGTGACAGCACCCATTCACATGCACCTCATTAAAAGGTCTGGCACATGACTGTTACCTGCAACTATCAAGGTCATTCAAATTAAACCTTGTAAAAAGGAGCTGTCCACACATGACAGTACCTGCAAGAGTTTTCTATGGACACCATATTTAAACTGGTGTCTTCTAAGTTTATCAAAACACATGCGCCACGGACGCAGAGACATATTTTTTGGGCTCCACTCGGAGTGTAATAATTGTTTGTCGACATGGGCTTGTTTGAATATAAATAAGACCTTTAACGTATGTCTAAAACGCTCGCTAAAAAATTCTGCAATATCATCGATGGCGCACTGGCTGCACACAACTAGGTTACTTTACTTTTGGCGTTTGATAAAGTTTTTCAATGTGATCCCAGACGTTATATGTCGGGCCTCTCGCTAGGGGTTTATTACGATTATAAAAAATGTGGGGCAAAGACTTTGATGGTCAAACTGAGGGAGGGCTTCAGGACATGAGAACTTGGATCGAAGACGCGGCAGTTCGCTATGAAGCCTGCAACCGGTCGGCTATACGTTGGTTGATTGACCGTCCAAGTCAAAGCGGATTTCTTAACACGAAAGTGAATTCATTAACTGGAGTTGACTACGACGCCTCCTCCTCTGGATTGCGTGGCCCCAAATTTACCTATGGCTGGATCCAGGGACGCGGGCTTGAAGCACTGGTAACATTTGCTGATTTTTATCAAGAACTTAATCCGGTATTATCCGAGCGTATTAGCCAAAGAGCTGAACAACTATTTCACGGACTGAGCGAACTCTACATGCGGGATGGCCATACCTACTTTCTTTATGACGAAGGGCTTAACCCAGTCATACCGGTGGATGATGGCGTTAAACCCCAAACTACTGCGCTTTCAATTTTCACATATTCGGACGCCTTTGTAGCCAAAGGGCTTGTTGCTGCAGCTTGCCGTTTTGATCGCAAAAATGTAACGCCATTTCTTGACTACTTGCATAACGTCATCACAGCCATCGAAAACGAGCGTTTCCAGATGGAAGAAAAACGTGTGCTTTCAGTTGAAAACGCAAGGGCCGAACCAGATGATTTTGGACCACGTATGATCCTTCTCGGGGCTGCAGGCCTGTTGCACCGATGTAACCATTCCGATGAAGCAGGCTTTGCTAACCGTTTTATTGACGACGTTTTGGCGCGCTACTACGACGCTACTACGGGACTTCTTTTGAACGTTCCAAAACAGGAGGCCTGCAACTTAGGCCACGGGATTGAATTCTGCGGTTTTGCGTTTGAACATCTGGCACGGTGTCCAGACGACCCCCGGATAAAACCCCTTCAGGCCATTCTTCGAAGAAGTCTTGAGATTGGCCTTCACGGTCCTGGAATTGCACTTAGTATTTCATCCAAAACGGGGCAGGCGAATTCACCATATTACCCCTGGTGGCAAATGCCAGAGGCTATCCGCGCAACTGCGCTTGGATACAAACTAACAGGTGATATAAGCCTCATAAACCTTTGGAAAAAGGCAGATGAGGCCTTTTTTGACAATTATTGGCAACCTAACCGGAGCTTTGCATACCAAACAAGAACGATGGGGGGCCCCGTAGACTATGTCCCCGCTACGCCCGATTTGGACCCCGGGTATCACACTGGCCTTAGTCTTCTGGCAGCTATCCGTGCTATACAAGATTAGCGAATTGTTTGGGAAAGCGCAGCCTTGATTCCGCGAAGTGCTGTCAGACCTTTTAGACGTCCAATCGCCTATGCTGGCTGCTGGCTGCAGGTTGAGGCCAAGGTCTGAGATTATCTCCTGACCATGATCTGGTAGGAAGGGAATGGAACTGCTTGGCCGTTCCTCTTCCTTCAGGACCGCCGCGATCAGGGCGGCCTTATCAGTTTCACCGTCAAGATTTACTGCTTCGTGGAACGAGATTTTTCTCCTGTTGTTTCCAGCTGCACATTGCGGAGGGTGTAGCCAATGGACCTGTTTTCCAAAGCGCTGAGTTTATACTAGGTGAATCATGCTCGGCCCGAACCTCAAGCGAGCCAGCACAAAGTTCCACTACGGGCGAGGCAATGATCTCGACAAGTCAGCCATAGTGGGCCGCCGGTGTCATTATCCGCGGCAGTCGCAACAAAAGGAACGGTGAATCACCGGGGTGACAGCCTAGCGTCCTACCCAGTTCTTCTACCGTAAGTACGACTTCAGATAAAAAAATCTGTTAGATGGCGACAGAACCTTTTCACATTGACCAGTTTGGCGCTTGACGTCTTCGGATACCGGCAGGCTTTCAACCACATCCCCAGTCAAACCGCTTTTGCCACCGCGCCTCTTTTCGCGATTTAGGCCTGACGCTTCCAGATCTCTTATACTCCCTGAATAAAACCCATTCAGGATTTTATGAAGAGCCGTCACTACACCATCCAAAAGCCAACTTCTGGCACACCGTCAACGAATACCGGGTAGTAGGAACCAGACTAGGACCATATCTTTTTCAGCGGCATTCATTTTTCTTACGTTTCAAGTCTTGCGCCGGTCTGTGAATCAAACACTTGAACTGCAGTCGGATCAATGACGAATGTCTGGACATCGCCAATGGGAGTATCAAAACGTTCACGTAAAAGGATGGTAATCTCCTGATCTGCCAACCGGGCTAGCAACAGGGTTTCTGATCCGGTCTGCTCGCTGGCTTCAATCGTCGCCTTGAATGAGGCGCCGTTTCCACCCAGTTGGATGTGTTCGGGTCGGAGGCCAATTATGTAGCCACCGTCAAGTGCCGCGCATGTTGGCTTTGAAAGCACCTGCCCATCCGAAAGCACCATCTCGCTAGAGCCTACCTTGGTCGTGGCGGGTAAAAAGCCCATCGCTGGCGAGCCAATGAAACCCGCTACGAACTGATTGACTGGTTTATCATAGAGCTCAAGTGGGCGGCCTACCTGTTCCACATTACCGTCTCGCATCACAACGACAATATCGGCCATGGTCATCGCTTCAATCTGGTCGTGAGTGACATAGACGGTAGTGGTGGCAAGACGGCGGTGGAGAGCTTTTAACTCTGCCCGCATCTGAACGCGTAGCTTGGCATCGAGATTTGAGAGTGGCTCGTCGAAGAGAAACACCTGCGGTTTGCGTACGATGGCCCGTCCCATAGCAACCCGCTGGCGCTGTCCACCAGAAAGCTGCTTCGGCAGACGATGCAGTAGTTTGTTGACACCAAGGATTTCAGCGGTGTGTTGGACAGCGCGTTCAATTTCAGCCTTAGATTTTTTTAGAAGCTTCAACGAAAATCCCATATTCTGGGCCACAGTCAGATGGGGGTAAAGCGCATAGTTTTGAAATACCATCGCGATATTGCGGTTCTTCGGCTCAACATCATTTATTATATTATCACCAATATAAATCTCCCCGCTGGTGATTTCTTCCAGTCCGGCAATCAGTCGCAGTATGGTAGACTTGCCGCAGCCCGATGGGCCAACAAGGGCGACAAAAGCGCCGTCAGGGATCGTAAAGGATATTCCGTGCAAGATCTCCACATCGCCGAAGGATTTATGAAGTTCTTTGATTTCAACCGTCGCCATATCGTCTTATCCCCTATTCTTTCATTCCGCTTGCAGCAATGCCTTCAACAAAATTTCTTCTCAGCAGTACAAAGGCCAGAACCGATGGTACCATCACTGCGGCTGAAGCGGCGCTTAGTAGTGAGAGATCAACCGTGTATGCACTTTGAAAATTGGCGAGGCCAACCTCGATTGTGAAGGATTTCTTGCGTGTCATCACGATGATCGGCCAGGCGAATGCTGTCCAGGCCTGGAAAAAAGCCAACACAGCGAGTGCTGCCAACGGCCCCCGCAGAAGTGGTAGAACAACGTACCAAAAGATCCATAATTCGCCCGCGCCATCGATTCGCGCCGCCTCCAACAATTCATCTGGGATCGAGGCGATTACGTTTTGGCGGATTAAAAAAATACCAAAGCTCATCACCAGATACCCGACCAGTAAACCGCCGACACTGTTTAAGAGACCGAGAGCTTTGACCTGGAAATAAAGTGGAATCATGTATACTTCGAAAGGAATAATCGCTGTTGCGAGGAAAAGGATAAAAATAATATTGATGGTACGAAAAGGAAATTTTCCGATGATGTAACCAGCTAAAGCGGAAGTTGCCACTATGGCAACCGTCGACAAAATCGCGAAGAGAAAGCTGTTTAACATCCATCGTAAAAGTGGCGTCTCGGTAAAGACTTTGTGGAAGTTTTCCAGAGTGGGATCTTTTGGGAAAAGTGTTGGCGGCCAGATTAACATCTCTTGTGGCGTTTTGAAGCCATTTGCGATCAGTAGGATCAGGGGGGTCAGTAACAGAATACAGATCACAAATAGTGTGACATCTAACAGAAAATTGGTTCGGCGGGCGCGGTCTGTGGCAGACATGGCTAGCGACCTCCCTTTCCACGAATCAGACCGAATTGGATCATGGTTAGCAACAGCACGATTGACAGGAGAATTACTGCTTCGGCAGCGGCATAACCCACACGGAAATTCTGGAAACTGTTCTCTAACATATCAAGAACCAGTACCCGTACTTGTCGTCCAGGCGCACCTTGCGTGTCGGAGGCTAACACATATGCTTGCGCGTAGACATTAAAGCCAGAGATCAGCGTGACAACAGATACATAAAGTGTGATAGGCTTCAATAGTGGAACAGACATGTAAAGAAAGCTTTGGAATCCGTTCGCTCCATCCAGTTGCGCGGCTTCAAAAACTGACTTGGGCAGGTTCCTAAACCCGACTAGATAAATTAGCACCCCGTAGCCGAGTGTTTGCCATGAAACTAGGAAGATAATGCAGATCACTGAAAGCACTGGGTCAAATAGCCAGGGCAAAGCGTCGCCCCCCAATCCCATAATTATTGCGTTTAAAGGGCCGAGTTTTGCATCAAAAATCCACTTCCACGCCATAGCGGCAGGCACCAGAGAAACAACATGAGGTATGAAGACAGCGGTCTCGTAAAACCCAGAAAACCGACTGCGCGTTCGGTGATAGATAATCGCGGCGAGGACCATCGACATCGGGATAGTTACTGCCATAGCGCCAAATGCAATAACGGCGGTATTAGTCAGCGCATCCATAAATTGATTGTCGCCAAATAGCTCAATAAAATTTTGAAACCCTACGAATGGTTTGTTCTTCGACAATAAATTCCACTCGTGCATACTAAGACGCAGAGTTTCGATGATAGGAAACAACCGTACCCATCCAAAAATGGCAAAGGTCGGTAGGATCGCCATGATCGCGAACCAAAATTGTTTCCGCCTAAGCATATCTCGTTCCTCTGCAGTGTGACCCCGGCGTGTTAGCCGGGGTCGTCTTTAACGGTTACTTGGCCAAAATACCCGCACGGTTCAGGATCTTGTTGGTTTCTTCAGCTGAGGCCTTCAAAACCTCTAGCATTGCCGCATCGTTACCCACCAGAGATTCGTCCGCATAGGCATCTACCAAATGGGCGGCAAAGCGCGTTAGGATCTCATTAATTGGCTCGATCGAGGGCAGTGTGAAGAAGACATAGTCCTCGGGCAGATCAACAAAAGCTCCAAATTGGGGCTTTGCAGCAACTACGCCAGAGTAATCGACGCCGCTCCGGTTAGGTAGCCAGCCGACGTTGTCCAGCATCCATATTAGATGCTCAGGTTCATTAGCTGCGATGGCAAAATCCCAAGCTGCTGTCTGCGCCTCGTCCGAACCACCAGAAACATAAAGGTTAACTGGAAGAGCTATAGATCCGCGGGGCAAGACCGCCGTCTTGTAATTTAGGTCAGGTGCCTTCTTGGCCGTGTCGCCAATTACCCAGCTTTCGCGAATAAACATGGCTGTCTGTTCGCGCTGGAAGGCGGCCGCGTCTGCGGGCATTTCCACCGTCACAGTCTTTACACCGCTCACCGCGTCGACGTATTGCTTCAACGCCGCCAATCCATGTTCATTGGCATAACCGGCGCGATAGTTGTCACCGTCTTTTTCCAAAAGAGTGCCACCATACTGATGCAAGTTAATCCAGAACTTTTCAGCTATGCCACCACCGCCACCTGAAAGGCGCAGCGACCAACCCGAAACGGTTGGGTTGCCATCCGCATCCCGCTGGGTCAACTTTGCGGCATATTCGTCATACTCATCCATCGTTGTTGGCGGGCCTTCCAGACCGGCTGCCGCCAGCATGTCGGTGTTGTAAAACAAAGCTCCTTGGCCCCGGAAGACCGGCACTCCATAAACCGTATCGTTGACTTTAGCTGTCTCCTGAAAAAAAGCTTCAAAATTCGTGTCATCATTTACGAAAGTGCTAACGCCTTCAGGTGCCGGTTGGATAAGGTCGTTGACAATATAGCGGTTAGCCGTCGACCCGATCAGTTCCAGAATTGTCGCATCATCTAGGCCAGAGGATAGGCCCAAAGCAACGCGTTTTTCATGATCGCGCAGGCCGATGGGTTCGACGATGACGTTTAAATCAGGATACTTGCCGCTTAGACTCTCGGCCACGCGCTCATAATACCCTGTTAGTTCCGGGAAACCGCCCCAAATTACAACGTCCTGTGCGTTGGCTGTTACTGTCCCTGCCAGCAACAACCCCACAGCCGTCTTGAGGGCCCTACTTCTGATTGATTTAGTCATGACTTACCTCCCTGAGTTACACATATTTTAGTTGGTTGAGTTTGTGCGGCTAAAACTCTGGCCATTTTGGCCGATTTGCATCCGGCCTGGGCCAAATGCTCCGCTGTTTTAGGCGCAACAGTGGCGCCCAATCCATAAAACCGATGTGCTTCGTCAATCTCATAGCCACCGCGCGAATAGTCGCTTTTCGGCGGGACGTAGCCTAGGTTGTCATCGGCATAAGCCAGAATGAATAAGGGATCTTGGGGGGCGAGACTCTTACGGATCTCCAACGCAGTTTCGGCAAAAATTTCGCCCGGCAGGGCAACGATCACTGCATCCCCCCATTTGAGCGCGGTGACGCGTGCCCTGCGAGGAGCTATGTCCCGCCCCATACGAGTCTCGGCCCAATTGGCCCAGATCGCCTCAATCGAGGTAGTGACCTTCGCCGCTGCGCGCCAGGTCTTGGCCAACATTTCAGGCGCGCCATGTTCACGCTGTTCGAAACAGATATCTGCAAACGCCTCACTATGCCCTATATTGCCTGACACATTGGTAAGTCGTGCTTCGAGAGCTGACTTTGCAATGCCGAACCCAATCTCTTTTGCCTTAATAAAACTTCGCTCAGGCGTCGCCAGAGGGGTAAGCGAGGCGGCAGCTGAATGGCCGGTATTCACATCGCCGGCGCATCCGGTTGCAAATATCGCAATTGCTCCAGGAAGAGCATTCTCAAGTTTTTCACGCACGAAATGTGGATAGTCGCCTGTCCAGCTCAAATTATCAGCACCAAGGACGACAGGATGACAGGCGTAGGAGACCAGAATGGCAATCGTCGAACCTTGGGCAGTCTCGAACCTCAACACAGGAATGCCCGCATCCACCGGCCCTCCTGATCGGCGGCGGTTACTGGCAAACCCCGGCTCCACACCCACACCACCCAACAGGCGGGCGGGCTTTTGGGTGGTGATGGCCCGGTCTACCGCTTGTACCACCGCATCCTCGATCTGGAGTATGAAAGCTGGATCAGCCTCCGCAGACAATCGTCCGGGCATCGATACTGGCCCGCCGTGAGTATGCGTCGCTGTGATAGTTATGGCCTCATCTGGCAAAGTAATGCGCGCCCTAGCACGAGCGGAAAAATCTGCATCGATCCCGATGACGTCAATTGTGACAACTGCGGTATCATCCACGACTAGAGCCCGCACGGTCAAGGCATCATGGGCGCCCACAGCCACACCGGTGCGTGCTGCATAGCCAGCCATTGCCTGGCCATCAGGCGGGGTGATGTCTATGGTTGCTGCGCCGACCTGGATCATCGTATTACGCTTTCGCCGCCAAAAATGATGTCGCGAGGCTGGGCGGTGCCTGTATCATAATCCAAGTCAAAAAGGATGAAATCAGCTCGGTTTCCGGGTTTCAAATCGAACGAACGGTTTAGGAAACGGGCTGGGTTTTGAGTCGCCATGGTAATTCCATCAGAAAATGACAGACCAGTGAAGCTACTGAAATCGCATACAACATCCAAAAGACTTACGCCGCTTCCTGCCAAGAATTGTGTTCCAGAAATTGAAACGCGCCGGTCACTTGAAACTTTGATGTTGCCGCCAATGGACGATGTATATCGTCCGGGTTCCATGCCTGCGAATTTAACAGAGTCAGAGACTAGAACCACACGCTCGATTCCCTTTGCTCGGATCATCACTTGTGCGGTTGACTTTGGCAGATGATGCCCATCCAAGATTAAACTTGCGCTCAATCGATCCTCCGCCAGCTGGGCCCAAACAGCGTTGGGGTGGCGCGGCAAAGTGCCCGCTAGGCCATTGCCTAGATGGGTCGACAGCTGGGCACCCGCATCTGCAGCTTTATAAATATCTTCCTCACTCGCATCGGAGTGCCCAAGTGCGACAATCACGCCCCGTGTTGCAATCTCACGCAGATAGTCAATGGCGCCGGGTAGCTCGGGCGCTATGGTGATCATCGCAACTAAGCCGCCCGCCGCTTCTTGCCACCGCTCGAATTCTTCAATTGACGGCGAGCGAATGTGTTCTTTTGGATGTGCGCCGCGTGGCCCATCTTTTGACGAGATAGATGGGCCTTCTATATGAACGCCCGCAATCATCTGGCGCGAATAGGGAAGTGTTTCTACGGCCTCCTGAATGGCGTATAAACGCAAACAAATATCAGCTTCGACGGCAGTAATAAGGGTTGGAAGATAAGCAGCAACACCCACCCGGCAAAGTGCTTTGCTCAAAGCTTCGACTTTGCCAGCTGTCAGCTCACCATCATTGAGGTCATGACCATCGAAGCCGTTCACCTGCAGATCAATCAGACCCGGTGACAGTACGGGCAAACCTTCGGCGACGCAGGGTTCATCGGATTGGATCATTCCCGAGCAAACATTAATGGTCCGGCCCGCACCAGTAAAAGGATCGACTCCTGAATATGCCTTTGTCCCTATCATAAGGAACGGACTCTTCCGCGAAATCGGTCTATAAACCGACCATTTGCCTCATCGCCACCAGGCGCGTTTCCGCTGCGCCAGATCGGAGGCTGCACTCCCATATCGCGCAACTTAACTATGGTCCGAATGACCAGGGTATTTAGTGCTGTCGCGTTGGTGAATGTCGAAATAGCAGAAGTGTATTCAGATACACCTGGGATTGATAAAACCGCGTCTCCAATCGGCACCTTGGTGTCGATCGCCACGTCCACCAGATCGTGTAGATTTTTCTTGGTCGGATGGCGGGCTGGATGGTCCGGATGCGTATTCCGAGCATGGTCTCGTGAACTAATCCCAATCAAGGTCACACCTTTTTCTCGTGCGGTCAGAGCCGCGTCAATCAAGGCTGAGTTAATTCCATAGGCATTTACAAGTATCAGTAAATCACCTTCTTCAAGACAATTATTTTCAATAACAATCCTTCCATACCCAGGAGTCCTCTCCATTGCCATCGACCGGAGTGCACCGTTCGATAGTAGCGTCCCCTCGTCCAGGATGGCGTTCATATGCATCAGGCCACCCGCACGAAAAAATAGTTCTTGAGTGGCTAGATTAGAATGGCCGCCGGGGCCAAAAACATGCACTAAGTGATCCTCGGAGATTTGCTTTGCCATTAGGCTCGCAGCCGTATCCAAATTGCCGCGCTCTTCCTTTTGAATGCGGCGAATATGATCTATGACGGTATCAAGATAGGCGTCGCAAAATTCGTCGGCAGGGGTTACCTCCTCAACCATTTGGATATGCCTCCAGATCGAGAAATAGAGTACAATTCTTATGGGTTCGTAGGATGCTCGCAGGGCAATCGGTCGAAAGTGGACCTGCGACTGTGGCCTTTACAGCTGCCCGCTTGTGGGTTCCAGACACCGAACAGAAAAGCCTATCAGCATCAAGAAGCTGTGGGATTGTCAGAGTGACCGCCCTTACTGGAACCGCGTTGATCGATGTAAAGCAACCGTCGTCAACCTGCTGTTGCCGGCAGACTTCATCCAGCTCAACCACTTTTACCGAAAAGGGGTCGTCAAAATCAGCAACTGGCGGATCGTTGAAAGCGATATGCCCATTCACGCCGATACCGAGACACATAATATCGATTGGCGCTGTGGCAAGCTTTTTTGCATAGTTTTGGCAAATTTCTTCTGGTAAACCAAGGGTGGGAATTCGATGAACCTCAGCCAGTGGAACTTTTGAGAACAGGTGGCTTTCCAACCAGTTTGCAAAACGCTGTGATGCCTCGGGGGGCAGGTCAAGGTAATCGTCCATGTGAAAGGCGACGACTTGGTCCCAGGGCAGATTAGGTATCGTGGTAAGAGCGTTCAGTACCTCCGATTGACTGGGCGCCGCGGCAAAAACCATCCTAAATGAGGATTTCATACCTGCGGCTCGACGCATCGCTGCTGCAATGGCGTTTGCAGCAGCGATTGCCATTGCAGCCCGGTTTTGAAAAACTAAGGCCTCGGCCTGCCCAAACGTTATCTGTCGGACCACATTTGCCGGGTCAATAGCTTTGAAAGACTCACTCATAGGCGAACTACCCTTCCAAGTTCTTTAAAATGGTCTCATGCAATCGATTGCATGTCAACTACATCTTAATCAGCCGCCGGACGAAAGCTTGTTAGTATTTAATTTTTGGAGGCCCTGACGTGTTGCGAAGAAGCAGATTAGTGTCAAGAACCAAGCGCGTATTCGGTGAAAGGTCTGATAAAATTGAGCAGGCTAACATTTTAACCGATTTCCGCCCGGCGCTTGCTGAGGGGCTCGTCACTGTTGTCAACTGAGGAAAGCCTAAGATATCATCACAACCAATAACGCTGAAATCGCGAGGAACAGTAACGTGCCTGCCCTCCAACCCCTGGCAGATACCCTGCGCCAGTACGTCGTCAAAAGCTATACAGGCGCTTGCTCCCACTGCTAATAACTCATCAACGATGTTGACACCTGATGAAAATGACGCCGTTTTAGCTGACACCACGGTAAGTTCGATTTTTAGAGCCTTTGTGGCCTTCTCAACGGACATCTGTCTTTGTTCATTGGACCAAGATTGGGCTGGTCCACTAACATAAACCATATGTTTATGCCCAAGATTTGCCAAATGTTTAACAGCCTCCGTCATGCCCTGGCCTGAGTCAATTAGGACACGCGGAATTCCTAGGATATCTCGGTTAATTAGCACGAGGGGAATAATTTCGGCCAATCTCTCGATCGTTGATTGATCGGAACGCGGCGAGGCCAGAACCGCCCCAGAAACTTGATCCGAAAACCGCAGTAACAGATCTTCCTCATGGCTCGGATCCTCGTCGGCATTGCCAATAAAAACGCAGTACCCAAGCTTGGCTGCTTCTTTCTGGACCGCGAGCGCAATTGGTGGCATGAAGGGATTGGTCAGATCAGGTACAATAAGCGCAATGTTCTCGTTCCTACCGGTGCGTAAGGCCCGCGCAGCCGAGTTTGGAGAATACCCAAGCTGCCGAGCAACCGATTTTACGTTAAAGACAGTTTTCTCGCGAAGTAAATGTGGTTGATTAAAAACACGCGAAACAGTCGAACGATCCACCCCGGCTTCGCGCGCAACTTCCCGAATTGTCACACGCCGCGATTTTTTGTTTTGTGACTCCATAGGCCCACCTGACAAGCATCTCACCAAATGGCAAGGTTCATTTTATGATTAGACCCTGTCACGTGTCCGCCTTTTGATGCGGTAGATGTGGCTGCCGGCCTTGATGAAGTCCGCACGTTGGCACTGTCAAACAAAACGGCTTTGTCAGATTAAACTTGCTTGAAGCGGGCAGGGCTACTTTGTAATCTCATACAATGACATAACGCTCTCCATTTCGCTGGTAATGTCAGATAAAACGGTACTGTCAGAGCAAACTAGCTTAACGCGGCTAGGGAGACTTTATAGCGTCTTCTAATAACAAAAGCACTCCCCATTTCGCTACATAAAACCTGGCCTGGGATTGCAGAACCATCTTGCCTAGACCCGTGGACCGGGAACCAAGAGCCGAAGGCACCATCGGACAATAGAGCGCGCTCCTACGTTCCCGCCTTCAGTGTTGCCTGGGCTCAGTTGGTGTTGGATGGTTTTGCTCGGGCTGTGGTCCGTGGCCCAACGGCAGGGGGTTACGGTGCCCAATCGCTACAGCTAAGCCGAAAGGTGCAGGACCATGGACCCCGGATCATGGGTCCCGTGCTTTGGAGGCTGGCCCTTTAGTGTTAGCGGCATAGATTCATCTGGAATTAGTTTTGTTTAGGAGCGCCATCTTTATTCACGCACCAATTTCACGCTAAACCGTGCCATTGCTCTCGCTGAGTGTCATCCGATTTTCTTTCAGGCCTAGATGAATTTAGAATTGATGGTTCCGGGACGAACGGCTTCAACGCATGTCAGAATGTCAGTTACCTCCAAGTTTGTCATACGTTGAATCGCAGATTTGTAGGGCGGTAAGTTCGTACATTCTAATACGATATGTTTGATTTCAGTTGTGATTTTGCGTAAAATCCAACTCGTTATTTCTTTACTGGCTTTTTTAACATCAAGACTATTCAGGTTTTTTGAAATGACTTTTCGCAAATGCATATCTGGAGACAAGCCGATCACTTGGGCCCTACTTCGGCCTAGATGTCTTTGGTTCAGTTTGTTTGCATCGAAGGTAGCAATCAATATTTCTTTAGGCTCAAAACCTTGTTCGAGTTTGTGCAAGGCCGTCAAGGAAGAGCTTATAAACGGTTTGTCCGTAAGTTCAGCCAGATGGGTTTGCCAGTAGGATAAAAACCCACATGACGTAACAATGATATCGCCCTGTGCTTGCTTAATGGCGATTTCAAACGGTTTTATATCAACTTGGTCTGGCCGACCGCTGACTATAGCATTTACGGATGCACTGGGTATACGGATAATTTCGATGTCGCCAATATATGTATCCAGGCAGGCCACATCGCCTGGAACTCTGGGGAAACTGGTATCTAATTGTAAAACTGTGACGGTAGGGGCCACCATAATCCTATTGCCTTATGTTTTCTGGCAGCCAAGTCGCCAGCGCGGGAAATGTTACCAAGATGACAACCATCAATAACATAAGCCCAACCATGGGAATTGCAGTTTTCGAGATATAGCCAATTTCGTGTTTTGTCATGCCTTGAAGAACAAACAGGTTAAACCCAATTGGTGGCGTTACTTGTGCCATTTCAACAACGACAACGATGAAAATGCCGAACCAAATTACGTCAATACCAGCTTGGCGGATCATCGGTTCCACAATTGCCATTGTTAAAACAACAGAAGAGATGCCATCTAAAAACATGCCAAGAATGATGTAGAATAAAGTCAAAGCCGCGATCAGGGTAATTGGTGACAGTTGCATTTGATCAATCCACGCCGCCAACGCACGTGGCAAACCAGTGAAACCCATAGACAAGGATAAGAAGGCAGCACCCATCAAGATTAACGCAATCATCGCTGATGTACGGGTCGCGCCCATCAAGCTTTCAAAGAAAGTCGACAAGTTAAGCGACCCCTGGAACATAGCTAAAGTCAGTGATCCAATAACACCAACCGCTGCTGCTTCTGTTGCCGTAGCCCAACCAAAGTACATCGAGCCAATGACTGTAAAGACCAACAACAACACAGGTATCAAAAATCGGCTTTCAGCCAACATTTCTGAAAAAGCCATTTTGGGCTCTGGTTCCGGCCTCTGGTCAGGGCGTAGGTAGTGCCAAAACATGATATAAGACATAAACAAACCGGCCAGCAGCAACCCTGGAATAATACCCGCCATAAATAACTTGATGATGCTTTCGTTGATCGAAACACCATAAACGATCAAGGTCAAAGATGGTGGTATCATTAGGCCCAGTGTTGCGGCTCCTGCCAGAGTGCCAACGATCATGTATTCGGGATAGCCGCGTTTGCGTAATTCAGGGATCGACATCTTACCAACAGTGGTAAGTGTTGCCGCCGATGATCCTGAAACGGCTGCAAAGATAGTGCAGCCAGCAATGTTAGTGTGCAATAGGCCACCGGGCAACCAGCGCATCCATGGCGCAAGTCCCCGAAACATATCTTGCGATAATCGCGTTCGATACAAGATTTCACCCATCCAAATAAACAAGGGTAGGGCGGTAAGTGTCCAGCTGCTGGCGCCCGTCCAGATCGTTGTGATCATCGCGTCACCAGCCGGCCGAATTGTAAACAATTCTATACCAACCCAAGCGACTCCCATCAGCGCTAAGCCGATCCAAATCGATGACCCTAGTAGGGCAAACAGGACAAATAGAAATACAAGTGTTGCGTAAGCTTCGATCATTCGACCGTCTCCGAAACAATTGGGTTTTCACCAGTAACAAGCATTCTGTACAGAGTGTCCCACAGCGCAATGGCGAGTAGGACTGTTCCAATCGACATAGCAAGTTGTGGTACCCAGACTGGAGTATAAATCAGTTCACTTGAAGTCTCGAGAAGGGTAGTACGCCATTCCCCAACGGCGCGACTAGGAAGGGATAGAACAGTTACTATCCATTCGGGAATTTGATCTTGACCTTGGGTTCGGTCGTTTAACATTTCTGAGAAAACATTAGTTTTGATCGCATATCTCGCAAAATAAGTGGCGATTACTGCGGCACCAAAAACTGCCACACGATCCAACCATATCTTAAGAAATTTATTTGCATTCAAGATAATTGAAACTCTGATATGTGCACCTTTGGTGAGGGCATGGCACAGCGCAAAAAAGGATGTTGCGGCCATCGCGTATCCAGCAAATTCAGTTGTCCCAGGGATCGCCGTACTGGTCCAACGCGCAACCATCTGGACAACGATCAAAACTAGTATAGTAACCATAAAAAATGCAGCGACGGCACCGCTTGCAAGATAAAGGCCATCTAAGAATCGCCAAACTGGTTTTAAAGGCTTTTCTATCTTAGAACCTAAGATCAAACAAATTATCGCAAAAACGCTTGGCAAAACAAAAATCCAAACCCAAAGGGGCAGACCTAAAACAGGTGACCAATCACGCATGATGGAGCCTCAATTCTGAAAAAGGTGTTAGCCCAACCTAAGTTGGGCTAACAAAATATGCTCAGTTTGCGTTATACGCGTCAAGGATTGCTTGACCGTCAGCACCTACAGTCGCCAACCAATCGGCTATCATTTTTGTACCAATTGCTTCAAGCTCCGCCAAGAATTCAGGGCCAGCATCCTGAACTATCATGCCGTTTTTTGCCAATTCCTCGAAATAAAAGTTCGACAGGTCAGCTGATTTTGCCGCGCAAGCAGCACCAGTTTCATCAGCAGCCTGTTGGACGCCAGCTTGAACTTCTGCGTCCAAACCTTCCCAAACTTGGGTATTTACCATAACGTAGTTGCGTGGAAGCCAAGCATTTACTTTGTAGTAATGGCTTATGTGCTCCCATACTTTACGATCATAGCCTGTTGAACCCGAAGAAATAAATGATGATGCCACACCAGTTGCCAAAGCTTGGCTTAATTCAGCGGCTTCTATTTGCACTGGGATCATGCCCAGTTCTTCTGCAAACGTTGCAGTTGCAGAGTTGTAAGAGCGGAATTTGATGCCTTGCGTATCGGCAGACGAATTTACTTCTTGATTGAAGTAGAATCCCTGACCCGGCCATGGGCACGTGTACAAAGCAACAAGATTAAGATCAGCCAATTGTGCATTCACTGTATCTTTCGCCACAGTCCAAAGACGTTCGTTATCTTCATAGCTTGTCGCGATAAACGGAAGGTTGTCCCAACCCAAAAGGGGTGCTTCGTTCGCATGCGCAGACATAAAGCGTTCGCCAATTGGAACCTGACCTGTTTGGACAGCGCGCTTAATATCGCCACCACCAAACAATGAACCTCCAGCGTGCACAGTAATATCAATCGCACCACCTGTATGTTCACGAACTTTATCTGCGAAAATCACTCCATGTTCAGAGTGGTAGTTTGTGGCGGCATAGGCCATTGGCATATCCCATTTTTGTGCGTGACCACCAGCAGCAGCAGCGCCGGCGATGGTTGCGGCAACGACACTTGCGCAGGCAGTTTTTAGAATAATCATAATAGTCCTCCCAGACAGTTAGGTTTTATACTTTTTAGGATCAAAGGGTGCCAAATCTATGTTTGGCTCTTTTCTTTCTATCAAATCTGCTATTATCCAACCTATTTTTGGACCGCCTGTCAAGCCAACGTGTTGGTGGCAAATGCGCTAAAACTGCCTGTAACTATGTGATTGCTGACTTTCTTCTTTGTATTTCGATAGCCTAGGCTAGAAGCATCAAGTCGTTCATCAGGCAAACCGATATAAACGCATTCTGGCGATCGCCACATCGGCTTGAAATTCCCTGCCAATAGCAAGAATACTGATCCTGCGCAGATGTGCAGGATCAAAGCGGGCATCTGTTTTATGGGCTTCCAGCGTTTCAAACGGTACTTTGTGGCTGCGCCATTGCGACTTAGCCACAAAATCAGTTCGAAAAGATTGCCAGGGACGCGTCAGTTTCTCGGTGCGAAATCGGACATCATAGCGCTCGTTATTGCCACAGATTTCGAATGCGATTCCGTCCCAGCCATTTGCGTCAAATCTGGCGCCATCGGATCGCAGATCAAAGGCGATTTGAATAAACCCGCCGTTATTATCCAGCGACACATTCCCGCGCAATACGGTGGCCATGTGTCCATTGTATATCTCATGATACATTCTACCGTTAGATACACCACCCATCACTCTGTCGGCGACGTATTCCCAATTTGGTATCAATTCCATCTTTTCAAATCCTTACAGTCGTTCCATTCGCGAGTTAACAGCAGTTGCTGACTGCCGCACGCCAACCGATGTCGCATAATTAATAAAGGAACCCCCAATTCCACTTATCGCACGACCGGCAAATCTGACAGCCGCGTCGTAT
>Ga0307997_10000524_pt1 | contig 17542 bp, 34 predicted proteins | sample Davwhametageno36_FD_203165 | JGI IMG/M metagenome (GOLD analysis project Ga0307997, IMG submission 203165) | Marine microbial communities from Davis Island wharf, Antarctic Ocean - #36 | ecosystem: Environmental > Aquatic > Marine > Unclassified | place: Antarctic Ocean: Davis Island wharf... | reverse complement strand
TAATGACAACGCCATTGATCTAGGTCTGCCATCGGTACGTTTTGACGACATCTACGCCACCAACGGAACCATCCAAACTTCTGACCGTAACGAGAAGCAAGACATACTAGCAATCACCACAGCAGAGTCTAACGTAGCCAAAGCCTGCAAAGGTTTGCTGCGTTCCTTCCGCTGGATTGACGCAGTAGAGAAGAAAGGCGACGATGCTCGAATCCACTTCGGTATTATCGCACAAGATCTTCAAGACGCATTTACGGCAGAAGGTTTGGACGCTGGTCGTTACGCCATGTTTATGTCAGATACGTGGTGGGAAACGCAGACTGAGGTTGCAGCGGTTGAGGCGGTTGAAGGTGTAGAGTTTGTGCAGGCTGTTGAGGCATCTGAAGCCCTATACAGCGAAGACGGTGAGCTAATTAGTGAGGCCGTTGAAGCTGTTGAGGGCGTAGAAGGCGTTGAAGCCGTCGAAGCTGCTGAGGCTTATACGCGCACAGATACTTTCCAAACACTGGCAGAAGCACCAGCAGGCGCTACAGAGCGCACACGAATGGGTGTTCGTTATACTGAGCTGTTGGCGTTTATTATTGCGGCGCTTTAAAGGGCAATAATGGAATCTGTTAGCCTCCTAGAAATAATCCCGGCGCTCTGGCCAATCATCGTCGGATTTGTTGGCCTCATTTTTTGGCTGGCTAAAAGCTACGCGGACATTGAGACTTTGAAAGAGAAGGTCAAAGTGTTGTATGACCTGTATAATAGTAAAAATTAATTAATCTGGGGCTGGCTATGCTGGACACACTGACCAAACTTGAACAGCGCGCGCTGAGTGACCCAGAATTCAGCGTCGAGGACATCCGAATCGTTCACGAAATGATTTCCGCTTATCGTGGGTGGCAATCGATGGGCCGAGCGTTTAAATTTATCGTTTGGGCGCTGGCGTCAGTCGCTGGAATCGTGGCGGCATCCGGTATAATTGCCGGAGGCTTTAAGTCATGGTTCAATTCTTAAAGGAAAAAGCTATGTCGTGGCCTGGCGTAATGCTTGCCATACTTTGGCTTTGGATCTTTTCCAATGGTGAAACAGCTAATTATATATTCAATTATTTTAACCTGTTTTTTGAGGTTACCCGATGAGCTTAAAGCGCGAAGAGTGGCCAGCAAAGGCGCTGGGGTTTATGTCAAACTCGGTGATCGAGATGGCCCAAGAGATACGAGAGATCTGCGGCACTGCTATGGTGCCAAGCCCTGACCCTGAGGCACACGTTCGCTTTACGGGCGGTTCTAGCCTCCATTGCGTTGGTGCTGATGGCAGTCTGAAATCACGAGCTACAGATCTGTTTATCCTGGATAACACGGCATCCGCTAAAGTCTGGGCATTAGTCCAATCTGTGGAAGGTGTCGGCGGCTTTGGTATGTATTTCGATACAAAGCTAGGCGGCGAGAAACAGACATTAATCCATATCGACACCCGCGATGACCGGCTTTTGTGGATGTGCCCAGACGAGCCAAAGCGCCGTTATGTTTATTACAATAATAACCCGGTTTACTTCCTCAATCTGCTATCTAAAGAGCTGGCCAAACTATGACTGACCGATTCAATACCGCATTAGAGCCGTTCTGGTTGTTCCTAGAAAAGGGCATGATTGTTCGGCGTGGTGTCCTTTTTGTCGCAATTTGGATGACGTTAGACTCATATGCCTGGGCCAAGATATACGCTTATAACCCGGACCCGGACCCTTTGATCTATGCTGCGCTGTTGGGTGTGCCATCTGCGTTACTAGCCGCTGCGCTAAAATTCTATAATGACGGACGCCAGGTGGTGGATAAATGATTGCAGAGCTGAGTTCAATCCTAGCATCCAGCGCAGCCGGTTCATTAATTGGTGGCGTTTTTAGCTGGTTGAATCGCAAAGAGGAAGCGAAGGAGCGGGCCAGCGAGCGGGAATTCAAGATTGCAATGGTTGGCGCTAATGCCAACGCCGCCGAAATGGCATCTGAGGCGCGAGCGTTTGAAGAGTCACAGAAGACTGTCGGAAGTGTTGGTAGTGCTATTAAGAGCGCAGTCAGGCCAATCATAACGGCAGTGCTGTTATACCAGACCTACATAATACTGACCGGGCTTGAGTCAATCGTGGGCGGCATTGAAGCGCTTGGCGATGGCGAAGCCCTGCAACTTTACCGCGACATTGTGCTGAATATAATCTCTTTGACCGCGACATCCGTGTCTTGGTGGTTCGGTGCTCGTCCTAGCAACCGGGGCAAATAACTAACGCCATGCCCTGGTGCTCAATTGGTCGGTTTTCTTTTCCCGTAGGTTTTCCACTAACAGCGAATTGTCGATATGCTCGCGAGTGTTTACGCAACGTGAGCTGCGCGTATGTCGTTTCGTTCCGCCGCAGAGCTCGCAGATCTTGCCATCGAAAAACTTCAAGCCTTGCTCTAAAGCGTCTGCGCGTGCGTATAATTTTTCAGCGTCTGAACGAAGGTCGGCTGGTGTCACTTTTGCATAGTTCATTTCGTTATTTTCCATTCAATAATAGTGTTAAAGATGGTGGCTTCCGAAAAGCACGGGAATTGCCGGACGCATATTTTCATAATTGCGTTGGTTGATTCGCCCTTGTCGATTTCCGGGTCAATAAACTCTATCACCGCATCCGCCTCTTGCTGGTCGCTAAATTTTGGCATCTTTGAATCCTTTAATTAGTCGCCGGGCGCGATACCCAAAGCGAATTTAGTTTAGAGTGATCTGGGCGATCCAGTTCGCTGCGCGCAGTAACCTGTCGATATTTTTCTTCGCACGGTTGGCAGCTCAGGTGGCGCTTTCCGCTTTTGTGATTTAGGTATAGCGGTGCTGCAACTATTTTGCCGCAGCTATAACATGGTTTTTTGTATGGGAGTGCTCTAGCCATTACAGCGCACCAGTCGAGCCGAAGCCGCTTTCGCCGCGATCGGTATCGTCCAGGTCGTTTACTTCAATGCTTTCAAGCATTACTGGCACGACTACAAGCTGCGCGATGCGTTCACCTGGCTCGACCCTGAATGGAACTATATCAGTGCTATGTACTGTCAGCACAACCCGGATTTCACCCCGATAGTCGCTATCGATAACGCCTGCCATTGTGTCAACGCCTCTGCGTACAGCAAGGCCACTACGCGGCTTTATAAGCCCGACAAATCCTTCAGGGATAGCAACAGCAATGCCGGTGCTAATTACCACTACCTGGCCGAAATGGACCCTTGCCAAGTCATGGTCAGAATATATATCGAACCCGGCGGCGCCTTCGGTTTGGCGCATTGGTGTTACTGCTGTTTCTGTTAGTCGTTTGAATTTTATCATTTGCCTACACCTTCAAAAGGACTTGAGGAAATATGGTTTCAATGTTCGCCAACACTGCCAGCAAAACGACCACAGTCGTATAGATGACCAGCGCGCTATAGAGCGCCCAGTACCATTTCATTTGCTCAACATAAATGCAAAAAGCTACTTGAACACAAAACATCATTACAGACAGCGTTATCATAAATTGCAATATTGTCATAGTAGCTCACCTTGTATTTCAGTTGATGGCTGGTTTTTAGAGTATTTGTCTAATGACCAATGCGCGCTTTTCGTCACCATGTTTAAAAGCTCTGGCGGTATGTGCCCGCCTTCCATGAATTCAATGGTATCTAACAACGCTTTGATCGTTTCGCGATACTCTGCGATTTCTTGTGCCGTGGTGTTAGTAGTCATTGAGCGTTACCTCGTTGTTGTAATCTATAAAGTCTTGCTCGCAAACGAAACAGTTAATATAAGTTTCGACAATATCATTAAAATCAATATCGTCACGCTCACGCATTAGAAAAGCATAATAAACGTCATAATTATTTGTAATTATTTCAAATATCCATTCGGCGATTGGTGCCGCGTTATATATTCGAAAGTGTGTCACAGCCGAGTCGAATTTGTCGTATTCAAATAATGACAGGTATTTAGCAAGATCTGGGATGACATCATATTCAAGCCAGTGGGTGTACGCGTCATCGAGCCTTTCTTGCGCATCTTCGGCATCTAACATATTTCTGAGATCGATTTCTGGTGTGCTCATTTTGTCATCCCCATCTTTGCGAGTCGGCGCGCAATATACGCCTCTTTTATTAATGCCTCGACTGTTTTATTTAAGCTGAGGCCGGTTGCTTGGCTTTCGTCAATTGCCATCTGATGAATGGCATCTTGTATGCGATAACCGCGATTTTTAATAAGTGTTGCCATTATATTATTCCTAAAAAATACAGTATGAACGGGCCAAATAGCAGCCCTGCTATTAACGCGCCGCCGAGTATGGTTTTCATATCCAGCCCATTGCGTAAGCGTATATCGGGCTCATAAGAGTGATGCCTAAAATGATGCAGCCGATAGATTCGATTAGTGATTTCATGTTGTTTGCTCCGTTTGTTTGGTTTTGGCCCCGGAGGGCCGGTTGATTAAAAGCTGGGGTTCATTGCGTCAAGATCACCGGTGCACTGATCTTCAAGCCATGCCATATGAGCGCCGGGTGATTTCTTGCCGGTGGTGCGGTGGTAATGCTTTGCCTTAAATGCCGCGTCATAATCGAACGCGGTAAGTATTTCTGCGACGGTCGCTTTAATCGGCTGGCCAGATACATATTCAACGCCTTCGTTATCAATGCCAGAGCCGATATAGATAGCCATGAAGCCTGCGGTGGTAATGTAGATGTACAGTGCGTCAAGTGCATCTACTTCAATCTGAACGCCGTTTTTGATTATCTCTGCTATGTTGATCATGTTGTTTGCTCCGTTGTTTGTTTGTTTGCTTTCGATAGGGGAATATTAAGCCATGCAGGTTAAGGGTGCAAGCACTGCAAGCACCTTTAATATATCGATTAGCTATATCAAACGGAGTTTTTATTACTATAGTATTCTTTGGCCAGTCGTTCGACATCTGGGAGTATCACTGGTGGTACGCGTTCAAGCATAGCAGCCCTAGCGGCCCTGTCGCGGCCTCTGGCAACTTGGGAGCCTAGTTGTATACATGCTATTTGAACATGCTTTAGGATGAGCTCACGCCAGTCTAGTGGCACCTGGTCCAGGGTTGACCGGCCATAGATTACATCGTCGGCGTAATGTCTAGGTCTTTTGCCAGTCGGCGATTGCATCAACTACCCCTTTCCAACCCAGCGCGATGCAGACAAATGCGCCAGCATCTTGGCAGTTATTCAGAAAGGCGATCTGCTCCGGTGATATTTTGGATTTAGTGTGATCCATTCTTTTTAGTTCGCACACAAAAGGCGGCGAGCCGATGATTATAATATCAGCGGCTCCGGTGGTCATGCCCTCCGCTTTATGTCGCATAACCTGGCCCGGCGTTCGCTTTCCTTCGTTGCGTGGGTGCAGGGCTATAGCGCGCAGCTTTGGTGATAGCTGATTGAATAGCGTGATCTGTTCGGCCGACTCTGGCGAGCATGGCCCACGGTATTTAATGTCGCCGTAAACTTTAATTGATTTCGGGAATTTCATCTAATGCCTCATTGTGTCCATAGATTTTATAGAAGCCTTTCTCTTTCATTTTTTTCAGCGTTAAGGTTTTTGGAATTGTTCCATAGTTGGGCAGCGATGACAAAAAGACTTCAATTGATGGTGCCACCCTACCACTAAAAACAGCAGAGCAAAACGACTTCCATTCGGCCTCCTTCTCGGGCATATACCAAATAGAAAATGATCTATACTCGGTGGTGTAATCAACCTTAAGCGTTTGGTTCCCGCTTTTGCTTATCCATTCCTGGCAATGCCAGCCCAGTACCTTGTCGGTGCTTTTGGCGTATGGGTCCGACTTCAACTTTCTAAACTCCATGACCAGCTTTTCGTTCGGGTCGATCAATTCTCCTTTACACTTTTCACAGTAGCGCGCCGCAATGTCGTTTTGATGTCCGCATTTCTCGCACTCTTTAGATGCCCACCTATGTTCGCACCGGGCATAGGTTCCGGCGGCTAAAAATTCACCGTGGCAGCGCCTGCCAAAATGGGATGGTATTTCTAGCTTGACGCCCGCAAGGTCGGCAAAGTATCCATCTTTCGTTATATGGAATTGATCAGGATTCGGGCGGCCCGAGAAGTCGTTTATATAATTACAGTCGGGGCATTCAACTTCGGCACCGCCTACCACTTTGGTAGCTTTATACGCTTTAATGTTTGGATTAAATACATCGCCATCGGGGCAGTGCCGTTCGATGTTCTCCGCGTAGTCCAAAACCAGGCAGTCTTGTTTGCCGGCATCGATGCGCAACCCGCGCCCTATAATTTGTTGCATTAATCCGACAGACTCGGTGGCGCGTAGTATGGCAATCACGTCAACGTGGCTTGCATCGAAGCCGGTGGTCAATACGGAAACGTTAACCAGGTATTTTATCTGTCGCGCCTTGAACGCCTTTAATATCTGTTCCCGTTCAGCCTTTGGCGTTTCGCCCGTCACTAGGGCACTGTTGCCGCGTGGCAAGCTTTGCATCACTTCTTTAGCATGGGGTACGGTTGCGGCAAAGATCATTACGCCTTTGCGCCCGGCGGACAGCTCGACCACCTCGGCAATGATGGCAGCTGTTTTCCGGCCTTCACCTTCAAAGGCTTGTTCAACCTGTCGGGCATCAAACTTTCCCATGCTATTTAATTCCAAGCCGGTAGTGTCATAACCAGCGTGGCGCTCGGTAGTCGGTGGCGTCAGATAACCCTGGTCGATTAATTCTTTCGCGCCTATCTTGAACACCAGCTTTTTAAAGTATGGCTCTGCTGTTTCATGCTCTGGAATAGCTCTGCCATTTTCATCGAGCTGATATATGTATCCGCTTCCAAGACGGTATGGCGTGGCAGACAAGCCCAGCACGCGCAGCTGAGGGTTCTTGGCACGCAGATCATCAATTATGAATTTGATCGTGGGTGTTATTCCGTGGGCTTCGTCAACGATAACGGCTGCAAAGTTTTTAAACCGTTCCAAGCTGTTTTTAACAGTGCCAGGCGTCCCGAATACGACATAGTGTTCAAGGCTCTTTTGCCCAGTCGAGGCACTGTACAGGCTTGCTTTGCCACCGGCTGCAATGTATTTGCCGTGGTTTTGTTCGACCAACTCTTTGGATGGCGCTAAGCATAGCACCCGTTTTTTGCTGGTTTCGTGAATCCATTGCGCAAGCTCTGCGATGATGTGCGATTTTCCCGCACCCGTTGCGGCATCGATTATGCAGGGGTCATAACATTTAGAAAGAAAAGCTTTCGCGGCATCGACGGCGTTCTGTTGGTATGGTCTTAACATTTCTTGCCCCAGTTTTCACCCGCGCGAATTCTACACGCCTGCGCTTTGCTGATTTTAAAATAATAGGAAAGCTCTGCTAGATCGCATTTGTGCTGCAATCGACGGAACGAGCGGAGCGCGCCGGGTGTCATTATGCGCGGATTGTTTTTCATCTAAGCAACCGCCGCAAGATATTCGTCATGGAATGCTTTAAGCTTTGGCAATGTTTTGTCAATATATTGCTGACTGAAAAAAACCATTTCCGTATCGAATTTAAACCGGTTCCACTGAATAAAATACGCTGTCGTTCGCTCGCTGCAAAACATCTCATATTGCACTTGGGCATAGTAGTGGGGCAAATGCGCCAGGCTTTTGAATTCTGGTTCGGGCTTTTCACGCAAACCAAACGGGCATTTAATTTCGGCAATGGCATCTGCGCCAATCAATCCATCGGGTGACGCTCCAAGCCAGTCGTATTCCGGGTGGACTATAAACCCGCATTCTTTAATAGTAATGCCTGTTTCAAGCTCAAAATCAAAGACGGCGTTTTCCTCGTTCCGGCTTCCGTATTCGGTGGCAACATTGCCGGTGAAAGTGGACTGACCTAGGATTGAGCGCATAGCGTCTTTGTTACTAGACCACGGATTAACGCCAAGGATCGCACCAATCTGGGAGCCAGTGACCCGGCCTTTGCGCGCGTCGAACCATTCTTGTGATAGCTGTTCCATTGTTTTTACCTCGAAAAAAAAGGCCCCGTAGGGCCGTATTATTAGAAGGGAATATCTTCGGCGGCTACGGGTGCAGCGGGTGCGGAGTTGACCGGCGATACTGCCATGACCCAGTTGCCTGATTTATCGTCAATTTCCCAGAGGCCCAGTTTAATGGCCATGGGCTTATTGGATAACGCGGAGCTTAGTTGGCTGTCACCGGGTTCGGTGCCGTTGCGCATTAAGTCGCCGCCGGCATTAGCATCGATAGCAGCCAGCATCTTCAAAGCACGATCGCGTTTGGTTTTATCCTGCTCTTTTACGCGGATCTTGTGGAATATCTTGCGGCCTTTGTGTTCGCCGTCTAACACTACCCAGCGGGCCGACACAAACGAGTCGCCTTGGTATTCGTCCCATTTAATCTCGTCAATTGCCGCGACTACCTGAGTGTTTGCGGGAATGGGCTTAATCTGAACATTGCTGTCAAATGAAGTTGCGGCTGATACTGTTTTTCCGTCTGAAAGATCAAAAAATGACATAATTATTTACCTTCTTTATTGTAGGTGGCGAGTGCCGGGATATATTGGGTGAGCGGGTTTTCGTTCTTTGGTACAAATACATTTTCTGTAATGCCATATCGGTTCTTGCTAACGTTCGATGCGGTGGCATAGGTTACTAGCAGCCGTGAGCCGTCTGACGTGGCTTTTTTCTTGTCGCCGTCGCCGCTGGTGTACGTCTGGAGCTTTAAGAAGCCAACCATGTCTACGTCATCGACGTATGGTGCTACAGAGCGTTTGCCGAGCCGCAGATTGTATCGAGTATATGGATCCATGTCTGGCAGTTCGATTGTTTCCGTATCGGCGTGCGCGATGTATACAATGGCAATGTTTTTATCGGCATTGATCTTTGACATTAGTTTGCCCACCCGGTGGTGCAGTGTGGCTACTGCGCCAAGGCCTGCGCCATATCCGCCTAAAGCCTGGTTGATAGACTTCGGCTTCTTTGGGTCGCTGTCGATAACGTTTTGCATAAAGATGCGTTCGAGCGCCGTTACACTGTCGATGATGATCGTTTTGTATTTGTGTTCTTCTTTATATAGTGCCGTCATCTGTTCGATAAGCTGTTCAAGTGATGTTACCACCGGCAGCGCGTCAGGCCTTATAGAAACCGGTACACCCTGCAACCCATCTTCTGCTCGTATTACTATAGGGTTTGGGAATGTCGCCGCCAGGGACGTTTTACCGAGCCCTGAGTCACCGCAGATCGTAACTATCGGCATCCGGTCGGCTGGTTTCGTTGCTTGCTCTAATATTGACATGGTTTGTTTCTCTCTTTCCTAATTGAGGTTCGCACTTTAAAGCAATATATTAAGGGTTGCAACAACTTTTTTTGTATATATACTGCAATCACACACACGAACTATATAAGACGGGATGATACGAAATGACACTTAAACAGTTACAGCAGCGGCTTAAGCCGTTGAACCTCAAATACGTGGCCAGAGCAACAGGCATCAGTTACTCCACTATATATAACCTGGCTAATGGCGGGCAGCGTGTTTCGTTTCCAGTCGTTCAGCAGTTAATAGAGTGGCTAGAGGAGCAGGCCAATGAATCAGTTTGATTATCTCGACGCAGGATTCAGAATCTTCGGCCTCCATGGCGTTGATGCCAAGGGCAGCTGTGAATGCGGCAACCCGCACTGTAATGCCATTCTAAAACATCCGCGCACCTCGGCTTGGCAGCATACGCCGAACTGGTCAGACGAGCAGCTCGACACAATGGAAACGATGGGCCAGTTTAATACCGGGTTCGGCGTTCTAGTTGACGAACATATCGTTATAGACATTGACCCACGCAATGGCGGCTCCGAGGCATACGCGAAGCTCTGCAAGGATTTGAACCTGGACTTTAAAGCATTATCCGGGTTTGTCGTTGCAACCGGCGGCGGTGGTTGGCATATCTATTTTAAAAAGCCTTTAGCCTTGGCGCTGGCAGGACACCATGCTGATTACGAAGGCATTGATTTTAAATCATCTGGCTACGTTGTCGGGTGCGGATCGTTGCATAAGAGCGGCTCTTTATATGAAGCTGAGAAAGGACATCCGGACGACATCGCAGAGGCACCCGCCGAGCTGTTGGCATTACTGGAAAAGCCGGAACATATCCGGGCGGAATTTCGCGGCCAGCAAGTGGATCTGTCAGCCGATGATTTGGGTGCGATGCTTCAATGTATCGATGCGAATTGCAGTTACGAGCAATGGATTAAAATAGGGATGGCATTGCACCATGCCACTACGGGCACGGGCTGCGCGATTTGGGATACATGGAGCGCAACGGGCGAAGATTACGCGGGCAGCGAAAAAATCGGTCAGCATTGGCATTCGTTCGGGAAATCCGCGTCACTGGTAACGGTCGGAACCCTGGTTCATTTCGCGGAGCAAGGTGGATACCAGTCAACCGTTACTTTCGAGACTGATCTGGTTTACGACGAGCCATTGAGCGACGAAAATATTGATCTACTGCGCCCGCCAGGCTTTGTAGGCAAGCTGGTGGAATGGATCAACGGGCAGTGCCGGTTTCCACGCGAGCGGCTGGCAGTAGCAGCGGCCTTGTCGGCAATGGGCAACATTTCCGGGCTGCGCTATGAAGACAAGGTTTACGGCGTTACCACCAATCAATTTATATTTTGCGTGGCAGGCTCTGCAACCGGAAAAGAAGCGATACAGCAGGCCCAAGCCGAAATTCATAAAGCGGCAGGGATAGCACCTGCAACCCACGGCGCGATCAAATCCGAGCAAGAGATAATCCGCAACCTAATCGACCACCAGGCGGCTTGCTATATTATTGATGAGATGGGCCTAGTGCTGCAGAAGATCGACAATGCTCGGAAGCGTGGCGGTGCGGCATACCTTGAGGGAGTCATTGGTGCGCTAATGTCGGCATACTCAAAAGCAAATTCGTTTATGCCATTAGGTGGCGATGTTCGCAAAGAGATAAAGATGCAGTTGGCTAAAGAGTTGGGGCAACTAAAGAAGCGCCAGGCAGATGGGGCCGATGTTGAGGCGGACATTGCATCAATCGAGCGGCAGCTGTCGACGCTTGACAGCGGCTTAGAGCGTCCTTTTCTGTCATTGATAGGGTACACAACGCCAGTGACTTTTAACGGTTTAGTGGACTATGAGCAGTCAGCAAACGGCTTCTTTGGTCGGTCTTTGATAATCCAAGAGAAGGAAACCAACCCAAAAGCCAAAAAGCGGTTTAAGACTCTGCCAATGGATATGACGATGAACATGACCCTGGCTAGTATCTACAACGGCGGCTCGGTTGCAGCGACTGGAAAACAACGGGTTGAGCACCTATCCGACCGAGTCGAAATACCAACAGAGGCGGCGGCATTGGATCTGCTGGACGCTATAGAAGACGAATTCCACGCGATGGCTGAGAAGTCTAAAGAGGCGACGCTTGAAGCCATACCACGGCGCGCGTTTGAGCTGGTTTTAAAGGTTAGCTTGGTGTTAGCCATCGATGATGGTTTCCGATCAGTAGAGCATGTTCGATGGGCTTACGCGTTCGTAAAAGCGGACATTCAAGCCAAAGTTAACCTGGCAGCGGGCAATATGGCAGCGGATGATCGGCGGCATGATGAAGCGTTACACCGAAAGATATTGAATATCCTAGACCATGACGGGCTTGGCGAATCCATAGGCGTTATTGCAAACCGGTGCAGACCAGCAAAAAAACAGGATGTTCTAACATCGCTGGAAATATTAATTGAAAAAGGTTTCGTTAAAAACGAGCAAATAACGGCTTCAAATAATAAAGTAACTGAAAAGTATTTTTTGGCATGATACCTGTATATCGATTGTAGCGCAGCGGCGCTACACTACAATTTTGCAATAATGGCCGCCTAGAGCGGCTTTTTTTATGTCTGTTGCAATAGGATAGTCAAAATAGTACAATAGAGACTCAACCAATTAATGAAGGAAATACAGATGAACATTAAAGACATTGAGCTGTACTGCGCCGAGTATTCAAAACATACTAAAATGTTTAGTAAAATTGGATTACCAATAAAAAAAGCAAAAATCGCATCAAGCAACCTTCTTTTGAGAGAATACGGGGTAACCATTAATGATGTTTATGATGTAATAGGCATCCCAGATGAAGGCAATGAAAATGATGATGAAATACTAAATAAAGTTTTAAGCGTTTTGAATTCTGGCCCCATGACCATTGGCATTATATGCAATAGGCTTAGACCGTTTAATAAAGATGATATTGTTGAATCTGTTGAAAACCTGGTTAAATCTAGCAATATTATAAAAAAATCAGAAAAGACATCAACCAACAAGATTATCTACAGATACTCCATAAATAACAATGTAGTGCAATGTAGTGTTCCAATATAGTGAGCTAGGCCGCTCTACAATGGGGCTTTCAGAGTTTTATAGCTAGATACATAGTTAGCCCTATATAATTAAAAATAAATAACAATTATAGAGATATAGTTATTCTAGTCTAGGTGGTTTTGAAGCTATTGAAAATATAAGTATAACTATAATGACTATATAGCTATAAATCGATAAGAGGCCCATTCTAGAGCGTTTCCAATGTAGGACAATGTAGGCCAATGTAGCGGGCGGGCAATTAATGCTTGCACCTTTGCGACTTTGCTAGTAATTTGGCCAAACAAACAACGGAGAGCAAACAATGAAAAACGAACAGATTCTATCTATATTGATTTCTGCGCTACCGGCGGCAACCGTTACGCGCCCAGATTCTGGTTCTATTTATCTGAGCTTTGCAGGCTGCAAGGTTAAGCAGATCCGAATTGCAGGCCATGCTGGTCATAAGTCAAAGAAAGGGCACTGGGAATTGCGAACAGATGCAGCCACCAGCCGGAAGGGGTTGGGTCGTATATATAGCGCAGGATCTATTAACCAGCTGATCAAAGAATTCAAATAAAAGCGGAGAGCACAAACAATGAATAAATTAATCGACGACATTACCGGCTATACGTTCACCTGGCAGGTGGCAAAGACTGACCCTGACCTTTCTATGGCTATTGCACGAAAGTTTAACCACGGGCTTCCCAGGCTGTCTCACACGCAAGCCAACGCCATATTTAAACAGATACTCGGGTTTGACGTTCATTCGGTGGTATTAGAACAATGAAACTGCAAGAAGCACTGGATGCCGCATACGCTGAGATGAACCAGGCTTGGACCGATTGGAGTTACCCGTATGAGCTTGTTGGTGAAGGTTACGACAATTGGCGCAAAGCTTACGAGAAATGGAGCGATGCTTACGAGGCGGTATCTGAATATGAGAGAGGATTAAATGATGAATAAACTTGAGAAGTTGAAAATAGCTTTTATCAAAGCAGACCTTGCTTATAAAAAAACGTACGCTGCGGAGGAAAAGGCTAGCCTTGCGCATGAAAAGACTTGTATTGCCAAGAGAAAGGCTTCAGATAAATGGTTTGATACTCATTATGATTATCAAGCAGAACGCAACCGATTAAAAAAATAGAGTCAGAGCAATGAAAAGCCCATGTGACAAGACCTGTAAAATAGAAAATAATTTTTGTATCGGTTGCGGGCGGACGCTAAATGATATAAAAATATGGGCATCTGCTACAACAGCAGAGCAGCAAACTATAATTGAAATGGCAAAACGGAGATTAAAATGATGAATTTAAAGCAGGAAAAAGATCAGATTATTAAACAGCGCGTAAAAATCGAACAGCGATTAGATGAGCTGGCATACATTGACGATTGCGAAGCGGTGGTGGATTTGGATACGGCTTGTCACGCCATTAATGAGCTTGAGCAGCATATGCTACTAATGTTAGAGCGTATTGGCCGACAGAAGATACTGGAAGACTCCAAGAGGCGCTAATAATGGAACGACAAATAGAGCTAATGCGGCTGGCCAACAAATCAGTGTTCACTATCGCCCGTGAGCTAAACATAGGTGAAGATGAGGTGTTGGCGGTCATAGCAGGGCTAAAGATGCCGCTACCACGGTCGAAATCGACGGGCGAGTCGGCTGCGATAGCGTGTAAGAAGCGCAGGGCCATTGAGGCGCATCATAACGCTAGGATTGAGCAAGACGGGCATGATTCACTGGACGATTTGCTGGACTACTAAAACAACGGAGCAAAAAACTATGATCGGAACAACACTAGATAGATTCTGGACATATTTGGAAGGCAAAGACTTGGCACACGTATATAACGCAGCGTTCGGGTCGGGTGCGGCACGACAGGCCTTCTTTTTAGATGTGGATTCCTCCGAATGGCTGAACAGCATGCCATGCGGGCGATTGACAGGCGGTGAAGTGATGCAAATGCGGGAGGCGCGGGCAGAGTGGGCAACCCCTATGGTTGCTGCTGACAATGTGAACCATCCGGCGCACTACACTTCACACCCCAGCGGCGTCGAGGTTATCCAAATAGTTGAGCATATGGGTTTTTGCCTTGGCAATGCTGTCAAATACATCATGCGATGCGACGAGAAGGGCGCGGCGATTGAAGATTTGAAAAAAGCCGTATGGTATCTTGAGAGAGAGATTGCGAAACGGGAGCAAAAAGACTAATATTGCCTTTCCGTTGTTTGTACTCCCTTTGCCCTGATGCGTTCGGGGCTTTTTTTTGTCCGGCGTTTGGTGGTAGACTCGCACTGTTTAACCGCTAAGGAGGTGATACCTCTGCGACCGGTCAACGCTAAACCGGTGCCTTTACCCGATGCTAATCGGCTGGTGCGTCCTTAAATTCACACCTAGGGTATTAAAATGTGGGACTGGGACAACGAATTATTTGACGAAATGGAACTAACTAGCCGGCAGGGTGATGTTCTAAAGTTAAAGCGCAAGGGCATGACCAGCCGAGCAATGGCTAAAGAGCTGGGGCTAGGCAAAACAACGATAAACGATCATCTGCAAAACATTAAAAAGAAAGCTAACGCCAGGTTCTACCATCCTGAGATCGGTCTAACTGTACCAATGCCTGCCGGGATGACGGCAACCAAGGCGACGATCCAAGTTAAAGACGGCAAGGTTTTTCAATATTGGGCCAAGACCGAGCTAGATAAACAGATTGATCTGATACAGACCGCCATTACCGCTTTTGTCGAGCCAATCCCTGCGCTACCGGTGCAATCTTATACTGTCGAGAATTACGACACCGACGTCATCCCGTGGTTCCAGATCGGTGATGCCCATATCGGTATGATCGCGCACGCTGTTGAGGTGGGGCAAGAGTTTAACCTGAAAATCGCAGAGCAAGAGCTTTGCCTGGCGATTGACCGGCTTGTCGAGCGCACGCCAGCCTGCGAGCGTTGTGTCATTAATGACCTGGGCGACTTTAGCCACTATGAGAACATAAGCGGCACGACTGCGCACAGTGGGCATGCTTTGGACACTGACGGCAAACTGGCGATGATGGTGAAAGTGTACGCCAGGGTGTATCGATATATCATTGAGCGGTGCGCACAGCGGTTTAAGTACGTTGACGTGATCATCAACCAGGGTAACCACAGCCGAGCATTGGATCTGACGGCTCAGGTATGGCTGACGATGCTATACGAAGACAATCCACGCGTAACTATATTAGAAAATGCTAACGTGTTCATACCGTACCGCATGGGCAATACTTTGGTAATGGTCCACCATTCAGATAAGTGTAAGCCGGTGAAGTTGGCGGATGTGATGGCAACGGATTATGCGCAAGACTTTGGCGAAACCATTTACCACTATATTGATATAGGCCATATTCACCACCGATCCGTATCTAAAGAGCTGGGCACCTGTCTGGTTGAGTCGTGGAACCAGATTGCTGGGGCAGATGCTTACGCGCATGAGCACGGTTGGCGCTCACGGTCATTCCTAACGGTAGTGGATCGGTCAAAGACTTACGGCGAGATCGGACGCAGGACAGTTACGCGAGAGGAAGTGAAGGATTGTTTAGGCGGGCATGAGCCTGGACATACTGCTAGTGTTCGGCGTTCGGTGTATACTGTATAGAAAATACACAGGTGATCGAAATGTCAATAGTAATCCGAAACAAAGCAATACTTTTAAACGGTACAACAGGTGGGACGATTGCCGTTCTGCCTGATTACAAGTCTATTCAGATCGCTATAGCGGGCCGTTTGACGGGCGTTATAGCTGTTACTGCGACCACGCTTGGCGCTGAAGGCCCTGAGGGTTTCGCGCCTGCATTCCTTATTGACCTGGCGAAAGAATATACCGGCAAAGTGGAAGGGTACGTGATCGAATCCCTAACATTCACACCCGATGTTGCTGGCGATGATTTCGCCGTGACCATCTCACAATGGGCGACTAACTAATGGCATTATTAAGCGCAAAGCGTGGCATCCCTATCGAGCGGTCAGAGCGTGGAAACGAGGGCGTGGCTGTCTATGTTCAAGACCAGACCACGGAAGCCGTGGGCCGACATTTTGTTCGTGAGCTCGGGTCTTTTAATATTTTAGCGCCCACGGTAGTCAATAGCAGGTCATTCACGGCATCGCCAGGGCACGGGATAGTCGTTGGTGAAACTCTGGAGTTTGATAATAATGTCATCTATATGCGTGCGATTGTACTGACAGTGGTTGGTGATGTGATCACAATGGATACGCCATTCAATCACGCGTATCAGGTTGCAGATACATTCTTTCGGACTGACATCAGCCTGCGGGTCAATGGTTCGGTAACGCCGGTGGTGTTTAAAGTCGCGCCATTAACTGGGCAGACTCTTGATATCACGCGTATAACATTAATTATCGAGTCAGCACAGGCGATGGACTTTACGCAGTTCGGATCAATAGCGGCATTAATAAATGGTTGCGTGCTGCGCATTAAGCGGGCAGATGGCGAGTATCGAAACCTGATTAATTTCAAGTCTAACGGTGATTTTATTGAAGAAGCGACCACGCCTCTGTTCCAAGATAAAAGCGGCGGTGGAGGTTTTGGATTTACTGCAACGCTAATCTTTGCAGGGCAGCAGAATCGAGGCGTGGTGATCCGATTGGATGGTACGCGCGGCGAGCAGCTTGAATTGATTGTTCAAGATGATATATCGGCAGGTTTAACTAAGTTTCAGATGCGGGCGCAGGGCAGTGAAATACAAGACTAAGCCCTGGGCGCATCTATATAAGACGGCGCTATGGAAGCGCCTTAGGCTTGCCCAGCTAACCCGTGACCCGTTGTGCGTGTACTGCGATGCAATGGGCCGGGTTGTCATGGCAGGCGTGGTGGATCATATAAAGCCGCACAAAGGCGACGAGATCAAATTCTATAACCCGGATAACCTGCAATCGATGTGCAAACAACATCACGACAGCACTAAGGCTATCGAGGAACGACGCGGCGTTATAGTCGGCGGCAATACTCTAGGTGTTCCAATAGATCCCAATCATCACTGGAATGATTGAATTGTGATCGATAGCCGTATACTATAGCCAGACCACTAGGAGATAGTATGAACACGCCATCAACTTACATCAAAGCCAAAGGCTTGCCGTCGCTGCAGTATGTTAGCGAGCAGTCGGGCACGTCACGG
>Ga0307997_10000522_pt1 | contig 17555 bp, 29 predicted proteins | sample Davwhametageno36_FD_203165 | JGI IMG/M metagenome (GOLD analysis project Ga0307997, IMG submission 203165) | Marine microbial communities from Davis Island wharf, Antarctic Ocean - #36 | ecosystem: Environmental > Aquatic > Marine > Unclassified | place: Antarctic Ocean: Davis Island wharf... | reverse complement strand
GATATGGACAAATGAGTAGATTTATTGCAGCAATGGATCACAGTGGTGGTTCGACCGGCGGCGTATTAGAACGCTACGGACAAGAGTACACAGAAGAAAATAAGATGGATCTTGTACACGAAATGCGTTTGCGTATGATTAATTCACCGTTGTTTGATAGCTCAAACATCTGGGCTGCAATTGTGTATAAAGACAGTGTTGATAAAAATATTGTAGACAATCTCTTTTATAAAGGCATCGAAACATATCTTAAAGTAGATAGTGGATGCGATACATTCGGCACTCTTAAAGACTTTAACATTCAAGGTATGATCGAGTACGCAAAAGCAAGTGGATGTACTGGTACCAAAATGCGCAGTATTGTAAAAAGCGATGAAACTATTGACGCTGTACTTACACAACAATTTGCACTTGCGACACAGATTTCTGCTGCTGGACTTATGCCAATTGTCGAGCCTGAGGTTCCAATTGACAACCTATACAAGATAGAGATTGAAGGACTACTTGAATCTGCATTACAGCGTCACTTAAAAAACTTTAAAGGCAAGTGCATACTTAAACTAACATTGCCCGAAGTAAACAACTTGTACTTTGATGTGTCAAATCTACCCAATGTACATAAAGTTGTAGGACTATCAGGCGGCTATGACACAAACGAAGCATGTAATAGACTCGGCCTGCAAGATAATATGTCTGCTAGTTTTAGCAGAGCATTAAGTGAAGGGTTACTTTATAACTTGACAGATGATGAATTTAATGCTATAATAAACAATAACATTAAACTAATCGTAGGAGCTAGTACTTGAAAGAATTATGGGTAGAGAAATACCGGCCAAAGACAGTTGACGGATATGTGTTTCGTGATGATGCACAGCGCAACCAAGTAAACACTTGGATTAAAGATAAGAGTATTCCGCACTTATTGTTTAGTGGTGCTGCTGGAATTGGTAAGACAACTCTTGCTAAACTACTCTTTAACGAACTTGATCTTCATCCATTAGATATTTTAGAAATTAACGCAAGTCGTACAAACTCAGTAGATGATGTACGTGATAAAATTGTTAACTTTGTACAAATGATTCCGTTTGGTGACTTTAAGGTTGTGCTACTTGACGAGGCTGATTACTTGTCCCCGGCAGCACAAGCGGCACTACGTGGTGTAATGGAAGAGTATCACACAACTGCACGATTTGTTATGACATGCAATTATGAAAATAGAATCATTCCTGCTATTCATAGTCGTTGCCAAGGTTTCCATATTGCTAAAATTGATCAGACAGAGTTTACAGCAAGAGTAGCAACTATCCTTATTACTGAAGGCGTTACGCCAGAGCTAGACACACTTGACACCTATGTTAAAGCTACATACCCAGACTTGCGCAAATGTATTAATACTGTACAAATGAATAGCACAGACGGTGTATTAGTTAAGCCTAGCGAAGGTGATAGCGGCACAGCTGACTGGAAGATTGATATGGTTGAACTGTTTAAAGCAGGTAAGATCTTAGAAGCACGTAAATTACTTTGTGGTACAGTCCGTCCTGAAGAAATGGAAGAAATTTATCGCTGGTTGTATGACAATATTGAATTGTTCGGAACTACTGAACAACAAGACACTGCGGTGCTAACTATTAAACAAGGGTTAGTAGATCATACATTAGTAGTAGATCCAGAAATTAACTTAGCGGCAACATTAATTAGACTTGCAAGGATTTAAATGACCTATCTTGTAACTGACAACTGTATTAAATGTAAAAACATGGACTGTGTAGAAGTATGTCCAGTTGACTGTTTCTACGAAGGTGAAAACTTTCTAGTAATTAATCCAGATGAATGTATTGACTGTGGAGTATGTGAAGCAGAGTGCGGACCGGGTGCAATTCTAGCAGACAATGCATTTGCATCACAAGAAGAGTCAGCTAAGTGGTTTGACATCAATATGAAGTACAGTTTGATATGGCCAGTTATTACAGAAAAAGGTGTTCCGCCTTCAGATGCAGATAAATGGGAAGATGTTCCTAATAAATACGAAGACGGACACTTGAGCGAATTACCAGGAGAAGGAAATTAAGTATGCATGTTTATAATTTTCCTAATATCGGATATATTTTAAATACCCTTACGGATGAACAATTACAACCAGTGTGGGAAGAAGTTAATGATATTCAATCTAACTTTGAAACGGCTGGAACTATAAATCATTCAGAAGCAGGAGCAATTAAAAAAGAATACGAAATTCTTAAAAGTAAGACACTTCTCGAAGAGTTAGTTCTTCCAATGAAGGACGCTTTTACTGAGTGTTTTGATATTCCTTCATATATACAAGGCACACCGTTTATTCATCGTGCATGGGTTAACTTTCAATCTGCTGGCGAGTTTATGGCTCCGCATACACATATTGGTGACTACGGATTTGCATTATATTTGCAAGTTCCCTTTACCATACAGGAAGAACTAGATTACCTAAGTACTCCAGATAAAACAGCAAATCAAGGTAGTTCATTTGTTTTTTATTACACTGATTCAATGGGTCATATAAAACCTAACTTTTTACCAGTAGATAATTCATGGGAAAACACTGTAACCTTTTTTCCAGGCGAAATGTTACATGGAGTGCAGCCTTTCTATACTTCCAACAAACATAGAATAACAATTTCAGGAACAATAAGACACAATGATTAAAGCAATATTAGCATGTGACGATTACGGTGGCGTAAGTAAAAAAGGCACACTTCCTTGGCCGCACAATAGCACAGACCTAAAATGGTTCAAAGAGAACACAGCAGGACATGTTATTGTAATGGGATCTACTACTTGGGAAGACCCAGGCATGCCGCGACCATTACCTAAGCGTACTAACGTAATAGCAACCACTCGTCCTGCAGAGTACCCAGGCGCTGACAAATACATTAGTGGCGATCTTAATAAAAGTGTTGTACGACTGTCAGAAGAACATCCTGATTTGATTACTTGGATTATTGGTGGTCCTACCATTATAGAACAAACACTGGGCGTTATTGACGAGTTTTATTTAAGTCGTATTCCTGGCGCATATGCGTGTGATACATTCTTGCCATTAAAGAAAATAGAGTCGTTATTTGAAAAAATATGGAGCGAGGATCACGATCTAGTGGAATTCCAAATTTGGAAAAAAAGGAAAATTAATGAAACAGTATCTTGATTCACTTGAATATATTTTAGAACACGGCAAGGATCGTGATGATAGAACAGGCGTAGGCACACGTGGTGTATTTGGTTATCAAATGCGTTTTGATTTGCGCAACGAGTTCCCTGCTGTTACTACAAAGAAACTTGCTTGGAAAAGTGTAGTAAGTGAGCTTCTGTGGTTCTTAGAAGGTAGCACAGACGAGCGTAGACTAGCTGAAATACACTTTGGCAAACCGCGTGAAGAGCTTGTAGGTAAAAGCACCATTTGGACTGCAAATGCGGACAAACAAGCAAAGGATTTAGGTTATGTTAACACAGACCTCATTAAAGACTTAGGACCTGTGTACGGTCATCAATGGCGTACTTGGGACGCCGCCCTTGGCTTTGTAGATCAAATTGCAGAAGTATTAGAAAACATGCATTACGATCCTAACAGTAGACGACATATTGTAAGTGCTTGGAATGCTGACAGAGTAAATGTAATGGCGTTGCCGCCGTGTCACACATTGTTCCAATTTCACATACAAGACGGTGAATTAAGCTGTCAACTGTATCAACGTAGTGCTGATATGTTTTTAGGTGTTCCGTTCAATATCGCAAGCTATAGCTTGCTTACACACATGTTTGCACAACTGCTTGGACTTAAAGTTGGTGACTTCATATGGACTGGCGGAGACTGTCATATCTATAAGAATCACTTTGAACAAGTTAAACAACAAATTATTAGAGAGCCGCGCAAGGGTCCTACACTACTAATGCCCAAGTTTACAGATCTAGAAGAAATAAAAAATACTACGCCGGATCAATATCAATTGTTAAATTACGACCCAATGTTAAGTATTAAAGCACCGATGGCGGTATAATATGTGGTTTAAAAAACAAGAGCAAAAACATCAAGTCTACTTTGAAACAGATAATTGGGCAGTAAGGAAATTTTCTCCTATTCAACCTGCTAGTCATTTTGTACCTGAACGTTTTTCAAACATGCCGTTGTTTTATGACAAACAAGAAAAGATGATTGATAGTGGCAAAACTATTAAGGCATGTCCTGGCATAAGTGAATACTTTGGACTAGGTTGGGTTATGCCAGCTTGGTGTGATGTAGAAATGTATCCAATGGACGACGGCTCAGTTAGGGCTAGATATAGCGATCCTACATACAATCATGCTATACATCCTGCAGAACAAGTAGGCAACTTTATGGAGAAGACTTTTAAAATTAGGCAAAGTGTAAAACTTGATAATCCGTGGCACACATACACTGCCAAAGGATGGAGTTTACTTTATTTGCCTATGATGTATCATGAAGAACAAAACTGGGGAATACTACCTGGTATTATTGATCACGATCTTGGTCCTGTAGTAAGTCCTATTAATATAATGTTAAAAGAACAAAAAACTACATTAATTAAGCAAGGTGATCCACTTTGTCAAGTAATTCCAATATATCGTGAACCAGTGTCAGCACGGACAGGCAAAATAAGAGAAGTTACTAAAGAAAGAAATAGTGGAATAATTCATTCGATGTTCTTATCATTTAAAGGATGGACAAAACTAATGAAAGAACATAAACGTTATCCATTAGATACACACGATACTGATTTGCCTGAGTAATGATGGGACACGGTTACTATGGCAGTCGGCCAAAAGATCAAGAACGTCACGAAGAAAAGTTTGCTTGGTTACCTGTTCGTAGTACATTTAATAAAAAGCATATATGGCTAACAACATATCATATTGTGCATATACTATACGATGACACAGGACGTCCGCCTATTAAAGGATGGAGTTGGCCGTTAATATACACTAAAAACGAATACTTGATGATGTTATTAAGAAATGAAGACTAAGCATAAACTAACTGATGAGCAAAAAGAAGAAGATCGTAGGACTAGGATTCAGCATCCTCATATAATCAAGTCTAAAGCACATTGGGATTGGGAGTCGGGGTATGGTGATATGGAAGTACCAATAGTAATACCTAAGACTGCTAAACATACTAAAAAGATTGCGGTACTTGTCATCGCTATAATTGCATTAATAATTTGGTGTTACTAAAAAATGAAGAAGCCAGACAATGTAGTTACTAATCCAGCAACTATGCGATATCCTACTAATGTAGGTGCTCCTGCTTTTACAGTGCCAGACGTTTTAGGCAAAAGTAAAGAGCGTGGTATTACTGCTACACATCAACTTGAAACTAAGTTTTTGCAACTCCAAGAAGAATATTTTAAGCTAGTTGCAGTTGCAGAAGATACAGAAATGGTGTACAATGCAAGGTGTAATTTTATACCAGTAGTTGGCAGGATCTATCATCTATATCAAGGCAAGGACGAGTTGTTCCTCAGTTTAGTAGGTCCTAATGAATGGGATCAAATAAATATTGGAAGTTACAAATTATCTTCAGAACAACTTTGGGAAAAACAATGAGCGAACAAATAATAGAAACAGCATGTGAAGACTGTCGCATAGAAATAAGCACAGACGGCATTAAAGTAGACGCAAGCCAAGGTGATCTAGCAGCAGAAGTGTTAGTGCTAACCTTTATAGTGTTTATAGTAGCTGGTGTTTACGTAGCTAAGAAATGGGTTGATCATAAATTTAAATGAAGAAGACTAACTGGGAAGTATGGAAACACGCTCTTGGTTCTTTTGATGAAGAAGATGGCTACGATGCCGCGAACGAAGATAGAATAGCACTAATAAGAACTATAATAGTTATAAGTAATCTTATTTGTGCATATATTATAATAGCAAACATTATATGGGGATGGGTTCAATAATAATGAAAGATAAATTTATAAAAACATATATGGATGTTGCTGAAAGTTTTGCAAAACTGAGTAGTGCTGTACGCTTACAAGTAGGTGCTATTGTTGTTAAGGATGATCGCATCATAAGTATCGGTTATAATGGTATGCCTAGTGGGTGGGACAACTGTTGTGAAGATACAGTTCAACATCATGAACTTGGAACTGCAACCTCAATCACAAAAGTCGAAGTATTACATGCTGAAACTAATGCTATTGCTAAATTAGCTAAAAGTGGCGAAAGTGGGTTGGGTGCTGCAATGTTTGTTACACATGCTCCTTGCATAGACTGTGCTAAACTTGTCTATCAAAGTGGAATAGACACTGTATACTACAAAAATGAATATCGTAGCACACAGGGTCTAGAGTTTTTAACTAAGTCCGATGTTAACTTAGTTAAAGTTTAATCATCGCCATATACCGCTAATACTGCTTTAACAGCAGCATGGCGTTCGATGTCTCCCTTGTCAAATTGAACTACCGACAAACATGATTGATCACTATGTTCTAACAGTCTTGTAAAGTCAATTAGTCCGTTATCTTTTAGTCTATCTGCTTGATTTAGATCGCCTGTTACAGCCATCATACTTTCTTCGCCTAAACGAGTAAGCAGCATCTTCATCTGGTTTGGTGTTGCATTTTGCATTTCGTCTGCTAATATAAACGAACGCTTGAATGTTCTGCCACGCATATAAGCTAATGGTGAAATTTCAATAATACCCTCTTGAATCATACCAGTGATCTCAGCAGCATTAAAATATTCTTTTAACACATCAAATATAGGTCTCGTCCATGGCGCCATCTTTTCTTCTAGCGTACCTGGTAAAAATCCTAGATCTTCATCAACTGAAACAGCCGGGCGAGTAACAATAATCTTGTCAACTGCACCTTCTTTAAACAATTTAACTGCAACTTGTACCGCCAACAGAGTCTTACCCGTACCAGCTGGTCCGATACCAAAAACAATGTTTTTAGATTCGTCTAATAGCTTTAATACGTATGTTTCTTGATTTCTGTTTCTTGGAAGTATGTTAACCTGTTTGTTAGGCTTTTGGAATGGTTTAATATCAACTACGTTGTCGTAGCCTTTTTTTGAATTGCGCTTTTCAGCAGCTTTTCTCTTAGCACCCATTAAGTGTCCTCCTTGGTGGGATATGTATGCAAGGACTTATTTTTCCAGTAAAGGAAAAATATTCCCTACACATTTACTTATCATCGAGATTCCGTAATAAAAATATATGTTAACTCCTAAAGTGCGATAAATAAGTATAGTATACTAGAGAATGGACTTAAATATGCATGACGTATTAGATATTATTAAAAACGTAGAATCAATTTATGATTCTAACACCTCCTTTCAAGTACTGAAAGACTTTGAAAGAGTGTTAGACGAATTGGATGTCTATGTGTACGCTAACTGGAAAGATGGCGAGATTGCCGAAGGTCCAAAAATTACTCGACATTGGGTAACCTGTAGCTTTATGTGGGATAAAGAGATTATGCCTGATCCAATGGGTGGCAAGCGACTATTAGATTACGACTGTAAAGTAAAGTATAAAAAGAGTCATATTATTGAACCACGCATGATTGAAAAGCCAGACGATATTCGTCCAGGAACTAAGAAAGGCAAGCTTGATCGTAGGCCTATTTGGATAGTTGAAATTCAAATGCCTAAGAAATTAATTGCAGATATATACTCAGGGTATATAGAAGATTCATATATTGAACAAGAGCCTGCACCTACACCGGATCCAAACGCACAGCCTGCAGATGAAGTAGCAGCAGATCCTGCAATGGATATGGAGGCAGCAGTATAATGAGTTTACAACAATTTGATTTAAAAGACTTAGTTGATGACATTTTAGAAATAGACGGTTATAAAAGTAAGATGGGTGCAGACAAAGATATTGTTACTGTTGCATTTGCTACTAAAACTAAAGAAAGTGCAGACGACTTAGCCAGCTTTATTGAGCGTGGCTATACATTTGTACTAGATGCAGACGCTACAGCAGGCGAACAAGCAGATGGTACATATAAAGTATTTGTTGAGATGGAAAGAGATGACGAAATTGGTGAGCAGATTATGGAGCTTGCAGGTGGTGTTGAAAATCTGACTGGAATGGGCGACATTAAGTTCCGTTACTATAAAGAATTCCGCAGCCAGCCATTAACATTAGAAAATTTAGAAGATACTGTGCCACTTGAATCAGACTTGTACGGAATTGATAGTGATATACTTAAAGATATGACAGAGTCAATGAATAACTATTCAAACTTCTTTAACAAAAGCATGGTAGAAAACGTAACTATGTGGGGAGATATGCTTACTATTAAAAAAGCATGGGCAGACCCAGTTGCATTTAAATTTGTAGACTTTGGCCCCACAGTTGAAACATTAGAAAGCATTACCGAATCATTTAATGTAAACGACTTTTCAGAAATAATATTTCTTTCTAAATATATTGGCGACTATAATATTACTAAATATGGCGGCAAACTAACGTTCGAAAACAGTGGACAAACACTTGTACTAGAACGTATCATATTATAAAGGATAGAAAATATGGCAGTAACAGACTTCGAGTTCAGCTTCACTGAAGAAATGGTGATAGAGATGCTTCGTGGAAACGAAGAAGCAGAGGATTGGTATGACGCAATGTGCGAAATACTACCATTATGGGAAATGAACACTCCAGAGCGTGTAGCAATGTTTATTGCACAATGCGGTCACGAGTCAAATAACTTTAAAGTTTTATCAGAAAATTTAAACTATAGTGCAAAAGCACTTGATTCGTTGTTTGGAAAATATTTTAAGAGAGCAGGTAGAGATGCGCAAGAATATCACAGACAGCCTCGTAAAATTGCAAATGTTATTTACGCGAGTAGAATGGACAACGGCAATACCGATTCCGGCGATGGTTGGAGATTTAGGGGCGGTGGCATTCTTCAACTTACAGGACGTTACAATTATACAGAATTCGCAAAAGAAATGGAAATGTCCCCAGAAGACGCAGTAGACTATGTACGCACTAAGAAAGGCGCACTAGATTCAGCATGTTGGTTTTGGGATACAAACAATTTAAACAAGTATTGCGATGCTAAAGATGTTAAAGGTGCTACAAAGCGCATTAACGGTGGCTACATTGGTTTAGAAGATCGTGAGAAGCACTACAAACACGCAATGGAAGTATTAGGTGGTCACTGGGAACCAGCAGCTATGGTATACGAAACAATTCGTGTAGGGTCAAGAGGACCAACAGTAAGAGCAGTACAAGAAGAATTAGAAATTGGTGCTGATGGAATCTTTGGTAAAGGTACTGAAGCACATATTAAAGCTTGGCAAGACGAAAACGGACTGACAGCAGATGGTATTATGGGTCCAGCAAGTCTTGCATTAATGTTCGGAGACTAAGTTTATGAAACTGGCAGGATTACTTTTAATTGTTATAATGACCATGAGCGGTATTGGATATTGGTATTATACTGATACTCAAAACACAATTGCAATATTAACCGGAAACAATGCAAAATTAGAATTGTCAGTTGCTACTAATGAAGCTACAATAAAAGTGATGGCAGCAGATTTTAAAAAAGCTAGTGAAACGCTTCAACAAGTTAACACTGAATTTGCTGCTACACGTCGACAAAACAATATTCTAGCAGATAAACTTGCAAAACACGACTTAGAGCTATTAGCAGCTAGTAGGCCAGATTCTATTGAAAGATTAATTAACGGTGGAACTATAGCAGCAGGTCGATGTTTTGAGTTATTATCAGGTTCACCACTAACGGAGAAAGAGAAAAATGCTAAATCAGACAGATCTTTTAATAAAGAGTGTCCTTGGCTTTATGATCGTTATAAGTCTAGCGGCATGCTCAACGACACCCCAAATAATTGAAGTAACTAGTAAGCCAATTAACAAGCCTGAACTAGTCTTACCTGATATTGACCAAGTTAATATGCGTAAGATTGAATGGATTATAATCACTGAAGCTAATATGGCTGAAGAAGTTGCTAAATGGACTGCTGGTGGTAAGCCATTAGCAGTATTTGCAATTACTGCACAAGGTTATGAAAACCTTGGACAAAACTTTAGTGATATAAGGACAATGATACAACAGCAACAATCAATAATTGCTGCATATGACAACTATTACAAAGAAAGTACTAGAGCATTAGATGATGCAGAAACACAGCGTCAACAAGAAATAGTACAAGACGCAGTTAAGCCAGAATCAGGACTAAGCAAGTGGAATCCATTTGACTAATACACGATAAATACGTTGTGGGAGGACACAAATGGATCTTATAGATAGGGTGTTAAGTGATACTTTGTGGATTTACACAAGTATAGCAGGAGCATTATTAGGCGCCGCTTTTTTAGCGTGGTTTAAAGGAACAAGGGCAGGACTTTGGTGTTATGCAAAGTTTGATATGTTTTTAGATTGGCTCGTTGAGCGTTGGGGCTTAACATGGTTTGTTCAACCTGCTGACGCTTGGCGTAAGAAGTATCCACATGTAACAAAAAAGATAGATGAGTTAGAAGCTCGCATAGTCGAGTTGGAGAATAAAGATGGAAAGTGAAATATTGGGCGCAGGTGGCGTGGGGCTTGAACTAGCAACAATAGCAACACCATTTATAGCAGCACTATTTGCATTAGTTATAACATTAATGTTTAAAGACTATGCTACAAAAATTGCAAAAGGGCTGGCATTTAAAATGAACCCGGCTTTTAAAGAAGGTGACAAAGTTATACTAGATGGTGAAAGAGCTCTTATTGTAAAAATAGGCAATACCGAAACAGTTTTTGGAATAAACAAAAACGGCGGCGAATTTGACGGTGATTATATTTGGCGCTATGTTCCTAACGAAAGAATACCTTCATTAAAAATAGAAAAAATTATTTTTGATGCAACACCAATGCAAAATGAACACAAAATAACACAGAATGGGCATAAGATCGACACACTTTCTAAGGGGGAAAAATAATGCCACGTAAAAAACCGAGCGAATTAAAAAGTAAAGCAGCACCAGCACCGACAGCAGCACCAGTTGCAGCAGCACCAGTTGCAGCAGCACCAGTTGCGCCGACGCCTGCAATATCATACGACAAACCTATGACAATTGACAGAGGTGCTGTTGGCAGTGCAGACATGAATGGTGATGGACATATTAGTAAACAAGAAATGCAAATGCATTTAGAATTCAAACGTAAAGAACTTGAAGATGCCGATGCTATGCGTGATGCACAGCGTAACATGACTTGGTTTGCATTATTTGGATTATTGTTATATCCATTTGCAGTTGTAGGTGCAAGTTTAGCAGGACTAGACGAAGCACAAAAAACACTAGGATCAATGGCGCCAACATATTTTGTTGCTGTTGCTGGTATTGTTGCAGCGTTCTTTGGTGCGCAAGCATACAAAGGCAAAGGCAAGTAATTCACTAATATTAATCTATAAAAGTCTGTACGATAAGTAATTGTATGGACCTTTATAATATTTTAGGTGTTGCCCGCAACGCTTCTCCGCAAGACATTAAGAAAGCATACAAAAAAGCAAGTATGATACACCATCCTGACAGGGGCGGTAACCAAGACGAGTTTGTTAAGGTTCAGCAAGCGTATGAAATTTTGAGTAATAGTGATAAACGTGATGCATACGATCATCCACATCAAGCTAATCCATTTGGTCAAACTAGGCAAGGACAAAACCCATTTCAAGGTACTCCTTTTGAGGGTATGTTTGGTCAAGGATTTGGACAACAACAGCAACAGCGTCAAACACCAAGAAATAGAGATATAACAGTACAAGCTGATATTGATTTATCAGATGTATTAACTGGTAAAAGTTTAATAATACAATATATGCTTCAAACTAGTCGAACAGAAACTGTAACAGTTGATGTTCCAGCTGGCGCAAAACATAGCGATACGATACAATACGAAGGTCTTGGCGATGACGGACACCCAAGGTACCCTAGAGGCAATTTATTAGTACGGATAAGAGTTAAGAAAAATAAACACTGGCAACGTGACGCAGATAATTTAATTACAAAAAGAGACGTAAATGTATTTGACTTATTGCTAGGATGTGTTATACTAGTTACAACACTAGAAAACAAGAAGTTAGAATTAAAAGTACCACAAGGCACAACCCCAGGCCAAACATTTAATATTCCAGGACACGGTTTGCCAAATATGCAAACAGGAAAAAGAGGCAATTGCTATATAACTATTGGTATAGACATTCCGAAAATAACTGATATAGATGTATTGGAAAGAATACAAAAATTAAAGAATGAAACACAATAAAGGACGTTAACACTACTATGGTAGAACCAAGCAAAGAATTACAACTTGTTTTTGAAAAATCAATCAAAGACGCACAGAAACTACAACACGAATATGTTACTTTGGAGCATCTTCTGTACGCTATGTTCTGTGAAGAACAGTTTACAAATGTATTGAATCAATTCGGTGCAGATGTTGATTATATTAAAGCTAACCTAGAACATCATCTCAAAACACAATGCGATGAAATTAAAACAGAACAAACTAAGTTTAAGCCTAAGAAAACTGCCACAGTTGAGCGTGTATTAAATCGCGCCTTTACACAGGTATTGTTTGCAGGACGTAGTCATATTGATCTTACTGATGTACTTGTAAGTATGTTAACTGAGAAGAAAAGTATCTGTGTTTACTATCTTGAAAAAGGTGGAATTGAAAAGTCTAAGTTTGCAGAATTTGTTAACGACGAATTTGAAGATGAGCAAGACCAAAACGAAGAAATGTCTGCAGAATCTCGCAGAGCATTACGTGCGTTTACTACTAACCTTAATGACCAAGTTACAAAAGGCAAAGTAGATCCAATTATTGGCCGTGCAGATGAACTTGAGAGTCTTGCACTAGCATTAGGTCGTCGTTCTAAGAACAACGTGCTAATGGTGGGCGATCCAGGTGTTGGTAAAACAGCTATTGCTGAAGGACTTGCATACAATATTGAAAATGGTAAAGTTCCTAGCTTCTTGTCAGAGTACAAAGTATACAACTTAGACATTGGTGCTATGCTTGCTGGTAGTAAGTATCGTGGAGACTTTGAAGAACGCTTTAAATTAGTATTAAGTGCTCTACAAAAGCAAGGCAAAACTATCATGTTTATTGACGAAGCACATATGATGAGTGGTGCTGGAGCAGCTGGGGCCGGTAGTAGTAATGACCTTGCTAATATGTTAAAGCCTGCACTTACTAAAGGTGATTTGAAAGTTGTTGCGTCAACTACTTGGGAAGAATATCGCAAGTATTTTGAAAAGGATCGTGCATTGATGCGTCGATTCCAACGTGTGGTAGTTAGTGAGCCTAGCAAAGAAACAACAAATGAAATCCTACAAGGTATTAAGAAGTACTACGAAGATTATCATGGTACTGTTATTACGCAAGAAGCAATTGATGCGGCTGTTAAGTTAAGTGTTAAGTATCAAAGTGATAAAAAGTTGCCTGATAAAGCAATTGACTTAATTGATGTTGCATGTAGTCGTTTTAAAGTAGACGATAATGACTCAGAAGAGAAGATTGTTACTGAAGAAGGTATTCAATTTGAACTTGCTAAGATGCTAGACTTGCCTACTGACCAAGTTGCAGAGCGTGAATCAGCTAATCTTGCTAATCTTGAAGAAAATATTAAGAAAGTTGTTTACGGACAAGATAGTGCAATTGAATCGATTGTAGATAAGATTCTTGTTAGTCAAGCAGGACTTAAAGCAGACGATAAACCAGTAGGTGCGTTTGTGTTTATGGGTCCAACTGGCACAGGTAAAACTGAAACAGCCAAAGCACTTGCTAGTCAACTTGGTGTTAAACTTGTACGTATTGATATGAGTGAATACATGGAGAAACATAGTGTAAGTAAGCTGATTGGTTCACCTCCGGGCTATGTAGGACACGATGAGAACGCAGGTATCTTAATTACTAAGCTACAAGAGTCACCTAACTGTGTATTACTACTAGACGAGATTGAAAAAGCACATCCAGATGTTGCACAAATCTTGTTGCAAGTAATGGACAACGGTAAACTAACAGGATCTAATGGTAAAGAAGCAGATGCACGTAATTGTACATTAATTCTTACTACTAACTTAGGTGCTAAAGATGCTGAGAAAAATACTATTGGCTTTGGTAAAGATAGTGAGCATGTGTACGAAGATAAAGCACTTAAAAAGTATTTTAGTCCAGAATTCCGCAATCGTTTAGATGGCGTAATTACATTTGCAAGTCTTGGTAAGCCTGTGATGATGAAGATTGTTGGCAAGTTCCTTGTTGAACTTAAAGATATGGTCAAAGACAAAGGCATTGATATCACTATTACAGACGAAGCACTTGATCATTTAGTTGATGAAGGATTTGATCCTAAGATGGGTGCAAGGCCTTTGCAGCGTGTTATTGATAAAGAAATTAAACGTCCTTTATCAAAGCAAATATTGTTTGGATCGCTAAAAAGCGGCGGCAAAGTTACTATTGATTTTAAAGATGGAGAACTAGTATTGGATTGTCTCGAAGAGAAGACCGTTGAAACTGCGTGAATCACGTAAGCTATTCTATACGGAGTACCTATATAAATTGGTACTCCGTAATGAACTGAACAATATATTTCGTTCTGATCTACAGAAAAAAGAAAAGCTAAGTTACGCAAGAAAAGAGCTCGATAGACTAACTGAAGATTATCGTAATAATTTACCGATGACTAAAAGATATTATCGATCAGCAGTTGCAGTAGATGTTCAAGATTATTTTGATGCTATGTTACTCTATACTGCTTTAAAAAGTACTGACGACTATAAATTAAGAATAGATCCAAACTCTGCTGTTACATTATTCTCTAATAATAAGAATTTTTTATTAGGGCTGGCAGATACACTACATACTACAGCAATTGAGTTTTGGGAACCAAACCCAAAACACATTGAGCTCTTAAAATCTAACACTCGTATTGTATTAATTGATACTCCTACCGATCTACCATTAAAAGTATTCTTTAACTCTAAACGAGTACCTAAGGAATTTGCAAATTGGATACGAGCTAATGGCGATAAATGTAAAATAGGAACAATTGCTTTAGATAGTTTAGAACAGTTTGGTTATCTAAATGGTCTGTATATGTATGTTCGTGATGAGAAGATATTAAACCTCATAACGTTGTTAGCCGGAAGAAGTATACGTAGTATAGAAAAGTTAGTTTACAAATCAAATATTGATAAATAGTTGTATGGCAAACAGTGAAATAATATTAGCAAGCAATACACATCCAGGAGATAGTACAGTTTCGACTGTCACTGGAACAAATTTTAAAGGTGACGGATACTACGGGCGTAGTGACGGCTTACACAGCGTACAGTACACCTACAGTGGGCTAACAGGTACAATAACTATACAAGGCACTCTTGCAACTACTCCGGTGGAAGCGGACTGGTTTGATGTGCATACGTACACCGCTGCCGTAGAAACAGCAAGTAAAATTGCAAGTTTTACTGGAAATTATGTATGGATTAGATCTAAAGTAGTTTATACTGACGGAACAGTTAGTTCAATATCACTAAATCATTAAGGTAGGAATCATGGAACACTTTGTAAGAATAGTAATGGAAAAACAAGAGTCAGCAGCACAGCTAGACGAATCTATCTTTCCAGGAACTGAGCTATATGAATCAGCACAAGGGGCAACAGTATACCAAATACCACTTTCTCGCCAATTAAGCGAAGAAGAATCAGACGAGTATGCAGAACGTCTTGCTAATCTTATGTTTGAACAAGGCTACGAAGACTTTGATATCGAAGTTAGTTCAGACATTGGTGAAGATATTATCGAAGAAACATATGACGATGATGACGAGTTTTATGAACAGTACGGTGTTATGCATTACAATGATGATGACATTATGGACGAAGCAGAATACCAAGGACGTACAGTTAAACTAGGCAAGCCTATGCAAGGTGATGTTAAGAAGTTTAAAGTGTATGTTAAAGATCCTAAGACAGGTAATACTAAAAAAGTAAACTTTGGGCACGGCGGAAGCAGTGTTAAAGGTAAAGCTATGAAGATTAAAAAGAATAACCCAGGCGCACGTAAATCGTTTAGGGCTAGACATAATTGTGATAATCCAGGACCACGTACTAAAGCACGTTACTGGTCATGTAGGAAATGGTAATATGAGAATAGATGAATTTGCGCAACCAATGGACGATAAACTACCGTTTGATGTAGTCGACGATGTTACTATCTTTATGCGCAACGATCCAATGTTTTATCGTAAGCAGTTATTTCCTGCTATTATGAATATGAAGGACCGGCACGACACAGGACAAGAATGTGTTGCTGAAGATTGTTTAGGTGAAGTATGTAGTAACGCTATGGAAACATACTGTGATAAATTTAAACTTGGTAAGTCAGCAAACATTTTTAAGGACGAAGATAAAGGTTTAATAATTAATAAATTGTTTGGCGAAGAAATGAAGATGATCAAGGACGGACAGTATTAATGTTGCTGAGAGACTTATATGAAGCTTCGGCAAAACGTACTGTAGCAGTCATGCCAGGAGGCTTTCACCCATTTCACCCAGGACATAAAAGTTTATATGATTGGGCAGTAAAAACATTTGGTCAAGGAAATGTTTATGTTGCTGCAACCAACGATACCGCAGCTAGACCTTTTCCATTTGATGTAAAGAAGAAACTAGCAGGCATGGCAGGCGTTCCTGAAAGCAATTTCATACAAGTCAAGTCGCCTTTTAATGCTATGAGCTACCAAGATATTGTAGATGACAATACTGCACTTGTGTTTGTACGTAGTGAAAAAGATAAAGCTGAACATCCTAAGCCAGACCAAACTAAGAAGAATGGCGAGCCAGGATATTTAAGAACATACACAGGTAAAGATTTAAACTCTTCAAACGAAATGGGATACATGGCATACGGTCCTACTATTAACTTTGACTTTAGTGGTATGCAGATCAAGAGTGCAAGTGAATTACGTGCAACTTGGCCCAATATGAGTGATGAAGATAAACTAAAGGCTGCTAAACTTATGTACGGCAATGGTGCAGAAGCAGCAGTACAACTACTTGACAAAGCACTTGGTGGTTCTGATGAACCGGTTGAAGAATCTGATGTTGTAGTAGACAAGACGTCACTGGTTCCTTACATTAAGAATTTAATTATGGACTACTTAGACAAAGAGCAGGATGTTGAAAAACTATCCAAACTATTAAAAATGATGGTGGGTAGAGAAATTAAGTCACGTGGTGGCAAGCGTTATACTATCACACGTGAAGATATCTCTCTAGCTTTACGAAAAAATGGATGAACTAGAGCGCATAAAGCAACTTGCAGGTGTAAACGAATTCAAAGGTTACACAGAGTACACTCTAGAAAACATCAGTGACGCTGCTGCAAGCAATGTCAAACAAATGAAATCAAAAAACATCAAGCCCGGCGATAAAGAATGGTTCGAACTATGGTTTGGCCTTCCAAAAATGACAGGTGAGAACATGCCACGGGGCTTCCGAGGACGTAAAAAATGAGTAA
>Ga0307997_10000521_pt1 | contig 17558 bp, 14 predicted proteins | sample Davwhametageno36_FD_203165 | JGI IMG/M metagenome (GOLD analysis project Ga0307997, IMG submission 203165) | Marine microbial communities from Davis Island wharf, Antarctic Ocean - #36 | ecosystem: Environmental > Aquatic > Marine > Unclassified | place: Antarctic Ocean: Davis Island wharf... | reverse complement strand
CGACAGATTTCTCTATTGGCAGTTATTACTCTGGCTGGTGCATACCTGCATAGCAGTGTCCAACCAAACATGAGCATCTCGTCTCTCTACGTTTCAAGTAGTGCTGTAGTTAATAAATCCATTCGAATAGCACTTGTCAGTGATCTCCATATAAGACGATCACCTAAGGCCATCACAAAGCTATCGGAACTTTGGGCAGACATTACTGAACAAAATCCCGATGTCATATTACTTGCCGGCGATTACATTAATGACGGTAGCTCGGGCAAGGGTATAGGTTCAATTGGGCCTGCTATAGCAAATGTCTTTGGGGTATCAGGACTCACGCCCGTAGTCGCTGTGCTTGGTAATCATGACCATTGGTCTGGCGCTGAGTCTTGGTCCCGATATCTTTCTGAGGCGGGCGTTACCGTGCTAGAGAATGAGACTGTCATACTAGATTCAGTTGATACATGCATAAGAGGATTCGGCGACGCATTCACCAGTCATTTTGAGTATGTAGATTTCCCCAAAGAATGTGATGATATGTTGCAAATCAGTCTGATGCATGACCCTGCAGGGGCATTCAATCCGAATGTTAGAGGCCTTATATTGGCGGGGCATACGCACTGTGGCCAAATATCCATACCCTTCATCGGGCCTGTATATGTACCGTCACAGGCACCTAGAGAAGCTTATTGTGGGCTATACCAAGACGAGCAACGGCAGGTCTATGTTAGTTCAGGAGTAGGGACTAGTATTCTTCCATTAAGGTTCAACGCTAAGTCTTCCTGGGACCTCATTACCATTTATCACTAAGCGTATTTTCGGCAAAACAAGGCAATATTTAATGTAACAAAGGATGTAACAAAAGCAGTTTTCTAAGCCCATTAAAGTTATATTAATCAATAGCTTACAGTCAATGTACAGTTCCCGCCGCCTCCACCAAATAATAGCCCCGAAAGGGGCTTTAAAGCACCATAAAGTATTGATTTATCTAGATTTTATGGTATCTGTTTATCTGATATTTTAAATATCCATCCTAAGGTAACAAACACGTTTGATGTTCTCTGCGGGCAACCTAGCGTGCTACTGCAAATGCTTGAATCGGATTTACCATAGACCGGTTTTGGACTGAGCTATAATCTCGATTGGTTGGATTAGTCGGTTAGTTAATGAATACCAGTAAACTGTAACAATGGCTTCTCTTTTGTTACAAGGTTTGTAAGCGAATATCTGCTTTTGTATTAAGGAAGTCGAAGGAAGAAAGTAAGATGATGAAGGCAATTATATTGAATCGCCTGAGTCATTTGCCGAAAGAGTTAGGTTAGGTGAAGAAGTTTCGCTTTGGCTTAAAGTCGGTATTTCTTTAGTGCCAATCGACGAAAACGGTAAAACTCATAAGCGATTTAATGATTTGAGTGGTGCCCTTGAGTGGTTACGGCAACAGCGCACTCTAATTGCAAGTGTTGAGAGAAGCGAAAGTGGTTTCGGAAGATACTTTTGGGATTTAGCTATCAAAGAATCAAAGCCAAAAACTGGCAAAGTAGCTATGAAATATAATCCTGAGAATGACCTTTACGAAGCTGTAGCAACTCCAAGCTTGAAGGCGGTGCAATCATGAACAACGTAACTTTACTTAACACGATATATGTAAACTTTGAAGCACGAGCCGTCTTTGACGGCTCCATCAAAGGCTTCACCAAAGCTCTAAACACGATTTCTCCAGAGCTAACCTTGTCGGATTTAGAAGATGATGTGATGTATGGTGAAGAGATGATGTGCGATGACGAGTTGGGTGAGTATCTGGAGTCTGTAGGAGCTTACTGGGGCGAATACATGGCTCAAGATGGAATGGGAGTCTACATAACTCTACCAGAGATAGAGACGGTAAGCGCACAGCCTTGTCCAGGGTGGAGTGACTGGCTTTTGGAGCATGGGCTAAATTTCGAAGCAATCACAGAAGAGTCTCGGGCAGAGTCTAAAGCTTGGAGAGCAAGCATTACCAGCTATGTAGGCAATCCACGTTATGCAGGGATGAATGCAGAATGAAAGACTCTCAATTGGAAGGCTTATCACAGTTCGCAAACCAAGGAAAAGAAAGTCCGTTAGTAATGGCAATGATGATAGTACTCTCAGCAATACTTATATTGACAGCTGAATATTTGATTTAAGAGCCTAGTTGATTTTTTCAATGATATTCCCCTTTAAATCAGGTGCCTCGGGGCACAGTTTGTTATGTGTACTGCAGAAGCTAGGTTGATATAGTCAACTCTACTCATCTAATTCACGTAACATAACAGTAGGCTGTCCTTACTTCTAGCTAATTGGCTAGAATGTTATGACCGCTCAGTCATAGAGTTCAAGGTATTGCAATGGGATGACTGGCAACGCGCTTTTAAACCGGTTGCTTTTGTTTAGCCGTCTGGCTAATATTATCGAATATTAATAATTTTATTGAGGTGAGCTTTATGGGGTTTAGGTTGGCAAATATCGGCGGCAGGGCCGCTTTGGTGTCCGGTGAGTCTTACTATGATCTGGAGAAAATAAGCCATGGTGATTTTTCGCAGGATCCGATGCAAGCGCTTGAGGCGCTCTCAGAGCTATCTGCGCTCGACGATCAATTAGAGAATTTTGAACCCAGTGGCCAACTTGCGGATGTCGAGCTTGGACCCCCAGTGCCAAACCCCAAAAACTGTTATGCGGTGGGGCTTAATTATCGCAATCACGCCGAAGAGTCTAATATGGCGATCCCCCCGGTGCCCATGGTGTTTACTAAGCATTCCTCGTGCATAAGTGGTCCCACTGCCGATATTGAAATGCGCAGTGATTATGTTGATTACGAAGCCGAGCTGGTGGCAGTTATCGGCAAGCCCGGCAAGGACATTAGTCGAGATGATGCTTGGCAACATGTGGCCGGTCTCTGTGTGGGGCAGGATATTTCTGATCGCCCGATGCAGTTTAGCGCGGCTCCGCCACAGTTTAATCTAGGTAAATCCTTTGATACCTTCGGCCCCATAGGTCCGGTATTGACTTCGCTGGAGTCCTTAGACGAATACCATTCTATGGAAATACGCTGTGACGTAAGTGGTGAGCTGCGGCAGAAGGACAATGTCGATGATCTGATTTTCGATATCCCTTTTATAATTGCCTATCTATCTGAAATTGTGACCTTAAATACCGGGGATGTGATTTTTACCGGAACGCCAGCCGGTGTTGGTGTTATCGATGGCAAATATCTGCGCGATGGCGAAATACTAACCACTAGCATTGAGGGGCTTGGAACCCTGCGTAATCGCTGTGTGAGGGTGGCTGACCATTCTCGCGCAGATATCGTACCCGAGGCATTTTCTAAGCTGGTGGCTGCAGCCCGTGAAAAGGCCGCGGCGCATAAGTAAGCCTCTGCACTGTTGACGGTTATTGAGCCTAAATGCAGGTGACCTTTTCCAGGGTTGTATTGGTTAATGCTTGATAGGTCTGGGTCATAAAGCGGATAACTTTTAGGGGAAGTGGATCCGCCACTTCTTTCGCAATTTCGGGGCGAGAGAGCAGGGACTGGTACCAGGGCTCCAGACCCGGGTGTAAGCGCTTGAAGGGGTAGCCGGTTGATTTTAGGCGGTGAGCATAAATAAACCAGACTATATCGATGATACTGATCCTATCACCCAATAGAAATTCTTGATCGGCAAGCTGTGCTTCCAATGATGTAAATTTCCGTTTAAATCTCTCTACTGAGTTGGTGGCCTGTTCTGGGGTAATACCCTGTTTTGCCAGATCGCGCCAAAAGGCAAGCTGCACCTGTTTATGGCTATCTTTTTTTCCCTCTACAGTGCCTTCGCTGGATGCTAGTGCATCAAGAGCCTCGGGCGGTTTGCCGACCAAAAATTTCGGCAGGGAGAAGCCAAAGGTCAATGTCCTTAGATTGAGGTGCAAATCATTCTCGGCGTTGAGTTGCTCTAAAACAGACTCCCTCTGCTGGGCGGGAATTAATTTTGGGGTCTGGAAGCGGTCATCGAGGTAGCTGACAATATCATTGCTCTCAATATGTACATCGCCATCATGTATCAGTGTCGGAAGAAGCCCGCGAGGATTAATACCAAGATACCATTCGCTGTAGTTTTCAGCTTTTAATAAATTGATCGGGTGTGAAACCCAGTCAACGCCTTTGAGATTGAGCACGATACGCGCTTTTTGAGAGCATGAAGAGCTGCTGAAGTGAAAGAGATGTAATCCCTTCCACTCTGTGACTTCCTTGGTTTTGATGTCTTTGGTGTAGAGTTTAACCATCTTCGTTGTCGCTCCTAATGTTTCTCTGTAACCGCAGAGTAACAATCACCAATATCATCGCTGCTACTACCACTGTAAGGTTTGGATCCCAGCCGTTGAGCAGCGAGGGAACGCCGCACTGTCTGTCTGCTAGCCCGCTCTTGTTTTACTCTTAATATTGGTTAGTTCTTGTTTTTGGCATTTTCAATGGCCGCTTCAGCCCAGGGTATACGATCTTCAGGGCCCCCAAAGATATCCATATCAAATAGAATTTCCATAATCTCAACGCCTCGCTCTTCACCGGCGGGCCAATTTGCAATGACTTTTTGCATCTCGTTAACGCGCTCGGGATACTGAGCCGATAGATCGATGCTTTCAGTGGGGTCGGTGAATACGTTGTAGAGTTCCAACCTATCGCCAGTAATTAACTTCCATGGCGGTTGGTACAGTGAGGTATTGTCAAAGCCGGTGACTAAATAGTCTGGTTTTCTGGTTATCTCGCCCTTGGATAGCGAACGCCATTGAGATGCGCCGTCAATATCGTCGGGGATGTCCTGAGACCCGCCAACGGCTTCAAGTAAGGTTGGCAGTACATCCGAGACAGAGATAAATTCAGTATGAATGCCTGGGTTGATCTGCTTGGGCCACCAGAGAAAGGCGGGCACTCGCACACCGCCCTCTAAAGTGCTTGTTTTGGTACCGCGCAGAATTCCATTGTCGCTGCCACCGTCGTAGGAGAATTTGGCAAATTCCTCGAGGGTGCTAAATGGTACTGGCCGATCAAAAAAGAATGTCCCTAGGTCCGCAAGCTTTCTTAATGTGGATGCAAGCTCCGCTTCGCCGCCTATTAACCCGCCATTGTCGCTGGCAAACAGTATTAGGGTATTGTCGAGCATATCGCGTTTTTGAAGCGACTCGATAACACGACCAATTTGATCATCTAATTCCGACACCATGGCCGCATGGACACGCCTATTGGGATTGCTGATCTGACTGTATTTATCGATGCTCGCCTGTGGGGCCTCGTTGGGCATATGGGGTGCGGCCATCGCCAGATAGAGAAACAGCGGCTGCTGTGATTGGTACTCTTCGATTAAGTGAACGGCTTCATTGCCTAGCAGATGTGTTGCATAACCCTCCTCGCGGACGGTAATGCCATTGCGCTGCCAGTCATGCCCGCCGCCATGGTTGTGATCCCAGTAGCCGATACCACCACTTAAAAAACCGTAAAAGTGCTCAAAGCCTCTTGCTGGAGGTGCATAGGCGGGCGTGTAGTTACCCAGATGCCATTTGCCGACCATCAGACTTTGATAGCCTAGCGCATTTAGGTACTGAGGCAGAATTTGCTCATCTAGGTCCAGGCCAAGTTGCTGATTTTTAGCAATAGCCCTGCTGATACCTAACTTTCTAGGAGACTTGCCTGTCATCAAGGCCGCCCTGGTAGGGCTGCAGGTAGGCTGAGCATAAAAACGGTCCAACTCAAGTCCCTCGGCAGCAAGGCGATCAATATTGGGGGTATTAATCTCGCTGCCATGGTAGCCGACATCATTCCAGCCCAGGTCATCAGCTAATATCACCACAATATTAGGTCGTGGGGAGCTGGCTTCAACGGCATAGGCTGAGCCATAAAAGTTTAGTAGTAGAGCTGCAATAAGCCCCGTACATTGATAGTTGAATTTTAAAATCTGCATGATTTAGGCCGCTGTTTTCTTATAAATTATATTTTAGCCTATCGGCTAAATTAGTCAATCACATGTTGTCAAAGTCCGCGCATTTATCAGGCTGTCATTGACCAGAGCCACTTGAATTTCCTTGCTAACATAAAGAGGAAAACCTATACTAGCCAATAGGCTAATTTATTGAGCTTTAGCGCCTTTACTGGGCGCTAGTTTTCTTGGATATCCCTCTATATGAGTAATTTTACGAGCATCAAAAATGTTGTAGCTACCAGTCCTTTGAGATGTTTTTCCTGGCCTTTGATAGGGGTCAGTGGATTTTACTACCGCGCTGTATACTACTCTCGTGGAACCAGCGCTTCACGTGATTCTGGCTATCAAAACTTTAAAGTGGCGGGCGTTGATTTCTGCGAATATCCAGTCGATCTGGACGGCTATAGTCATCGCATAACCGAGGCCGGAGATGCTGACGCTGGCAATACGGTGGTTTTGATGGGAGGTATACCCACGGATAGCAGTGAGACTTTTTACTGGCTAGTAGCTGAACTGTGCCGATTAAACACAGAGCTGCGCTGTCTAATCGTACAGCTGCTGTTTGTCGAGAATAACACCAATCTGGCTTATTCCAATACTATTAAAGCGCGATACTTTGGCCGAACACTGCCCTTTAATCAGGATATTGATTTATCTAGTGAGCCAGTTGACCCTCGCTTTGATCATTATAATCAAGCAACTACAGCGGCACATATTCTCGATGCTCTAGAAGTAACTTAGGCTCATTTTGTTGGCCATGATCGCGGTGCGGTGGTATTTGATTGTCTTATCGGCGCTAACCCTGATATTGCGTTGAGCTATTCTCGTGGTTCGCAACTCTGGGATCACTACGATGATGCCTGGTCCGATTTAGCCCCCAAGCTGATTGTCGGCCCTCCTCATCGCCAGATGGTTTTTCCCTGGCAGTGTGAGTTGCTTTTTTTATGGTGGTCAAGTTAAAACGTCCCATAAATTATTGTCCCCGGGCTTTGTGGCGTCCGTCGCTAATGCCCGGCGTGGCACCGACGACTAAGACAGAAAGACCCATCTGCTCTATAAATTAGTTTCAGTGCCAAAGGGTATTAGATCGATTGTTCGACAGATTATGATGCAGACTGACTCTACCGATGAGGTGAGGGGCGGGAGGCTCTAAAACAGTCTCAGGTGCCGATTATGCAGTTTCAAGGTGAGGACGAATTTGCTGTTGATGCCAGTGGTACCTTGGTGTCTGATCAGCCTTATTTTGGCCGCTATAATCTATTTACCAATGATGTTTGTGACCTCTATCCGGGATCGATCAGTCAAGATGAGGACTTTAGAGTGGACGGCTTGGTACAAGAGTGCGGCCCATACCGCTGTCTTTGTTTTCAGGATAATGCCAGATTGAGTCGTTTTTGTCTGATTCCCAATGCCGCTCACTTTAATGTTGTTGAAAATCCGCAGGCTTGTGCGCGGGCAATCAATGACTTTATGGCTGATTTTGCTTAACAGCAGGCACTTACAAATCTAGGTTAGCTGAATTTTTAATTGATCAATCAGCTTGCCCAGCTGGTCTTTTAAGCTCTCAGAGCTGTCTGTATAACAGAGTCCATAAATTTGCCTGTCCGGCCTCAGTAGGGCTAATGCGACATTATTATCGTCGGCCCAGCGCTGCAGCAGGCCCTCTTTATCGATACCCTGGCCCTGCTCTCCCAGATTAAAACCGGCTACAGGTGCCTGTAAGAAATCGGTATTGTGTTGGCTGAGCAAAGGGTCAGGGTCGGTATTAAATCCAACAACTGAAAATGTATTATCAAGGAGGCTGTCCAGTAGAATGCAATCGCCATTAGTTAGAGTGATCATACTTTGACGCAACATGTAGCGGTCGAGTGAGTGACGATCCTGAGCAAAAATACCATCCCCGAGCCGCCACTGCTGACCAAATTTAATCGAGGATACAAGTACCGGAATTAGCCGTCCGAGCATCAGAAACAGGTCACGGGCCAATGCTTTTAGGGGATTGCGTGTTTGAATAATATCGCCATGGGTAATAGCCAGATTAATCACTTCCTCTACATGGGGACGCCTTTCACTATGATAGCTATCTAGAATCCTGGCATCCCACTGGCCGCCTAATACGCCAGCAAGCTTCCAGCTTAGATTGTAAGCATCCCGTATACCCGAGCAGAGCCCCTGACCTAGAAACGGAGGCATTTGATGAGCGGCATCACCGAGTAAAAAGACTCTTCCTTTTGTAAATTGATCCGCCAATAGGGCATGGAAGCGATAAACTTTTGTCCGAATAAGACTGCCATCTCGCTCGTTGAGCTGGCTATTAAGTCGACCAATATGGGGGGCCATCAGGGCGCGAACATTATCTTCATCTTCCATATCCCCATGGTCGTCAGTATCATTAAGCATAAACTCCCAGCGTATATGGCCTGGTTCGCAGGGTATAAGTGATGTAGGCCGAGCTGGGTCGCAAATTTGATAGACCTCATCTTTGATCTGAATGCTTTTATCCAGAATCAGATCACAGACTAGCCAGGGTTCGTCGCAGCCCAAATCCTGCAACCCAAAGCCGCCCAATTCTCTTGTGCTGCTTGAAGCTCCGTCACAGCCCAGCAGGTAAGAGCATTGGACATATTGCGACTCTGTACCTTTGATATCGGTGATCTTTAGGGTTACTCCAGAACTGTCCTCGTGAAGCTCTTCGAGCTGCCAGCCAAGAAATTGATCAACTGAATCGCAATCGTCGACACTTTCTCGAAGATATTTTTCGAGTTGGGGTTGAGAGAAAAACGTACTGTTGGCCCAGTAGTGAACTCTGTCAGATTCCGACAGATCCTGATGAAGAAGCGTCCAGTTGAAACCATTGAGGAATGAAACAAATCCAGGATCGCGGCTGGCTTCTCTAATTGTTTCATGCAGCCCTTGGGATTGAAAAATCCGCATGACCTCTCCATCGTAATGGACCGCTCGAGGAATTTCATAGATATCCAGATTAGGCTCTACTACTAAGGTATTTATGCCTTGCTTGCCTAGCAAAGAAGCCATCATTGCGCCGGTGGGTCCATAGCCAATAATTGCAACATCGTAACTTTTCATATTTTGGGGCCTTGAGCGGACAAATTTTAGGCGCATATTAGCCATTTGGCTATTTGTCGTCAAGGAGAGGATTGGTGAAGACCAAGCAAAGTTTCACTCAGGCTGATTGTTGGTACGAGCCTGTCCAGTGGCAGGTGAGAAAATCAGTGATTAACTTTCTTGACATAAACTAGCCGAATGGCTAACGTGCTTGGATTAGGGTTCACAGTGAAAGGCTTTAAATTGATTGAAGCCGTTTCTCAGGGCTCAATAGCGCAGCCAAAACTCTGTACAAAAGGGTTTGGATAGCTGCATCAAATATGACAGGACGCCGTCGATAGGTTTTTTCTGCATCTTAAATCAGCATAGGTAAAAGTGAGTTTTTTATGATTAATCATTTTATAAATGGGGCAACGGTTGCGGAGGGTGGCTGTCCTTCAGATCTCTTTAACCCATCAAATGGCAGCAAAATTGGTACTGTCTTAAACGGCGGCGCTACTGAACTGGATTTGGCCGCACAGGCTGCTCATATAGCTTTTCAAGCTTGGTCGACCACAGGTTTGGGTTATAGAGCAAATGTGCTTTTAGCCTGCCGTCAGCAGGTGATGGACCATCGCGATGAGCTTATCGGAATTTGCGTGATCGAAGCGGGTAAGACATTTGCGGATGCTGCTGCTGAGGTGGATAAAGGTATTGAGGGACTTGCCTATGCTGCCAGCGTGGGTAGCTGGCTGCGTTCCTCAACAACACAAAACGTGTCATCGGGAATTGATGTTGTTGACGCTCGCTACCCGATTGGCGTTATCACGACAGTCAGTCCATTTAATTTCCCCGTTATGATCCCATTAGTGCAATGCGCTATGGCAATTGCATGCGGCAATACAGTGGTAGCAAAACCAAGTGAAAAAGTTCCCTCAGCCTTTCGTTTAATTGCTGAGCTTATGCACAAAGCGGGATTGCCTAGTGGTGTTTTAAATGTGGTAAACGGTGGTCGCGAAGTGGTTGAAGCGATGATTGAGCACCCCAAGGTGGCTGGATTAAGCTTTGTTGGCAGTACGCCAGTGGCCAAACATTTAAGGATTAGGGGTATTCAGAATGATAAGCGAGTGCAGGCATTTGGCAGCGGTAAAAATCATATGATTGTACTGCCTGATGCGGATTTGGATATGGCTGCAGATGCGTCTGTATCGGCCGCCTATGGTGCGGCGGGTCAGCGTTGTATGGCAATCTCGGTCGTCGTCGCTGTGGGTGATATCGGCGATCAGTTGGTCGCTAAAATTGCTCAGCGTATTCCCGATATTGTGGTGGGTTCAACAGCAGATAGTGCTGTGCAGTTGGGTCCGGTGATTAGCCTCGAAAGTAAGCAGCGAATTCATGGCTTTATTGAAGGCGCAGAGCGTTCCGGTGCGTCACTTGTCGTCGATGGACGTCTGCAGGACGATCAAGACGGGTGGCTAGTAGGTGCCAGCCTTGTCGATCATGTAAAGCCTGGTATGCCAGTTTATGATGAAGAAGTGTTTGGGCCGGTGCTCTCTATTGTCAGAGCATCAACCTACCAAGAGGCAATGGACATTGTGGCAAGTCATCCGCTGGGTAATGGTGCTGCTATATTTACCCGCGATGGTGGCGCTGCCAAGCGCTATGCGGATGATATACAGGCGGGAATGGTTGGCATCAATGTGCCTATACCTGTGCCACCCTGGAGTCATAGTTTTGGCGGCTGGAAAGCTAGTGCGTTTACTGACAGCAAAATCAGCGGCCCCGAGTCCCTCAGTTTTCACACTCGTGTTAAAGCGATTATCAGCCGCTGGCCAGACCCGGCCGAAAGTAAAGTCGATCTGGGTTTTTTAAAGACCGATAGGTAGGGAGTCAGGGCAACTGCCTTATTGATAACAGTTGCCAAAGGCAAATATCGATGGTAAGTTAGCCATATGGCTACTAGCCATGTGGCTATATTGCAAATGAAAAAAACATTAGAAGTCGAATACCTAAGGGGAATAGCATGAGAAAAAAACTAATTATTAGCGCTATCGGCGCACAGCTGATTATGATGCAGGGGCTTCAGGCTGAGACTCTTGCTCTTGAGGAAGTAATAGTGACCGCAGAGAAAAGAGAGCAGAGTTTGCAGGACGTACCAGCCTCAATCTCAGCGTTCTCAGCATCTCAGATCGAGCAGGCTGGATGGGATGATATATCCCAGCTTGAAACCAGCATCCCCAGCGTATCCATGGGTGGTGATGGTGATTCACGACCCTTTATTTTTATACGAGGCGTGGGCTCTCGCAAGTTTGACCTGGGCTCCGAGGGCTCGGTTGGTGTGTTTGTTGATGAAATCTACAATGCTCGCTTTTCATCGGCTCTCTCGGGTATTGTCGATATTGAGCGTATCGAAGTGCTGAAGGGCCCCCAGGGCACATTGTACGGGCGCAACACCATCGGTGGTGCGGTGTCACTATATACGGTAAAACCAACGGATGAATTTGAAGCGCGCATTAAAGTGGCCGCTGGTTCAGATGGCTATAGCCGTGTGGGGGGCTTTGTATCTGGCGCACTCTCCGAAAATTGGGTCGGACGTCTAGCTGCCTCAACGCGTTCGGACGACGGCAATATGACTGAGGTTCTATCTGGAAAAAATGATGGTCAAGACGCCGATGCTGTTCGACTGAACTTGATAGGTCAGTTGACTGACAAGACCAGCGTCGAATTCACTGCGCAGAGCACCACGCTTGACCAAAATGGCAGGCTCGCTCAGGCCAACGGTGAAATGGGGCCATTTGGCCTCTATCAGTTGGGGCATGCTTTGCCTCTGCCAGTTCTGCCCGCACCTTTGCGAGCCAACATTATGGCCGGAATACAGGCCGGAACTGTAGCGGATATTTTGCGTGAAGCTGCTCTTGATCCACGCAATGTGAAGATGGATCGTCCCGGGTTTTCTTCCCTGGATTCCGATCTAGTGTCACTTAAGGTCGAGCATGAATCCGAAAACTTCTTGTTTACATCGATTACCAGCCACACCAGTGACGAACTCCATGAAGAAACTGATTTTGAAGCAACCACTCGGGATGCAATTTGGACTGATGTTGTTCAGGATAGTCGGCAAACAACCCAGGAATTCCGAATTACGTCCGTCGATGGCGGCATGGGAACTATGGATGATCGACTTACCTGGGTGGTTGGTCTGTATTACTTCAATGATAAAGGCTACAGGAAAGATGACTACTCTGTTGAAGAGCAGGGTAATATTCCCCCACAGTACTATCAGGCTGCCAGCGTAGATTTTAGTCAGTCGCGTCAGGATTTGACTCTCGATAATAAGAGCTTTGCTCTGTATGGACAGGCGACTTATGCGTTGACGGATCAGCTGAATGTGACACTTGGTATTCGCCGCAGTGAAGATGAAAAAGATGTGATCACGCAGATGATCACCAATACACCAGGTTATCCATTTGTTGCAGCACCTTTTACGCTTCCTCAGACATTGGAGTACAGCTCTACTGATCCCAAGCTAAGTATTGACTATGCGATCAATGACAACTCAATGGTCTATATTACTTATGCGAGTGGCTATAAAAGTGGCGGTGCCCAGTTTGCAAGTTGGGCCGAGGCCGGCAATGTTAATGGTTTTGAACAAGAGCAACTAGACTCTCTGGAAATTGGCTATAAAGCACGTCTGATGGATGATCGCCTGCAATTGAATGTGGCGGCCTATCGTTATGATTATACAGATCAGCAAGTGCAAACCATTGTTGTGATTAATGGCGCGCCGTCTGGCTTGACGAGCAATGCTGCCGAGAGTGAGATGGACGGTTTTGAACTCGAGATGAATTATCTACTGACCAGCGCATTAAGAGTTGATTTTAACTACTTCAACCAGAATGCAGTATTTGGTAGTTTTGAGGATGTAAGTGGCTCTAAGACGGGCAATCCAATGCAGTTCGCCCCCGAGGATGCTTACACTGTGGCGTTAAATTATGCGCCCGATACTGCAATTGACCTTCAATTACGCGCTGAATACAGCTACAAGGATGAATTTCAGTTTGATGCGGGCAACCGTGCCATCTCTCTGGAGCCTGAGCACAGTGTTGTCAATTTAACGGCCTCAATGAATCTCAATGATTCAACGTCGCTGCGGCTGTACTGTGATAACTGTTCCGATGAGTTAATCCGTACTCAGGTAACTACTTTTTCTACCACACAGGGTGGTGGTGGACGCAGCATCTATGGTCCTGGTCGCCGCGTTGGGGCCGAGATTAGCTATAATTTTTAAAGGTTTCCATCTGAATATGGGATAGCTAGTGATGGAGGCATCTGTCATTGGCTATCTCATATTTTTTAAGGCAATAAACTTGATACAGCGTTCCGTATTGCTCTTAACTTGGTTCCACTAAGTAGATCATTTCTTGTGATGAAGATTTTAATTTTATGGCGATTAAGTATACTAAAGAATTTGAACTTTATAGCTACGGTGAGTCCTTGGCTTCTCAAACTGCCAGAGTAGGTCTTGCGGAAAAAGGCATTGACTACAAGCAACATCGCGTCGGGCTTGAATCTACTGGTGAGCATTTGCAAAAAGCCTACAAGGCAATTAATCCCGCGTCATTGGTTCCGACCCTGGTACACAATGGTCAACCGATCTATGACAGTGTAAGGATTCTTGAATACCTAGATTCTTTTGCGCCCAATCAGGGTGCCACTTTATTTCCTACGGACGGTGAAAAAAATGCTCAGGTTCGAGCGCTAGTCAAAGAGTTTTCTCTGGATGAAACTGTTGATATCGGTGAGAATTTTGGCACATGTATGGCAGGCCTCAGTACTCAGATGCTCGCTTATCTACTCTGCAAGCGTCCTTTTTGGACCGTCGTTTGGGACTATCTGACCAAGCATCCATCCAGAGACCGAGTGCCCATCTTTATTTTAATTCGTCTGTTGGGAAAGCCGCCTAGATTTAAATATAGAGAATTCGTTAGCGGGGTTGCCAGGGGAATAATCTTTATTGAGAAGACATTGTCCCATGGCGGGCCCTTTATCGCCGGTGAGTATTCTGCTGCTGATGTGCTACTTGCGCAGGGTTTCCACCGACTTGAGATTACCGGCTTCCATAAAGTGCTCGAGTCGGATCAGTTTCCAAATATTAAACAGTACTGGCCAAGACTGCATCAGCGCGAAAGTTATAAAGCAGGAATTCTCGATTATGAAGAAGACGAGTGGAGCGAATGTAAAGCTGCATTATATGGGGAGGGAGAAAACCCAGATGTCGAGTATTTTTGGTCAGAGGTTAAACGGTTTAACCAATAATAAATCTCGCCTTGTCGCCTATAAATGAAACTGTAAAGAGGACAATCAAATGAGTGAACCGATTTGTAAAGTTGCAGATATCATCTTTGTACGTTTTGAACTTGTGGATCTGAAATCTCAAAAAGAGTACATGGAACATTTTGGCATGTTACTGGCGTACGAAACGGACGACACGATTTTTTATCGCGGCACAGGTGCGGCACCCTATTGTTACGTAGCCACAAAAGGCCAGAGCAATCGTTTTATTGGTACCGCTTATCGCGCCAATGCTTTCTCTGATCTCGAGGCATTGGCCGCGGCAAAGGGAGTGAGCATCGTCGCAAATACCGAGCCTGGCGGTGGCCACAAGGTAACGCTTGTAGATCCCGATAATATTGAGATTGAAGTCTATTACGGCATGCAACCGTCTGAGCCCATATCGATTAATCCAATTATGCTTAATACGGGTGTCGATAAGCCCAGGGAAAATACTCTGCAGCGCTTTGGTCGGGGTTCCGATGAGTGGCAGTTACACGACAACCGTTGGGTGTATGAGCTGACCTCTAAGGTAAAGCGGCTGGGGCACACAGCTATCAATGTAGCCGAGGCCGCAATATCCGTTGATTGGTATGCCAATACACTGGGCTTTTTGATCAGTGATAATCTGCTTGCTCCAGATGGTCCTCATTCTATCGGTGCCTTTATGCGCTGTGATCAGGGTGATGTGCCTGTCGATCATCACACGTTGAATAACGTGCAGTTTTTAGGTGAGCCAAAGCCTGCATTTGGGCATGCTGGCTATGAGGTAACCGATTCGGTGGATGATCTGATGGCCGGTCACTACCATATGAAAACCGTCGATAAGTATTACCATGAATGGGGTATTGGACGTCACCTATTGGGTAGTCAAATGTACGACTATTGGCGTGACCCCAGCGGCTTTACCCATGAGCATTGGACTGATGGTGATCTTCTCAATGCATCTATCCCTGCCACGGATACGCCGGCCAGGGATTTGATTATGGCTCAATACGGGCCCGAAGCTCCCGCCTCTTTTGGCGCTACCATGCCCAGTGAAGAGGTCGATGACTTTAGAGCAGCAACCCCGAGCTTGACGGATATAGTCAAGATGATGGAACAGCAACCAAAATAAGTGAGATTCGATATGAGTGGTTCAAACAAGCAAAAAATTTCTGCTCAGGAACTTGCGGCTGCCTCAGGTATGCAGCGCCGACTCCATGGTGGAGGTAATGTGCAGTCTGACCATGTGTTGGCGGCACAAAATACATTTAGTGAGATGAAAAAACGTTATACAGCATTAAGTGATGATCACCTCGATTTACTGTTCAGAGAACCTCGAACCCAGTATGCCTGGCAGGATAAAGAGGTTAGCGAAGACCTGTTGCGAACCCTTTATGATTTGACCAAAATGACATCTACTAGCGTCAACTCTTGTCCGGGACGGTTTATTTTTCTGCGCTCAGAAGAGAGCAAAGAGCGACTGAGACCGACATTAACAGGTAATAATGTTGAGAAGATAATGGGAGCTCCCGTGGTTGCGATTATTGCTCATGATAATGCTTTCTATGAGCGATTGGATCAACTCGCCCCCTATGCTGATCTTAAACCCATGTTTGTCGATAAGCCCGCCTACTGTGAGGCCACAGCGTTTCGGAATGGCACCTTGCAGGGCGCTCAGTTGATGATGGCCGCGCGTGCGCTGGGACTCGACTGTGGCCCTATGTCGGGTTTTAACAATCAGCTGGTTGACGAGGAATTTTTTGCTGCCACCACAGTGGTTTCAAATTTTCTTTGCTGCCTGGGTTACGGCGATCCGAGCCGTATTTTCCAGAGGCTTCCCCGTCTCGAGTTTAATGAGGCATGTAAGTTTTTATAGGATTAGCTGCTCATCTGCGCAGGTCATTCGGGTCAAACTCACTGATCACACCTTTGTTATTGTAAGTCACGGCAATGCTATCCAATAGTATCTAAGGGTCGTCCAGTCAATCCATTATGGGCTAGAGATAGGTGGCGACCCAGATTCAATCTGAGATTAGATACGGCTATACAAGCACTTTCCCATAGTCAGTGATAGGTGTTTTATACCCGTCTAAGAGGAAATTTAAGTTAATCTGCCCTATGCAGCTCCAATGTATTATAATTTTGTCCTTCAAAATAACAGTTCTAACCTGACTATGACTACTTCTGAAAAACAGCACAATCCGTCAATGCGTGGGCGCGTTAATGTTGAGGATAAGCTTCTCAAAGCCGCCTGCAAACTGCTGGCTCAAAAAGGCCCCAAAGGCGTTTCAAACAGAGATATTGCCAAACACGCGGGGGTCAATCATGGTCAAATTCATCATTATTTCGGAAGTAAACGGGGGTTGCTTGAGGCCGCCATCCTTAAACTTGCCCATGAACACTGGGACCATACTCAACGCGATGGTATGTCTCCCCTGGCATTGGGCAAGGATCAAACCTATATTTTGGCGGTAATTCGCTGCGCCATTGATGGTGATTTGGACTTGGCGACACTTGAATTGCGAGAAAATATATCGGTGCCTAGGCAAGCATTGCAAAAGCTCTGTGACAATAGAGACCCGTCCGAGACTGAGACCAGCGTAAAAGGCCAATTGGCCGCGGCCATGGCAATTGAAATGGCTTGGGCCATTTTAGAGCCATATATCAATGCTACGCTCAATGTTGAAGCCGATGAGGTCTATGTCGTAAAACAGAAGATAGTCGATATTTTGGTATCGATAGCGGATTACTGAACCGCCTCTATCAAGCAATAGCCACGCAAGGGCTTTAAGTTTTCATAAAATATTGATTTAGTTGGATGTTTAAGGTGTAGGAAGATTCATCAAATATTGCAAATATTCACACCAAGGCGAAAGTACATTTTTTGATGTACTCTGTTTTCAACCTAACGTACTAGTGCAAACGCCTGAATCTGGTTTTCCGGAGACCGATTTTGGACCGGGCTATCATCTTGATTGGTTGGATTAGTCGGTTAGTCAATGAAGATCAGTAAATTGTAACAATGGTTGCCCGTTTGTTACAAAGTTTGTAAACGAAAATCTGCTATTGTGCTGAAGTGGCTAGTGAAAAGAGAGCAGAGGAGTTTCGTAAAAGGCCATGTAAGTTACAAGAGAGTTACAAACGGGAAAATAGGGCTTATTACCTACTGTTTTAAATGAAGAAAATATAGGGCTTCTATTGAGTTGGAGTAGTCGGGTAGGTATAACCCATTGATTTATATAG
>Ga0307997_10000518_pt1 | contig 17635 bp, 3 predicted proteins | sample Davwhametageno36_FD_203165 | JGI IMG/M metagenome (GOLD analysis project Ga0307997, IMG submission 203165) | Marine microbial communities from Davis Island wharf, Antarctic Ocean - #36 | ecosystem: Environmental > Aquatic > Marine > Unclassified | place: Antarctic Ocean: Davis Island wharf... | reverse complement strand
ACTTAGACTAGACTAGCACGACCCGACACCAACCACAACCGTGGAGAAAATGTCCAACATCTCCATTGCCGTCGGACAGTGCGGCCTCCAAATCTTCGACAGCACGCTGTCAGCAATGCACAAAGGACCAGACTACGACGATCTAAAGCAGGCGACCACCTCCACCAACATTTCGTCATCGTTGTCCAGAGCTTTGGAACCCACCTCTGCACCAGTGGGCACAGCACGTCGTGCATTGTTTCACAACTCTGGACGCGCGCGCGCTGTTTTCGTCGACTCCGAGCCACGTGTCATTTCATCTCTCCAATCAGATCTTCGGAAACCATGGGTTTCGTCACAGGGTGTTGGTATCGTTTCTGAAAATTCAGGAAGAGGAAACAACTGGGCACAAGGACATTACAACTCAAAAAGTCTGGTAGAGCAAACGCTCGAGTGCGTGCGGAAGGAGGTTGAGGCGTGCGACTGGTACCGTGGCGCCTCGTTGTTTCACGCGCTGGGTGGTGGCACTGGCTCCGGTGCTGGCACATGCATTCTTCGTCAAGTTCGTGATGCGTATCCAAAATGTGGCGTTGTCTCCTTGTGCGTTGCGCCTTCCTTTTCGTCCGAGTCACCAGTGTATGGCTACAACACGCTCCTCTCACTGTGGCAGCTCCAGCAGCACGCGGATGCCGTTGTTCTGTTCAACAACGATGATCTCCACCGGCGTGCTCATCGCGCTGTCGTAGGCAACCAGGAGTCACAGCAGGTGATGACTAATCAAGTTAACGTTCCCATCGCAGATTTGAACGTTCAGTGCGCTCTCTCCGTCGCTGGCATGCTGTACCCAACAACGAGACCAGGAGGCAGCAACAGGACACCTTTTCGGACCACAACACTCCATGACGTGGTGTCAGACGTGGCACCCGTCTATGATTTGAAGTATCTCGATGTGCGTACATCAGTGTGGTCACTTCCCTCGGAGCGAGAGAGGCAGAGGAGAAGAAATCAAACTAGATCAGGAGAGTCGTGGGCGAGAACAGCGAAACTTCTTCTCAAAACAATGCCCAAGTTTGACATTGACAACCAGCATGTTCAGACACTGAGTGCAAAGCTGATTGTCCGTGGTCCCGATGATGGTGGACAGTCACACTGGGACGATTCGGGTGGGAAGATTACACGGAGAATTCTTCAATCCATGGCACCAGTATCTTGGAATCTCGATGCCAAGGGAAGTTCCAAAGAGGTGGTATCGAGAAGCGCAACAAGATCAACGACCGATGCGTTTGGTGGTAGATCAATGACGTGCGTATCAAATCGGACGGAGGCACCAGCGCTGCTCTGTCGCCTTCATAACAAGGTGGCCGAGATGTTTGAGGCAAGTGCCTACCTCCATTGGTACGAGGAGGCGGGTTGTGATCGTGACCAGTTTGTGGAGGCGTTTGCCTCTGTCGAAAGGACGGTGGAGGCTTATCGTGCTGCAGGTCAAAGAGAGGCACGTGCCAGTGATGGTGGTGGTGGTAGTGGTGGTGGTAGTGGTGGTGGTAGTGGTGGTGGTGCGAGGAGCGATCCCTACGATCTCCTTGCGGACGAAGGAGCGAGCGTGACTACGCCGATTGCTGTTGATTTGAGTGGAAGGAAGTAAGATTGGTGTGGTGTAACAACCTGGCCATTGACACGAGAGAGAGTTAGATTAATAATTTAATTTTACATACATTGAGAGCCAGACAGAAACACCGCACAAGACAAGAGTTGAATTAGAGAATTTTAGAATTTTAGAGATAGAAAAATCATACCAAAGGTACAAATAGATACAGAAGGTATATTACATATAAACTACGGGTATACATACATGTTGTACACGACAAGCTCCCCGCACATGTCTTTTTAAATAAATATCTAGAACAGGTTAGGTGTTAGGTGGCTATCTAGTGCCCCATCAATCCACTGGCACAAAATTGATTTTGACACGATGCCGATGATATTAAAGAACCACAATCAGCTTTAGTTCCGTAGTTTCCATTCCCATCACTAGATGTCCACCCAGGATCACATTTGCACAGCCCAGAATCTCGATCACACGTGCCATGCCTGCTGCACTCCTCGTCCTCTGTTGTTCCTGGTTGAAAGTTGACCAATGTCAACGCGGCATTCGTTCCTGACAAACTGCTCGCCATAATAATATTCGGTACGTCACCGTGCTCGGTATTAAACATGATGCTCATGGCTGTGAGAGGAACAATATAAGGAGAGGGAGAAATAGAAATGGAGAAAAGAATAAGAAAATTAAAGAACAAAAGGAAAACATGCGTCAGACAACAATCACCAAGCAGGCAGCTGCAACAATATCAGCAACAACCAGGCATCATGTGACAACAAAACTCACGCGCTGTGGACTGTCCGTTTGTCGTACAAATCGCAGCACCCGATTCAACAGACACTGTCACGTCATCAATCGTCTTGAGCGCCTGCAGAGCACCCTCGACGGAGACTGTCTCCTTAAATATACCGTACAGCGCGCCTGTGTCCAGTCCGATGGGCTCTGTCATCACAAGCGTGCTGCTGCTATCCGATGACACCGTGTATGTACGAATCTGTGACGAGTCCGTGTTGTGAACAAGGTGGACGACATCACCTGCCGCGAAGAAACTCGCCAAATTGCTGGTGGTCGCCAGAGTGGCACTGCCATGTGTCACCGTGCCCGTCCCAGCCATGGTTGTGTTGGTCCCATTTGCGTTTGCATTCCAGGCGATGGCATCTGTCGTCTCGTCGCGAAACTTCAGCGTGAACGTTCCACCTGTCGCAATGCACGTGATCTTTTGGATCTCCTTGTGCTGGTACCCAGAGTTTACAGTCGAGGTCTCCGAATCGTCGCCATGTGGGCACGTCCGCATACTGCAGTCGGCGCCGGTCCACGAGTACTGATTGTTGACGTACCGGTTCGAGTCGCACAAGCAGACCTGCAGCAGATCAGCATCCCACGTGTCAACGCTCCCAGGATCTGAGCCGTAAACTAGCGCAGCAGCCTCACCATTCACCTCACGATACGACTGCAGCGTGCGAAGATTCATGCACCTTCCTCTTCCGTTGCACTCGATAGTAGCGTCTGTGGAGGCCACGTAGGGACAGATCGCACGATCGCAAGCAGATCCCGTGTTGCCAGGATCGCACGAGCATGTGCCGGAGACACGACCACAGTTCCCACGATTTGAACACTCAGCCCATCCATGCGCAACGTCGGTCGCCGTGGGATCGTCCCACCATGCTTTTCCCATTGGGCATTTCCTTCGACTGCAATCGTAGCCAGTGTAGTCGTCGTTGCACAAGCACGTCAAGTAGCCCGCGGCACCTGAGGACGCAGTCGAGCAGTAGCCATGGCCAGAGCACACTACATTTGATGGCGACGGGCACGCAGACGGTGTGGATGACATGCGTGAGCAGTCACCATTCCCACCCGCCGTGTTGGTCGATGCTGCGTTGCTGCTGGAGAATCCTGTCTGGCAAATGCAGAGACCTGCGAGGTCGCCTGTTCGTGTGCACAGCCCTCTTCCGCTGCACTCCTCTCTCGTGGAGGTGCCGTCAACGGAGCGCGACGCATAGGCAATGTTTGCTGTGTTGATGGGAAATGCGAGTTGTGGAATGTCGCCAGGTGTATGCGTCCACTGAATGGTCGTTGTAATCGTGCCACTCGCACACACTACCGATCCTGCGTTGAACGACACGGTAACACCTTCAATCGGTGGGAGTGCCTCCAGCGCCGCTTTGACCGTGGCGGCGTTCGCGTTGTAGGCGATGGCCTCAGTGGTAAATCCAAAAATTCTTGCCACAAAGTAACCGCTGGTACCAGCGCACGTGTATGTCTGTGAGTCTACTGTGGCAGACCCACTCGTGGAAAGAGGATCGTCACCCCATGGACATGTTCTAAGACTGCAGTCGTACCCCGTGTATCCGTAATCACAGATGCAACCCCAAGCCTTTTCGGCGTCCCACCGAGAGTAGGTCGCCGTGTTAAAAAAAGTAAGATCGTCCGTAAATGCCCCTATCTCCGCAAGAGATACACACTTGCCGTTTCCTTGGCACTGATTTGGCGGACAAGTAAGACGCTCGCACGCGTTGCCTGTGTAAGGATCTGTGCAGTCACACAGACCCGTATTCCTGTCGCAATCACCGGCTCCCGAACACTCGGCCACTGTCGTGTGCAGCGTGTCGGTGGCAGTCACCATGCCTAGCCACCGCATTCCAGACGGACATACACGGAGGCTACAGTCGTGTCCTGTGAAACCTTGAAAACAGTCACAGTGCGTTGTCGCTGCGTTGCACGACCCCTGTCGCGAGCAATCTCCCGGGCATGCTGACGTCGCCCCTTGAACAACTATCGGACCAAAGTTGCCGTTGTTGCTGGACAACATCGGAAGATCGACACCCAGCAGAAGTACAGCAACACACGCATACGTGAGGGCAATGCGTGTGCACCTGCAAGATCGCGGCAGCATTGTGAGGGGAGGAAGAGGGAGAGACGGAGTTTGCCTGCTAGCAAGCAACAACCCGTGTGGAGGAAGGAGGAAAGGAAGAGAGAAGAGGTGTTTCCTTTTTCAAACGATGGGATTGGCTGCAGCTTTGCAGCACAGCAATGCAATGCTGTAGTGCTCTGTATTTGAGTCCCAGTTGTGGCGAGATTTTTAAGCGAGGGTTATGTTGGCAATTTTGCTAGCAACAACCAAAAATTATGATAACCTAAAAAATCAAAGAAAACACTGGTAAAAGCATCGGTTGATAAGGAAATATTCATCGGTTGGATGCAAAAATTTTGAAATGGCGAGTTCAAACTTCACTCTTTCACGTTAAAAAAACAACAAAACCTTTGTATTTTTTTGGACGAGCACAAGATCACTTTCGTGTGTGTGTGTTATCAAGGAAAGAAGACAACTGCAAAGTTGTGGCACGCTTAGCAAAAATACCTTCATTGCTCTGCAGCAGGAAAATTCACCATGTCGAGACGAAACAAGCAAGAGGAAAGACTTGTTGATACCAACCGTGGAAAATGGATGGTGCAGCGTATTGTGGACTCCTTCTCTTTAGGAGACACGGCCGTGGGAAAAGCATTGAGTACAGAGATGAATCTAGAAGTGCTGGAGGGTTTCCTTCGTGGTGACGGCAACTCTCACATTTTTGTGTACTACCAGAAGCGTCCGATTGGTGCAGCGTTCAAAAGTTCCTCAGAGGACGGTTCCGAGCAAAAGGGGGCGGCGACAGAGTGGGGTTCAGACCCAGAGATATTTTTGACGACTGGCACAGAAGATGCACTGTTAGGAAAAGCGGCATACTTTATCCGCGTGGGCAACGAGCCAATTGAACAAACTGTTTCGGCGGACAGCCGTGTGCTGTACGGAGAAGTTGGAAAGGAGCAAGATCCAGATGCTGATGGTGACTCGGGTGGTGGTGGTGGTAAAGCTAACTCAGACATCTTATCTGATATTGGTACTCTGCTGAGTGTATTTTACGCACCTAATGTTGCTGGTATTCAAAAGACGGCATGGGGCGACACATCAGCGGCGCAGCAGGACGAGCTCAAAGATGAGATCCTTCGGTTCTCCAGCGAGGTGACGATGACTATTAAATCATTGGAGTCCGTCATTGAGTTAGAAACCGTGTCTGATGAATTTCTCGAGTCTCCTCGCACTCACGAGTTGAAGGAAGGTGCCGCTGGTAAGAAGAAAGGATTTGAAAGCTCATACAACAAGAAAGATAGCTACGAGGAGTTGCGTGTTAAGCACTACCGCGATGTCATGGAGTCGTGGTGTACAACGCTGGAGCAGCATGTGGAAGAAGAGCGCACTGAGGAGTCTGAAAAGGAAGCTCGGCAATTGGACGGACCCTATCAAGAGCTGGAATTTTGGAGAAGGAGAACGCAAAAACTGACCAACATGACAGGACGTTTGAAGACGAAAGAATGCAATGATGTGTTGCAGGTGCTGACGTCATATGCCAAGGGCAGTGGTGATGGACAGAGGCCAGGTGCATCCCAGGGAATCGTGTACCAGAGTTTAAATCGCTGGAAGGCGATTGATATCAAAATTACTGAAAAATTGAATGAGAGTCGCGACAACGAAAAGTATTTGAAAACGTTAGAGAAATTTTTTGTTCCTCTGTACGAAGGGACACCGACTGATATTATTGAAACGCTGCCAGCAATGATGAACAGTTTGAAAATGATTTATACCATTGCTCGCTACTATAACACGACCGAGAGAATGGGTGGTCTCATGTGTCGCATTACCAATCAGCTCATTTACGCTTGCTGTGACACACTGCTGTCAGACCCGTCAAAAGCCGGACAACCACGAGAAAAAAAATCATGGGGTCGAAGAAAAAAGCGTAATCCAGCAACATCACAAATTTTGTGGAGCACAGATCCAGACGTCGTCTTACAGAATCTGCGTTCAACACTGCAGGTGAACGAGGTATACCAACATCACTACCAGGTGACCAAAGAAAAGATGATGGAGATGCCCAGTGGCAAACAGTTTGAAATGAACGAGCACATTATTTTTAAACGTTTCAACTCGTACTCGCGTCGTCTGATTAAATTAATTGATTTGTTCGAGCAGATTCAATCGTGGAGACAAACGGAAGCTCACAAGCTTGAAGGAATGGAAAAATTGAATTATCGTGCAAAAAGAATCTTTTCTGACTTTCAGAACAAGCGTCACGACCTCTTAGACGCAGGTGATACTAAATACGATCGTGATTTTGTTGAGTTAAATGTCAAAATATCAAGACTGGAGGCTTCGTTACTTGATTTCATCAACGAAACGTTCGACGGAAAAGCAGGTGATATTAACAAGTCACTGAAACTTCTGAGCAAGTTCCACTCTATTTTAGACGAAAAATTTCATCCAACGTTGGATGAGAAGTTTTCTGTCATTTTCCGGCAGTACGGGCAAGATTTAGAAGCGGTGCAGAAACGATACGAGCAGCACAAGCAGGCACCACCGTTTGCGCGCAATCTTCCTCCAGTCGCTGGCAACATCACTTGGGTCCGTCTGTTAATGCATCGAATCGAACAGCCAATGAAAATTTTTGAAACAAATCCAGCTGTTCTTGGTTCTCGAGAGGGTAAAAAAATTGTAAAGATGTACAACAAGCTTGCACGGACACTCGTTGCGTTTGAGTATTTGTGGTACCGTGCCTGGGTTGAGTCCATTGAACATGCGCGCGCTGGTCTCCAGGCAACACTGCTGATTCGTCATCCAGAAGATTCACAGTTGTATGTAAATCTTGATCCTGAAATTCTCCAGCTGGTCCGTGAGACCAAGGTACTGGATCGAATGGGCATTGACGTTCCAGAGGCTGCACGCACCATCATGGTGCAGGAGACTCGCATCAAGGCCAACTACTTGGAGTTGAAGCAGCTGCTGCAGGAGTATGACTTGCTGTCTCGCTCTGTGATTCCAGTCACTACATCTTTGTTACGACCCATGATTAATCATTTGGAGTACATCATTCGACCCGGAATGATCACGCTCACATGGACATCGATGAACGTCCGGAGCTTTGTCGAGCATGTGAGAACAGAGCTAACCAGATTGAGTGATTTAATTGCTGCGATCAATGATATCATTGAGAATCGAATTGAAAACATGCTCAAAGCCGTGTCTAAATCTTTGTTGGTGAACGTACCACCAGCAAAAACATTCCATCCGGAAGATTTTGTAGACACGCAAGAGGAACATATTGACGAACTGTCCGCCAAACTTCAGGGCTACAACATGCAAATTGAAAGTGCAGTCGAAGATCTGGTCGTCACTGTCATGGCATATCAGCTTGATCCTCACGTAGAAAGCGTGTCACCAGAAGACTGTGACAATCTGCGCAAACATTACAATCATTTCATGTACCAAGCTCTGCTGAACTGTTGCAAAAACTCGCTGAATGCCATCAAGAAGCGCATGGGCACTCGCGCGCCGGTCGGTGGTCTTGGTGCTTTTGCTCTTGACGTGCCATTTTTTCAAGTGGATGTTCATTTAGCAGTACCAACATGCCTGCTCGTCCCCTCTTTAGACGACATTCAAAGTTCCATCAACCAGGTTGCAAAGGCAGTGCTGTCGAGCACCGTGAAACTTTTTGACTGGGGTCAGCACGACGTTCCAGAGTCAGAGCGCATTACATTTTTCCAAAGAGTCGCAAAAGATATTGAGATTGTTCGTGTTGTTCTTTTGTTGACAGGATCCATTCAAGGCTTGCGCAACCAAGTGAGCACCTACTTAGATTCGTTTGGCATGTATCAGTGGCTGTGGCAGGACGACAAAGACAAGGCGTACAAAGATTTCATTGCAACTGAGCCCAAGTTAGAGGATTACGATCGTGAGCTGAAGCGTTTCTCCGACACTGCCAACGAAATCAATTCCAAACCTTCGAGACACACGATCAAAGCATTGTCTCTGATGACAACGAACATGAAGACGCAACTGAGTCACATGGCGGGTGTCTGGAAGGTCTCGTTTTCTAAAATGTTGCACGTGGAGGCAAAGACCAAGATGATGGCACTGGTGGAGTACATTAAGACCAATGAGTCTTGGCTCAGGCGCAACAAACCAACGGATCTACAAACGGTGTCGGTCATCATGGAAAAACTTCGTGATCTCCGTGAAAAAGAGTCCAGCATTGATACGGAGATTACACCTGTTCTGGACATGTACGCCATGCTTGACCGGTACTTGCCGGAGGGTTACCTGGACCGAGAAGAGACCGATCGTGTTCTCGTCCTTCGCTCCTCTTGGCGTAAGCTTGTCTCCAGCTCATTGAGCGTGTCCGATGAGCTCTCGACCTTACAAATGGGTCTGAAAACGAAACTTCACGTTGACGTGAAAGATTTCAAGGAGAACATTGTTGCGTTCCGCGATGATTGGGAAAAGAACGGGCCAGGTGTTGCTGGTTTGAAACCAACGGTTGCCGTCGAGCGTTTAAATCGATTCAAAGCTGAATATTCCGTTCGCGATCGAAAATTTGAGCTTTACAAAATTGGAGAGCAACTTTTTGGTCTCCCTGAAACGGAATACCCTGAAATGTCAAAAACAAAAAAGGAGTTGGGTCTTTTAGAAACGCTGTACGGTCTGTACGTCGATGTACACGAGTCACTCGATTTGGACTGGCCTCAGTTGCCGTGGCAAGATGTCATGGCAGAGATGGAAGTCATGACCGAGCGCATGGGTGGCTTCATGGCGCGATTGACCAAAATGCCTAAATCTCTGCGAGGATGGGAAGCGTTTTCAACATTAAAAACAAAGCTTGAAAATTTTGAGGTCACTCTTCCTCTTCTTGAGCACTTGTCAAAGCCTTCTATTAAACCACGTCACTGGACCGAATTGATGGAGCTCGTTGGCACCCAATTTCGCATTGATGGTGATTTTCGTCTCGAAACACTTTTAGGATTAGGCATGGACAAGTTTCAAGAGGACATTGAAGAGTTGACCGATGGTGCAGACAAGCAATTGGCGATCGAAGCAAAAATTGTGGAGATTACCGAAAGATGGTCGGCTGAGAAATTTATGTTTCAAGATTGGAAAGCACGTCGTGTTCCAGTCCTGCGTGGGACCGGTGCAATCATCGAAGAGTTGGAGGAGTCACAGCTGCAGTGTCAGACTATGCTTACCATGCGCCATGTCAAGCCGTTCAAAATTGAGGTGCAGGGTCTGCTGACAAAGCTGTCAGATTGCACAGACACGCTGGAGCAGTGGCTCAAAGTTCAGCAGTTGTGGTGCTCACTCGAGTCAGTGTTTACTGGTGGTGACATTGCAAAGCAAATGCCAGTTCAAGCTAAAAAATTCAACAAGGTTGATAAAGAGTGGGGCAAAATTATGGCAACTGCGCAAGGCCAAGAGCTGGTGTTTCCAGTCTGTGAGGACGAAGGCCTGCGTGAATTTCTTCCACCATCTTTCAGCGAGCTCGAAGGATGCCAGAAAGCACTGGACGGATATTTAGAGAAGAAAAGAGAAATGTTTCCTCGTTTTTACTTTGTTTCGAATCCAGTCCTTCTTCAGATTTTGAGTCAGGGTTCCAATCCGCAAATGATCCAACCCTACTACCAAACTGTGTTTGATGCCATTGATCATGTCATTCATGACGAGGACAACCCTCGGGTCATCGTGACCATGGTGTCGCGGTTCAAAGGAGCAGAGGAAGAAATTCCATTCGCCAACCCAATCAACGCAGTCGGCAATATTGAGGAGTGGCTTGCTAAAATGAAAGTCGAGCAGCAGTACACAATGAAAGAGATTTGTCGCTCGTGTGCAGAGCAATCTGACGAACTCATGACCGCTGGCGTTGATGCACTTCGTTCTTTTGTCGATGGTCTGCCACCGCAATATGCCCTCCTAGGCATTCAACTTACTTGGACCCAGTACTCGATCGACGCTTTTGAAAAGTCTCGAACTCAGAAAAATGCAGTCTCAGAATTAGTGGTGCAACAAACGACACTCCTGACAGAAATGTCAAGCTGGTGTTTGGAGGAAATTCCTACAAAGATGCAGCGTACTAAGTATGAGACTCTGATTACAATTCAAGTCCATCAGCGTGATGTCCTTGGGGACATCAACATTTTGCACAAGCAACGAAAGTTTGGTGGTATTACGGACTTTGAATGGTTAAAACAGGCACGTTTTAAATGGAATCCAAATGCCGAGGATGAAATTGACGATGACGGTGCCATGATTATTTCGTGTACTGATGTTGATTTCAATTACATGTTTGAGTATCTTGGGTGCAAAGGACGTCTGGTCATCACCCCGTTGACAGATCGTTGCTACGTAACACTGTCTCAGGCGTTAGGAATGTGCTACGGTGGTGCTCCAGCTGGACCCGCTGGAACTGGTAAAACGGAGACTGTGAAGGATATGGGTTGTGCTCTTGGCATTTACGTCATTGTGACTAATTGCACGGACCAAGCAACGTACACAAGTATGGGTAAAATTTACAAAGGTTTGTGCATGGCTGGCCTCTGGGGTTGCTTTGACGAGTTTAATCGCATTGCACTCCCCGTGCTGTCCGTTGTGGCGCAGCAAGTGTTGGCAATCTTAGATGCAAAGCGAACTATGGCAAAAATGCTTACTTTTCCTGGTGATCCACAGCAGATTGGTTTTGATCGTGCATGTGCATTTTTTATTACAATGAATCCTGGTTACGCTGGACGCCAAGAGCTGCCCGAAAATTTGAAAGCACTCTTTCGTGGTGTGACAATGATGGTGCCCGATCGAATGATTATCATTCGAGTCTTGCTTTGTGCTGTAGGATACACGAATTTTGCTGTATTGTCACAAAAATTCACTGTGCTTAACAACTTATGCGAAGAACAGCTATCCAAGCAGAGGCATTACGATTTTGGACTTCGTAACATTTTGTCGGTACTACGCACGGCTGGTGCGACCAAACGTGCCAATCGCGACACGGAAGAGGCCATTCTTCTCTACCAAACGCTGCGCGACATGAACCTGAGTAAGATGGTTGCTCAGGATGTACCTCTTTTCCTTTCGCTCTTGAAAGATTTATTTCCAAAGTTGAGTGCACCACCACTGGCGGAGTACAAGGCTGTGGAAGATGCCATCAAACTGTCGGTGGAGGAAATGGGATTGGTGCAGTACGTTCCTTGGGTGAAAAAAGTGGTTCAACTTTATGAGACTACCGAAGTGCGTCATGGTATCATGGTTATTGGTCCAACTGGTGGTGGTAAAACAGAGATTTTCCGAATTCTTCGAATGGCTCTGGCAAAGGTGCGTGGAATCCCATTCAGAGAGGCTCGTTTAAATCCAAAAGCAATTTTGGCCAAGCAAATGTATGGTGAAGTTGATCCCATGTCAGACGAATGGACGACTGGAGTTTTTGCCGCTACGTGGACTCGCTACAACAATCGCGCGAATCCTTACAACACTTGGATTATTTGTGATGGTCCCGTTGATGCAATTTGGATTGAAGACTTGAACACTGTCCTCGACGATAATCGAATTTTGACGCTTGCCAACGGAGATCGAATTCCAATGACGGACAATACAAAAATTATGTTTGAAAATGAAACGCTGATTAATGCTTCACCAGCAACCGTGAGTCGCTGTGGTATTATTTATGTGTCTCAGCCCGATCTTGGCTGGACTCCGATCGTACAAGCGTGGGCAATGCTGAATCCAAAGAAAGAACCAGAGATGAAAAAGTTCAAGGATGCCTGCCTGAAAGCTTTCTACAAGTACATGGGTGCTGATGAAACACCAACGGATGCTGGGCCAATGTTTGACTTAATGGCTCGCGAGTGCACTCCAGTCATGAGTGGTCCGAAGGGTGGGGCAGCGAAAGCAACTTGCCGAACATTGGACGGTCTTTTGGTGCACTGTGCTATTTTTAAATGTAGCAAGCCAGACCAGATGATTGAGCGTTTGTTTTTGTTTGCAGTGACATGGGGAGTCGGTGGTCTCTTAGAAGGTGACGACAGAAGGAAATGGGATGAATATCTCCGAAAAGCAGCCGGTGATGATGCAGATCGAATCTTTCCGCAGTATACCGTAGAATCTGACAACATCTTTAATTGGTGGGTCGATGAAACAACGGGTGAGTGGGTGAGATGGAAAGCTGATGCATGGGAATATCCTCATGTGCCGCACGGACAAAAATTAGATTACGCGACCCTCTTGGTTCCAACTAGTGACTCCACACGATCCATGTACATTATCAAACAAAATCAAGTCCACAACGGCCCCGTGTTGATCACAGGGTCTCAGGGTACGGCAAAAACGTCCTCAGCGCTGATGTGGGCTGAAATGTTTGATCCAGCGTTGATGGGTTTCAAATTCATTAACTTCTCCAGTGCTTCTACCATGATTGGTTTCCAGCATGCGATTGAAGAGTCTCTTGACAAGCGTGGTGGCAAAAATTTTGGACCACCAAACGGAAAGAAACTCACCGTATTTGTGGATGATATCTCCATGCCCAATATTAACGAGTGGGGTGATCAACCTACGAATGAAATTGTGCGTCAAATTGTTGAGTTCAACAGCTTTGCGTTCCTTGATAAAGACAAGCGTGGAGATTTTAAAATTATCGAGGATTTGAGATACATTGCAGCGATGACACATCCAGGAGGTGGTCGCAATGACATTCCAAATCGTCTCAAACGTCACTTTCTTCTGATGAACTTGGTTCCTCCTGCAATTGAGGCCATCAATGACATCTACGGTCAAATTTTGACTGGTTTCTTCAAACCAAATGACTCCGAGGAGTTCCAAGAGTTTGGAGGTGTGAATGTTGACGAGTCGTGTCGCACCGTCATTTCAAAGCTGACAGGTTTGACTATCAGTTTGTGGAATAAAGTGCGTGATGGTCTTAAGGCCACACCTGCCAAATTTCATTACGTGTTTACCATGCGTGATTTGTCCAGAATTTTTCAAGGTGTCTTGTCTGCTGATATGGAAATTATTAACAACGGAGGTCTTGTCGTGAAGGAAGAACAACTCGAGGCGTCTGTAGTGTTGACACGTTTGTTGCGACACGAAGCCGAGCGCGTTTTTTGTGATCGACTGACCAACAACAAAGACAAAGATTTCTACTTGGGACTGTTTAATGAAACGTGCCACGAATTTTTGGGTGAAGATCTAGCGGATGCTGCTGATGTCACTGATAATTTTTTCGTTGATTTTTTCCGAGAGGACACGTTTGACGAGGACGACGTTTTGCTAGAAGCAGCACCGAAAATCTACGAGCTTGGAGGTGACTTGCAAAACATTCGCGACCGCTCTCTCTGGTTCATGGGACGCTACAATGAGGTATTTCCAGCAACACCGCTGGCTCTCGTGCTCTTTGATGATGCACTCCGACACATGATGCGCATTTCACGAATTATTCAGATGCCTCGTGGTAATGCTCTGCTTGTTGGTGTTGGTGGTTCCGGAAAGCAGTCGCTGACCAAATTGGCAGCGTTCATTGCACGTCATCGCATGTTCCAAGTCAAACTGACCAAGACGTACAACACAGTTTCGTTTGGTGACGATTTGAAAGAGTGTATGATTCACGCTGGTACAGTTGGTCCAGTGTCGTTTTTGTTCACAGATGCGCAGATTAAGAAGGAAGAATTTTTGGAGCTGATCAATGCCACACTGCTGACTGGTGATGTTCCAGGTCTTTTTTCGAAGGAAGAAATGATGGGTGCGACGGCAGAAGTTGCAGGAAGGTTTGGCAAGGCGAACCATGGGGTCAACCCAACACCAGAAAAGCTTCGTGCTTATTTCATTAATCTTGTTCGTGAAAATTTACATTTGTGCCTGTGCATGTCGCCCGCAAATCCAAAGTTTCCGAAGCGAGCGCGATTGTTTCCTGGTGTTGTTTCCGGTTGTACAATCAATTGGTTTCTCACTTGGCCTCAGGATGCTCTTGTGGCTGTTTCCAAAGGTTTGATTGGTGATTTCAACGTTGAGTGTACTGAAACAGAAAAGGAACAGCTGATGATTCACATGGGTGAAGTGCATAACATGGCCGTTGCGTGTTGCGAGGATTACTTTGTCCAGATGCGTCGTAACGTGTATCAGACGCCGAAATCTTTTTTGAGTTTTATTGCTGATTTCAAAATCATGTACGGTACCAAGCTGGCAGAACTAAAAAAGAAAGCAGCGAACGTTTCTCTTGGTCTCGAAAAACTTCAGCAGGGTGCTAGCGATGTCGCAGCAATGAAGATTGTCTTGGCTGATCAGATGGTTAAACTTGGTGTTGCAACGGTCGAGACAAATAAAATGCTTGCTGGACTCGAGATCTCTAGCGCAGAGGCACTCACAGAGTCCAAAGTTGTGAAGGGAATCAAAGAGAGCTGTGAGGCTGATCGAGAGAGAATCTCTGGTGAAAAAGTCAAGTGCATGGCGGATCTTGCCAAAGCTCAGCCATATGTCGACGATGCCAACAAGGCCATTGATTCGATTAAACCTGGAGACGTGAGTGAAGTCAAAGTGTTGAAGAAGCCCAGTGACATTATTAGGATGGTGTTCGACTGCGTGCTGATATTGTTCCACAAACCGTTGAACCCAGTCAAAATGGTGACGCTCACAGTCAAAAAAATTGAACTTCCATTTTGCCACCCAAGTTGGGAGCATGCGCTGCCCTTCATGTCTGATAAAGATTTCTTAAAGAAACTGCAGTGGTTTGGTTCGGGTTCCGAGCAGGCAGATGGTTCTTTTAGTGCGGCAGGTAAAGATTTGATGAATGCAGAGACTGTTGAGTTGCTCTCGGCGTACCTTGCAGTTCCGAACTTTGATCCAGCAACTGCAAAATCTGCATCTGGAGCTGCAGAAGGTTTGTGTCGTTTTTGTGTTGCGATGAAATTCTACTACGAAGCATCGAAATTAATTAAGCCAAAACTTGAAGCTCTTGCGGTGGCAGAAGCACAGCTTGCAACTGCTGAAAAGAAATTAAAAGAGGCTTTGACTCGTCTTGATGCCTGCAATGCTCGTCTTGCAGAGTTGACAGCTACTTTTGAGAAACAAATGTCAGAAAAGACTCGCATTGAGAACGGTGCTAAAGAGTTGGCAAGAAAGATGGACCAAGCGACCCAACTCATTGATGGTTTAAGTGGAGAGCGTGTGCGTTGGGCAGCAGACTCCAAAATGTTTGATTTATGGATGAAACAGCTGGTTGGTGACTGTGCTGTTGCGTGTGCCTTTGTTAGTTACTGTGGTGCTTTCAATCAAGAGTTCCGTCTCATGATGATCGATCAAAAATTTCGTGCAGATTGCTCGCGACGTCAAATTCCTGTCTCCGATTCTATTGAAGTCACAGAATTTTTAGTCGATCAAGGTACCATTGGAGAATGGAACTTGCAAGGACTGCCGACGGATATTTTGTCCACTCAAAATGGTATTTTGGTGACAAGAAGTTCACGTTTTCCTTTGATGATTGATCCGCAAGCACAGGCCATCAGCTGGATTAAGAACAAAGAGCACGAACGTCTTCCAAAATGGAAAGAAACGAACATTTCGTCTACCAAGCTGAAAGATCAACTTGAATTTTGCATGAGTGAAGGAAAAGCAATGATTGTTGTTGGTGTCGAGGAAGAGATCGATCCACTGCTTGATCCAGTAATGCAAAAGGAGTTGGTCAAGAAGGGTCGCTCCATGTACATTACTGTTGCCGATCAGCAAATGGACTATGATCCCACCTTCATGCTGTACTTTGTCACGCGTCTTCCGAAGCCTCACTTTTCACCAGAACTGCAAGCCATGACGACCGTCATTGATTTCGCGGTGACAATGAAAGGTTTGGAAGATCAGTTGCTTGGTATTGTCATTGGACAAGAGCAGCGCGCGTTGCAAGATCAGCTCCAAGAAGTTCTTGCAGAGTGTAATTCTAATACCAAGACGTTACAAATTTTAGATGCTGAGCTTCTCGAGCGTCTGTCGTCTGGTACTGGCAATCTTCTCGACGACACCGAACTGGTGGGCGTTTTGAACAACACGAAGACCAAGGCGAACGAAGTCAAGGCTGCTCTTATGGCAGCTGTTGAAACACGCGTGAATATTGATGAGAAACGAGAACAGTTCCGTCCTGTTGCAACGCGCGGTTCCGTTCTGTACTTTTCCATTGTGGAGACGTCACAGATTAATGTCATGTATCAAACGTCGCTCCAACAATTTTTAGTTCTTTTCTTAAAAAGTATGACTGATTCAGAACCAGCAAGAATTGTGTCGAAGCGAGTTGCTAGCATTATTGACTTCCTTACCTACATTGTGTACCGGTACATCAATCGGGGTCTGTACGAAGTTCACAAACTGACATTTGTCTTCATCATCACGTTGAAGGTTCTTGTTGTTGCTGGAACCATTACTCAGGGCGATGTTGGAGTGTACCTCCGAGGTGGTGCTGCTCTTAACATTGAAAAAGTAAAAAAGAAACCATTCTCATGGTTAAGCGATGAAGCTTGGTTGAACGTGGTTGAGGTGGCTTCTAAAATTCCTTTCTACAAAGATTTGCCCGACAATATTATTCGTAACGAGAGTGCTTGGCATGAATTCTACGAGGACAACTCACCAGAGCGTACGGCTATTCCAGACTATGAGACTGCCATTTCGACGGATGCAAGACTAGGACCATGGTTCAAATTAGTTATTTTACGCACTCTCCGTCTCGATCGTGCGGAGCTCGCGATCAAAGATTTCATCAAGGGTACAAAAGAAATTGGTCCACGCTACGTGGAGCCTGTGACAGACTTGTTGGAAACAACGTACGACGGAATGGTCAAAGAAATTCCAGCACTATTTTTATTGAGTGTTGGTGCAGATCCGACAGACGGGATTATTAACTTGTGTCGTAAGCGCAAGTGTACTCTGGTGGCGACGATTTCCATGGGAGAGGGTCAGGAGAAGCCAGCGATGGCAGCCATTGAAAAAGCAGCTGAATCTGGTGGCTGGGTGTTGCTTCAAAATTGTGAGCTGGGACTAGATCTCATGGACAAGATGGAAGACATCATTGTCAAATATCGTGAGGGACCAGCGGAAGCATTTCATGATGATTTCCGTCTGTTCATTACTGCCGCTCCCGATGCCAAGTTTCCTCTCGGATTGCTTCAAATGGGAACAAAAGTCACAAACGAGCCACCTTCGGGTCTTCGTGCTGGTCTCATGAGAAGCTACACGACGACCAT
>Ga0307997_10000515_pt1 | contig 17676 bp, 24 predicted proteins | sample Davwhametageno36_FD_203165 | JGI IMG/M metagenome (GOLD analysis project Ga0307997, IMG submission 203165) | Marine microbial communities from Davis Island wharf, Antarctic Ocean - #36 | ecosystem: Environmental > Aquatic > Marine > Unclassified | place: Antarctic Ocean: Davis Island wharf... | reverse complement strand
TTCAATGAATTGAAGTTTCAAATGTTTGAAGAATTAGAGATATTTTTTTATATTTTTTTGTCTTAATGTTCAATGAATTGAAGTTTCAAATGTTTGAAGAATAGAAGATATTTTTTGTCTTAATGTTCAATGAATTGAAAGTTCAAATGTTTGAAGAATAGAAGATATTTTTTTATATTTTTTGTCTTAATGTTCAATGAATTGAAAGTTCAAATGTTTGAAGAATTAGAGATATTTTTTGTCTTAATGTTCAATGAATTGAAAGTTCAATGAATTGAAAGTTCAATGAATTGAAAGTTCAAATGTTTGAAGAATAGAAGATATTTTTTTATATTTTTTGTCTTAATGTTCAATGAATTGAAAGTTCAAATGTTTGAAAGTTCAAATGTTTGAAGAATAGAAGATATTTTTTATTTTTTTTTGTCTTAATGTTCAATTAATTGAAAGTCTAAATGTTTGAAAGTTCAAATGTTTGAAGAATTAGAGTTTCCCTAAATAATTTCTCTAAAGAAAATCCTAAATAATTTCTCTAAAGAAAATCTTCTATTGTTTATTATGAAATCCAAACCTTCCAGAAATATGCGTGCACTTCAGCGTGAGCTTCATAAAGTTAAACGTGAACTATCTCAATCGTCTCAATCGTTGAAAAACACTCACAAGAAGGCTGCTAGAGCCGCTGCATTGTTTAAACAGAAACAACTTGCTACTGAAAATGAAAATAAAATAGTGAGAAATAGTTTTACCAATTTTACTTTAGCTTTTAACAAACAGAGAAAGGAGTTGCGTCTTCTGCAACGGGGTCTACGTCAAATCGTAGAGAGTCAGCAACGCAACCCTCGTGTGAGTTCGAAGACTAGAAAAATTAGCATATAAAACATAATAAAACATAATAAAACATATAAATATTATTTTTTTTCCTAAACTCTTCAAAATGTTGCGTCAAGAGAGAACGATGTATCTGCAGAGGTTTGACCAACTCCTGCCATGGCATATTCTGAAACCCTGCGTTCAAAGAAATTGGTTTTGGCATCGATGGAAATCATTTCCATAAACGCGAGTGGTTGTTTTGCATTCCAGATTGGTGTGGTTGGTGTGGTCAACATACTTAGTAATCGGTCTCCACAGTGTTGTACGTATTCGCACATGTTTGTAGTGGACAATCCGGTGAGATTATCGGGTAGAGCGGCTTTGACGAAGTCTGTCTCGATGGCGACCGCTTCTTGCAATATTTGTTTCAGTGTTTCTTGGTTGATGTGTGGTAACATGTTGAGCATTTCGATGGCGAATTTGGCATGAAGACCTTCGTCTCTTTGAATCAGTTCGTTGGAGAAGGTGAGACCTTTGCAGAGGTCTTTGGTCCTGAGCCAATAGAGAGAGGCGAATGAGGCTGAGAAGAGTACACCTTCAAAAATGGCAAATGCCCATAGTCTTTGTTCGAAGGGTTTATTTTTGTCCATGTATTTGAGGGCGAATTCTCCTTTGGCTTTGATGGTGGGTTCTGTTTGAATAGCATTGAATAGATGTTTTTTTTGATGTTCGGGGGCAAAAATTTCGAGAGCTGTTGCGTATGTTTCGGAGTGAATGGTTTCGACATAGGCTTGTAGGGTGTAGAATGTCCTGCATTCTGCGACGGTGACTTCTGCCATAAATTGGTCCATGATATTGTCGATGACTAGCATGTCTGACGATGCAAAGAATGCAATAATTTGTAGAATGAATGATTGTGCATCACTGCTTAGTTTTTGAAAGTCCTCTTCTGATTGCGCCCAGTCAATTTCCTCGGTAGTCCAGAGAACGGATTGTTGTTCTTTGAATATATCCCACAAGTTTTGATGTCGGATAGGTTTAAGTACTAGTCTTTTTCGTGCTGGGTCTGTAAAGTTCATTTATTGTAAAATATACATGTATATATAACTCCTTTTTTTATGCATTGATGTCGGATTGTTCTAAAGATGATTGGATTACTGGAATGTGGTTGGTCTTGTCTGGTATAACCTGTCTTGTTTCTGGTGTTGTGTCGTTGTTGATAGTGGGTCCTGTTTTGGGTGGTCGTTGAGTTCTCCACTGTCTCATGTAGTGTTTGTTGCACAGTTGTTTGGAAAAAACTTTTCTATTGCATTGGATACAGTTTCGGTAGGTGAAGTGATAAAAACATTTCCCGTTCATGTATTGAGGTTTGTTGCAGACATTGCAACGAATGACTGGGGGAAATTCTGATTTTCGGTAGTGGTGGGCACAGACTTGTTTACAGAAGGAGGGTCTGTTGCAGGTGGTCCAGGCACAGTTGACGTTAATGCGTCGATAATGTGACCGACAGAGAGTGAGGCAAAGTACTGGTCTGAGACACAGGGGCCAAGTACAGTGATATCTGTTTTGTTGGTAGCATTGTTTACATTGGTCTTGTTTGTAGGGATTTTCGATACAACATGTACTCATAAATACAAATATATTTATTTATTTAAATACTAAATTTACTCTTCTGTGACTTCCTCTTTTGCGGCTGGGAATTGGTAATTCATTTGCAATTCAACGCAAACTTTGTACATACCGGTGGCACCGTCTGGATGGCTATCCACATAGTGTGTTGTGGGTTTGCTGGTGAATTTGGCACGAACGTCGTTTAAGTTTGTGAATGGCATGCGTGCGAGAACATGTGATTGAAGGTCAGTGATGACTCTGTCAAAGACATGGGCTGGTACTTGAACGTATTTACCATTGAAGCGTGCTTCTGAATCAACGTTGATACCAAGCTGCTCCCAGTTTTGACGAATGACGTTGAGAACAACATGGTCTTGGGAGACGAGGTAGTACTGTTCATCTGGGAAGGCGATAACACCATCGTAGAGATTTTCGGTGCTACAATTACCGTATTGTTGAATGTAGCGGTCTGAAGCAATTTCATTGGGCTCGTAGACACTTAATTCCGAACGAGATTTCTCGTATGGCATGACAGCTAACAAATTTCTGTAACCGTTGGCATCTTTGGACATGGCCTCTGTACCAAAGTCGGTTTTTTGTGGGGTGTGAAGCCATCCCTCATTGTTTTTAATAGCTGGTTCTTTTTCCGATGTATTAAAAAGGTTGAGAGCGAAGGTCACTGGCTCTGAACAATCTGAATAAATAGATTTAACAGTGACCGAAGTAAGAATACCTTTATTGGCATCAACTTCACCATTACCAGCGAAGACATGTGCAGCGTTAGAGAGCTGGACGATGACACCGTGTTCCATTTGCTTGGCAGTAGCATTCGATTCAAAGACAACGCGAGTGGTAAAAGTGTCTTTAGGAGTGTCTGATGCAGTAGTGGTTAATGCCGAAGTGGTCAGTGGTGTTTGGTCAATGGTGGTTTCGGTGGATGTAATTGCGTTAACTGGGCGTTGAATTCTCGACATATTATTTTTCTTCTCTTCATAACGGGCCCTTATATAAGTGACAAAAGTTAACTCATGCAGCACTTCATAAGGAATATGATATTTTTAAATAACGTCCATTAAACAAAAGTGACAATGTTTCGAAAATTATCCGCCGCGTTACAAATTGTCCAAGAGGCGGATGTGGTGATGGCGGAGGACGTGTCTGAAACGGGTCAAAAAATATTTAGAGTGGCTACATTACAACAGATGGTGGCAACGTACGCGTCTTTGAAGACTCGGCATTGGTACGAGTGTCTGTTGGAGAACCGTCCGAGTCGTATTTTTTTAGACATCGAATCATATGAAGAAGTCAATTTGCAACAAATACTAGATGCTTTGACGACAGTAATCCAACACACATACGCTATCAATCCTGAAATTCGTATCCTCGACTCCTCTTCTGAGAAGAAAAATTCTTGGCATCTCGTTTGCACTAATGTCTATCTTAAAAATGTGTATCATGTTGGTGCCTTTGTTCGAAGATTAGCTCTGGGCACTGGCAACACTGCTATTGATACGGCAGTCTATACGAAAAATCGAATGTTTCGCATTTGTGGTTCGTCTAAATTTGGTTCTGAGCGTGTTCTAAAGAATGACCGACCCTGGTACGAGTTACTGGTGCAAACTGTCAATGTTCCTACCTTCGAATGTCTGGAACTGGATGGTTCTGAACCGGTGTCTTGTTGTATTTCTCCGGACCAGTTGTTTACATTTGATGGTGTGGGTTGGCAGAAAAAAACGACGTCACGTCTTGAATCGAGTTCGACTCAATGTTCACTGCTGGACCCAGTGTTAAATTATTTAGATTCTCTCTGTGGTGGCAATTTGTACCGTCACAAAACTTCGATGACATTGGAAGGTACATTAGTGGTGCCTTCCAAATCGAAACAATGTAGTATTGCTGGGAGATGTCATAAAGGGAATAATATCTGGTTTAAGATTGATTGTGTGAATCAAAAAGTGTTTCAACATTGTTATGACGAAGACTGTAGGGGGAAATCTCATCTGCTTGAGACGCCAGAACGTATATGGTCTTTATGGAATGAACAATGGCAGTCTCTCTCATTAACACCAAAGAACGAAAAGACCCTATATAATGTAGTTTATTAAAATGAAAATGACTATTACCGTTACTAAATCACCACTTGCGTTAATGAACGCAGTCGCGGCAGAACTGCTCCAAAACATCACAAACGTCCTTGAAAAACAAAAAGAGCATGTGAAGTCTGTGACTGTCTTGGCTAATTTCTCTTTAGACAAGTTAGCCACTCTCAAACACGGTGTTTCTATTGCACAAGGTCTTGTTGTCCAAGTGTCAAAAGAATACAAATTAAGTCATGATGACATGACATGGTTTCATCCAGAAATCGCTTCCGGTCGTGCCGTTTTCGAAGTAGATTCCACAACCCCACAAAGCAAACTTGCTGACATCGATATGGATGGCTTAAACTCTTCCATTGGCGAATACATGACTTCGTCCCCGGACGACTTTGGCTGTCAAATCACCAAACGACATTTAGTCATTGATACGTCGAATACATCAGTGCTTGAAGCTCTCTACAGTAAATGGTTGACCACTGGAACGACTGCCGGCGACATTGACAAACAATGGAAAAGAATGAAGTTCGGTGACGTCTACGGCATCGCCGCCTCCACTCAATCACAAAGAGAGGCCTTTGCCACACGATTGAACAGCTCGGCTCGTTTAGTCTATTCTGACACCGTTCGTTCAGTGTTGTCGGACACTACCTCTGTTTACTTTACTAATAACGTTGTCAAGCAGGATTCAGATGGGATTCTCATTAAATCTTCGGCTTTAGGTGGTTATCGTATGTACAAAGGTAACAATGCTAAAGTGATTTTCTATCCAGCAACTCTTGGAACATCTAATGAATATTATTCATGGGACGATATGACTCCACGAAACTGTTCTCGTATTACGCATTCCTGTTCTTGGGATGGTGAGCTTAGTTTCAATGCCGCAGTAATGACACCACCCGCTATCACTGGTTCCAAAATCAGAGAGATGGAAGATGAGTACGAAATGTCCTTTCGAGATACATTGGCCATGAACAATGCTAGATTCTCCTCTTCTGACGACATTCGTGATGCCATGGCCCCAAAAGACTTGTTAAAATTACATCCCTCTGTAGAAAAGATGGAAAATGCCCCGACCTCCATTAGCACACCCATCTCAATGGAACATCCGGTCCTCTGCCAACTTATGAATAACCTCACAGCGGTCCAAGCTAATTTCCCCTCTTTTCATCTGTTTAATCCAGCCTTACTTAACAATGGCCGTCTACAAATACCTAAAGAAATATACAAACAAATTGCGTAATTAACTATAACTATTTTTTTTATCTTTCTGTAATTGGCCGAGTCCAATCTCTTTCTTTACTCTGAAATCGAGGAAATACTTGAAGAAGTAAATGTTGTTCTTGGTGCAAACGTCTAAACGACTTATCGCGTCGATTCCCTAACCCAGTCAAGACGCCAGACAGAGTCATGCGAATTGCCACCAAACGAGCAAAGGGCGTGGCATATTTTGGAGTTTCCATTAAAATTGGTAGAGATAAGTCGCAACGGCTGCGAACTATCATTTCTGCTTCCTTGATATGACCATACAATGATGCCGACAATTGTACGGTCCCTGTTATCTCTGGCGCTTCCATCCAACGGTCATTCTCTGCTAGTATGTGAGTATGTTCATGTATTAAATTAACTAATCGCATTTTAGAAAAAGCGGCGACCATCATTATAAATTTATAACCGTTATCTTTTTTAACTCGACTTGACATAGTGTTGCGCAGGTGGAGGAGTTCTGCTGGTTCATCGATGGCATCAATGGCGTCGATACGCTCTTGTATCTTATTCACCTGTTCGTCGTCATTGAGGTCCTCGTCTAACACTCTCACTGAGGTCTGATTTCTCTGTAATCCTTCTGCTTGTGCAAATTCAATTCCATGTACATCCCAAGTATTCATTATGGAATATGGACTATCATTAAATAGTCACTAATCGACATGAGTCAGTGTAGCCGGCAATCTCATTCGGGTAAACATAACATCGCGCTGATGTTCGACCCACTTGAAATAAAACATCATTCCTACCACCAGTATCATCATCACAAACCAGTGGAAATTCGAAGCTACCCAGTCTAAAACACCGTCGCACCGTCCATGGCCACAAGGATACCAGTCATTCAATATATCATAAAAAGCAGTCGAAGAGGGATTTTCATCCACAATCTGAGACGCCCTCTCACACAAATTAAAAGTTCCCAACTGGGCTCGAGTCATCGAGTCCATACACACATCCGAATCTAAGTAGGTTTGAGCTTCATCATGCTTGCGGCGATGGTCAACGCGGTAGCGATTGAAATTTCGCACCTGTAGTAAAACCCCTATCATCAATAAGGTCATCAACACAGAACGGACCAGATTCATCAATTATAAAAAGACTAAGACAACTTTATACTTCGGACACTAGCGCCAAACATTTAAATCCATTCTTCGATACGTCCATTATTTCGTCCAGACGAAATAAGGCAGAGTCGGCTCCTCTCACAATACGGACAACAACGCCCTCTTCTGGAAAAAGAGCATTTCTATCCAATATAAAACAGGCAATACCATTAAAATCGTTCATCAATTCCCATTCCGGCAAACGACCGGGAAAAAACCACTGTCGATGGTCACTATCTGTCCAGGCCTTTTTTGAATGAAAATGTGGAAATTTCACCATTTTTTATTGGATAATTATTGGATAATCGGCATTAAATAGGATTTATCCCTGGTGGAGATGGGATTACTTTTTGTCGTATTGAGGATGAAACGACGAAGCATCATCCTGCAATGCATGGTGACGACGAAGGTTCAGACTTTGAATTCGCCAATATTGATGAACTCGACGAAGAAGGAGCTAAATTTGTACGTGAAACGCACCACGACTTTGATAAATGGGACCCTGAAGACAAGCAAGGCAACCAAGAAATTCGTGGACCACAAAGCGACTCTTCAAACAGACAACGCACGATTTGAGAAGGGCAAGGAAACAATTCATACCAGTAAACCATTGGTTAATAAACGTGATAATTAAGTATTTTTACAGTGTTTTTTACAATCTCTCGGTGTTTGTAACAATATTTCGAGTGTAGGACATCTCTTTAGTCGTTTTTTCGCGGGTTTCGTCTCAATTATTTTACGTTTTGGCATTTAGAATTTTGTATATTTAGAATAGAATATTATGGAGTTTTTTTTTGAAATAATGAATGGATGTAAACAATTCAAATATAGTCACTATGATATCCTTGTCGATGTATGATTTAAAGTCAGTCAGAGGTTCTTCCACTCGATTAGCCCACATTTTCACCGTATCCTTATAATTTTTTTCCTCTACCTCCTGCTTCTTCGTCGTTGCAATTTTTTCTTCAACAATTTCAACCATTCTGAGTAGGTGTTGACATTGCTCTGACATTTCTCGAAGTGTAACCGCGATATCTTCATACGTTTTTCCGTCCACGAATTTCTTATTGACCTCATCTAACAGTGTTTGCATCTCGACTTCTTCTTTCGTCATAGTGGTTTTTTCTGACATCTTTTCTAGTCGAGTTCGAATACGTGAGCGTAGTTTCTCAGCCTTTCCATTGGCACTGAGTCTTAGTTGTTGCGCGAGTTTTTGCATCTCGCTGTAGTCCATATTGTCTAAATCTGATAAACGCGATGTAATGGTCACATGTTGTTCAAATGACATAATAATTATATTAGGTTGTATTTATAGGGTATAACCTATAACATACAGAGTCGTTTTTGTATTTATAGGATTAATTATTTCCCCAATAATTGATGAATTCATCCCATGAGATTTCACCGGACAAATCTATGTCCATAAGTTTGAAGAAGTCCCGTAGCTCTGCAGGGGACAGTGGGTCATTTAATGCAATACAAAGTGTTTGCATTTCACTGAGGTCGATACTGCCATTTTTATTACGGTCAAATTGGTCGAAAATTTTTCGAATCGTCAGCGCTTCTTCTAGTGTAAAATGTTCCATTTTAGAAGTTGAATAGCAATAAATAGTATTTAAAGTTAAAAAGAAAGGAAATGTCAATTAATCAGGTACCTCACTTAAACACAGAACTACGATTAAAGTCAACTACCAGAGTTAACTGCAAAGATAAGAGAGGTCGTGCACGTGGTCGGTAGTGGTCCAGGTGGTGGCAAACTTGCCATTGAAACGCATGCTGAGCATCGAGCACGCTGGTACGCATGGTTATTGAATAAGATAACTGGAATGGAAGATTCGTCACAAAAACAACAACTGGTGTGTGAACAATGCTCAGCCTGTACCAGTGAATAAAAATACACAGTCTTATCATGGAAACTTATTTTTTTAAGCTATTTGGTAATTTTGGTAATTTTGGTATTGGTAATTTGTATTCTATCCACGAACCGATTAAAACTGCCATAATGACATCGGATGTGTAGTGCATTTCAGCCAAAACAAGGAAAATGGCCACTGGAATAACAAATAAGAATCGTTCGGCGCGCGGTGCTAGTAGATAGACCAGGCAAGTATGTCCTGAAAACATCATGTCAGCACAGCTTCCCAATATAATAACTCCCGCAAATGTTCTATTTCGACAGGGCTCGATGCCGCCTGGTGCGGGAACGAGAGTGACTAATTGAACAATACCCTTTAAGACACAGAGACAGGCGCAGCGTTTGATGTAGATGGCTAAATTTGTATTGTAATACAATCGATATCCAAACACGTATATTGGAATTGTATTAGCTAGTGGTATCGCCCAAGGCATGAATGGTGCTTTAAAATAATCGCGGACACCGTTTAAATCTAGTATTTTAAGCATGCCTATGTATGTCAAGACTATATATAAGACTATTGCAGCAATTAATTGTGCTACTGCTTTTCCCAGCATGATATTCTATGGACGATGTACTTTATATAGTAAACAAAACCTGTACTTAAGAACCATATTTTTTTTTCATGAAAATGCTTCGTTTGACTTTGTGTTCTATGGCGTTTGTCTTGTCAGTTGCATGTCGGTCTAAACAAGAAGCGTTGGATTGTTTCTATGAAAAATCTGATATTGACAATGACAAGCGCATTAGCCCTGCTGAACTTCGACATTCTATCAATCTTTATTTGCCCTGGTATAAGCGGATACCTTTTAAAGTTTTTGGCGGTGTCGAGCGCATTTGGAAGGATTGTGATGCGAATGGTGACCATTATTTAACACAGGAAGAAGCAGATATTATGAAAAACAGTTGTATGGACAGTTGTTTTAAACGGACGATGACTGTGTCTATTTTTAACTGTGGTTAGCTGGTAGTATATGAACCTATATAAGTTGGTCAGCTGTGTTATAATGCATGGAGGTCTTACCGTCTCTTGATTTTGAAGCAGTGGTTGATAATACTGGTATGAATGAGGATGATGACCCTGGTGAGTTTGTGCCCTGTTTTTTCTCTGAGGATGAGGAAGAGGAGGGTCATGACGACGGTTGTAAATGTGCGTTGTGTCGGTATGGTGATGGTGGTTCTGGTGAAGCTCATGCTGTGATAACGAGGATGCAGGAGATTGATTCTACAATGGTGGGAAAGGTCTCGGATTCAGAAATACACAATTTACAGGCAGATTTGTACCGTACGCACGTCAAAGAGCCTTTGGAACGACAGGGAATAGAAGCTCCGGATGTGACAGCTGAAATGTGCAAGGCTCATTTTAGTAAGCATCGGATGAATATGAAACGGATGGTGGGTAGTGAAATATCTTTTGTGAATACTATGCAAAAGCATGTCCGACGTGAGAACATATTAAGTCGTAATAATGTGACAGGTCGGACGCGCGTGGACAACGGGGCTATAAAGCAATGGATAGCACTCTCCAAACATAAATTAGACCTTATCAAGTATTATAAGGGACCATTGAGTAAGGAGACTGGTTCAAGGACTAAATCTATCAAGCCCTACAGTTTTTCATAAACTTTTTCTAGAGATGGGAAGTTTATAAATCCACTTTTCTAAAGATGGGAAGTTCTTTCTCTAATAAGTTTATGACAGTATAAATAGGATAGTATTTCGTTATATTATAAATGACTTCTATTGCAGCGTTGATGGCTCAAACTCCTACCTTAGGAAATGTGAATTCCCAACCTTCCTTTGGCTTTAAATCGTCAAGTAGTGTTCGTGCCGACTACAGTAATAAACCGGGTGTCTCCGCATTGATGAACCCTACCCTACACAATAATGTACCGGAGTCTATGGTTAACTCTACGGCCCGCGCACCTATTTTCGTACGGCCATTTACTCGTGGTTATGAAAAACAATATTCTGAAGGCGATGTCTTATTCGTCAAGCGTGAAAAAAGAGGTGGAATGGATTCTGGCCAGCACCATGTAGTGGCCAACATCCCTGTCATGAACTACATGCTCCGCACAGAAATGAACGAAGACGGAAAAACATTAAAATATACAACCATCGAGTCTATTATTAAGGATTGGAATTATTTTGGAATTTTGAACAATGACATGGACACCGGGTCCAAATGGCAGCGATTGTTGAATGTGAATGTACGAGGTCGCTCGCGCGTAGCTCGTCTTTGGCGACCTGTACTGGGCCATTTAAGGCGTGGTGACTGTCTTTGGATTGGATTTCAACAACAAGAAAAATGCGAAAAACCCGAATCCAGACAAGACCCTTCTGGCATTCGACATCCCCTTGTACGCGATTCCGTTTATTATGAAGTAGTACCGATTATGGATTGTTGTAAAGACTTTAATGATATTGAATACAAGATACCGTTAGGAATTGTGTCTCAAACAACTCTTAAACAGCCGCATCCAAATTCATTGAAAGAGGCACTTTATGTGACAGAAAAATGCAAGAGTCTGGAACGCATTGAAGTGCTCATGCGTATATAAACAAAAATGCCGTATATAAATCGCTTCGTTTCTATAAATCACAATGTCTTACTCTAGTGCAAAACGTCGTAGAATCAAACCCTTCGCCCGACCAACTTCTTTTGATATTAATGTCGCTTATGATATTCGTCACTATCAGCGTATCAAGTATGGAAACGTTATAGACCCCTATTTCCCAGCCATTGGTACTGATGAAGCTTTTAAAGTCTGTGAAGGTGAAATTTTAATGCAGACACAAAAACAAGGTATCCGACGCTACGGTGACCACCAAATGCACGTTTTTTCATTTGCTAATGGTCTTAAAGGAGCAGGGAAAGCCAGACTCAATTCTGACGCTGTCTCTAATCCAGAACGGCCCGACTGGACAAATACTGGTGAAGGTAGTGATAAAGCCGCGGTCTTATCCACCTTAAAATATGCCGGGGTCGCAGTAACAGAGTTCACCCCAGAAAAGGATGTCTTTGAACAAGGTTTTGTACTCACAATGGCCGGATTGAACACATTGTTCAATAACGGAGCTTCTACCCTCTATCCAGGGGATTTGATTTGTGCCGATATTCCAAATCCATCCGACAGAGGACAACCCAAACATCGCGCTCTTCAAACAGGGGTGCCACATGGTAAACTTCAATTTATCGTCACTCCTTTTGAAACTCTGTCCAAAGCTAAAGGAATGAGTGCCGAGATTGCTTCTCGTTTTATTATGGGTACAGCTCTTTCCTATTCTCGACCAGGAGCGCCAGTTGACGTGGTTCTACACAAGTGTAATGTTATCTCAACGGTCAAAAAAGTAGCAGCCAGTTCATCCAGTTCTACCAGTTCTACCAATTCTACCAGTTCTACCAGTTCTACCAATTCTACCAGTTCTACCAGTTCATCCAGTTCTATCAACAATGGTCTTATGCCAAAAAAGAAAAAAAGAGGAGGAAGAGGAACTGATTAAACAAGTAATTTATATTATAAATAGACGTGTAAAAAAACTAAAAAAAATGTCTACTCTTTGCAATTTATGTGCGCTCAAAATAGAGCAAAAAAATAGAGCCATTTTTGATTGTGGTCATATGTTTCATCTTTCTTGCGTCCTTCTCTCTCCCTTTTCAAGCCAATGTTCTGAATGTTCTCCGCAACTGCACTTACGTCCCGACCTCGGAATGGACAGAGCAGTCGCTATGAGTGCGGAACTATTGACCAAAATCTCGGAAAGGCGTTTAAAACCGGCTGTTGAACACACGTTTTTGGAGAATGCCGCTCGTTTTCTGACTCCATTGACACCAGTCTCTCATACATTTATCGACCACATGAAACAAAATAAAAAATTATCGGTCATCTCTACGGCTGGATTTGGTCCAGAAGATGCCGTCCAAGAAAGGCTGCATTTTGCGGACATCTGTGCCAAATACAACGGAGAGGATATCTTGAATTTCGGCTTCACCTGGGACCATATGACGCAAATGCGGATTCTTCCCACCGATTTAAAACACTTCACTTGGCCACAACAACAACACAAATTGAAACTGAATGCTGAAAAAATGCTACAAATGAGATTAACGATTACAGAACTCGCAGAGATGCAATACACTACCCATCAGTTAATAGAATTAGGCTTCACCTGGCAAATACTAGCGTCAATGGGTGCGAACGTGGATACCTGGAAGAGTTTTAACTTTAATATTGACGATATTAAACGGTATTGGGCCCCTACTCTGAGTCAATGGGTTTCCGCTGGTTTTTTTGACAAAGAACGGGTTAATAAGGCAGGATGGCCTCTTCAAAAGTTGCTGGGAGCACTCCCAGCGATGGATTCTCGCTGTAGTGGACGTGTACTTAGACTTGCTTTTTAAAAGTCCAGTAACACGCAATCAGTGCACTGACTATCATCGTTAGATACAGATATTCTTCATTTGTAAAAATGGTCTCAATATGTTCTAGTGGATTTGTAGGTAAACTGCTCGTTGGAGTGAACGAAGTCCATGATGTAGTAGTTTCAACTTTAACAGTGGACATTGATAGAAAAGAGAACAGTGCCATAAATAGTAACATTTTGGATTTATAATCACATTTTATTTTTTGGATTTTCTTTCTCTAATTTTACGCCGTTGTTGTTCTAAGATGTTTTTAGGTACCTTTTGTTCGTATTGTCGCAGCCATGGTTTGTTGCAGCCGTTGCAAATAGCAACGGACGAGGTGCCACCGTCGTCGTCTTCCACTGAGATGGTTGTCCAAGAATCCTTACCACGATAGATGTCGCAAATATAGCAGCTCACAGACGTGTATAGCGTTCCCTCTTTAAGACATTGCCCGCAGGTAAAGCCATGTTTGTCATACTGATTTTTGTCAAATATCGTTGGATTCGCGCAAGATGGACAAAAAAGATACAATTGACCATAAAATTGAAAGAGGCAGCCAGTCATGTTGAATTTTAAGCATTCTGTCGAGGCGCACAAATCATTCTGTACATTTTTGCGCTGAGCCTTCCATTCCTTTTTAGCACTTCTCTTTTGTGCCTCTTCCAGTTCCACACCATCTAAAAAAGATTCCACTGCAATACGCTTACGTTTCTTTGTATCTGACTTTTCACAACGCCGACCACAATAACATTTTAATGTTTCATCGTCCACTATAATTTTGTGATGTCCATTCGCGAAAAGATTATTGGTTTTACTGTTTTTACGGACAAGAAATCCCTTGAACGTGTTGCAAGACAAACATAAATAGACTTGGCCCACATGGTCCGGCATCTCCGCATCAGGGGCCAAGCCATAGCGACGGCGCAAAGAGACACATTGCTTATCATAATAGTGTTTAGGCAATGCAAACGTACGCATATCATGATGAGTCTGTTGAAAGGCTGCAAATAACGCACGAATTGCTTCGAAATCGTAACGTGAAGAATTTTGCAAGATTTTGCGCAAATCGGTTCGGTAGGTATTCTGCTTGGAGTGGTGGTACATATTTACCAAAGCATCAATGGTGGTTTGCTTGACATTTAAATATTTCAACCATCCAATGTGAATCGTGCCACGAGGGACGCGTTGGACCAACTGACGGAGCAATTCTTTATATTCTCGTGGAAATTCTATGTTAGGGTTCACTTGATGAGTACCTTCATCCAGACGGTCGCAAATAGAAATAACAGTCTGTGTAAAAGTTTGTCGCTGAGGACGAAATAAATTACCAAGTTGTTGCTTATTCACTTGCATTAAATTGGATTCAATCTGAGATAACCATTCTTGAATAGACGGTGAACGCTTGACATTTTCGTTGATAATTTTGCGAATATTGTCCATAGCGCCATGCACCGTCGTTTCAAACGTCTGCCATTTGTAAGTCAGTCGCAATTCTTCATACAAGGCCGGTATCATTGCCATCGAAAACGTCAAAAATTCCTTAATTATGTAAAACAGCAAATGTTGGTAGTTGGTAAACAACCACTCCTGGATTTGCATACGATTCGGCTTCAAAAACACAAAACGACGCAATATCTTCTTTCTCTCAGACCATCCCAAACGGACCTTACTGTGTTTATATGCTCCCAGTACCGAACACAGAAACGCAGAACGCATGAATTCATGCACCAAATCGTCAGTCTGACAATAGTTCGAAATTATTTCACGCAGATTTCGAATCTGACAACGTTGCGGAAGAGCCTTACACATTAAATGGACAATCGGCTGCATTTTAGGCTTATTCTCATTCCAAAACGAACAGTTCAACTGTAAAGTGACAATGTCAGGCAAATTACCCTCATTTAGCACGTCCTGAGTCTTAGGTGGATACTTCATAAACGTTTGACGGATATGAGTACCACCAGTCTCTTCAATCGCACACATAATAGGGACATGGGCATCGAAATAGATATGCAAACAAAATGAAATATGCTCAGGCACAACAGTCTTCATTAATGCTATCGTACCATGCACAATAGAAATCAAAGACGTCATCCAAGGATGTTCACTATCCGGCGGAGACCATTCCAAAACCCCTTCCCATGGAATAGCAGTCTGTAGACGGTCCCAATAAGAACCCATAAATAACCATTCATACTCAGAGCCGGAATAGTAACGCAACAAAGTCTGTTCCGGCAGTTCACGTGTCAAACCATCCTCAAATTCAAAAGGGCAAATACGCCCGAGACTTAACTCTCGGGCGCCTTCATTAAAAAATGCACCTCTTGACCAGGATATTTCATTCGCCATTGGTCATAATGACGAACACCATTCACTATCTTTAAACGATAAGCATTGCGTAAATGAAGCACAACAGGGTCCAACAGACCCTGGAAAACAGACGGACTCGATAACAGACAATCTTCCAGACAATATTCACCCTCCTCACCCACAATATTGCGATAATCCTGGAGAATAACATTGTTTTTCACACCCATACCATCCGCACGAATGTTAATAAATGCACGAGCTATCTCAGAACGCTTACACATCAAACATAAACGTCCTTCCGTTGGCAATTTGCCAGTGCGTTTGTATTCCTCCTCCTCAGTAGGCAAGAGAAATTCACGCAAAATAAAAGCATTTTCAGACACATGAGGCAAATGAACCCCTTGACACTGGTCATCCATAATACATGCACGGTCCTTGCCCACCGGTTCGCGCAAATATTGCTCCTCATAAGCACGAGTCACAACCTGGATTGACACGCGACAATGCTCCTTATGCTTAATGTCTTCAGGTGATAACGTATCACACGGTCGTTGCTGAATCAATGCACGCACATATGGGAAATCATATGGCCTCAAATGAGATAAATCAGTACGATGCCAAAAATCTTTATTGCGCTGATTAAAAAACGAAGTCTCAGCCACCATCAACGTTCGAGATTGTTCAGGCTTGTCCACGCACGGTTGAAGGATATCCGGAGTACTCTCCTCAAAAATAACAGGCTGAGTAGGCAACTCAGAAAAAGTAACAGATGACGACGTCTTTTGCTTTTTAGAACTCTTTAAATTAAAATCATTCCAATGACTTGACATTACTATTTAGTCTTATATTTTTATCCTTTATACTCAAAAAAGATTATTATTAACATAAGTGGATTTATACAAAGTCCATGTTAAAAGCATATTTATCCGACAATTGTGAAAAGTAATGCGGATTTTATTTATACTCTCCGGAGAAATATGGACATGGCTTATCTCAAGATGCATCGTATTTGGACCCAATGTCAAAGGCATATGCTGGTACCCAAACATGCACGCAGACACCTGGTACAGACTCACACCACTACCATACCAAATACCGTTCAAATTATTCCCATATATATCCATCGTCATCGCAACTCTCGCCATACCCATCCTATACTTAGACGACAACACCATTCACACTCTCGCCATATGCACTCTCGTTTCAGAACACACATTCCTACCCATATTTGTCGCACACAAACACAGTGAAGCATTGATTACCACATGGGCCGCACTCAACACCGCCACCAAAATACTTCTTCTTTATATGTTATATCATCACGAATATATATTAGCGACCGTCAGTACAGTCTTCCAAACAGTACTGATGTTATGGTTCTTCTTTACACAACTGTACATTGTGATAAAACAACCAATACAAAAACAACAACCACCAATACAAGAAAGGCATCAACGAGTCATCACCGTTTAACGCAGAAACATTCTGGACATATGTAATAGATATAAATTTGGACCATATATAAGGTCCAAACGCTTCAATAAAAATGGGTATTTTGTATTCGATTTTGTATGAAGCACCTGAAAAAACTGAAAAACGTCGCGTTACTTTTAATACAACATCAGAGATATGTAACCCTTCTAATGAAAAAGGGGGATATACTATCACCAACGCCAAAACAAAGAAAGGAAAACCATATAAAACAACAGAGGACCGGGATGCTGGAGTTCGAGAAAAAGATATCAAATTTGTCTTTATGCATCTTATACACGATTGGATAGGAGGTGGTCAAGACAATAGTATTGTTGTAGATGCTATTAGAAAAGCCACGGAAACACGAGAAAGAAAAACACAAAGGCATATTGAACAACCCTCAACAGAAGAGTTATTAGCTCAGTGTACATCACTTATAGACCGACTGACCCATGGTGATGTCACGTTAAAGGGTCGGGCTGGGCTTATGACGGTCAAAAACAAAACTGACATAGAGAGACTAAAAAAAGCGATTCAACAAACGACAGGGAAAATCACATTTTAATATCTCTATTCTTCAAACATTTGAAACTTCAATTCATTGAACATTAAGACAAAAAAAATATAAAAAATATCTCTATTCTTCAAACATTTGAACTTTCAATTCATTGAACATTAAGACAAAATAAT
>Ga0307997_10000513_pt1 | contig 17708 bp, 41 predicted proteins | sample Davwhametageno36_FD_203165 | JGI IMG/M metagenome (GOLD analysis project Ga0307997, IMG submission 203165) | Marine microbial communities from Davis Island wharf, Antarctic Ocean - #36 | ecosystem: Environmental > Aquatic > Marine > Unclassified | place: Antarctic Ocean: Davis Island wharf... | reverse complement strand
TAAATAACCATGGCAGACCGTACAGACGCAGAACTAGCAGTAGACTTCACAGCAATGGGACACAGCATTGCATTGATTACAGACGTAATCGCAGGAAACAGCATGGCAGAAGATATTGCCGCAGACCGTCAAGGTTGTGTTGATCGTAACACTCAGCACCTTGAGCTTATGAAAGCTAAGAGCGATTGGGGCAGTGAGAGCATGACAGCTACTGACTCAGCTATCTCAGCAGGTAACGGATACACAGCCTCATAGGAGAAAGATCATGGGATATTTATTAGAAATGTACGTGCTAGCGACAAGCCTAGTTAGTGTGGCTAGTATTATCTGCAACTATACTGACACTCCAAAAGATGATGCGTGGGTAGCTAAAGCATATTCTGTGCTAGAGCAATTTGCGTTCTTAAAGAACAAAGCCAAGCAATAATCCATTAAATTTAGGTTGCCGCTAGATCGAGGTTACCACTAGATCGAGGTATAATTATGTCTGTAGAAATTGAAATTGTAAGTAAGAATAACGATGTAAAAGGTGGCGTTATAGCTGCATCGTTTAAAGCGTTAAAATCAAGTGTTAATGGTACGTATAAAACTTATGGCGATTGTACGTTTGTTGTTAAGCATGATAGTAAATCATTCGTGCTAATTCAAGATGTAACTGACAGTCTTGTTGTTACCTGGATTGAAAAGTCACTTGGCGAAACTCGACTAAAAGCAATTGAAAAGATTTTATCAACACGGATTAAAAGTGAAGTTAAACCAACCGCAAAAAGCGAGAGTAAAAAATGATTACAATTGATGAAGTTACTTATACCGAAGATGACCTATCTGAAATTGCACAAATACACGTAAAGCGCGTTAATGCATTACGCAATGAAGCCAGTGAATTACAGATGTTGTTAGACGAAAAAAAGGTACTTATCTCTGCCTATGCAAACGCTATTTCCGAAAGTGTTAAAGAAGTAGAAGAAGTCCAAGCCGAAGCGGTTTAGCCGTAATGAATGTCTTTGTTAAATCCTTATTAATTAGCTCGATCTCTTGTGGCTTAATCGCGCAAGAGTCAGAGCCAATGGGTGATACAGATTCAGATAACGTGCAAGACGGTTCTCTTAATACCAATACTGTTGGCTCAGTTGTCAGCTCAAACAATAACAGCAAAGATGACAGCGTTACCAATACATACAACGGTGCTGGCAGTAGTTCTGATACACCAGTAATGACAGCAGTAGCACCGACCTACATGAGCAGCGGCATTGAAACATGTTTGATGGGCAGCGGAAGCTCAATACAGACCGGGCTAATTGGACTCTCAAGAGGTGGATATAAAGTAGACTTGGGTTGCCAGCGTCGGAGAGACAGTGACAAGCTTAAATCGTATGGCATGGCTGTTGCCGCAGTGGCGCTTATGTGTACCGATAAGGACGTATTTAGGGCGTTGTTCGTATCGGCTACACCCTGTCCCTTGCTTTCAAAAGGCCGACTAGTGGTTGGGAAGCGAGCTTTCTTATTGATGAAAATGCAACCGACTCTGTATATTCCAGATTACGGAGAAGTGAATATGCGTGTCAGTGCTACCTGGTCAAAGCGCCCACCAGTAGCAAGGTTTACCAAAACTCAGTTATTTTATAACGCAATGTTAGGCATAGGGGTAGTGGACGATGAAAGCAATAGTGAAGAAAGTGATGATGGCGAGTCTGTTAGCGACAAGTTCAGGCGTACAGTCGAATGAATTAGACAGCTTACTGCAAGCTTCTGCTGCTATTGTTGACCAAATCAACACTGGTATTTTAATGTCTGGAGCAGCGCAAGGTTATGCTTACACTGGTACTGGAATATCAGACGGAACACTTGCAGGGACAGCGTACATTTCTGCTGCTCAAGTGACAGCCTACAACGATTCGCTTAATGGCATGGTCAACTTTTTACCCTACGGTTCAGCGCAAACTTATCTTGAAGATCAAGCGAACGCAGAAATACAAGCCATGAATGACGCTATAGGCGAATTTACTAGTGTCGTTATTGATATGCTGGCTGTCCAAGAGGTGTCAGAGCTATCAGCTGCTGCCTCAACCCCTGACGAGCAAGCCGCAGTTCAAGAATATGTCACGAACAACACTGATGCCCTCACAATAGATCAAGCAGATGCTGACATTTATAATTCTAGCTTGGATTCCATCGAAGGCCATGCCAATTCCGCTGGCGCATTCTTGGCCGTGGCATCAAATACAGACGCTGTTGCATTCTTGGATCAAGGTGCGATGGACAACAATACTACCGTTGAATCTAATACTTTAAGTTACAGCGCTGCAAGCCAGTCAGTGAACATTGCTTGGAACTCCGGTAATGCTGCCACTAGTGTTTATGTTAATGGATCAGATGCATTTAACATTAATCTATATGTATCTAACGCAGACATTTTAACTGCTGGAGAGACAAGTGCGCTGTATCTTACTGGGCCAACTTACTTGGGCTACGAATGCTTTATTACGCAAACTAATTGCGAAGAAGGTGGCACATGAGTTTAGCAGAAACAGAGCTAACGATTGGCGGCACAAGCTTTAAAGGCGTTTACATTGCCATACTTCTGAGCCTTGCGACTACTCTTGGGGGTGGAGTTTGGACTGCCAGTAGCCTTTACGGACGCTTAGAGTCTGTCGAGTCTCGCCAGATACCCGATATTGCTCCAATTCAGGAACAGCTTGTAGCGGATAAGCAGGAGCTTTTAAGCGCGATTAAATTAATCCAAGCAGAGTTAGAAGCTAATGACGTATCGCAGTTACAAGGCAAGCTAAGTGCGTTAGGTGTCAACTTGGCAACCATAGCGGAGCAGCAGACCAAGTTGTTGTTAATTGATGACAATGTTGAAGACCTTGAAAAAGCGATCGAGGCAATGAAAGGTACAGTGACAAAGGCAGAGCTTATTACTCAAAGCGTATCGAAGACTGATGCAAAGCTAAAGGCAATCCAGAACGAAATAAATCAGCTTTGGGATGGTATGGACTACCTCTCTAACCCATTAAAATAGGATATTGCAATGTTAGATAAATTAATTGGGCCAGTAACAGGGTTATTATCCGAATTCATTGAAGATAAAGACAAAGCCAATGCATTAGCAGCAGAAATCAGCACACTCGCCTCTAGGCAAGCAACAGAATTAGCGTTAGCTCAGATCAAACTAAATACGGAAGATGCAAAAGGCAACTGGTTTCAATCTTCGTGGAGGCCAGCAACTGCTTGGGTTTGCTTGCTAGGATTTCTGGTTAACTTCTTGATTTCACCTATTGCAGCACCTTTTGGCATTGTTGTACCACAAGCAGACACCTCCGTAATGTTGCCAGTTTTGATGGGCATGTTAGGTCTTGGTGGACTCCGCACCCTAGAGCGAGTAAAGAAATGAATGATTTTAAATATTTTAAGATAGAAGACTTTAACTGCCAAGAAACAGGCGATAACGAAATGGACATAGAATTCATTAAAGGCTTAGATAATCTAAGAGGCGCTTGTGGATTTCCTTTTGTTATTACCAGTGGATTTAGAAGCAAAGAACATAGTATTGAGAAAGCAAAGAAAACACCTGGCACTCACGCTAAAGGAATTGCATCTGACATTCGTGTATCAGGTGGCAGTCAACGTTCAAAGATAGTTAAACACGCATTAGCAATGGGAATGTCAGTTGGCGTAGCAAAGAGTTTTGTACACGTTGACATAAGAAAGACAGAACAGATGTGCTGGTGTTACTAAATTAATAGATCGAGGTGGTCACATGGGATATAAAAAAGTAGTAAAGCCAAAGAAAAAGCCAAAGGTAAAGAAGTGAATCTTGCCACTAGATCGAGGTGGTTTTAAAACAAAACTGGTCAAAAACTGGTCAAAGAGCAATATTTCTCAGTAAAATAACCGTAAATCATTGATTTATATAAGGAATTAATGGGGTGGACGACGGGGATTGAACCCGCGACATTGACTCTCACTGATTCCCAATGACGGTTGAAACCCCTATAGGCACTCACTTCTTGTTTTTCTCAACACTCACTGAGAGTCATTAACCGCATATTTACTGGTCACAAAACTGGTCAACACAATTAATTATCGTTTATGGGCAGTGCTTGGTAATGGCTCAAATCTTCTTGGGTCTTGGTTAGTAGCATACTCATTAATAAACTCAGAATAAGTGTTTAAAAATACCGCAGTAGAATGACCTAGTTGCACTGCCGCATCTGGAGCTAAAAGACCCATGCTCAACAGTTCAGCGGCTCTTGTGTGTCTAGCAGAATATGGTTTTCGATAATGTATCTGCTTTCGCTTATGGGCTTTAAGCCAAGCCCTGTTAAAATGCCTCTGATCTTTAAAAAATTCACCGTTGTCATTAACGAAAAAATAGGGACTATCAATTCTTGGGGGAATAGTTTTAAGTGCGGTTTTGACCCAATCAGGGACATATACTTTTCGTCTATGTGCAGTTTTGGTCGATTCTACAACTTTTCCGCGAACAATTTGGCGATGAACGTGCCAATCAGTTCCGTCAAAATCATTTCTAAGCAAACCTGTTATTTCACCTGGGCGCAACCCACAGCCAAAAAGTAAAGCAAAATACACATAAACGTCCCCTACAAAACAATTTAATATTTTGTCGCGCTCCTCTGGAGTGTATCGCTCAATAGCTTTAGATTGTTGTTTTTTTACTTTAATAAGTGCAGCAGGATTTAAAGGAACTTCTGCGTAATCTAATACGCCTCTAAGTACGCCTAAGATGTTATCTCGCGTTTTGCTTTCAACATCCATTGATGCTAACGCCAGTTTAATTTCTCGCTTTGTAATGGCAACGCAAGGGTGTTTGCCAAAAAGCGGAATCCAATACTTGTTAAGGATTCCTATATATCCTAAAACGGTTGAATACTTGCCAGTGTGTGTCTCAATATATTCTTGCGCCATAGCTGAAAAAGCCTGCAACTCACTAGGGGCAGATTCTTCGATAAACGATAAACCAAGCCCTATTTTTACACTTAACTCTGCGCGGAGTTTTGCCACCCTCCGAATGTCACTTTTTGAGAATGGGTCACAAGGTACGGTTTCTTGGTGCGCAAGTTTTCCGTCTTTAAAGATTCTGACCTCAAGTCCTGTGCCTCTCGCTCGTATTCCTCTGGGGTATTTTGGCGTATCCATCTATTTACCTCTTCAACATCTATCATGGTCGTGCGTCCGATTACAAAGTAATGTAAACCTTTTGTCCAATGTCTTTGCATCCAGTTACTAACTTTTGAGTCTTTGACTCCATAATCGCGCACATATTTAGATTTATCAATAATCATGCCGCACCCTTTTCCATTTCGACTTCATATTCATCAACCCATTCTTCATTAGTCTGATCCTGCACTCTTTGGGTTTCAGTCTTTAGTTTCTTAGTGCGGAAGAAACCTTCATGGCTTGGGTGATTGTGGTGAAACAATCTGGCGTAGTAAGCAATAAAATCATTACTGATCTTATATTCATCGCCTGTTGTTTTCATTGCTGTTTCCCACCTGATCCTGTTGACTACAAGCCATGCGCTTGAATTTGAATGCCCATTATTAATAAGAGCTAAAGCAAAACGCTCAAACATTTCGTAAAAATGTGGATTCTGGTTGTGCCATCCCCACCATTTCTCTTTTATAGTCATAATCGCCTCTTAAAGTAAAAAATATATCTAATAAAGTTGCTGCAAAAAACAGCGTTAAATAAACAGTCATAATCACTTGTGCTAATAATTCCATGATCGCTCCTTTTATTAGGTGGCGCGTTGGGAACGGTGCGCCAAGCCGTAAGGGGTTTCTTTAAAACGGTATGTCCGAATCAAAACTCTCTTGTTTGCTAGATTCAGGTGGTTGCCCACCAGATTGAGGTGCTGGCGCATCATTGGTCAAAACGTAGCCAATTTTTGCATCAAGGATGGCAATGCTATGTACTGGGCCATTAGTGCTTTCCCAAGTCTTAATCTGACCGCCTGAACCGCTAACCTCTACTACTGAACCCTCGACTAACGCAGACTCATAAAAATTAGATTGCGCGCCAGCTTTAGCAAAAACTACAGCTTCATAGTTTGTCCACTCTTGAGCTTTAGTTTCACGGTTGTAAAACTTTACACCTACTCGAACACCAAACCCTTTGCTTTCGCCAGCCTGAAATTGATTAGCCGCTTTATTTAATTTACCTGTTACTGATATGCTCATTTACGTTTCCCCATTTCCTTTTTAATAGTTGATGTAGCAAGCAAAACTTGCTCAGATAGTTTTTCGATATAATCTTCATCGCGTTCAACGCGAACTAGAACGTGAGGCATGTCAGGATGGTAAGAAAAGAAGTCCCACCATTTTCTGCCTGTTACCCACATGCAGCCCTGTATCTGTTGGTAGTATTTCTTTACGCCAGATTGAGGATCACGCCAGTACCCAGCTTGGGTAGTTTGAGCAGGACATTTGATTTCTAAACCACCCTCGCTAGAATCACCGATAAGACCATCAGGGCTACAGCCATAACTTTCGGTATCATCAAGAATAAAACCGTACTGATCGACTTTGTTTCCGCTGATGAATTCGTAATCTGCTCTAGCCAACGGCTCACGCTCCGTCCCAAGCGCCATTGCTTCACTTTGATAGTGAGGCTCAGATTTGCCTGTAAGACGCTCCGCAAGAAGCTGATTAATATACCCATCGGCACTGGCAGAGGGCTTACCTGTCATTGTGATTAGCTTGGAAAACATTGATGCGCTAGGCTTACCCAATCGGGCGGCAAGCCATGCATCAGTGCCTTGTTCATGCGGTGAGATAATCATGCTTTAACCTCAGTCTTTGGCGCTTTAGACTTTAAGGCGGCAATAGCTCTTGCGTAGTGAGTAGCAAGCATTTCGTCAACAGAGTTTGATTTGACGTATTTCAGAAAGCCTTTTACGTCAACGTCATACTCTTCAATAAGACCCTTAATCTCGACAGCTTGATCTTCAGTGATTACTGCGTTTTGTACTGCTTGCGGTAAATCTTCACCGCTATACAAATACAGCCCAAGACCATGAATGCCAATACACTTAACTAGGCATCGCATACGCGCATCACTAATGTCGCGGCTGGTAGGATTCGCTACAGATTTATTGCGGTTGTCCATCACTGGCAGCCACATGGTATGTGAGACACCCTTAACGGTAACGGTTACTTGAACCTCTACAGTGCCATTAGCCAAAGTAGAAGGGTCGGTAAAGGTATAGCTAGAGTCAGGGTAGTGATCCATCAGCGTTGACCAAGCCCAAGCCCACGATAGATAAGATAGATTGCCTTTCTTCTCAACGTGTTTTGATACGTCAATGGCTGATAAGGTTTTCCAAACGGATTCAGATGCTTTCATTGTGCAATCCTCCGTTCGTGCTTCTCAGCATTCTCAGCGATTGCAACTAATTGTGAATACTCATTGTAGTATTCGCTAGATTCAGTACGGTTTGCTTGACCTTCGTATATAAAATCATACTCAGCGCGAGCTTTTGCGCTGTCCTGCATTATTTTGTCAAAATCTTGAAAAGCATTCATATTTGATTCCCCTTTAAAAATCAATATTGGTTACAAGTTGTAACTAATATAATGCACAGATAGTGATAAGTCAACCAAAGCGTATGCAGTTTATTTACGGCAATATATATTTGTATATAAATAGTTGCGCTATAAATAAAAGTATGGTTTTATATTTACCAAGCAGATGTGTATAGATATGTATACACTTATTGATAAAATAAAGTAGTTTGGGGTATGGTAACAATGGTTATAAAAATGGAAACTTATTACTACCAGTTAGTAAGTAAGACAGGGAGATTCTTGACTTTGCAGATGATTTGGTGGTCTGTCATGGCAGGGCAGATAAAGGTATTTACAAATGCAGAATAATATAGATGTAGTAAATTACTGGATTGAATCGCAAAGCAAAGAGCTGCAACTTCTACTAAAGAACAAGAGTCTTGAAGAGATAAAGTATTTAATTGAAGTATTGAGTAGTTTTACCGAAGAACAATGTAAAGAGATATTAGATAAACTTAAGAGTCAAGATAGCCATTTAAAATTCCAATCACTTTTTTAACGTCAACATCACCTCTCAGCGAAACTTTCGAAAGAAGCCTCACTAGTTCTTCCTGGTGTTCACCTAGCTTAACATCAGTAAAGAAATTATCTGCGAGATTTAGTAGCTGTGCAGGGCTTGCGCCCAAGTGCGGTGCAAGCTTTTTCGCTGCGTCTATTGTTAGCGCGCGCACTCCAGTTTCATAGTTAGAAATTCTGCTAGTAGAAAACTCACCATTAGTTAAGCGCGAAAGTGCAGATGTAGTAAGTCCTCGCTTGACGCGAAAGGCTTTTAAACTATTCTGATTGTTTACTTCATCCATAGCGTGACCAGCGTTATTATTCTTATGCACTAAAAGTGTACCCCACACACAGTAATGCATTTAATACTAAAATTCAAATGTATAAAACAATAGAGGCTTGTTTAATACGTCAAATAAGATAAATGTGTAAATGTAATTACATTATGTATGGACTATGCATACGTAAGTATATATTATACGCTTATGACTAAATTTCAGCTCTACCTCAAACAACTTGGCGTTGAAAAAGCCAGCCAAATATTTCATATTTCTAAGCGAACGGCTCATGCTTATATGCGCGGTGATCGGTCGCCTAGATTAAATAACGTGCCTAACCTGGTAAGACTGAGCAGGGGAAAGTTATCGGTTAACGCATTTTTTGCAGAGGATGCCTTTAAGTGAAGAGGGATTTTAAAGGTATTTGGATACCTGCAAATATTTGGCTATCAAAAGACCTTTCGGTTATGGAAAAGCTGTTTTTAGTCGAAATTGACAGTTTGGACAACAAAGATGGTTGCTTTGCATCAAACGCTTATTTCTCTGAATTCTTTGATGTGAGCAAAGGTCGCTGCACACAAATCATTAAGTCGCTAGAAGCTAAAGGCTATATAAATATTCAGCATGAGCGCAAAGGTAAACAGATAATAAAACGTGTGATTAAGGTAGTTAGTAAATTAACTGGGGTAGTTAGTAAATTAAACAACCCCCTATCAAAAACTAAACACCCCTATTTAGAAAATGATGAAGGTAGTAATACATTAATTAACAATACATTTAATAACTATTCGTTTGTTGGTTTAACAAAATGTATTTCTCTCGTTGTTAACTTTGATTCCTTTTGGAATTGGTATCCAAAAAAGCAGGGCAAGAGAGATGCGATGAAAGCATTTGCCACTTCAAAAATTGACAATCTTGTTATCCAACAAATATTTAATAATTTACATCAGCGAAGACTTGCTGGTGATTTCTCTGATGAACGAATCCAGTATTTGCCAATGCCATCTACTTACCTGAGGGGTAGGCGTTGGGACGATGATATTAAAAAAAGGAGTACGCAAAATGCAAATCAACAATCTGCTACAGAGCGCAGAAGTGACTACGCCTCAAATATCTACGACTACGACAAAGCTACAAACGTTTAGCGCAGAGGATAAAGATGCAATTGCTTACTTCTTTTTACGATTACAAAACTGTTATGGCGTAGCCAGAATGCAAAGCCAGTGGCCCGACGTTGAGAGTTTGAGTCTTGCCCGTAGAGAGTTTGGCAAGGTGATTGCAAAGTTTAATCGAGAGGAGATTAACACTGCTTTTGATCTGGTTCACAAAGAAAAGCGGTCGGGTAACGAGAGATTTAGCTGGCCTGATATTGACGCAATCATTGGCCTGTTAACGAATGAGGGTGTATTTACAGGTTCAGCAGGAACGTTAGCTCACAAGATTTATGAGCCTGAAAGCCTGCTGGAACACGGCACACGTGAGGAAAGGCGAGAGAAAGGTAAGGCTGCCTGTGCTGACATTTTGGCGATGTTTTAAGTCATGGCAGAGATAAATTATTACAAATTTGTCGGTGAAGACTCACGATTTACGTTAAACAATAGTTACAACATGCGTGAGATTTTAAAACGTTCTGGCCTCTCTGAACACACGTTTAAAAATAGGTTTAAGGGTCGTTACAACTTTGACGATTCGCACCTTACAACTTTAAGAATGAAGCCCTCAAGTTGGGTTCAGTTTAACAACGAAGCGCAAAGAATTTCGGCAAGGTGGCTAAAAATACCTTTAATTATACGTAAGGAAAAGAAGAAATGAGTGATGACTACAAGAAACAGAATTTAATGACTAATTTGCATCATCGAATGCGTGACGCAGAATATAACCAAACTGATCTGGCTCGATGTACCGGAGTAGCTCAACCAACTATTTCACGCCTATTGTCTGGTCGAGGCATACCAAGTGTCTTAGTTGTTGCAAGAATAGCTGATGCTTTGACTGTCGATGGCGTAAAAGTTAGCGTCGATCAACTTTTAAGTTCGCCACTAGGTTATTCAGACTAACGATGAAAGCAACTGTAAGAAAGATTAATCAATCGCTTTTTGCAGTCGGTCTTGCATCTGAAAAGGTGTTTAGAGACTTACCTGCTGGTCTTCTACAGGTCGAGGTTGATGTAAAAAAGACTCGCACTGTAAGCCAGCAAGCCGCGATTGAATGCTACTGCAAACGCATGGCAGAGGCACTAAATGATGCTGGTCACTACCGCAATCACAACTTTGCATTCTTATCGTCGAAAGCAATTCGCTTAAAAAATACGCAAGAGACATTTAAACGTGATGTTTGGTGCTTTATCCAAGCGGAGTGTTTTCCTGAAACAAGAGTCAAAGGTCAGGTTAGGACTAGCAAACTACAGTCGCACCAGGTATCGGTAGTGTTTGACAACCTCAACGAGCTTTTTATTGACCATCTTGGCATTTTTCAGCCGTTCAACAAGCCCAATACTGAGGTTAATTAATGTGGATTCTGCCAAAGAACTACCCACTGTCCTCTCATTTTGCTCAGGATATGGTGGGATCGAAAGAGGACTTGACCTTGCCGGGTTTAAACATCGAGTCATCGCTTTTAGCGAAATCGAAGCCTACGCAATTGCGAACTTGGCAAACAAGATGGAAAGAGGGGAGTTACTACCAGCACCTATTTGGTCGAATCTTAAAACCCTGCCAGTACAACCTTTTCGAGACAAAGTTGACCTCCTTACATCTGGCTATCCATGCCAACCCTTTAGTGCAGCAGGAAGAAGACTTGGTGAATCAGACCCAAGACACTTGTGGCCTTACATCAGGCGACACATTGAATCAATTAGACCTGTTCGGTGCTTCTTTGAAAACGTCGAAGGACACATCACTCTTGGACTCAGAGAAGTCATTAGCGACTTGGAAGCTCTTGGTTATAGAACAACGTGGGGAATATTCTCAGCGCGTGAAGTTGGCGCTCCTCACCAGAGAAAAAGAGTTTACATCTTGGCCGACAGCAACGGTGTTCGATGTGACAGGGGGCAGTTATCCGACAGAGTTAGTAAAGGGCCAATGGAGATCGAAGCACAGCAAAGACCCCAACAGCCCGTGGTACGGAGCAAAATTAAGGGATGCAGTGGAAACAGCCGAGAAAATGAACTGGCCGACTCTATCGACAAGAGATTACAAGGGGGGGATAAGTCCAGAAAGGACGCACCAGAAATTATTGCAAGGCAAGAGGGCGCATATGGGGGCGCTAGACAACAGAGTGGCCTATCAATCATGGACGGAAACAGGAAAGAAGGGTGGACATCTGAACCCCGATTGGGTCGAGTGGTTGATGGGTGTGCCGACAGGGTGGACAGGATTAGGCTCTTGGGAAATGGCGTAGTGCCACAAACAGCCGCAAAAGCGTGGATAACCTTAAACGATAGGATTAAATAATGAGAAACCCATATTTTATAAATGAAAAAGCTGTAGTTAGTTTTTCTGGTGGGCGATCAAGCGCATTTATGCTGTACAAAATTTTGGAAGCGCACGATTTTAAATTACCAGATTTTATGTCAGTTATTTTTTGTAACACTGGAAAAGAAATGGCTCAAACTTTGGATTTTGTTAATGACTGCGCTGTGAATTGGGGCATCAAAATAGTTTGGCTAGAGTACAGCGGAAAAAAAGCATTTAAAGTTGTTAATTACAAAACAGCTTGCCGAATTGGTAAGCCCTTTGAACAACTAATAAAAGACAGAAAATATTTACCGAACATGATGGCAAGGTTTTGCACTAGTGAGTTAAAAGTTTTAACTATTGAACGATATATGGGTAGCAGTGATTTTGCGACAGTCGTTGGTATACGCGCTGACGAACCTAGAAGAGTCGTCAAAATGCGCGGCAAAGAAAACTATTTTGTTCCTCTGGCTGATGCAAAAGTTACAGAGTCTGACATCAATGATTTCTGGCAAAACCAAAGTTTTGATTTAGCAATGCCTCCTGCTGGAGTTAATACTTTAAGTAACTGCGATTTGTGTTTTTTAAAAGGCGGCAAAATTAAACAGTCAATCATTGAGCATAAGCCAAGCATTGCCGATTGGTGGATAAACCAAGAACGCTTTATGAATGCAAGATTTAGAAGCGACCAACCAAATTACGAAAAAATGAAATTAATTGCAACAGATCAGGGACAGCTATTTGATTTTGATGATGAATCAATAGCTTGTTTTTGTGGTGATTAAATGGCAACAACGATTAGATCGAAGTGCCTAAAAGAAATGCAAAAGCTGTCAAGAATATCTGCTGCTGACGAATACGGAATGGTGCAATGCGTTTCATGCGATAAGCGAATGCACTGGAAAGATTGTGATGGCGGTCACTATATAGCGAAAGGTTCTAGCTCATACTGGGCGCTAGAGATCGAGAATTGTCACCCACAATGCAAAGGATGCAACGCATATGGAATGTCCAAAGGTAGTGCGGAAGGGCAGTACACGCTCTGGATGATTAACTACTACGGTTTAGATTTTGTTGAGCAAATGCATAGAGACAAACGCAAAGAGAAAAAGATTTATGCAGCTGATTACAGAGAAATGCTTGCTGAATTTAAGTCACTTATTAAACACCATGAAAAAAGAATTGGGCAATGTTAACTGCTAATAAAGGAATCTTTAAATGACAGAAAAAGAAGGTTTATTTAAACAGGATGGTGATGTTGGTTACATGACGCGCACTGTATCAATCGTATTAGACGAGGATTTTAGTGTAAAAGACGTAAGGATTATTCAGAAATTCCTTAAACGATTACTTGAGACAAGATCGAGGTTAATAAGTGAGTGAATTGATGGCAATGCTAACGTGTGGCGCTCCAGGATTTACAGCAATCCGATCCACCAGTGGCGATTCCATCACTGCGACTGATGTTGCTGCATGTTTAACCCGGCTCGATAGATTCACGTACCTGTATTCGTTAGAGAAGTTTAGTTTAGACGGATCAAGTAGCAAAGAGCTTGAAGTGCTGGCTATCTTAGAGGGCTTTAAGCAGGGTTTTAAGCTACGTGAGGGCGAAACACAACTAATGATAGCCATTTTGTCATTACACGCCTTACGAATCTCTCTAACGCCAAATAAGTGCAAAAGATGTAAAGGTGTTGGCGAAATGAAACTAGACAATAAGGTGATGCGCTGCGAGGCTTGCGTGGGTGAAGGGACACGTACAGTTAGTGAGCGTAATTTAGCTAAGATGCTTGGAATCACACGGTTTCAGATGAGAAAAGTGTGGAAAAGACGCTTTAATTTGCTAGTGAGTAAGTATTCAGAGCGCGATGAAATGATAAATGCGGCTATTGGCATTGGATTAAGAGATCACAAAGCGTGAATACTGGTCACGTTTTGTTGCAAGTCAACCAAAAGAGTGCTGTAATCTCTATTGTGGCAAGTTTTATCCACTCCGTGTTGACCGTGTCTGGTTTTCATATTCTTGATAGACGTTGTTGAAGCAACCTCTATCAAACTAATTGCCTAGATTAATTTCTGGGCTTTTTTTTGTCTATCACTTTAGGCTGTGCATTATGCAATATCCAGTTAAAAACATGCTAGATGTTGCAGCAGGAAGCACTGCAATTATGTCTGTGACTGCTTGGTTGCCACCTATAGCCAGCCTTTTTACAATAATTTGGCTTGGCATTCGTATTTATGAGAGTAAGACTGTACAAAACCTAAGAAAACGTAAGTAATTTCATAGATCGAGGTGGTGATTGCCGCTAGATCGAGGTACAAGTTGCCGCTAGATCGAGGTGGTTCGACCTGGCACACGAAATTGCCACTAGATCGAGGTGCTTTAATAGATCGAGGTGGGTACGAAAAAAGGGCAAAAATGGGCAAAAAAGCCCAAAATTGCCACTAGATCGAGGTAGGTATAAAAAACGGCCAAAAATAGGCAAAAAAGGCTAATTTATAGGCCATTTATCAGCGCGCCTTAATAGGCACTCAATCGCCAGTAAAATCATCGGTTTTGCTTCACGTTTACCGGATTCGGCAAAATGTAAGGTTTGTGTGGTGCAGCCTAATCGGTCTGCTAGTTCTCTTTGGCTTATATCGCCTAAATGAAAGCGCGCCAATCTGATGAAATCATTTTTCATTCGTTCGCCTTATGGTTGTTTTTTGGGCATTGGTTCGCCATCTGCTAATTTTTGCAGCTCTGTTAGTACGGATTGGTCTGTATAGCCATCAGCCACAAGCGACCTTATAAGATCGCGCGCAGCTTCTCTGACTTCAGCATTAGGTATAACGGTGTCGGTCATTCGATAGGCTCAATGTCACGTTTGCCGCTGTCAAAGTTCCACGAAGATTGGTGAATTGTATTGCCTGTTGAGGTTTCCCAAATACTCACATATTCTTCAGCGCATTTTTTAGAATGCTCTATATATACGGTAATATCCCCCGCTATTATATAGGTGCTTTGTTCCGATCTTTGGTCGATTTTAATAGTCATTGTTAGCCTCTTTGCTTGCTTGATTTTTTGCGCGTTCAACGTCCAGCTCTGACAGATTAGCTGCTAGGCTTTCAGCCATATCAACGCATTGTTGCGCCTTTGCATCATCTGGCGCATTAATTGCCAGTGTCAGGGCCAATACTAGCGCCTCGTAATTGTTTGTTGGTTTCATTGAATAGACCCCTTGTTAGCGTCAATTTCTGAAATAAACTCCAGCCTTTGTGTTGATTCATCAAAAGCAATAGGTTTTGTTGATTGATCGGATACGGTATTTAATAGCTTTTTAACCCGATAAGACATTTGAAGAATACTACAAGCGGCATAACCCTCAATGGTATCGTCGTACATAGGTTCGTCGAAATCTTCAAACGCCCTATAAATAATATCGGTAATAAGTAATAACTCTTCATCTGTTAGAGTAATTGTGTTCATAATTTGCCCCTTATTGGCGAATAGTAATGGATTTACACCAAAAAAACCGCATTTAAGCGGCTTTGATGGTTTAGCGGTGGGTTTAAAATAAATTAAATTTATGCAGGCTTAAGAAGTTTATGCCGTCTAGTTTCTGATGGGTAACGATTGAAACCCCTTCATGCGCTAAAAACTCTTCGAGTGTGCATTCAATGTCTATCGATTTTTCCCCTTTTGGGGCGTTGCTGATTGTGTAATTTACTGCCATCGTGTCATATTTCATGGTTATACCCTTATTTTGTTGGTTAGTGTTTCACCCAAAAAGCCCAAATTAATGGGCTGTGGTGGTTTAGCGGTGGGTTTTGTAATCAATCTGGCTCAATTGAGCTATAAAAAAATATATGTTGCAGCGCGGTATCATCGTCCAGGCAAACAGCCTTGCAAAAAATGCTGTCATCTTCCATTGCTTGACCCATACCCCAGCAATCAACATGATAAACGCCATCGACCATATTATTATTTAGATGATCTGCAATAGAATAGCGACCATCGACAAAATCAAGCCAGCCTAATTCGCCACCTGTTAGCCTGTATTGATCGCCATCCTCTAGTTGATAATGCCAATTCTCAAATTCGCCATCTTGGGCTTTTAGGCTTTCGCTAGTGTGAATCATTTATAGCCCCCTCAAGTGGTCTGATAAATCGTTACCGCATGTATTAATTCTAATACGGCCATAATTGCCTTTAGCTAGTAATCTAATATTGCTGTCTAGCTCCCATTCTTTCGAGTAAATGCGGTCTATTTGATCGTCATTTAATGAGTCGATAAAATGCGAATAATTAAAGTTATTACCTAAATTAACGTTACCTAATGAAATAATAATCATAATTTACCCCTTAAAATAGGTTGTGGAAGATTAAATAACTAGTGGTAGCAGCGATCCAGAAGGCAATAAAAGGCCAGCTAAACCCCACTAAAAAACGGTGCATTGATTTTAATATTGATCTCATTACTAAGCCCCTATAGTGATATACATAAACCAAAAGAATAGGCCCACCACTGGCAGCGTTATCATTAAAGCGCCAACAAAAGAACCCTGATAAGGGTCTTTAATTGGTGGTGTGGCGGTGGGTTGAATTACTCGCCAGCATTGGTCAGCATTATCGCGGTATGCGATAGCCTCATTGTTTAAATATAGATATTCGCCATCTGTACGGAATGGCCCAATGGCGCAGCGATCACCGTTTAAAAATGCGGTGACTACCTCTATGGGTAAAGCTTGAATAGTCATAATATTGCCCCTTTAGTTGAAATAATGGCCGTCATGCTCTGAGAATGAATAAGCTTGATCGCGCCCATAAGCGTCATAATCGAAATAGGATTGGATGTTTTCGGGTATCTCAAGAAATGCATCAGCGATTGATTCGCCTAGTTCGCGATTAGACGCAAAATATCCGTAATAGTGGTCTTCGATTTGCTCTATATTGAAACCTAAAGCAATTCCTGCATGGAATACTTCAGCGTCGTAATAAGAGTTATCGATTGCGGCCATAAGATCAAAAAACGATTCGTCGATAGAGTATTCGCCCACAAAATCGGACGGTACATCTTCGTAATCGCAAACAATCCACTCCTCGCGGAGTTCGCCATCGTTTAGGCGCTCAGTTATAGAGGTTAGCCAGTCGCTGATTGCTGTTAGATGTTCAGAATGCGTAACATCGTCAAGCTGAAAGGTTTTTGTTATGCATGAGCCGCCAACGTAATCGCTCAAAGAATGGTATGTGATATTGCTCATTTATAGCCCCTTATATATTTAGTGAAAAGATAGATAATTGAATTAATTGCCACGCTTCCAATACAAGCGAATAGCAGCGCGATAGATAAAGCCTCAAAGCCCATCATCAGAGGTGCTTCCATCTGGCGCATATTGCTTGCATATCATCGACATCGCGTTTGATCTTTGCAGCTTCAGCGGCTAAACGCTGTTTAACCTCTTTTTGACATTCTTTTATTTCATCGCGTGTATATGCTGCATACTGATTACCCTGCTCGATGTGCTTGATATAATCCCAATCATCAGAAGGCTCATTATTTGGGTTATTGTCGCGCATGTGCCAATCGTAACAAGTCATACCTGGCTCATCTTCTGGACATTGAATAGGATGGTCTAGTAGTGTATTCATTATTTTACCCCTTTGTTAATATACGTTTATTGTATCACTTGTACACTATATAGATCAACAATATCGACGCTTTATTTCACTATTTGCACCAACTAATTCACATAACGTATAGGCTTTTTATCATGGGTAAAAAAATGGGACGGCCAACAATTTATGATCCGTCTGTACATGATGATCTAGTCTTAAATTACATGGATAAAGGATTGTCGATTGTTCAGGTTTGTCGAAAGCTTGAGATAGGAAGAACAACAATTTA
>Ga0307997_10000512_pt1 | contig 17717 bp, 14 predicted proteins | sample Davwhametageno36_FD_203165 | JGI IMG/M metagenome (GOLD analysis project Ga0307997, IMG submission 203165) | Marine microbial communities from Davis Island wharf, Antarctic Ocean - #36 | ecosystem: Environmental > Aquatic > Marine > Unclassified | place: Antarctic Ocean: Davis Island wharf... | reverse complement strand
ACATCAAATGTGCAGTCGCCATCTGGCAGTCAATTAATTGATAGTTACCTGAGTGAATTAAATGATGCAGGCAAAGCTTTGATGCGTTGTCAGCCCGACTAAACATAGATTCACCAAAAAAGACGCCACCCAGTGAAATGCCGTACAGGCCACCAACGAGTTGACCGTCTGCATCCCAGCACTCAATTGAATGAGCGTGCCCTGCCTCATGCATGTCGAGATAAGCATTGATCATCGGGTCTACAATCCAAGTACCTGCTTGATCTTCACGAGTCTCGGCGCAATGGCGTATAACGGATGGAAAGGCGAGGTTTTGTGTGATGCGATAGATTTTTTTTCGAATCAGTTTGCGCAGACTTTTACTGAGATGAAAATGACTCGGCAGCAGTATCGTTCGGGGCGCAGGTGTCCACCATAGTATGGGTTCATCGTCACTGAACCAGGGAAATATGCCCAGCCGATAAGCGGCTATTAGCCAGTCAACACTAAGCGCACCGCCGGCTGCGAGTACCCCATTTGGCTCATTTAAAGCTAGCGAGGTGTCTGGGAAGCAGGGTGGTTGTTTAGGATCCAGCCAGGGAATCATTACGGTAAGGCGAATGTTGCATTAATTCGGTTTGATATTTGTTTATATGCTGATTTTCTTGTTTTAAGAAATTCGCGATGGCATCTCGGAACTCGTCATGTGCTATCCAGTGGCCTGACCAAGTTTTGGTTGGCAGGAAGCCTCGGCTAAGTTTGTGCTCTCCCTGTGCGCCCGGATCAAAATGAGTCAGCCCGTGTTCAATGCAATAGTCGATGCCTTGGTAGTAGCAACATTCAAAGTGCAGGTTGTTGGCAAACTGTTCACAACCCCACACCCGGCCATATAAGTGTGTATCACTCCGATAAAACAATGAGGCTGCGACAATCTTGCCTTCACTGCGAGCAGAGCCCACTAAGATTTGTGATGCTAAAGTTTGCCCCAGGTGTTGAAAAAAGTCGGGCGTTAATGTCGGCGTGCCGTGTTTTCTATTATAAATACTGGCATAGAGTTCATACACTTTACCCCATTCTTGCTCAGTTAATTCTTCACCTGATTGCATTGCTAGTTCAAAACCATGTTGTGCGGTGGCCAGACGTTCCTTTCGAATATTTTTTCGCTTTCTCGAACTTAATGTTGCCAAAAATTCATCAAAATTAGCATAGTGATTATTTTTCCAATGAAATTGAATATCACAACGTTGCAAAATGTTGTGTTGTTTGAGTGAACTGAGGATTTCTTTTTGGCTAAATAAAATATGCCAAGAACTGAATTGATGCGCTTCACAAAATTGAATGGCGGCTTGGCAGCAATACAATCGAAGCTTTAGCACATCTTCGGCATCAGACACTTTTTCTGCATTAATTAAAAAGCGGTCTCCAGTGGCCGGGGTATAGGGAATTGCCGTGACGAGTTTAGGGTAATAGTCCATTCCGCTACGTTGGTAAGCCTGAGCCCAAGCATGATCAAATACGAGTTCGCCGTAAGAGTTTGTCTTTATATAACAGGGCAGAGCGGCAATGAGATCGTCGCCATCATGTACAATGCAATGGGCCGATTGCCAACCAAACGGTTCTAGGCAGCCAAATTTTTCTAGTCCGTAAAGGAAAGCGTGTCGGGTAAAAGGATAGCTTTTATTGCCTAATTTATCCCAAGCTGATTCATCAATCTCAGCGAGGCTATGACAGATGCTAACTCGCCAGTTATCATTACGGTTAGTGTCTTGGCTATTTTCAGGCAATTGAAATGACAACCGTTTATGCCAATGCGTCTAGATATTTTTCGGCGTCAAGGGCTGCCATACAACCACTACCTGATGAAGTAATTGCCTGACGATAAACATGATCCATTACATCACCTGCGGCAAAAACACCTTCGATACTGGTAGCAGTAGCATTGCCATGCAAACCACTATTAACGGTAATGTAACCGTTGACCATCTTTAGTTGGCCTGCAAATATATCGGTGTTTGGTTTATGGCCTATGGCAATAAATATCCCTGTCAGGTCGAGATCTTTAGTGGTGTTATCCTGAACATTACGGATCCGCAGGCCAGTAACACCCGAGTCATCTCCTAAAGCTTCTTCAAACTGGTTATACCACTCGATAGTTACATTGCCATTTTTAGCTTTTTCGAACAATTGATTCTGCAGTATTTTTTCTGATCGTAGGCTATCTCGACGGTGAACTAGCGTTACGTGGGCAGCAATGTTCGACAGGTATAAGGCTTCTTCGACCGCGGTGTTCCCACCGCCAATAACAGCGACATTTTGATTTTTGAAAAAGAAGCCATCACAAGTTGCACAAGCTGACACACCTTTACCTTGAAACTTCTGTTCGGACGGTTCACCAAGGTACATAGCGCTGGCACCGGTTGTAATAATTAATGCGTCTGCGGTATATTCACCACTATCGCCGACCAGGCGCTTTGGGTTTTCGTTCAAATACACGGTATGAATATGATCAAAGACGACTTCGGTATCGAAACGCTCTGCATGTTGCTGCATTCGCTGCATTAATACGGGACCCGTTAAGCCCTCGACATCACCAGGCCAATTATCCACGTCGGTTGTGGTCATTAACTGTCCACCAGCTTCTAAACCAGTAATTACCATTGGCTTTAAATTAGCACGAGCAGCATAAACAGCCGCTGAATAACCTGCAGGGCCTGAACCAAGAATAATGACGGGTCTGTGCTTTGTGTCTGACATAGTGTTCTCATGTATTGGTCTGAATTAACTTATTGGATCTATGGGATTGATCAACAATTGGCGCTAATAATAATGCCTAGTGTAATAATGTAAATAAGGGAATTAAAATATAAATTCAGGCACAAAGTAAATGCCCATTTAAATATCCTATTATGCCCTTAATGTGGGGACATAATTTTAAAGTTCTTGGATAAAACTGAAAGTTATTTAGTTATGATTCAATATCATCATGTAAAATGATAACACTTTTTAATACAACAGCGGTTTACAGACAAAACAGTGGCACAGGCAAAAATTAAACGTTCAGCGAGTAGTCCTGAAAAAAAGCTCATGTTTGCGAAACAGATCAGTCAGCGCTTACGCGAAGTAGGCATGTTGTTATCGTTTGCTATCGCTGGCTATATATTGGTCGCATTAGTAAGCTATGACGCTCAAGATGCGTCTTGGTCGCATAGTGGTACAAGCAGCAAAATTCTTAACTTTGGTGGCATTGCGGGTGCTTGGATTGCCGACTTGTTATTTTATCTGTTTGGATTTCTCTCACTATTACTGCCGACTATGATGATCTATAACGGCATTATCTTAGTGAGAACTAGAAATCTCAGCGCCGAAGATCGGAATCAAATGTTGGTGATTCGATGGAGTGGATTTATTTTAACGCTGGTTTCTGGCTGCGCACTTTTTGGCTTACACTTTGCTGTCGATCCGAATGTTATGCCGCTAGCTGCGGGTGGTATATTGGGGCAAGTTACAGGCAATTATTTTTCACACGGATTGGGTTTTCTCGGGGCGACGGTCTTGCATATGGCCTTGTTTCTTGGCGGACTAACGTTGTTTACTGGAATTTCGTGGTTAGCGCTAATTGATAATATTGGTAAATACACACTCATACTAATTGAAAAGCTTGTCGATCGATATTATCTGACGAAAGACAATATGGAAGGTAAGAGAGTTCGGATCGACCGCCAAGAAAGCTTTAGTGCTGAAATTGAAAAACAAGATAAACGTCGTCCGGTTAAAATCGAACCGGTAGTTCAACCGCTTGAACAGAGTGTTCGCGTCGAAAAAGAAAAGCAAATCCCTCTGTTTCACAACTCGAATACGAGTGTCAGTGGCATTCCTTCACTAGCCCTGCTAGATGACGCAAAGCCCCAAAAAGCGGGTTATAGCGCAGCGGCATTAGAAGCCATGTCTCATCAGCTGGAAATAAAGCTAAAAGACTTTGGTATCGAAGTTCAGGTTGAATCAGTACATCCAGGTCCTGTTATTACTCGGTTCGAGATTCTTCCTGCCCCGGGTGTCAAAGTAAGCCAAATTAGTAACTTGGCAAAGGATTTAGCGCGATCACTATCTGTTATGGGTGTTCGGGTAGTTGAAGTTATTCCGGGTAAATCGGTCATGGGGCTTGAAATACCAAATGAAAATCGAGAGTTAGTGGTTTTAAGTGAAATTTTGCGCTCAAAGACTTTTGATGAATCAACTTCACCCCTTACGCTGGCATTGGGTAAAGATATTAGTGGTAAGGCAGTGGTGGCTGATCTTGCCAAAATGCCTCACTTACTGGTTGCAGGTACGACGGGTTCTGGTAAATCGGTGGGTATCAATGCCATGTTATTGAGTATGCTCTATAAGGCCACACCTCAAGAAGTTCGGATGATCTTGATCGATCCAAAAATGCTCGAGCTTAACGCTTATGAAGGTATTCCACATTTAATTGCGCCTGTGGTAACGGATATGAAGGAAGCCGCCAATGCGTTACGTTGGTGTGTTGCCGAAATGGAGCGCCGATACAAGCTGATGGCTTCTTTAGGAGTACGTAACATTACAGGTTACAACCGTAAGGTAAGTGATGCCATAGAAGCTGGAACCCCAATTAAAGATCCTTTGTTTGATAAGTCAAGATTATTACTTTTCCCTGACTTAATTCCAGATGATTTGGAAACGCTACCCTATATTGTTGTTGTGGTTGACGAATTCGCTGATATGATGATGGTTGTTGGCAAAAAGGTAGAAGAGCTAATTGCACGGTTGGCACAAAAAGCCCGTGCCTGTGGAATTCATTTACTATTGGCGACACAGCGTCCTTCAGTGGACGTAATTACCGGCTTGATTAAGTCTAATATTCCCACTCGCATCGCGTTCCAAGTGTCATCTAAGATTGATTCTCGAACCATACTCGATCAAATGGGCGCTGAGTCGTTATTAGGTCACGGCGATATGTTATTCTTGCCACCAGGCACCAGTATGCCCGAACGAATTCATGGCGCCTTCGTTGACGACCATGAAGTGCATGCGGTGATTAATGAAATTAGACAATCGGGTGGTCCCAACTATATCGAAAATGTGTTGGAAGAATCACCGACCACCTTGCTGCCGGGTGAAGCGCCTGCTGGTTCGAGTGGAGAAGATCTTGATTCTCTTTATGACGAGGCGGTTTCCATAGTGACAGAAACCCGTAAGGCATCCATTTCCTATGTTCAACGTCGTCTCAAAATTGGTTATAACCGTGCGGCCAGAATGATTGAAGAAATGGAGAACTCCGGGGTGGTTTCGCAAGTCCAATCAAACGGTAGTCGAGAAGTGCTCGCACCACCTCCACCAAAAATGGAAGACCTATGAAGTACTTTTTGATTGTAATTACTTTAGTTAGTTGCTTTTTAAACGTCGCTTACGCTGAAACAGCAGAGCAACGTCTTAAAACAGCGCTTAAAAGTCTTGATAACGCCACAGCAAATTTTAAACAAACCGTGCTTAGTGAAGACAAACAGATCTTACAGCAGAGTAGTGGCACGGTCGCTATTTCTCGTCCGGGTAAATTTTCGTGGATTTACACGGCACCCTACGAACAACAAATTATTGCAGATGGTTCTGAACTTTGGGTTTATGATGTTGATCTAGATCAGGTAACTGTGAAACCCATGTCGACTGGTTTGACCTCAGCACCCATTATGGTGTTGATGAAACAAAATGAAATCAATTCAGATTTTACAGTTAATGAAGTTGGGCAACGTAAGTTTCTTTATTGGGTTGAACTCGAGCCTAAGTCAACTGAGCTGGAATACTCTCGAATTTATATTGGCTTAGAAAATAAAATCGTCAAAGCAATGGAATTACGCGATGGTTTTGGCCAAAGCACTCAAATTGTATTCGAAAATTTACGTCAAAATGTCATACATAATCCAATGATTTTCCAATTTACACCACCTGAAGGTGTCGATGTTTTTGGTGGCAATTAATTCCTATTAGTTTTTTTATTTTAACTTTTTCAGATCTAAAAGAAACTAATTGGACATGACCAATAGTGTTCTGTCATCGGCTAGCCTAGCATTCACCGAACAAGTGGGCATTCGTTATCCAATCATTGGTGGACCAATGTATCCCTGTAGCAACCCTGAACTAGTGGCAGCCGTGTCTGAGGCGGGTGGCATCGGCATTATGCAGCCAATATCACTGACTTATGTTCATGGACACGAATTTCGCCAAGGCATTCGATTCATACGACAGCTTACCGATAAGCCTATTGGTATGAATGTGCTCATTGAGAAATCTTCAAAAAAATATCAACAAAGAATGGAACAATGGGTCGACGTTGCACTGGAAGAAGGCATACGATTTTTTGTAACATCGCTTGGTAAGCCAGATTGGATATCGCAACGCGTTCATTCTGTTGGTGGTCTTGTTTATCATGATGTGACTGAATTAAAATGGGCTGAAATAGGGCTGGCTAATGGTGCGGATGGTTTAATTTGTGTTAATAACCGAGCTGGCGGTCATGCGGGCGCAAAAAATGCACAGTTATTATTCAATGAATTGAGTGTTTTGAATGTGCCATTAGTCTGTGCTGGCGGTGTTGGTGATTCTCAATCCTTTGTTCAGGCACTGAACATAGGATATGCCGGCTGCCAGTTAGGTACTCGGTTTATAGCAAGCAACGAATGTCTTGCTAGTGATGTCTATAAACAGTCAATTATAAAGGCACAAGCCTCAGATATCGTCCTTTCTGAACGTGTAACGGGGATTCCAGTATCGGTTATCAATACTCAGTATATTAAGCGCGGCGGTTTAAAATTAGGCTGGTTTGCAAAGTGGATGTTATCGGGTAAAACGACAAAGCGCTGGATGCGCACTTTGTTTGCTTTAAAGTCGATATGGCAGCTTAAAAAATCGTCGTTGGATGAATCTGGTAAAAAAGATTACTGGCAAGCAGGCAAAAGCGTTGCAAGTATTAATACGATTAAGTCTTGTGATTCAATTGTTAAAGATTTAATGAAAAGCTATCAATAGTACCTAAAGGAGACTTCTAGTCATGAAAAATGCTTCCCTCATTTACGTACACGATCCGATGTGTAGCTGGTGTTTCGGTTTTTCTAAAACGTTTAAAACTCTAATGGATGAATTACCTGCGAACATTAAGGTAATACGATTACTTGGTGGTTTAGCGACCGATAGCAATGAGCCAATGCCCCAAACAACTCGAAATATGGTCAGGCAAAACTGGCAACGGATAGAGCAGGCAATACCGGGTGTGCTGTTTAATTATGATTTTTGGGACAATTGCGAACCTCGAAGAGCGACTTATCCGGCTTGTCGCGCAGTTATTGCAGCCAGACAGCAAGGTGATACTTTTGATGAATTAATGACTTTCAAGATTCATCAAGCTTATTACCAACAAGCTCGCAACCCGTCAGATGACAGTACGTTAATAGAATTAGCGGTTGAAATAGGTCTGGATCAAAAAATATTTTCTGATGACCTTGCCACCGAAAAAACTCAGCAAACGTTGTTAGATGAAATAAACCGAACAAGATCGCTTGGTGTGAATGGCTTTCCAAGTCTAATGATGGAATGTAATGGTCACTCTGAGCTGATTCAGACTAATTACAATCAAGCTGAACCAATGCTCAGGCAAATAAAAGCTTTTATAGGTTAAGGGATCCCCTGCGGTAAATTTTGCTGAGATGCCCTTTAATTTAGGTAAATAATGAAATCATTATGCAGGTAAGGAATAAGGCAAATCAGCACTTTTAAGGTTGATAGTGGGTTGGTTAAGAAGGCAAAGTGATTGTTCACTTACTTTTTTGATTTGTGCTATAAAAAGACAATGACAAATGCCGTTATCGTCAATGATCGCATCTACCACCACACCACTGCCATCAGCAGATGTAGCGCCGCTCATACAAACCTCATCACCTGGCGATGGGCATTGTTTTGTTTCCAACGTTGCCAGAAATAAGCGCCTCTTAAGTTTGCCTAAATAGTGCATACGAGCAATGATCTCCTGGCCTGGATAACAACCCTTTTTAAAGCTAACCCCATCAAGCAAATCTAAATTCGACATTTGCAGCACAAATTGTTCAACGGTTTGAGGATAAATACTGGGGATGCCAGCTTTGATGTCAGACAAGCGCCAAGATTCAAAGTTAGCAATATTTAATTTTTCAGAAAACTGTAGCCAAAGTGACTTTGCTTCATCAAAAGAAAGACAAAGAAATAAGTACCGACGTTGGTCGCCTAGCTGATTGAGTTGAAGTGAAATAACACTATCATTTTGTAGTACAGCATTTGGGGCATCGGGTAAAAGCTTATTGGTGAACGACGAAGGTAGCGATGAATCTATTAAATCAGTGTGCACCACAAACCGAGCAAAGTGTCCTGATGCATCAGCTACTGACACTTGTGATGATAATACATACATTTGAAGCCGGTTTATCAAATCCACCACTAAACTTTTAGTGGTGATTAGAATATAACCGTTATCAATCTGCATTATTCTAAAAATCCCGAGCATTCGTCCTTTAGCAGTCGAATAAGAGCTGACTTGAGACTTAATTTTATCGATATGGCTGATATCGTTGCTTAATTGATTTTGTAAAAATTTCTGTGCTTCATCACCAGTGACTAAAATTAGACCAAGTTGTTCAGCATCAGCAATAAAGTTATGCGAAAAAATTGCGTTTGGTTGAGTCTGTGTAAAATCTTGCCAATCTTTCATTGCTACTTACCCTGTTGCTTTATTCTGTTGCTGATTGATGGCCCAATCGATGTGTTCCTGTATGAAATCATTATGCTTTGCATAAGCTGATTTTAGGGTATCGATTATATGTGGGTTATGGTCGGCGTTTCCAAGCGCAATTGCAATGTTTCGTATCCAACTTTGGTAACCGATGCGACGAATTGCAGACCCCATTGTCTTGGTATCAAACTCATCCGGAGTCCAGCTAAAGCAATCAAGTAGGGATGTGTTATCTAAACCGTGGCGTGGATTGAAATCAGCTTCCTCCGATAGCTTTGCAAAACGATTCCAAGGACAAAATAGTTGGCAGTCATCACAGCCATAAATACGGTTGCCAATGGCTTCTCTAAACTCAATGGGAATGGCTGACTTATGTTCAATGGTTAAATATGAAATACAACGTCTAGCATCGACAACATAAGGAGCAACAATTGCTTTGGTGGGACAAACATCGATACAACTAGTACAGTTTCCGCAATGATTTCCAACAGCAGAGTCGTACTCAAGTATTAGATTAGTGAATATTTCTCCCAAAAAAAACCATGAACCATTACTTTTATTAAGAACATTAGAATGTTTTCCCTGCCATCCAATACCCGCTTTCGAAGCCAACGCCTTTTCGAGCACTGGCGCACTGTCGGTAAAAACGCGATAGCCTAAGTCGCTAACAATAGTTGATATTTGATCGGCAAATGTTTGCAGTCGTTTTCGTATTAGTTTGTGATAATCACGGCCTAAAGCATAGCGCGAAACATAAGCGAGGTCACTTTGGTTGAGTAAGTCGATAGGCCAACGGCCTTCATTTTTGTAATAATCAAGTCGCACACAAATTACAGATAAAGTATCTGGTACTAGCTGATCGGGGTGAAAACGTTTATCAATATTGCGTTCCATGTAGCTCATTTCGCCATGAAAATTACGTTTAATCCACTCGTTATAATGTTTGTGCTCTGAATCCAGCTGGGTATCGGTAATACCGACCTGTTGGAATCCGAGATCTAGGCCCATTTTTTTTATCTGTTGGCTGAGCTGGTGATTGTTGGGTAGCGCTTGATTTGACTGCAAAGTGGTTGATTTCCTGAGAAGGAGGAGAGAGATAGCTGCATTTAAGATAGCTCTAATAAAATAGTCTAGCTGGGTGCATCTTTCGTTACGATGCGTACAATATCGTATTTTTGCGAAAGCTGAAATGTCTATCTATATTGCAATTGCTTTTGGAGGTTCCCTTGGAGCAGTTTGCCGCTATTGGGTTTCAATGTCGACTACCCGCTGGTTTGGCGATGGGTTTCCTTACGGCACGTTAACGGTAAATGTTGTCGGTTCTATTGTGATTGGATTTTTGACTATTATTTTAGCCGACCGCTTGAACGTCAGTAACGAAGTGCGACTTGGCTTGATTGTTGGTTTTCTAGGTGCATTTACGACATTTTCAACTTTTGCGCTTGATACCTTCTACTTAATTGACAATGGCGCAATCTTAAAGGCATTGGTTTATGGCCTTGCCAGTGTTATTTTAAGTGTGCTTGGTGTATGGGCTGGTATTTTAGCCGCTAAACAATATTTTTAAACTATATTACTGACATTCTATTTAACAAAAAATTCTATTAAAAGAAATGGGTATGAGAGAAACTAAATGTTAGATCCAAAATTGTTACGGAGTGACCTTGATAGCGTTGTTAAAAAGCTCCGCATAAAAAAATACGAATTTAACACTGAGTTATTTAATCAGCTTGAAGACAAACGTAAGACACTGCAAATGAGTACGCAAGCCCTGCAAAGTGATAGAAATACTCAGTCAAAAGCAATCGGTAAGGCGAAATCTCAGGGAGAAGATATTTCACCCTTACTGGCAGCAGTAGAAGAATTAGGCTTACAGCTGAAACAGGCTGAATCTGATTTGGATTTACTTCAAACACAGTTAGAAGCACTATTGCTGGATATGCCAAACATTGCCGATGACTCTGTTCCAGCCGGGATGACAGAAGACGATAACGAAGAAGTTTTGGTTTGGGGCACAAAACCTGCTTTTCATTTTGAACCGAAGGATCATATTGATCTGGGTAACCACCTTAAAGGCCTTGATTTTGAGCGTGCCGCAAAATTATCGGGTGCTCGTTTTGCTACCATGACCGGTAGTTTGGCTACAATGCATCGAGCACTGATTCAACTGATGGTCAATCAGCACAGCTTGCAGCATGGTTATACTGAGGTTTATGTGCCTTATTTGGTAAATGAGGAGACACTCATTGGGACAGGCCAGTTACCAAAATTTAAGGAAGATTTGTTTAATGTGAAATCAACCAGTCACAACCTTTATTTGATTCCAACTGCTGAAGTCCCCGTTACGAATTTGATAAGTGATACTATTTTGAATGCAAACGATTTGCCCCTTAAATACGTAGCACATACACCTTGCTTTCGATCAGAGGCAGGATCGTATGGCAGAGACACCCGAGGCATGATTCGGCAACATCAGTTTGATAAAGTTGAAATGGTGCAGATTGTTAAACCTGAAGATTCGACTCAAGCACTAGAGGAGTTAACGGGTCATGCTGAAGTTATTTTAAAGCTACTTAAACTTGCTTATCGAAAAGTCATTCTATGTGGGGGTGACTTGGGGTTTTCAGCCAGCAAAACCTACGATTTAGAAGTTTGGTTGCCAGGCCAAGATACCTATCGAGAGATTTCATCTTGTAGTAATATGCTTGATTTCCAAGCTCGGCGTATGAAATCACGTTGGCGTAATCCTGAAACAGGGAAGCCAGAATTGGTCCATACCTTAAATGGATCAGGCCTTGCAGTTGGGAGAACACTGGTTGCCGTGATGGAGAATTACCAGCAAGCTGATGGCAGCATAAAAGTCCCCGATGTGTTGCGGCCCTATATGAATGGTTTAACAGAAATTACTATTTAAACGGTAATACTAAGTTTAATAGTGACCATTAAATAAGAGTTTGATAGGAGGTTACTGGCTAAATATCATTCTATTATTTACAGCAAAGCTATTGATGTTCACTTCTTCAAGTAATTAAGATGGTAAAACACAAAAGAACTGCTCAACTATAAAGTTTTCTTGTAATCAATCTCTGAGCTGTTTGTGTGAATTAAGCAGGAATTGGTGAGCTACCAAGTTTTACTAAAATTGACGCGTTAACTAATGGTAATAATCAGGTGTATAAATGAACTGATAGGTCTGGTAAGTTATAGGTAGTGTTTATTGTCTACTGATGGAATTAAAATTACTGATTGAGTTTACGATTCTAATTAAAATGTTGTTTAGAAGATTAGTTTAATTACCAAAGTGGAAAAAATCTAAGTTAGACCTCACTGCAGAATAAAAAATTTAAATTAATAATGTAGCTCTTACTGAGTAAATAAAGTGAAGAATCTATTCAAGCACGTTGAAGGGCTTTAAAATTTACTTAATGACCGTTTGAAACAAAGATGCCGTAATCGGCTAACAATAGAAAAGAGAAAATATATGACAATTAAACAAAAAATACTAATAGCCTTAATTTTAAGCAGCGTGACATTTGGTGCGAGTGCTGCCGGTAAGTTAGCATTTATTAATCCTGCCATTATTATTGAAAAATCGCCACAATCTCAAGCGGCCTCAAAATTACTCAAGGAAGAATTCCTTCCTAGAGAAACGAACTTGAGAGCTATGGCTCAGAAAATTAAAGAGCTCGAAAGTAAATACCAAACTGATAGTGCTATTATGAGCACCGAGAATAAGAAAAAAGCTGAAGATGCTATTATTCAAAGCAAGCGACAATTTCAGTTTGATCAAAAATCATTGCAGGAAGATGTACAGTCACGTAGAGGCGTATTACTCCAGGAAATTCAGAAATCTATTTCTGCTGTCATCCTGAAATTTGGCAAAGAAAATGGATACGACTTTATTTTTACCGAAGGGGTTGCTTACGCAGATGAAGCCGTAAATGTCACTGATGAGCTATTAAAAGAGTTGTCGAAATAATAATTTGGCGTTGCAGCTAAAATTAGTTTTAATCAACTTTCTAGAACTTAGTTTTGGTTACTTTTTATTAAATTTCTACTTTAAAGTGAAAACTTATTGGTTAATTTTTTTTGTAAAGAGTGACGCTTGTTTATTTTGAATCAACTTAGTTCGGCTTAACTTATGTCCAATTTTCGAACACATTATAATAATTTGAAAGTTAAAGAAGATGCCAGCATTGAGGACATTCGGGCTGCTTTCAAATTTTATTTTTTAAAGTTTCATCCTAATAATTTTACTGGTAATCAGCAGCGCGCAAAAATCGTTTTGCAATTTGCCAGAGAGGCATACTCAGTTCTTTCAGACCCGTTAAAAAGAACGGATTATAATTTATGGGTTGCTGATCTTCGACAAAAAAATGCTCAGGAACTAATCAGCTACTCCGAAGCCGAAACCGAAACCGAAACCGAAACCGAAACCGAAACCGAAACCGAAACCGAAACCGAAACCGAAACCGAAACCGAAACCGAAACCGAAACCGAAACTAAGCCTGAACCTGAACCTGAACCTGAACCTGAACCTGAACCTGAACCTGAACCTGAACTAGTTCAAAGACAGGGGCATACATCACATGAAATACCTCATCCTATTTCAAGTAAGAGATTATATATCTGGAAGTTCTTGGCGATAATTTTAGTTTTGGTTGGGCTTGGATACGCTGGTTGGCTAAATTTTAACGACCAAATCACTCAAAGCTTGTCTCCTATCAGACCTGTCGAAACCGCTAACATGAGCTTTGGGTTTGAGTTTGAGAATCAATGTAAGCACCCGATAACACTAGTGATTCGATACAAAGGAAGTGACAATATTTGGCATTTTGACGAATGGGAGGAAGTTAGCTCTGATGAAGTATTTTCCCTTGAGGATGAAGGTGGCAAGCCCTTGATCTCTTCTAGTTCTCTTTGGTATTACTACGCTCGCACTTCAATCGAGACCGGCCTTGAATGGAAAGGTAAAAGTCACTTTACTTATAGTAACCGCAGATTGCCGATGATCGAGATTGACAATGTCGAGGGTAGTAATGAATGGTTTATTAGTTGTGATTAAATTCTTGAACGATACCTCGGTTTGAACCTGATTTGTTAAAAGCTATTTCTCCTCTCTTATAATAGGTTTTTAAATTCTTATTCATGGTCTGATTGAGTTTAATCTCTTTTAATTCCTTAAACTGTTAAGTTATACATTCGTTATTTAAATCTTTGAATCTTCAGTTATTGTGACTTAGTGACACCCGATAGAATAATAAAATTGCCTTTGACCCTGGCACTTATTAAGGGCCGAATAACTTGTAAAATAATGTTAATGAGATCATTTGTGACTTTTTCGATCGTTAAAGTCTGCCTTTTATTATGGATAGTAAGTCACAAGGGTTAAACTAAGGATATGGAAAATAAACTTACCATAGCAAAAGAAGCTCCACCGCTCTCGCGCTATGCATTACGTTTCGCACTGTACTTTTATCTAAAGTCGCGTAACACCCTGATGATCATATTTGCTTGTGAAGCTGCGCAAGCGGCCTGTACCATTATGTTGCCTTATGCGATTAAGGAAATCATTGATGCGGTAATCTTAGCTAATACCACGGGCGCTGATATATTTGATGCATCAAAAAATTCGCTAATTTTATTTGCATTACTTAACTTAGGAATCGTTTTATTCAGTCGTGCGAGTGGTGCAGCTTTGGTCATGACAGGACCTTTTTTGCGCACCGAAATTAGAAAGTCATTATTCAGTTATCTACAGCATCATTCTCATCGTTATTTTGTGTCGCACTTCGCTGGCTCGCTAGCCAGTCGAATTGCGGAAGTTGCTACGAGTTGCATGCATGCGTTGTGGACTATCACGTTTGATTTTTATCCGTTGATTATCAAATCGATGGTTGCTTTGATCCTATTATTTTCTGCTAATAGTGATCTGGCTCTTGTATTAAGTCTTTGGCTTGGCGTCTACATCTATGTGTCCTTCTTGCTTGCAAAAAAGTGTCGAATCTATGCACAGGATTTTGCCGCAGCTCGATCCCTAGTCACTGGCAAAATAGTAGATTCGGTAACCAACGTAATGAACGCAAAAATGTTTGCAAGGCGAAAGTATGAGGAGGCCTATCTTACCGATTATTTAAATGAGGAGGTTAGCCAAGCAAAGCGCACATTCTGGTATATGGAAAAGCTACGCTGGTTTCAATATACTGCTGCCATGGTTTTAATGATCGCCATGGTGGGTTATGCACTAAAAATATGGTCCGAGGGAAACTTGACCGTGGGCGAGTTTTCTATGGTGGCGGGGCTAGCCATTATGTTAATCGAAGCGGCACGCGGGTTGAGTCGTAGTTTCCTCGAATTTTTTGAACATTTGGGTAATATCAGTGATGGTGTTGGGATATTTGTTCAATCACATGACATTGTCGACAGCGAAGAAGCCAGTGACCTAAGAGTCCTTAAGGGAGAAATAGCGTTTAATAATGTTACGTTTATTTATCAAGAAGGTTTGCAGATATTCGAAAAACTCGACGTTACTATACCGCCTAAGCAACAAGTTGGTTTGGTCGGTTTTTCGGGTTCAGGCAAATCAACATTTGTAAATTTAATGCTGCGTTTGTTTGAACCCCAAAGTGGTACAATACTGATTGATGATCAAAATATTCTCGATGTGACACAGGATAGTTTGCGTGAAAGTATATCGATGATTCCACAGGACCCACAATTATTTCACCGTTCGTTGATGGAGAACATTCGTTATGGCCGACTGGAGGCCAGTGACGAAGAAGTAATAGATGCCGCTAAAAAAGCCCATGCACACGATTTTATCTTGCAAACCGAAAAGCAGTATGACTCGCTTGTAGGAGAGCGGGGTGTTAAATTATCTGGGGGGCAGCGTCAGCGTGTTGCCATTGCCCGCGCCATTTTAAAAAATGCGCCAATACTCATATTAGACGAAGCCACCTCAGCTCTCGACTCGGTCACGGAGAAAAAAATACAACAAGGTCTCGATAACTTGATGAAAGGGCGGACTGTCGTGGTGGTTGCTCATCGGCTATCAACCATTGCACATATGGATAGAATACTCGTGTTTGATGAGGGAAAGATCATTGAAGATGGCAACCATAAAGCACTATTACAAATAGATGGCCATTATGCCCGTTTATGGGATATGCAAGCTGGTGGTTTCCTACCAGAGCAGGAAATCTGAACAATCAAGAAGCACCTTGTTCATAATAAAAAGGTATACATATATTAATTACTTAATATTTTTGGCTCGAAATATTCACTCGCACTAATGAATAAACTTCCTTTCGTAACCTTTTTAAGAATACTTTTTTTTTAGCAATAGTATTAATGTTTGATAAATTTTTTCTAACCAAATATTCATCCACAACATGTCAACTTGTTTCGAATCCGCACCCATTTTTTTACAGGAGTTTCCATGATCCAAATTTTCTTCACCATTTTACGTGGTTTGATAGGCAGTTTGTTGTTGTTGTTGGTACTTTCCTGTGCGGTAGCCAATCCGTTACCAAGTGACGCAGATCGTCCCGCCCACCACACGAATGAAGGATTCAAAAATTTATATATTGATACGCCGGATAAAACTTTCTTCAGTTACTTGAAGATGCGCTATTTAAGCGATGTTAAGTGGGCCGACCACGAAGGAAACGGTGGCCAGGTGCCTTTTCAATTACTTAACTTGGACACCATCAACAATCCTTCGCAAGGTTTGCAGGTGAGTTGGTTGGGGCACTCTACTTTTCTGATTCAACTCGACGGCATTACGCTTTTAACTGATCCTGTATTTTCCAACCGTGCTTCACCCTTTACTTTTGTAGGTCCGAAACGTTATGTCCCTCATGTGGTTGATTATACCAAACTTCCTAAGATTGATTATGTGATCATTAGCCATAATCACTATGATCATCTCGATATAGGAACGATCCGTCAATTAGGCAACGATCCCATTTACTTTGTACCATTAAAACTAGCGCAGTGGTTCAAGGATCATGGTATTGCATCTGACCGTGTGCGTGAAATGGATTGGTGGGACAAAGCCGAAGAACCAGGACTAGAAATTCAAGCCATGCCATCACAACATTGGTCTGCTCGAGGGTTATCAGATCGCTATGAATCGCTCTGGGCTAGTTGGTATGTCCAACTGGGTGGCCGTAGCCTCTGGTTTGCTGGAGATACAGGATACAACGAAAGGCAATTTAAAGAAATTGGTGACATAACGGGTGGCGTTGATTTTGCCTTTATTCCAATTGGAGGTTATTTACCTCGTTCTTTTATGGCTGACTTCCACATCAACCCAGAGGAGGCGGTAAAAATCCATCGCGATGTTAAAGCAAGTGTAAGCTTCGGCATGCATTGGGGTACTTTTCCTTTGACTGCCGAGGAACCCATGGCTCCAATATTAGAATTAGCCAAGCAGGTTAAAGCCTATCAACTTGATGATGGTGAGTTCATGACTTTAGATCTTGGCCAAACAGTTCTTTTCAACCCTCAATGATTATGGCGATTGTTTGAATTAATACATACTAGTAATGCTAAATCCCTAACCTTGTTATTAAAGATCTTTCTGCGGTTGTGAATAACTCTCCTCCAAGTATGGGATTTATTAACGGTTATTTTAACGGTTGCTCAAAGGTCTAAAATAGATTTTGTGTTCATCATAATGTTAGCGTTGAGCCGAGGTAGGTGATCCAACCAGTCTATAAATCAAATAAAAATCGAGTCGATGATTATATTATCTTACGGCAAGAATGATTTTTTTAAAAAGTTTACACTATGATTTTAAACCAAGTTATTAAAAAGCCACATATCCGTTCGGCAGATTTTTTAATCCATTTAAAAAAGGCTTCTAGAAATGCAGTAGGCTATTTTATTCAGCCAAACCTAAGCTTAAATGGAAGGTAGCTATGGTCTATATTGATAGATATCTTTATTAGAATTCAGTTTAGTCATA
>Ga0307997_10000511_pt1 | contig 17729 bp, 3 predicted proteins | sample Davwhametageno36_FD_203165 | JGI IMG/M metagenome (GOLD analysis project Ga0307997, IMG submission 203165) | Marine microbial communities from Davis Island wharf, Antarctic Ocean - #36 | ecosystem: Environmental > Aquatic > Marine > Unclassified | place: Antarctic Ocean: Davis Island wharf... | reverse complement strand
CCAACCATCTGCCAACCGTAGCCAGAAGTATTACTGTTTCTATAGTGCCAAGCCTGCATACCAACCCAATGAGATGTACCGCTTGGTTGGTTAGGTGGATTACTCCAAGAATCAATAGCGCCTGAACCCCAAGTTGAAACGACGTTCATATCTTGACGTCCCCAACCCATGGCACCAGTCCAATAGTTGGTATCACCTGTCCAGTTCGGTCTTCCTCTATAGTTTTGACCGTCGTTTCGTGTATGTCCTGGTTGTCCTAACCATGCTTCAGTTCTATTACTTACGCCTTCAAATCTTGTACTAAATTTGCTCGCACCGTTGAAGTAGTATGCTGTATTGTTTCTGTCATATAGGATATTAGCTCTTGCATCATCCATATATGTAATACGATAAATTTCAGTATAAGAATTACCTGGGTTAATTCTTACACCCCAGCTACCTGCGCTATTTAATAGACCGAAACCTGAACCATCGTAATATAAGTAACCACGACGACCTGTTGCTGATCCTTGTGAAGGCTGATGACGATCGTATATAATTAATCCGCCAGAACCACTTGCACCATCTAGGTGCCAATAGGATGAACCTGGGCTGTAGAAATGTCGACCTGTTGCTTGGTTATATAAACCAGTTCCTGCATTATAGTTACGGAACCAACTGTCGGTATATACTTCGTTACCTCTTAGAGTTCTAAAACGTGCATCACCTGAGCCTGAGCCAAAGTAGTAGGCAGTATCATTTCTATCATAAAAGATATTAGCTCTTACATCATTCATATATGAAGTAGAAGCAAAGTTACCGTAGTAAGCAGTATCATTTCTATCATAGTAAATGTCAGCTTGTAATGAGCCGTTAACGAAAGTAGTTCCACCTACATACCATTGTAAGTATAAGCTATTACCTGAACGAGAATCTAAGTGTAAGTTACCGTTTGTAGTCGCAACTGAAGCTTCGTTATTATATCGACCATTACCACCAACGGCAAGGTACCTACCCCAACTTACATTAGGTCCGTGTAATGTTCCACCGCGTTGCCTAACTGCAGCATCACTTGTAGAGTTAAAGTCGCCGTAATAAGTAGTATCATTATTATCGTAGAAGATTGGTGCACGAGCAGAAGCAGTGTGGAATGAGTTACCAGCGTTGTCCATTCGTAACGACCAACTACCACTGGTATTTAAGAAACCAATATTGTTACTACTATTTGCGTAAACAGAACCACGTTCAGTAGATCCATTGGTTTTCATGCGCATACGGATGGATGATGCTGAATCACGCATTGTCCAAGATGCATCAGCATCAGATACCCAATGTGCGCCTGTTGCTTGGTTATATAAACCAGTTCCAGAATTATCATTACGGAACCAACCACGAGCATAGAATTCGCTTGTTCTCAAATCTTGGTTTAAGTTAGAGCTTCCGGCTGGATCTAAATAATAACCTGTGTTATTATAATCGTAGAATAATGTACCACGAACATCACTTGAGAATACCGCTCTACTTGATATAGCAGCTCTGAATGTTCCGTTGTTAATAATTAGCAAACCGTGATCGTTTAGATTATTTGCACCACCAAGACTGCCTGCGTTTGGATGCGACCAATATAAACCGTAAGCATTCTGAGTAGCAGTACCTGCAGCATTAATCGAATACTGATCATCCATATTAAAGATTGTTTGTAATCTTGTGGATGTATAGGTACCAGTCATACCTAATCCATAATTCATGAATCTTACAGTTCCATTAATCTGAACTGTATTCATGTTGGATGTAGAGGCAAAGTCTCCGTAATAACCAGTATTATTTGTATCGTAGAATATTGGTGAACGAATACTAGCAGTGTTAAAGAAATCTGTTGTAGATGTTGCTACCTGTCTCCAACCTGGTTGATAACTAGAGCCTTGATTATTGTAAATATAAACTGAACCGCCGCCGCCACCAGTTGTTGGTCTAATGACTAAAGATGTATAATAAGAACCATCATGCCAAGTAGCAATTGAAGTACCCGCCATCTCAATATTCTGAATGCCTGTATTTACATCAGAGTTACCAGCGTAAGACCATGGAACCTTTTGAGCAGTAAAGCCTTGTGATAAAGCTTCGTTATCTCCTAGGTCAGCAATAAAGTTAGCGGTTGAAGTACCGTTATTAAAGTATCCTGTACTCCATCTAAACCTACCAAAGTTATCAGGTTGGTAACCATTTAAAGTTTCATTAATCGTTAGTCTTCTAAATACTGATGTTCCATTAGGATCAGCGTAATAACCTGTATCATTTCTATCGTAGTAGATCGGTGAATCAATTCTACTATTAATAAGAGTTTGACCATTACCTCTAATAATCATATTCCATGCGCCAGCTAGGCCACCATCACGGAATGAGATATCTTCGTTACCTGATGTTGCGATAATTAAATGGGCATCATCTGTATCTGTAGCTTGAATATAACCACGAAGATTACCAGCACCAGTGTAGTAATAAGAAGCTTGGCCAACTTGATGTCTGGCCGTACCATAGAAATCTACTGTATCTAATCTACCATTTCGCATTCTGAAATCACCTGAACCCGAACCGAAGTAGTACGCAGTATCAGTTGAATCGTAGAAGATTGGTGCTCTCCAATCCTGAGTACCTGTACCACCAGGACCGTGTAATCTACCATCATTAGCAATATAAGATCTATCAGAACCGTCTTGTCTAAACTGAACAATTCTATTTGAGTTTCCGTTAGATACAATGTACCAACGGTTGCTGTGCATCTGAATCTTACCTACACCACTGCCTGGGTTACCCGTCCAAGTTGAGGTACCGTTTGAACGAATATCAGAACTTGTAATTTGTATTGCGTTAGCACCGCCATTAAAATCAAACGATCCATTAATAGTAGCAGCATTGAATACAGAAGTACTTGCTGGGTTAGCATAATAACCAGTATCATTTGTATCGTAAAATATTGGAGCTCTTAGTGAAGCACCGGCAAATAAGTAATTAGGAACATATACAGTATTATCTGATCTAGTCTGCATTGTTTCATAACGAGTACCTGAGGTATTCGTATTATAGAAATACATATATCCGTTACTGGTGAATCGCATGTATCCTTGGCCTAGACCAGTATTTGGTCGACCAAAGTAATATACGTTAGTATTTGCATTAAGATTATTATCAACGTTATAACCGAATCCTGCTCCGTCCCAAGTATTACCTGGTTCTGAAACCCAACTCTGTAATGTTACTTCACCAGTACTTGCACCATTATTAGCAGCAGGAAGCGCTAATCTTATTGCTGTATTACCGTGATCACCAGTTACATCTAATCTCTTACCGCCTGCACGATAACCAATACCCAGTTGATTCAGACGACCATTAGAGTTTGGATCTAAGTAGTAAGCAGTGTCATTTCTATCATACATTAACGTAGGACGAATATCACCTGCGAAATCAACCCTGTTTAGGTATGTTCTTTGTTGCCAAGCACTTGCTCGACGAGTTTCTAATCTATCAGAGTATCCTAAGAGTGAAACAGATGGCGTGCCTCCGTTTCCAACAGAATTAAAACCAATTACAGAAACACCGTTTGATGCCGCAAATAATCGAATGTTTTCGTTATAGTTGTTAACCTCATTACCGTCATTAATCCAAATAGATGGATTTTGAATCACACCACGAACAAGTACTGATGTACCTGTTGAAGCAGGATCTACATAATAAGCAGTGTCACCACGATCTCTAAATATATTTGCATCGATTACATCAGCGGTAATATCATCTACTGTTAAGTCACCTGTAATAAACGCATTGCCATCAACATTAAGTTGATCTGCTACTCTTAAATCATCAACTAATAAATTAGATTCAGCATTACGTCTCTTCAACATAATACCGCCGTACTCTCTTAAAGCACCGCCACTGTTATAGTTAAGTAATATTCTTATTCTTACGTAATGTACACCGCCACCATCAGAACCATTATATGGTGTATGGGTTGTTGGCAATGTTGTATGAGCTCTTAATGTTTCCCAAGAAGTACTTGTTCTGTTTGAACCAGCAACTACAAAATATGATGTACCTGTATTACCTGCGATTGGATTCTTATCTTTGTCGTATCTTTCAACACCGTAGTATAATAAACCGCCTGAACCTGAAATAAGTCTTGTAGAAATTTCACCGTAAATATCTTCACCAGGAACAACAGGAATAAGGTTTGAATAGAAGTTTCTATACGCTGCAGTTCGTAATACCATTCCACCTGCGAAAGGAGCATCAGCTTTAACGTATTCACTTGTAGTTCCTGTAAGGTTAACCTCATTGTCATCAATGTTTTGTATTACCCTTGCTTCCATATAAGAAGTCATATCGAACAGAACAAGATCTGCTCCACCTGAACCATAAGCTGGATTCAATGATATGTTTTCGTTACCACCGCTGAGTGCAAAGTTACCTGCAGAAACAGTTCCTTGGAAGTATGCATTACCATTATCGAGATCAATACTTGCTCTTACATTACCTGAACCTACGAATACGTATTCATTAGGATTAGAATTACCAAAGTGCGAATAAGCAGCATTATCAGCGCCTGCCCAGAATGTACCCCAGTTAGTAGCAGTATTCCAAATCCAATGTGAATAATCTTGAGCTTCTATTACTTTATTATTGTCACCATTACTTGATGTATCAAATCCTTGCCTGAATATTCTACCGTTAATCATTAATGAACGGTTTGTATTACCTGCAGCAGGATTTAAATAATATCCAGCATCGTTCAAATCATAATAGATTGGAGCGCGCATTTGGTTAGTTGCTTCAAAGTAACCGTTTCGAGTTGAAGCCTGTTCTACACCATTAAAAAATAATTCTACTTCAGCGTTTCTTCTTGTTATTATTGACCATTCGTTATCTGTGTCATTAAAGATGCCAGCATTATTTGGGCCATCTGACATGAAGTTCCATTGACCAGCAATAGAATATCCTGCCCAACCACCTTTAGCACCGCCAACTTCCATTGAACCGTAGTCACCAGAAGCAGCATCAGCATAATATGTAGTTGCATGGTTAAAGTAATAACGCAATGCTTGAATTGCATTTAATCTTGTAGTACTTGCGAAATCAGCATAATAACCTGTATTACCTGAGTCATAGAAGATAGGTGAACGAACTTGATTCTGTCCAAGGAAGTAACCATTTTCAGCACTTCCCTGTTGTGAACCGTTATAGTACATGGCAGTTACACCACCGTTCTCGCCTCTAAATAACCAATGATTATTTACGTCGTTATAGATACCGCTCGTGTTTGAGTTGTTGTGCATGAATACAACACGATCATTAATAGAGAAGCCTTCGTATCCACTTCTTCCTGTACCAGAAACCGTTAATGAACCAAACGTACCATTAGGTGATCTTAATATAACACCGTCTTCGAGTTTGATTGTTGCTAATCTTGATTCGCCAGCAGGATCTGCAAAGTAAGCAGTATTGTCGGTATCAATAAACTTATCTGCGTAGAAGTCGTTGCCTGTACCTGGGTTAACGTTATATAATGGGAAGTCAACAAAATTAGAATAGGCAGTGCCTGAGTTCCAAGTTTGTTGCCATAGTCTCATTCCAAGACCAGACTTCTTAATCATTAATAAGTTATCAGAACCACCTGAAGAATCGCCGTAAGATCTAAAGTGTAAGTAATCAGCATAAGGAGCTGTATTATTGTTATTCCAAGATGTGAAACCGAATCTTAATCTTGATGCTGAATCTTCGTTAGGAGCAATAGTACGATTATCGCTAGACTTGAGATAGTTTGCATATCCTGAAACTCCTGGAGCTTGAATCTCGTTTGTTACTGTTAGGTTAACAAAATCACCTGAAGTAATATATGAATTGCCCCAACGATAAGCAGGCAAACCTAAATTACCTTGAGCATTAACTCTTGGTATTACTGTTCCGCCAACCGTACCGCCAGTATCGCCGAATACATAATGAGTCGAAGCTTCAGACGAATCAAATACCATTGCCAAACCAGCACCAGTAGTAACTGAGTTATCTGCATGCCAAACTTTAATAGATGCTTGTTGTTTTCCACTTAATCCGGCTAATTCACCAGATTGGTCGGTCATTGTAATACCGACACCATTACCATTAGTAGGCTTTTGTAATTCTATTCCTGAGCCGTAAACTTCAAGCTTGTTTCTAACTCTTGTTCTTGTATTGCTAATTTGGCCTCTAATACCACCGCCAGTTGTAAGTTCAATCTGGTCAGCAGCAGGGAATCCCATATAAGTATTTGTGTCACCACGATGTCTTACATAATCATCAATGTCTACAGTATTTAATTGTGAGTCACCATCTGGGTCAATATAGTATGCTGTATTGGTAGTTGAACGGAATTGATTAAAGTCGGCATTACCCGTAGAATAAAGTGTTGTGTTATTTCGTACTCTAAGGTAAGTAGCGTCTGCCATATACAGACCACTACCCCAACCGAAGGCTAATTCTTCATCCTTAAGGAATGAGGCTGTACCACGACCGAATATAACTGCATCGTTATTACCGTTTAGGTATATTGAACCACCAACATGTAGTTTAGGATTGGAAGGAGTTGTAGTAAGAGCTGTAGTATCACCGCCGTCAGTATATGTTGGTGCAGCTCCAGCTCCGACCATAACATTTCCGTTATCATCGGCAATTAATACTTCAGTGTATGCTGAATTCCAGAATCCCCAAGTTCTGCCAGCCGCCAATACTTGATACATATTGCCACTAGCATCGCCACGGAGTGTGGAATAATTTGTTCCATCTGACCCAAACGCTATATACCTATTACCGTCATTGGCTGGGTTGTTTCCAGCATCAATTCTGTTTAGATACATTAACGAATAGGCACCAGCGTAATTACCGCTCATTGCGATCGAAGGATTGCTCGTACTTCCACTATCGCCGTAGCCCATTAAGGCAATACCGCCATTGCCTGAGTTATCATCCCATCTTGAGTTATTTGTGATGTTTTCTATTCTTACCGCACCAGCAAAGGTTGCCGCTAATGTTGTATCGCCAGGATGTACAAAATAACCTGTGGCATTTCTATCAACAAATCTATTTGCTTGAACATCACCTTGGACAATAACGTCATGAGTAAACGTTGAGTTGGCGTCTGTAATATTTAATCTTTCAACACCGCCTGTGACAAACGTTTGACTATCTGCAGCATCGAAACCAAAGTAATTATTTGTATCACCACGATGTCTTATATACGAATCAATATCAATCTGCGACATTTGAGAAGTGGCAGCAAAGTTACCGTAATAACCTGTATTATCTGAGTCATAGAAGATAGGTGAACGAACCGATCCTGCCGCTGTTGTGAACGTTGCTACTTGTAGTCCTTGAGTACCGCCTGTGACAATTTCAAAACTATTTGCAGCATTAAAGTTTAGATATGTATCAGTATCACCGTCATGGAATATAGTACCAACAAGACTAATACCAGACATTCTTGAATTGCCTGCTGGATTAACATAGTATGTTGCGTTATTTAAATCGTAGAAAGTACCTGCATATACATTTGGGAAGATTGCATCAACGGTGCCTGTAATATTAGTTGCATTGATTTCTAATCTTTCAACTGCGTTTGTGGTAAAGATAATATTATCAGCAGAATCAAATCCGAAGAATGTATTTGTATCGCCATTGTGTTGAATGTAATCATCAATGCCAACACGATTCAATACCGAAGTACCATCAGGATCTAAGAGATATGTATTATTATCTGAATCAAGGAATCTTGAGGCCGATAGATCACCGCTGAACGTACCGTCTACTGCTGTAAGATTACCAGTTACATCAAGATCGCCTGTAACAGTTACTCCTGAATTATTAGCAGTTAATCTTGTTGAGCCGTCGGTATCAATATCAACCGTGTCAGTAGAAAAACTTAATTTTGTATCAGTATTACTGTTATGGAATAAATCATCATCTATTCCAATAGCGTGCATTGTTGATTCTGCACCAGGATTTACGAGGTATGCATTATTATCTGCATCTACAAATCGTTGACCAATTACATCAGTGCCTGCGGTTACAGTTGTTCCTGCTGCTACCGAACCTGCGGTTGCCGATATATTACCTGTAGTTGCTGTAATATTGTTTTGAGCAGTAACATCATCGCCTGCGATAACATCTCCTGCAGTTGCAGTAACGTTTCCGGTTGTTGCTGTAACACCAGTTCCACCAGTTACAGTTGTACCTGCACTTACAGAACCAGCGGTTGCAGTTATATCTTGCCCTGCGGTTACATTATTACCTGCAGCAACATTACCAATTGTTGCTGAAATATTTCCTGCCGTTGCAGTTATGTCATCGGCTGCAATTACATCATTACCTGCAGTTACATCTCCAACAGTTGCCGATACATTGCCTGTCGTTGCGATTACGCCTGTTCCACCAGTTACTGTGGTTCCTGCTGCTACTGATCCAGCGGTTGCCGATATATTACCTGTAGTTGCTGTTACATCATCATCGGCGATAACGTTACGACCTGCTTCTACATCTCTATCAACATTCCAATCGCCGTCGGGGTCTGAACTTGCATTCCAACCAGAGTAATCTGATTTTAAGAAACCTACTGTACCATTATTTCCGTATAGTGCTCTATCTTGACCGGTTGTGGCAAAATTGATTTGTGCAGCACTAGTACCATCACCTACAGTAAGATTGCCTTCTATTGTTATATTGCCCGTGGCAGTATCGTCTGCATCACTACGAAGAAACTGAGCTGCTTCTAAACCATCTACGGTATCAGCATCAAAATTACCACCGTTAAGAGATTCATCGGCTGTTGTAATGATTCGACCAACGACTGCGTTATTAACTTCTAATTGCCAATAATCAGATGTTTCGTTCCAAACAAGTTTAGGATTTACTAATGTTCCACGCTCAATTTCAATACCTGCATTCTCTGAAGGAGTAGAACCTGTATAATTTGCATTAAGAGTAATGATATTATCAGAAAGTAGAATCTCTTCTGTGTTAACATAAGTAGTATTACCAGAAACCGTAAAGTCTCCAGATACTGTTAGATCACCTGCGATCTGAGCATTTGCCTGCGCATCAAGTAAGGCTTTAATAACTGCTGAGCCGTCAATAGTTATGTTTGTATCAATTTGTGCAGAACCTGTAACATCAATATCCTGAGAGAAGAATATATTACCTGCAGCAGTATCGTCTACATCTGATCTTAAAAATTGACTTGCTTCTAAACCATCAACCGTATCGGCGTCAAGATTATTACCTGAACCTTCATCAGCGGTTGTAAGTATACGATTACCTTCAATCGTCGTTGTGGCAAGACCTGTAAAATCAGTTCCTGTAGATGTAAATGCTAATGTATTAGTACCTGCGTAATTAATAACAATACCATCGGTACCGTCGTTAAACTCGATACTGTTATCAACACCAGGATTTGTTATTTTATAATTACCAGCTGAAATATTGCGAATCTGGAGTGAATCAGAATCACCTTCAAACGCTGCGACAATTGTAGCTGCTGAATGGCCACCAGAATTGGTAACCTTTAAAGTTGGAGTGGTCTGTGTTCCTTGTGTAAGGACTGTATCACCAGTGACTTGGAGTTTTTCTCCTGTATCAGTAGTACTACCAATTACGGCATTTTCAGGTGTTAAGAGACCATTCTTAACTATAAATTTCTTATCATTTGCCATTCGGTTCACTCTCCCCAGATGGGCGGTTTAAATTAATTGTATACCTTTATTTATAAGTTACGACTCGGTGTATGTTGCTATTATTGTAAAAGTAGTACTTGTAGCAGAAGCAGGAGTACATCTTAATCTTGATAATCCTGTGGAGGTATCTAGCTGATAAGAAGCAAGTTCATTACCTGATGTTATTCTGCCGAATTCTGTTCCTAAGAAATCAGTTCCAGTATCAATTGCTAATATCTTAGTTACATCAACATCAGATCCAGATTTTGCTGTGATAATATATTCAGCGCTTTTAAATTGGCCTTGTGAATATTGGTCAATACTTACTACGGTTGTTGCCGTTGTCGTTGTTTCTTTAGTTGTAATTCTTCCATGTTCAAAGTTTAAATTGCCATTAAGACTAACATTATTTGTAGCAATAAGATTAGGAGCCGTTAAGTTCCCTGTCATTGTATCGCCATCAACGTTTACATATCTTGCATCAGCAATTGGAATCGTTAATACTGCAAGATTGCCTGTTGTGAAACTAGTAACATGACCAAACTCATCAAAGTTTAAACTTTCAATAATTTCGGCGTTATTGAGATCCATCGAACCAGTATTTGCGACACTTGAAGTATCACCGTGAGTTAGTGTAACATCACCACTTAGTGCTCCACCGCCTGCTAATCCAGTTCCGCTCAATACACTTTGAGTTTTATCAACCTTAAGTCCTAAAGCAGTAGTAACTTCAGTTTCAGTAAAGTATCTGTTATCAAGTTGACCTGCATCTAATTCTGTTTCAGTATAATACTGATTATCTAACTGACCCGCATTTAATTCTGTTTCTGTATAATAACGATTATCAAGTTGGCCTGCATCTAATTCTGTTTCAGTATAATAACGATCATCGAAATCAACTTGGTCCAAACCGGTAACATGACCATAAGTATCAAGAACTACATCTTGTATTACTTGTCCGCCGCTTCCTAATACACTTGCTTGTGAACTAGTATCTGCGTGGTTAATCGTAATCGTTGTATTGGCTTGTTGGTTAAGCGTAAATGAACCACCGCCATCAATTGCATTTCCTGCAGTGACAGTAACTATTGAGTCAAATACGTTAGCAGCAGCGCCTGATGTTGCCGCAGCAATAATATCAGATGCGTGTTGACCGTCTAATAAATCTGCATCTAAACCAGAGGTTGTTCCATCAACTGTTTTAATTGCCGTAAGTATTTCGGCAGCAGTTTGATCTGCGGTTGCACTAGCTTCTATAAGATCAAGTTTTGTGCCATCGGTTGATACATCACGCCCATCAACAGTTCCTGATATCGTAATGTTTCCATTAATATCAAGTTCGCCAAATTGATGAACATCTGCGTTAAATACAGAACCGTCGTTTGTTGTTAATTGTAATGTTGTGTTAGCAGAATACCATTCAAGATCCGATACACCAAGTACCGCCGCGGTTGAAGCAAGCGTGATACGACCGTCTTCGTCAACTGTTATAACCGGAATCGCAGAAGAACCACCATACTGTCCTGCCGTAACAGCGGTGTTAGCAAGCTCTGCCGTAATTGATATTGTTCCATTACCTAGGTCCGTAAGTGTTGTAGTACCTGTACCAGTGACCTTGCCAGTTAATGCGACATCAATCTGTGGATCTGGAATATTTGTTGCGTTTGTAAAGTCAAGATAATAAGTACCTTCTTGACCGTCTAATAAATCTGCATCTAATCCTGATGTTGTTCCATCAACAGTTTTAATTGCTGTTAGAATTTCCGCTGCGGTTTGATCTGCGGTTGCACTAGATTCTATGTTATCTAACTTGGTACCGTCGGCAGCAACGTCTCGTCCATCAACAAGACCTGTAGTTGTAATATTTCCAGTAACATCAATTCCTGCACCAAAGTCAACGTTTGCGTCAAATGCTGATATAATGGTGTTGTAAGAAGAACCATCGCCTGTATTGATTTGGAAAGTATTATTTGCGTTGTACCATTGGGTACTTCCAATGCCAGCTACAGAGGCTGTAGTGACGGACGTAAGACGACCATCAGCAGCAACAGTAATAATTGGAATAGAAGTTGCACCACCATAACTTGCGGCAGTAACTCCTGAAGCAGCAATATCGGTTGTAATAGAACCGTCTGCTAAATCAGTTAATGTAACCGAACCAGTAACATCTCCTGTTAAGGTGATCGTCGGATCTGGAATATTGGTTGCGTTTGTAAAGTCAAGATAATAAGTACCGTCTTGACCATCTAAAGTATCAGAATCTAAACCTGTGAATTGACTAATAACAGTATTAAACGTACTGCCATCAACCGTTGAAATTTGGAATGTATTATTTGCGACGTACCATTCTGTATCTGATACACCCGCAACTGCTACTTCTGCCGCTGCAGTTAATCGACCGTCTTCATCAACTGTAAATGTTGGAATCTGGGAAGCCGAACCATAAGAGGCTGCGGTAACTGCTGTATTCGCAAGTTCCGTTGTAATACCAATCGTGCCGTTACCAAGATTAGTTAAAGTGGTCGTCCCTGACCCTGTGACCTTCCCTGTTATATTGACATCAATCTGTGGATCAGGTAAATTGGTTGCGTTTGTAAAATCTACATAATACGAACCTTCTTGTCCATCAAGTTGATCGGCGTCAAATCCATTCCCTGCGCCTTCATCACCAGTAGTAATGATTCTTCCAATTGTTCCACCCGAAGCAACTTCCCAATAATCATTTGCTTCATTCCATTGTAGAACTACATTTGAATCTGAACCTCTTTCAATCTCGAGTCCTGCATTTTGAGAAGGAGTACCTGCATGATTAGCGTTAAGAGTAATAATATTATCGGATAACTGAATTGTTTCCGTATTGACATATGTTGTATTTCCTGATACGGTAAGGTTACCTTGAACGATAAGGCTTCCTGCCATTGTATCGTCTTCATCGGATCGTAGGAATTGAGTTGAATTAAGATTATCTAGTAAATCTGCGTCGAGACCTGAACCTGCTCCGTCAACCGTTTTAAGTAAAGTGAGGAGATCGTCTGGTGAGGCACTAAACTCAACAATGGATTCTAATCCACCGGTTTGTTGTTTAATGTATATTTTGCCGTCTGCTGTGTTTATGGCGAGTTCGCCTAACTCCAGATTCGAGGTAGTAGGTATTCGACCTCCTACGGCACTGCGTTTTAACTTAATTAATGTCGACATATATATGTCCTTTTTATCATGTACCTATGAAGGCAAATTTAAAAGGTTCCTCCATCTAATTCTGTGACCGTAACATCTCCACTCGCAACTGTAAAGTTACTTGCGTTAAACGAAGCAACACCAATATTGGTATCACTTGCTAATTCACCGGCAATTAATATTTGGTTATTACTAACCGTCGTGTTGATTCCTTCACCTGCGGCAAAGGCAATCGTTTCACCTAATGCGATTGTATCTGCAGTTCCAGTCTCGGCTGATATAGAAATACCATCCGTTGATAGATTATTTATAGATAATTCTAAAAATTGTTTATTTACTGCATCTAAACTATTGACAGGGTTGGATAAACCTGTTATAATATTGTTATCAACATTTAAACTACCAGTAGAAGATATCGTGATATCGCCTGACGAATTACTGATTGTGTTGTTCGCAACCGTTAGATTACCACCTACAATCAAACTTTCATCTAAACTTAATCCGAGGAATCTCGAATCTCCACCCGCAGGGTTGAGGAGATATGACTGATTTTCATAATCAATAAAGGAATTAGAATAAACATCGCCATCTTTTACATACCAACTATCATCTGATTTGTCAAAGTAAGTACTAAAGTTAAACGAACTACTTAAGAAACCAGCTTGCGTGCCCAAAGCGTAGAAATACATATTTCCACTGCCCGTGCCCATAATGATCTGAGATGCATTTAGACCATAACCAATATGCATGTTCCTAAATCGAGAAGTACCAGAAGGATCTGCATAGAACGTTAAGTCATCTTTACTTACAAATTTTGTTGCTCTTAAATCGCCATTCGACGTATCTCCGCCTTGTGCATTGATATACCTTGCATCAAGATAAGTAGTATCGAAAGTTGTTACAATAGAAACGTTAGAGTTATTTTGAACAGTACCGCTACCAGAAACAGCGCCTGTTAATGCAACATCAAACGGATTTGTATAGAAGTTTATTTTCTGATTTGGATTATCAGCAATAACTTGAATACCATTCTCAATGTTATTTCTAACCGCGTCTTCAAGAACTCCGTAAATAGAAGGTACGAAGTCGACAACCGCGTTGGAAGAAACCGATAAAGGAATATTTACAATAGAACGAACACGCCCGTAAATATCAAACTCAAATTTTGGAACAGTTCCTTCTACGCCAGCTACTCTTAAACCTGAGAACGAATCCCATACAGTATCCAAAGCAAAGGCAGTAACATTATTTCCTGAGTCGTAACTTTCAATTGTAAGACCAGTTCCAACTTCAAGACTTGGAGTATTCGTTGTATTGAATAAATCAAGAACGTAAGTATTAGCACCTTTTGTTACATGGAAGTCTCTATCAAAAGTATTTTCTACATAATACTTAGTAACGGCATCTGAATTCGCGATCGGTTCAGCAAGACCTGTTATAATAGTATTACTTACATTGATGTTTCCACCAATATCAAATACGAGGTTTGTAGTACCGTCTGTTTTAATTGCTTGACTATTATCAACCTTAAACGCAGTAATACCAGCGGTAACAAATCTTAGTTCATCGTTATCAGCGCCTGCGCTTGATTCTGCTTCAATAAAGGTATCTTGGTCAACGTCTTTAACACCACCAAGGCTTGCCCAAGCAGTTCCAATGTAACCTTCAAATACTCCATCTGAACTATTAAATCGAACCATACCCGCAGAAAGCGAAGAAGGTCTATCAGCAGTTGACCCAGCAGGTAATACAATTGCACCAGTTGTGTCTATCGTAACAACGCCAGTATCACTATCAATTGTTCTTACGTGTAATTGATTCCAATTTGAACTTGTTGCACCAAGGTTATAAGTAGCGTCTGTCTGTGGTATTAGATTACTTGTAAAATCAGCAACAACATTAATTGAATCTGTTACTTGATCACCAAGAGTTAAATTGCCTGAGATAGTTAAATCACCAGTAAACTCGCCATCACCATCAACTCTAAATAATGTTCCATCCCAAGTTAAATCTGAGCCATCGGTTAATGCACCTGATGGACCTGCGACAACAACTCGGTTATCAGTTAAGCTTGAAACTGTTAATACATTGGTTGTTGAATTATATGTTAATCCTGCGTCGCCTTCGATAGCACCATTTGCGCCTGCTACGAATACTTGGCCTGATGAAACAGTTTCAATTGTTGGAGCTTTTAAGAATTCAGCGGAAGCATTAACTATTAAATGATTACCGTCAAACTTAATATTGTTATTAGAAGATAACGCACCAGTATCGGTTACGAACATCATCGTGTTCGCTTCGAGGTTACCTACTGATAAACTATCGCCTGATAAACCACCAGAAGTACTAAAGTCTCCATCAACTGTAATACCACCAACAATTGTTAAATTATCCCCGTCCCACGCAAGGTTTGCTTGACCTACTAACGCCCCACCTGCCTCGGTATAAACAACTGACCCAGCAGGAATTGCTGAAAGTGCTGCAGAGTTAAATGTTGCTCCACCTGTGGCAAAGTCAAACACGACCTCATCATTAGGACCATATTTTAAATTACCATCAGCTTCGAGCGACATTCTTTGAACGCCGGCCGTCTTGAATTTTAATTGATCGTTATCTGAACCAGGAGTGTCTTCAGCAGTAATTAAAGTATCTTTATCGACGTCTTTAACAGAACCTGCTAGTTCTGACCAACCTACACCATCATAACCTTCAAATCTTTGGTCAGAACTGTTATAACGAATCATACCAACTTCGTTGTTAGCAGGACGATCTGTAGTTCCACCTACGGGTAAAACAAGTGCCCCAGTTTCATCAACCGAAACAACACCTGTCGAACTCTTTAATGAAGGAGTAAATATTCTACGCCAATTTTTAGTAGGAGTACCTAAACTATATAAGTCTGAAGCATCAGGAACAAGATCAGAAGTAAAGTCAGCAACGACTGTTACTGTATCAACTTCATTATCGCCTAGAGTAAGATTACCACCGATTGTAAGATTGCCTGTAATATCGGCATCAGCATCTATTGTTAATGTTGTTCCATCAAATCTTAACTTATTATTATCAACCAATTCACCGTTAGTGCCTGCGAAAGTAATTCTGCCTGATGTTAAATCAGTAACGTTAACAGAACCCAAAGTTGTTTGACCAGGAACGGAAAGTATATCTAAGAATACCCCGCCTGCAGCTGTTAACGATACCCCATCAAAATATAGATTAGCAGAATCAACTAACTCACCGCCAGTTCCTGCATATACTATTCTTGTAGGAGTTAAATCTTCAACATTCAATGAACCAACTTCTGCTTGCCCAGTAACATCTATGCCATTTAAAAATGCAGCGTCGTTACCAGTGAAAAGACCTGATATTGTTAAATTGGTTAAACCGTTAAGTTCGGATGTTGTTTCGCCAAGAGTTAAGGCCGTTGTACCAATTATAATATCAGCAGACGATATAACCGTTGAATTGGCAAAAAAGTTTGAAGGATTGAATCCTACATTTTCAAAATCGGTAATATGGCCGAATGCATCAATTGAAATGTTCTTAGGATAACTTAAATTTAGATTTGTTGTACTTACAGCGTCTGACGTATCAGCATGGCCAATAACAACATTTGCCGCTTCGTCAGAAACGATTTGGGTAATAACTATTCCGTTAGCAGATGATATTTGCTGAACGTATTCGCCTATAGTATCTATTCCCAGGACAACTGAATCTGGAACGATTTGTGGTTTTCGTTCTGCTGGCGCAACAATGGAGGTCGATGATCCCTGTTTCGGGATAGCCTTAATCGAGCGGCCTCCGCCGACTTTGACCTTTATTCCCACTTATGAAATCTCCGTAATAGTGTCAACAACGATCGCTAAGCCTTCGACTATTTTGGTCAATTCTCCTGTTTGCTTTTCCATTACCACATCGTATTGATATTTGCCAGGAGCAAGTAAATCTGTCTGCTGATCTGTTAGTACCAACGTGATATCGTTATTTGCTTTTTCAATTGTAAATGTTGCCGCGGCCGAAGAAGAATATACCTTTCTTATGCTACTATAAAAATTATACACGTTAATGGTTGCGTCATCGTATTCGATGCCTTCGTCGTTAAAAAGGTTTAACTCTGTTCTGAAGTCCAAACCCTTATCGATGTATATGTTAGCTCTTGATGCCATTGCTATGAAACCTTTTTATATTATTCTATTATTACCTTATTTATAATAACCAGTCCCACAAATAGAAAAGGACATTATTATAATGCCCTTGTTGTTCCATTAACTTTTAATGACAGAGCACGTTATTTTACATAATATAATTATTTTTTAAGATCTTCTACTTCGGATTTTAGCTCTTTAATTGCTTCAATCAATACTCCAACAACGTTACCGTAAGCCACATGTTTAACTCCATCAACTTCTGATACAACTTCTGGAAGTATTTGTTCAATCTCTTGAGCAATAACACCGGTTGCAGATTTGCCAGAATCTATCCAGTCAAAGTTAACTCCTCGCAAACTGTCTACCTTATCAAGTGCATTGATAATTGTTTGTACATTTTCCTTAAGAGATTCATCAGATGTTGAATTAAAGTTAGCAGCTGAAATATCAAATGATTGACCGTCTAAGTTACCACCTAACTGTGGAGTAGTATCTTCAACAATATTATTTAATGTACCACTGCCACTGCCTGTTGGCCAGGTTGTAATAGTTGTACCGTTTAGAGTAGCTCCACCAGCAATGTTAATATTCTCAACTGTAACCAAATCGGTTGATGCTTGATAGTAGAAGTTACTTTGGTTACCAGTTGCTGGCAAGTTACCAAAGTCATAGTTAGGTCCTGTGGTACCGTATAACG